>Ga0209277_10000591_pt1 | contig 18220 bp, 15 predicted proteins | sample JI81AbrownDNA_FD_187503 | JGI IMG/M metagenome (GOLD analysis project Ga0209277, IMG submission 187503) | Wastewater effluent complex algal communities from Wisconsin, to seasonally profile nutrient transformation and Carbon sequestration -... | ecosystem: Engineered > WWTP > Effluent > Algae... | reverse complement strand
ATGATGGATATGTTGCAGGTTTTCAAATAGCTAAAGTCAATCCAATTGATATCGAAAATCTAAAAGAAGCTCTCAAGTATTATTTTAGATTGAAAGAAGAAAGAGAGATATTGTAGGGATATGAAGAAGCTAAATTCTATCAAGTTAATTGCTCTGGATATAGATGGGGTTGCGTTAAAAGATACATTTAGCCCAATTATTTATTCATTGGTAAAAAAATGGGGTCATGAATACACAGCGGATATAGAGAGAAATGTCTTTTCCCAATCTCAAAATACGGCAGCTAGATACTTGATTGATACCTTAAAATTAGCTCTTTCTGAGAGAGAGCTATTGGAACTTTATTTTAATGAAAGAAAAGTATTTTTAGAGACTAACGATGGAGGAATTATAGATGGACTAGAAGATTTTTTGAAACTAGCGCAAAATTTACAATTACCCGTCGTTTGTTATGGTGGATTAAAAAAAGACCACTTTGAAGAAAAGCTAAAAGACTATATGCATTATTTTGACGGCGAGCAATATATTTGTACAAATGATTTTAGACCTGGAATTAAAGAAATTGCTACAAAGTATTATAGTTATAGGTTTAATGAAGTTTTGTTTATAGATGATGTTAATAAAGTTGCGGAAGATGCAAAATCATTAGGTGTCCCTTTTGTTGGTATTCCATCTAATTTTCATAATGGTTTTCAAAGACAAGGTATGTTAGGCACTGGGGTAAAATATATTCTAGATTCAATTAAAGATATTGATGAGAATCTTATCAGAAAAATAGATTTAGAGAATCTAAAGAACGAGTTATGGAACAAATAAAGAAGGGAATATTTATTGACTTTGATGGAGTTATTTCAAAATCTTCTGTGCGGGTTACTATTGATTTTCTTCATTATTTCTTTAACAAACGGGAACCTATTAGCTATAATTTTGTTGAAAATTATGTAAAGGTTGTTTCCTGTTTTCCGGTAGATGATTCAGTTAGGTTGCTTTTTAAATCTCTCGGTTTGGAAAGGTATCTAAAATCTTTTTACAAAGAGTTTAAAGCCCTTGATTCTGATAGTAGTAGTATAATAATTGATAAAACATTTTATGGATTTTTGGATTTCTGTGAGGAGCATTCAATTGAATACCGAATTCTATCGTTAGCTTCAAAAAACCGACTTGAATTGATTAAGGGTATTAATCCCAAAAGAATTCTTGGTCTTGAATATTCGAAAGCAAATTCGAAAACATATGCATCCATTCTTAAATCATTTTCTAAGAATAAAATAGAATGGTTTCAATTAGATGATAGTCCTTTAGCTCTCCGTTCAGGCAAGCGTGCAGGTCTAAAAACTATTATGATGTTAAATGATGTCTTTACCATAAAAGACTACCAATTAAATAAAGAATTCATTGATTTTAAAACAGTTTCTTTTAATCATATTAAGAAAATAATATCGTAAAATTATTTTCTTATTCTAAAAAATAAAAAGTAGAGGATATTTACTATGATAATTCTGCCAGGTTATACAATTAAAGAGCAAATTCATTCGGGAGAAAAAAGCGTAGTTTACCGAGGGGATAAAGTTGGTAAGCCGGTAATCATAAAAATACTTCACAACGAATACCCTGATTCTAATGAATTAACTTCTTTCAAACATGAATATAATATTCTTGAAAAAGTAATTTCTCCGGGTATCATTCGGGCTGTTGGTTTAGAAAAGCATAAGAATAGTCTAGCAATTATTTTTGATGATATAGGTGGAGATTCTCTTTCTAAGCTTTTCCAAGATATTAAATCTTATTCATTGACTGAGCTTTTAAACATAATGTTAATGTCAGTGAAAGCTTTGGGAGAAGTGCATAATTTAAAATTAGTTCACAAAGATATAAAACCGCATAATATTATTTTAAATAAATCTAATGGCGTTCTAAAAATTATTGACTTTGGAAATGCAAGCCTACTTGCCAAACAAAATTCTTTCATTCCATTGAATAGCTCTCTAGAAGGAACGTTAGCGTATATATCACCTGAGCAAACGGGTAGAATGAACCGAACAGTTGATTATCGCACCGACTACTACTCATTAGGCGTTACATTTTATCAGTTGCTTACGGGTGAACTCCCTTTCATAACTTCTGACCCTATGGAATTGGTTCATGCTCATATCGCAAAAACACCAGTATCCCCTGCTGAAAAAAATAAAACACCTAAAGTAATTTCTGATATAGTAATGAAATTATTACAAAAAAACCCGGAAGATAGGTACCAGAGCAATGCGGGATTGGTTTATGATTTAGAATGGTGTTTGAATAATGTAGACGTAGAGACGCACCTTATGTCGCGCCCTAAAGAAGCGACATTGAGTTCACGTGCGTCTCTACAAATAGGGCAAAATGATTTCTCCAGCAAATTCCAAATACCCGAAAAATTGTATGGTAGAACAAAAGAAGTCATTCAAATTATTAAAGCATTTAGGCATGTGGCAGAGGGTAATACAGAGTTACTTCTAATATCGGGTAGATCTGGTATTGGTAAATCAGTATTAATCAATGAAGTCAGTAAACCCATTACTGAATACAGAGGTTATTTTGCTTCCGGCAAATACGATGTATTTAAAAGATCAATACCGTATAGAGCAATCACTCAGAGTTTTCAAAGCTTAATCCAGCAAATACTTACTAGTAGCCACGAGGAAATTATTCTATGGAAGAAAAATTTATTAGATGCCTTAGGAGTGAATGGTAAAATTATTATAGATGTAATTCCAGAACTTGAAACTTTGATCGGCGAACAACCGCTAGTCAGCGAACTTGGACCAACTGAATCACAAAATCGGTTTAACTTAGTTTTTCAGAATTTCATAAGAGCATTCTGTACAAAAGATCACCCTATCTCAATTTTTCTAGATGATTTGCAATGGGCGGATACTCCAAGTATTCAATTACTTCAAACAGTACTTTCTAATCCAGAAATGAAGTATTTGTATTTAATATTATCCTTTCGGGATAATGAAGTGTTGCCCACAGATCCACTTTCCCTAATGCTTGAAGATCTAAAAAAATCAGGATTTGTTCCAAAGGAAATTGTATTGGAGCCTATTTCCATATCAGATATATCTCATTTAGTGAGTGATACTCTTTTGTGTGAGGAAACAAAAGTAAAAGAATTAGCCACTGTATTATTTGAGAAGACTAAGGGAAATCCATTTTTTGTTAATGAAGTATTTAAAAATTTCTATGAGAAAGATTTTATCGAATACAAAGACGGTGTCTGGAATTGGGAAATTTCTAAAATTAGAGATGTAAAAATTTCTGAAAATGTGATTGATCTTATGATTGAGAAGGTTAGTGAGCTTCCAAAGCAAAGTATTGAAATATTAAAATTAGCTGCTTGCATTGGAGATTGGTTTCGTATAGATGTATTTGCACAAATCGTAGATAAGCCTATTGAAATAATCAATAGAGAATTAGAGTTAATTTCGAATGAGGGTTTCTTTTTAATTTCAGGAAATATTACTCGCTTTGTGCATGATAAAATTCGAGAAGCAACATATACATTAATAACAGCAGACGAAAAGGCCAAGAATCATTATACGATTGGTTCTACATATTTGAATATGGCAAAGCCAGAAGAAGTTGAGGATTTAGTTTTTACAATCGTTAACCAATTAAATCAGGGGATTATTCATATTACCTCTAACGAGGAAAAAACAAGACTACAAGGACTCAATATTATAGCAGGAAAAAAATCCCTTGCATCTACAGCATATGAAGCATCACTTAAATTCTTTCAAATAGCTATTGATCAATTGCCAGATAATTCTTGGACGGCTAATTATGAATTAACCCTAGAATTGTTTACAAACAGAGCAAAGGCTGAGTATCTTTGTAAAAATTTTGAGTCTGCCGATAAAACTTTTAATTTGATTTTGTCTCATGCCAAAACTGAATTAGATAAAGTAACCGTTTATGAATTAAAATCTTCAATGTATGTAAGTCAGAATAAAATTTTAGAGTCATTAGATATTTTAAAACAAGCATTAAAATCCTTTGGAGTTGATCTTCCTAAAAAGCCTACAGAGCTTTCACCATTGCCTGAAATTATTAAATTCAAATTGAAACAAGGAAAAAAGCCAATTATGGATTTGGCTAATCTACCTTTGATAAACAATCAAAAATTTCTTATGATTATGCGTTTGCTGAATGCAGCTGTTCCAGCATCCTTTATTGCGCAGCCTAATTTATTTCCTGTATTAGTTTTAAAAATGGTAAATCTATCACTCAGAAATGGCAATGCTGCTTTGAGTTCCTTTGCCTACGTTGCATTTGGCTTAATTCAGGGATCCGGTCTTGGAGATTTTAAAACTGGGCATGAGTTTGGGAAGTTAGCTGTTCATTTGATTGAAAAGTTTAATGCAAAATCCATTGAGTGTAGAACTTATTTTATTTTCACAACAATGGTAAGTCATTGGACGCATCATGCCAAGGAAGCAATTCCATATTTCCAGACCGCAATACAAAGTGGTCTGGAAAATGGAGACTTACAATATACATCCTATGTGGTAAATCATTATAACTTTCAAGCATTGCTCATGCGAGTAAATCTTGATATGGTAATGGAAAGTTTTCAGAAATATGATCCTGTTATGAAGAATTTGCAACAGTATGATTCTTACTTAATGTACAAAATGAATCAACAGTTTGTTCATAATATGCATGGTCAAGCTAATGATATATTATTTTTAAAGAGTGATAAATTTGATGAAGCAACATCGGTTCCCGAATGGGAGGTTGCTCATAATTCTACAACCTTATTCGTTTATTATACTTTTAAATCAGAACTCTATTTCTTTTTTGGTGATATTTTGAAAGCTAGCGAGTATTCATTATTAGCTGTTTCACATGAAGGTGGAGTTTTTGGTATGATGTATGTACCCGAGCAGGTATTCTTTGATTCTCTTATCTGTGCGAAACTAATTTTGAAAACCCAAGACAATAAAAAGCAAAAAGAATACAGAAAACGGTTGGATAAAAATTATAAACGAATGAAGAAATGGGAAGAGAATTGCGAAGCAAACTACGGTCATAAGTTCCATATTATACAAGGTTTGACCGAGCAAATAGAGAATAAGAGCGATAAGGCGCTTGCTTCTTTTGAAAAAGCAATCCATTTAGCAAAGCAATATGAATATACACTCGAAGAAGCGATTGCTAATGAGTTTATTGCTGAGATATGGATTAATCGAGGAAAAGAGCGATATGCCGATATGCATTTAATAGACGCTCACTATGCTTATAAAAAATGGGGATGTGAGCCAAAAGTAAAGCAATTAGAAGAAAAATACCCACAATTGAAACGTCAGGCGACACGCACGATTAGTGCTGATATGACTGTTAGCTCTAGCTCTACCACTACAACCAAAACAGTAACAGGCGGTAGCTTCCTTGACTTAAACACTGTAGTAAAAGCATCGCAAACAATTTCAGGAGAAATTCAACTCGGAAAACTATTAGAAAAGATGATGAAGATTCTATTTGAAAATGCAGGAGCCGAGAAAGGTTATTTTCTTCTAAAAGAAAAAGAGAAGTGGTATATAGAGGCAGAAGGAAATGCAAACACGGATAGCATTTCCGTATTAGAAGCTAAACCATTGGAAGGATATTCTGAGTTATCCCCTAATATTGTGAATTATGTAATAAGAACAAAGAGCATTATCTTACTCAACGATGCAACGAAGAAAGGAATCTTTGTAAATGATAGTTATGTAAAAGCAAAACAGCCGAAGTCAATTCTTTGTTATCCAATCATCAACCAAGGAAATTTAGTTGGAGTAGTATACTTAGAAAACAATTTAACTACCGATGCATTTACACCGGATAGATTGGAGATACTAAAAGTATTGTCGTCTCAAATTGCGGTGAGTGTAGAAAACTCTCTGTTATACGCTAACCTGGAAGAAAAGGTAGAAGAGAGAACAAAAGACTTAAACGAAGCCCTTGTTGAAGTTAGAGGATTAAAAGAACAGCAAGATGGAGATTATTTCTTAAACACACTCTTGATCGAGCCACTCGGACAAAATAATGCATTTAGTAAAAATGTAGAGATTGAATTTTTCGTTAAGCAAAAGAAGAATTTTATATTCCGAAAAAGAGAATATGAATTGGGTGGGGATATTAATATTTCAGAAAATATAGAACTCCAAGGAAAAAAATACATTGTTTTCTTAAATGGGGATGCAATGGGTAAATCAATTCAAGGTGCTGGAGGAGTATTAGTATTAGGCACTGTGTTTAAATCTATTATCCAGAGAACTATTTCAACGGCAGCGGGTAAGAACGTATATCCAGAGAGATGGCTTAAGAATGCATTTATTGAAATGCATAAAGCATTTGAAAGCTTTGATGGGTCTATGCTAATGTCTACGGTGTTTGGATTAATTGATGAAGTGACCGGGACAATGTATTTTATGAATGCAGAGCATCCTGACATGGTGCTGTATCGAGATGGAATAGCAAATTTTATTGAGAATCCAAACCAATATCGCAAATTAGGAACACAAGGACAATCGGGAAATATATCTGTAGAGGTATTTTCATTGAGACCGGATGATGTAGTGATTCTTGGTTCAGATGGAAGAGATGATATTATTTTAGGAAAAGACCCAACGACCGGCTCTGATATTATTAATCAAGATGAGCTTTTATTTTTAACTCATGTGAAGAAAGCTGATGGAGATTTGGAAAAGATATATGAAGAGATTAAAAATACAGGAAAGCAAATGGATGATCTCTCTTTGTTTAAGATTCATTACACAGGAGTAGCAGCAGAGCAGAACAAAATGGAGGAAGACTTAAAACTCCTAGAAGACTACAAGGAGAAGATGGAATTTGTGAAGTATACTGAGGCAGGTGAAGAGGTAATTTCAAGTTATCCGCATCTAACTAACTGTCTATACGAAATATCATTTGCATGTAAACAGTTGGGTCAATATGAAAAAGCGATTGATTATGGAGAAAGACTTAGACTTCGTGATACAAAAAATATTCCGAATCTCATAAACTTAATTGAAGCCTATAAAGGCGTAGGAAAGAAAGAGCGCGCTAAAACAATATTAGACGCTTGTATAAAAGCAAGACCAGAAGATGTTCGATTTAAAAAACTAAAAGAGGAGTTATATAAATAAAATGAGCTATATACACAACGAAATAAATAGTGTAGATGTGGTTGAATTGGAAGAATCTATTGATTTATATTCAGCCCCACCAATTAAGAAATTTTTAAAGACACTCGTATTAAACAAAAATAAAAAAATAGTAATTTCTTTAGAGAAAGTTACCTTCCTTGACTCTTCCGGTCTTGGAATGTTAGTAAATCTATTCTTCGAATGCAAACAACGGGAAGTGCAAATCAAATTAGCAAAGGTTAGTGCAGAGGCTAGGAATATTTTCAGACAAACAAAAATGGAAAACAATTTTGAAATATTCGAGACAGTAAACGAAGCAATTGCTTCGTTTTAAGTTACAATAAAAAGGGAGATAAGTAGATAATATGAGTTATGTGCACAGAAAAGTAGTTGGTGTAGATGTGATTGAATTGGATGAATCAATAGATTTATATTCAGTTCCAGAATTAAAAAAATTTTGCAAAGAACTACTAAAAAAAGAAAGCAAGAGAATTGTATTTAATATGGAAAAATTAAAATTCATCGACTCCTCTGGATTAGGCATGTTAGTCAACTTATCTCACGAATGTAAACAGACTGATGTTGGACTAAAGCTTGCCAGTATGAGTGTAGAAGCAGAGAGAACATTTAGCCTAACAAAGATGCAGAATAATTTTGAAATATTCCCAACAGTCAACGAAGCGATTCGTTCTTTTGGCTAGAGGAGTCATATTTAATAAACTAATACTTGACAGTAACGAAAATTAAAATCCAATTTCTATTATGCTATCAGAAATTCTAATAAAAGTTTTTATAAAGAACGCAGAGGATGTTACTGATAAAAAAGTAAGAGGGAATTTAGGTTATCTGGGTGGGTTTGTAGGGATTGTGGTTAATCTACTGTTATTCTCTATCAAACTCACAGTCGGTCTTATTGTAACAAGCATTGCTGTGATTGCGGATGCGTTTAATAATCTTTCTGATGCAGCTTCCTCCATCGTGACTATTCTAGGATTTAAAATATCTAAAATGCCAGCAGACAAAGAGCATCCATTCGGTCACGGTAGAATGGAATATATATCTGCACTGATTGTCGCCTTCATGGTAATGCTAGTCGGTATGCAATTCGTAAAATCTTCCTTTGAAAGAATTCTAAATCCGGAAAAAGTAACCTTCGAACTAATTCCCTTTCTGTTATTGGTAGTCTCCATTCTATTAAAAGTCTGGCTAAGCATATTTAACCGCTACATGGGAAATAAAATAAACTCCTCCGCTTTAAAGGCTGCTTCTGTCGATGCATTAGGAGATGTATTCACCTCAAGCTGCGTCGTATTATCTTTATTAGCTGCTAAATATACGGATTTTCCTATAGACGGCTATGCGGGTATTGTAGTTGCTCTTGTCATCTTGTATTCCGGTTTTTCTCTCATAAAAGAAACGATCAGTCCACTTCTTGGAGAAGCACCTTCCCCAGAACTTGTAGAAAGTATCAATAGTTCTTTACTTTCCTATGACTATATAACCGGTGTTCATGATCTAATCATTCATAATTATGGAGTAGGAAAATTTATGGCTACGATTCACGCCGAAATACCTGCTGATATAAATATTTTGAAGATTCATAACATCGTTGATAAAGCAGAAAGAGAAATTTCTAAAAAATTGGGCATAATGTTATTTATCCACATGGATCCGGTATCGAATGATAATGAAGAAGAAAAAATTGCAAGAAACTCTGTGCATAGAACAATTTCTTCCATACCCTGCATTAAATCCTTTCATGATCTAAGAGTTGTAGAAGGGGGAGAAGGAGAAAAAAAGAATTTAATATTCGATGTCGTCGTTGATTCACTTTCCATGAATAAGACAAGCAATGAAGACACAATAAAAGAAGATCTTCAAATAAATTTAACCAAACTTCACCCTGACTACAATTTCATCATAACCATAGATTATCAGTTTTATTAATCCATCTCAAATTAGTAATTTCATTTTCAAGCTTAGTATTCCTAAAAAGATGGAATATCATATTGAAAGTAGGTTTAAAATGAGATGTTTTAAATTATTATTCTTTTTATTTTTTGGGATTGGAATTTTCTATTCTCCGACATTAAAAGCCAACTGCACATACTGCTACCAAATAGCATCAGTAGAAATCACCTATCGCAATAAAAAAACACAGCATGGATATATTTCATGGAGTCCAAACCAAGATGTAAATCTTACCGAAAAAGGATTTTTAGAAGAAGCAAAGAAAATGCAGAGAGTCCGTTTCTTTAAAAATCTATCCAAGCGCACGGTAGGCTCTGATGAGAATACGGCTAATGTGTATTATGCACTAGCTAGAAATGTAATGCTTCTAAGACGTTATGACATAAAAAGGCTGAAAATTTTGAATTCCAATTTTGGTGAAACACGCTCTGATATTCAAATCATTAAAAAATGGTAAGATAATAGCATTTTTCTGAATGTGAAAAAAAAACTTTATTTCAGAAAAATATTGCATTTTTAAATGTTAAAAAAAATAGTAATCACTATTGCTACATAAAAGAGGCTTACATGGAGAAATCCCTAACTTATGATAAAACGATTAACTTAGTAAGAAGTAGTTCATCGACACCTTTCTGGTATGAATCCGTAAAGAATTTTGATAATAAAGACTTTAAGACTTCATTCTTTAATTTACTGCGATATGTAAATAGCACAATTGTAATTCCCAACGAATCGAGTGAATCAACAGAACTTCACCTTCCACATGGATCAATCATTATAAATATAAAGATAGATTCAAAAGGCTATGAAATTTCTGCGCCCTTCTTAAAAGTTCCCGATGGTCCGAATGGAATTGGTATGATGCGACAAATTGCCGAGCTTAATTTCTCTTACCTTGTATTAGGTCAGATTATTTTGAAAGGAAATGATTTTTACTTCGAGTATAAAGACTCTCTAGAAAATTCAGAGCCTTATAAAGTATACTCTCTATTAGAAGAAATTTGTTTCTGTGCTGATTACTATGATGATGTATTCATTGATAAATTCAAAACAGAGGCAGTAAAAAAACCAGAACTCGATGTATTTAGTTCTTCCGAACTCGATACCGCTTTCAATAAATTCAATGAGATTATAAAGGAAGGTATTTCCATTGTTGAATACTTTGAGTCAAAGCGCTATTATTCTCTGGCTTGGGAAATGATGGAAAATATTTTCTTAAAAATAGATTATGTAATTGCCCCCCAGGGAATATTGGGTGCGAAGTTAAGTGAGACAAAAGGTTTACTTTTTGCCAATGACGCCCAACAGACATTAGTCGCAAACACAAAAGTTAAATTACTAGAATTGCTAAACTATGATAGACAAAAATTTAACTCTTCTCTTTTCCATCCTAAGTTTTTAATACCAATTCGAAAGAGAGGCGAACTTCCTTATATACAAGATTTCATGGGAAGCACACATGAAGCCATGACAAGTTCTTTGGGAAATAAAAACTATGTAGATATTACGGTATCAGCACTTTATTTAATTTATGATTTATTCTATAAAAACTCAATTCCAAATGAAATCGCTTCTTTCTTAGATTCTGCTTTAGAAAGAGCCGGGGGCAAAGATTGGAAGACAAGTGCAGAGATTCTTTACGATGCAGTAAATAAAATTATGGATTTGAATCCAGAAGAAGATATAGGCAATAAATTAGGTGGAACAGTTACACACGGTAGCACCAAATCAATTTTCGGTAAAATTACAGGTCTATTCAAAAAACAAATCGGAGAATTACTATGAGTGAAATAGAAAAAATTGAGCCAGTCATTTTTAAAATAAATACAGCGAGTGGCAGTGGAACAGGGTTTTATATTCAAGATCAAAATCTAGTTGTTACAAATTATCATGTAGTCAGCGGATACAAGAAAGTAGCCATTGAAATGCAAGACAAAAACACTCTCTCTGCGGACGTAATGGTCATTAACCCATTAATTGATATTGCTTTATTAAAACCAGAAAAAACTTTAACAGGCTTACCGAACGTAACCTTTAAGAAACATGATAGCCTAAAAAATAGAGACAAAGTCTCCGTCTTGGGATTCCCATTTGGAATGCCTTTCACAGTAACAGAAGGAATCATTTCAGCAACAAAGCAACTATTAAACGGACAGGCTTATATCCAAACCGATGCCGCCGTCAACCCGGGTAATAGTGGTGGACCGGTTGTGAACATGAACGGGGATATCATTGGAGTGACAACTAGCAAATTTACACAAGCGGATAATATGGGATTTGCTCTACCAATCGATCATGTTATGGAAGAACTAGAAGCATACAAACTAAATCCAAATATCGCCTATGCAGTAAAATGTCCTTCGTGTAATTTTTCTTTACATGAGCCTATGGACAATTGTGCAAATTGTGGAGCTGCATTAAAAAAAGAGTTATTCGATGAACAACCAAAGACAGAAATGGCAGTTTTTGTAGAAGAAGTTTTCAATGAACTAAAAATTGATCCAGTCATTGCAAGACGAGGTGTAGACTTTTGGGAATTTCATAGAGGAAGTGCTCTTGTTCGCTATTTCGTTTATCGCAATAGCTTCTTATTTGCAACGAGTCCTCTTGCTAAACTACCAAAAACAAATTTGCAAGAAGTTTATAAATATATTTTGAGTAATCCAGTTTCTCCATTCTATCTTGGAATCAGCCAGGGGCTAATATACATTTCCTACCGCGCCCATCTTTCCGATTTAAAATCATCTAAACGATCTCTCATTCAGAAAAATCTAGCAGCTCTTGCTATCAAAGCAGATGAATTAGATAACTTCTTAATCGAGACCTATGGATGCGAGTGGCACGAAGAGTCAAAAAAAGAATAAGCCAACAAAGGCACTGAAAATTACAATGCTGTTTCTTCACGGATAAGCATTGTAATCCATAAAATTAAAATGCTTAAAAAAATCATATTTTTCTTCGTTCTTTTATTGGCAAATTCCATTTGTCCGCAAGATTCAAAATTAGAATCTGAAAAAATCTATCAGTCTGTTTTAAAAGCAACATTTGTGAATGATAAAATTGAAGTAGCAAAGAAATTCCTATCAATAAGTGAATGTAAGGAAGGAGCTTATACAAGAAAATTATTGAAAGATTCCCATTACTGGAACCGTGAAGCGGGAATTTTTATTGTAGGAGAATGCAAAAATCCAAATCTAGATAAAGAGATATGTAACCTATTTATAGAAGATCATATGATCCGCACACCAATTCGAGAATTAATTAAAAAAAATCCAAGTCGCTATACAAAAGATTTAATTGCTATTTATAAAAATGATATATGGAATGCTAATAAGAAAGAATTATTTCAACTATACGAAATTACGCAAGATGAGAATACTTCCAATTTTCTACAAAGCATTATTAAAAATCCAAAATCTCCCGATAGAAGTCTTGCCATTCAGTCTCTACTCAAGCATACGAAGAAACAAAATGATTCCTTTATACGTTCCTATTTAAAAGATAACGAATTAAGGAAATACTCACTCCAATGGATTGTTGAAAATGGGTCAAATGATGATTTACCTCTCTTTCAAGAAATTTTAAGTAATACTAATTCAAAAATGGAAGACTTAGTATTTGCTTGCATGGCTATTGGAAAATGGGGAAACGAAAAAGAAAAGAAATCAACCTATCTGCGTTTTCTAAAGGAGGATAGTCAGAGTTTACTACCTTCTGTATTCTTCATTTTTAATAAGATGATGGATGAAAATCTATTCAGCGAAATTAGTAGACTCAGCCGCACAGGTAAAACGCAAACAATTCGAACAGAAGCAATTCTACAAATCAAGGATTTACCAAATCAAAAAAAATATGCTTTTCTAATTCTATTTTTACAGGAGGAATACCAAACACAAAATCAAGCTGATATTGGTGATGCTTTCGCAACTGTAATTACTTTTGGAATTCATGGAATTTTTCAAGGCTTGCAAGAGAAGAATAGAAAGAACAAATTTGCATCGATTCAATCAGAAGTAATACAACTCTTACAAAAAGAAACCGGTGAAAGATTTACAACCGCTCCTGAATGGAAAGCCTGGGCAAATCAAAAGAAACATTTACCAATCACAATTACCTTTGAATAAATCTTGACCTAAACCAAAACTATCGTCAGAATGTTCCTATGGCTACTGAACTTCATAATTTCTTAGCACAGACTGTTGCAGAGCGCATTGACCCGCATAAATTAATGAAACTAAGAAAAGAGTTTGACGGGGTATTACAGGCATTATCCCCCGTAAGAAAATATGCTCCACGAATTTACATAGGAGGGGTTTATGAAAAGAGAATCGAGATTAACACCTATGCAGATATGGATATTCATATTTACTATCCTTACGATCTACAAGACCATATACGAGAAATAGCTGAGTATGCATTTGAACTAGTCTCTAAAAAATTTGAAACACGTTCACTCGGACTACTCTATCGAATTACAATCAACGAAGACTATGATATCGACTTTGTTTCTGGAAGAGCAGAAGATTCCGAATACGGATACTCGTTATTATACGACCCGGAGACAAACCAAAGGCAAACAGGCAAGCTGCAAGAGCAACTCAATCTTATCCGCAATGCAAGATCAATGTTACGACTTGTTAAATTATGGAAGCGCCATAAACTTCTAATATGGGATTCTGCTAAACTTGAAAAGTCCGAGATGCCTTATTTTCTCAAACGAAAAGAATTAAATGATTATGGAATTGCATTCCAGCAATGGCTTATGATTAATATGGAACTCAAAAAAAAATTTGCAGGTCAATACGAAGTCCAGAGATTCATGGCTGCCGGCGAAGAAACACTCAAAGCGGTTAAAGACAAATTCTGGATTCGAACTATTTTTTAAAACTAGATAATCGAGACAAGTATCACCGTAACAATCAGGAACCAGATGACGTAGAGTATCCGCCATATCAATTTAAGCTTGACATTCAAAATGTGTAAATGTCATATTTGTAATTACAAATGATATCTTAATAGAAGCAACTACCAAGGAGAATTAATACCATGAAATCTTTATACCAATTAGAAGGAATGACTTGTGGACACTGCGTTATGCATGTAGAAAAAGAATTTTCTAAAGAAGGAATCACTGCGAAAGCTGATTTAAAAAATCATTCTGTTAGCGTTGAATCAGAATTAGACTCTAACATGTATAATAAATTAAAAACTGCTTTAGAGGAAGAAGGTTACTCACTAGGGAACAAACTTGAATCCTGACAACAAACAAGAAATTACACTTGATCTTTTTGGGATGACCTGCGCTAATTGTGCCCTTCGCATAGAGAAGGGTTTACACAAAGTTACCGGTGTCGAAGATGCAAGAGTTAATTTTGCCCGCGAAACTGTTTACGTAAGATACGATAACTCAATCAAACCGAAAGATTTATTTAACAGAGTAGAATCCCTTGGATACAAAGCTTCTGAACACTCAGAGGCTAATGCATATAAAACGGAAGATAAACACAAAGCAGAACTTAGAAAACTAAAATTTCGTTTTATTATTTCTGCAGTTTTATCTATTCCACTACTTTACACAATGGTTTCTCATTTTTCTATTCTTTCTTTTTTACCATTGCCAGCAATCTTTATGCATCCATGGGTTCAATTTTTACTCGCTACACCGATTCAATTCTGGATTGGATTTCCTTTTTATAATGGTGCTTACAGGGCATTGAAAAATAAAGCGGCTAATATGGATGTGCTTGTTGTAACAGGAACTTCAGCGGCATACGGTTATAGTCTTGTGATGAGTCTTTTACAAGGAATAAGACAGGGTGATATATTCTATATGAATATAATGAATCATATTGAGCATCTAGGTAATTCTGCTTTTCCTCCCCTGTATTACGAAACTTCGGCTGTATTATTAACCTTTATCCTCGGAGGCAAATGGATAGAAACCGTTGTACGGGGACAAAGCTCTAGTGCGATCAAAGCTCTTTTAAAATTAAAACCAGAAACTGCTCGAGTTAAGAAAGAAAACAACTGGGTAGAACTCCCTTCTGAATTTTTAAAACTTGATGATCTAATTCTAATTAAACCCGGCGAAAAAATTCCTACAGATGGGATCGTTGTAGAAGGAAATAGCTCTGTAGACGAATCCATGTTAACCGGTGAGAGTCTCCCTGTAGAAAAAACATTAAGCAGTAAATTACTCGGCGGAACCATTAATGGAAACGGAGCATTAATCTTAAAAGCAGAAAGAATAGGATCTGATACACTCTTAGCTTCCATTATTAAAACCGTTGAAGATGCACAAACAAGCCGTGCCCCACTCCAAAAAATTGCAGATAAAATTTCTGGAGTATTCGTTCCAATTGTAGTCTTACTGGCTACTCTTGATTTTGCGCTATGGTTTCTTTTTTTAGAGCCAGGCATTTTAGGTGCTGCACTGGAAAAAGCAATCGCCATGTTAGTGATTGCTTGTCCCTGTGCGCTTGGTCTTGCCACCCCTGTTTCCCTTTTGGTCGGAACAGGTAAAGCCGCAGCAAAAGGAATTTTATTTAGAAATGCAGAAGCCTTAGAAACAGCAGCATTTATAAACACAATCGCCTTTGATAAAACGGGAACTCTTACAGAAGGAAAGCCTTTTGTCGTTAAATACAAAACATTAGCGGATAATGAAAATTTCCCTCTAGAAAGAATTGCATCAGTAGAAGCAGGCTCAGAACATCCACTGGCTAAAGCTATTGTTAACTTCGCAAAGGAAAAAAATATTTTCCTGTCTAAGTTCACTAATCTACAAATTGAATCCGGTGGTGGAATAACAGCATTAGTCGGAAGTGAAAAAGTATTCGCAGGTAAAAAAAACTATTTAATCAGTCAGGGTTTCGAAGCTCCTATAGAATTATCAAATTTCGCAAGCGATTGGGAGAAGGAAGGAAGCACCGTTGTTTACTCCTTAGTATCCGGAAAAGAAAATGTTTGGTCAATATTTGCAATTGAAGATAAATTAAAAGCAAGCAGCAAAGACGCAATTAAAAAATTAAAGTCATTGGGTATAGAGCCAATCCTACTTACAGGGGATAACGAGAATACTGCGCGAAAGATTGCAAGTCAGGTCGGAATCGAAAAAGTATTTGCCTCTCTTTTACCGCAAGACAAAGCTAAAAGTATTTCCTCTCTTAAAGCAAAAGGAAAAAAAATCGCCATGGCAGGAGATGGAATCAACGACGCACCTGCTTTAGCCAGTGCTGATATAGGAATTGCAATGGGAACAGGAACTGATGTCGCCATCGAAACCGCCGGCGTTGTATTAGTTAAAGGAGACTTATTACGCCTAATTGATGTTATCCAAATCAGCCGAAGCACTGTTAGAAATATCAGACAAAATTTCTTCTGGGCACTTTGTTACAACGCTATCGGAATTCCCATTGCCGGTATAGGCTTATTAGCCCCCTGGATCAGCGGCGGAGCCATGGCTTTTAGTTCAATTTCAGTTGTGTTAAACGCTCTTTCGCTTAATTGGAAAAAGGAGTAGTTGATTATTTAGAATGCCACCAAGTTAGCAAGTAGGTCTTCCTGACTAGAGAGAATTACCGGATGTAGCCCCAAATCCTGAAACAGCACAAAGAATACTAAACTCTCTGCCATTATTCCAAGGTTTGGGGTGAAAAATCCTGATCAAAAAAATTTTCGTTCTATTTTATTTTTTAGATAATTGACCGTTTTTGATTATTACATCTCCGTCAAAATCTACTTTAATACTGTTTCCGCCTACAATTTTAATTGTCACACCTTTCTTTGCTGCCATAGTTCGATTGGTATTTCCATTAATGCTTGCTTTTACAGTTGAGCCATCAATGATTTCAATATCATACTTCTTGGAATCTTTATTAATCAGGTCACCTGCAAATAAAGAAACTGTAAATATCATAGAAATTAAAATTAGTAATTTTTTCATAAAATTCTCCTTATATGGTATAGGGTTAGTAAATTAACCACAAAGAAAGCACTGTCAAGAATAAAAGTAATTTATTGACATATAAAAAACTTCTTGCTCTCATACAAATCTTACAGAAGCATTTCTTAAGTTTTATTTTAGAGGATTAGCATGTTTAGAATTTTTATTTTAGTATTCACTTTATTGTTCTCATTTTCAATATCCCCGGAAGAATCGATCGAAGAAGAAACAGAAGATTTGATTGAAGCCTGTGAAAAAGGAAATTTGAAATCAGCCAAATACCATTTAGCAAAAGGTGCGAGAATAAATGCTCGCGCTCATTCAGGAAAAACTCCTGGGAGAACAGCAATTATGTGGGCGGCCTTTCGAGGAAAAAAGGAACTCGTAAAACTTCTAATTGATCACGGCGCAGAAATAAACGCAAAAGATGACTGGAAAGGAAATATGAATCGACCTGATGGAACGGAAGGCTGGACTCCGCTCATTTTTGCAGCGGATTCAGATCATGAAGAAGTGGTAAAAATTCTGATCGAACGAGGAGCCGATGTAAACGTAAAAACAAAATCAGGGTTAACGGCTCTTATCCTCGCACACATTTGGCGTAACGAAGAAATGATTCATATGTTAAAACAAGCCGGGGCGAAAGAATAAAATTTACCAAAGAGCATCCCTAAGTCCTTGCTCTAATTCTTCTTGGTCTTTATTTTTTTTCTCTTGTTGGTGACGGGAGCGCTTGTGATTTTTACTTTCACCCGATCTCTTTTGAATCCGCTCCATTTCTTTTTGAAGTCTTTTTTGTTCATCCGGCGTTAGCGTTGGCTTTCTAGATCCACCATCATCGGATGGTAAATATCCATTACCCCCTGTGCCATCTTTTTCCTCGCTGGTATCAGAATCATCTATGCCGGATTCATTTTTGTCTTTTGAATCCTTTCCATCTTTGCCGGATTTATCTTTGTCTTTGGAATCCTTTTCTTCTTTACCAGATTTGTCTTTATCCTTGGAATCTTTTCCATCTTTGCCGGATTTATCTTTGTCTTTAGAATCCTTTCCGTCTTTGCCGGATTTATCTTTGTCTTTGGAATCCTTTTCTTCTTTACCAGATTTGTCTTTATCTTTGGAATCTTTTCTTTTT
>Ga0209277_10000589_pt1 | contig 18238 bp, 14 predicted proteins | sample JI81AbrownDNA_FD_187503 | JGI IMG/M metagenome (GOLD analysis project Ga0209277, IMG submission 187503) | Wastewater effluent complex algal communities from Wisconsin, to seasonally profile nutrient transformation and Carbon sequestration -... | ecosystem: Engineered > WWTP > Effluent > Algae... | reverse complement strand
GACCAGGACCAGAACGACGGCCAGGGCTGCTACAACGCGCGCCGCCTCCAGCAGGCCGGCCGCCTTGCCGGTTTCATCGAGCAGATCAAGGGCAGCGCCGGCGACGACGATGTGGTAGTGATTGGCGACCTGAACGCCTACGGCAAGGAAGATCCGATCAACGCGCTGACCGGCACCGGCCTGATCAACCAGCTGGCCGCCCGTGAAGCCAACCCCTATTCCTACGTTTTCGACGGGGAAACCGGCTACCTGGACCACGCCCTCACCAGCGCGAGCCTGCACGCCCAGGTCGCGGGGGTCGGGCACTGGCACATCAACGCCGACGAGCCGTCCTTCCTCGACTACAACCTGGAGTTCAAGCCGCAAGACCTCTACACCTCGGCGCCCTACCGCTCCTCAGACCACGACCCCGTGATCGTCAGCCTGCAGCTGGTGAAGAAGCTGGAGGGCAGCGCCGGGGCGGACACCCTGACCGGCGGCGCCGGTGCCGATACCTTCGTCTATGGCAGCCTGCGTGAAGCCGGCGACACCATCACCGACTTCACCCCCGGCACCGACCGCATCGACCTGCGGGCCCTCTTCGCCAGCATCGGCTACTCCGGCAGCAACCCGGTTGCCGACGGCTACCTGAAGCTGGTTTCAACCGCCGCCGGCACCAGCGTGCAGATCGATGCCGACGGCAGCGCCGGCGCCGGCCTCGCCCGCCCCCTCGTCCTGCTCAAGGACGTGCCCCTGAACACCCTGAGCGTCAGCCGCGACTTCATCGTCGGCCGCCTGCTCGCAAAATGAGTCCTTCATGATGAAACTGAACACAGTGCTTCCCGCCGCCACCCTCCTCGCGGCGCTGCTCATCACGCCGGCCCAGGCCGCCCCCATCGCCAACCTCACCGGCTGGGCCGCGATGGGCGACGTGCAGGTCTCCGCCCTCAGCGCGTCCCTCACCACGGCATCGCTGATTTACGAGGACGATTTTCCGGCCGCGGCCGGCGCCTACAACCTGTCGGGCGTGGGCGCCGCCGACGTGGGAATCCCCGCGGGCCTCGAAGAGTTCGTCGGCCTGCAGATCGGCGGCCTCGACCCGGATCCGGTCAATGGCGTCATGGCACTGGAAGGCTCTGCACTCAAGCACGCCATCCAGGTTCAGGCCGGCGACACCCTGAGCTTCGACTGGGCCTTTTCAACCCGGGAAGGCCTGCCGACCGACCACAACGACTACGCCTTCATGGTCATCGACGATGTGCTGACCCTTCTCGGCGATGTCGCCAGCGCCTCCACCGGCGGCCGCTTCAGCCAGACCTTCGCGGCGGCGGGCACGGCACAGATCGCCTTCGGGATCGTCGACGTCCGCGACTACGGCGTCACCTCCCGGCTGAACATCGGCGCCTTCGATCTCACATACGCCCAGGCCGTCCCGGAGCCGGAAACCCTCGCCCTGAGCCTCGGAGCCCTCGCCCTCTCCGCCCTGCGCCTGCACCGCGCAAAAAGCTGAGCCCGGCCCGCCCGGCATGCGGCCCCGCAGCGGGCGGCGGGAATAGTCTGGATCGATGCACTGTGAGTTCCCCGACGCCGCCGCCAAGGCGGCGTCGGTCCATCCGGGCCGCCCTTTTTCTGCAAGAGATCAGCCTGCCGGTCTTCCTGAATGCCGCTATACTCGCAGCCGTTTTATGCCCTTTGAGTTGAACTCATGTCGATCCCAAGCATCCGGCTGTTGTCCCGCGTGGCGGTACTGGCCTTCCTTTCCAGCCTGGCAGAAGCCCAATCCTTGCCCGCGCCCGCTCGAACTGTCTTCAAGTGCGAGGAGGGAGGCAGGATCATCTACTCGGACTCGCCCTGCCTGGGGGCTAAAAAAATCGACGTGGAGCCGACCCGGGGCGTCAGCCGCTTGTCGGGCAAGGAGCGTGTCGGAAACGATGTGCAGCGGGAAGTGCGCCGGGAGCAGCTGGCAGAGGCCGTGCGCCCGCTCAGCGGCATGAACCCCAAACAGTACGAGGTATTCAGTCGCCGCATGAAGCTCACGTCAGCGGCGCAGCGGGAGTGCCAGCACCTGGACAGACAGATTCCTCCGCTTGAACAGACAGAGGCGCAGGCCAGCGGACAGGATTTTGCCGCGGCACAGCGGCGTCTCTTCGGTCTGCGCAGCCGCTTCCGCGAGCTGGGTTGCTGACAACGACGGCGGCCTGAAAATCAAAGTCGCGCTCCCAAAAAACGCGCACCAACAAAAACCCCCGCACTGCGGGGGTTTCAGGGGTTTGTTGCGCTTTTTCTAACGAGGCATCAGAAGGGTTGTGGAGAACCAAAAACGTAAACAACCCCGGAGCACCGCTGTTTATATAAGTTCTTCATGGCACACAGCCTTTGTTGTGTAAACAAAACACTAGGAAACGTCGATTTGTTTACATTCTACCTGACCAAAGCAGGCACCGCTAAGCGGTGCGGGTTTGGTCAGGGGACAAGCGAAGCGCGTCAGCCAGAACTCATTCAATCAGGTTGAGTGCTTTTACCCAATTTCCATCTTGGTAATCCCAAACAGTGACTCGATTGAATGTCTTTTGTAGTAACCCCCTACCGACTTCAAGGCCTGCGGAAAGAGATGTAACCGGAAGCAGATCTAGCTCCTGAGCACCGGCTCGATTTAATCGAATTAGAAAATCGTTAAAGCGCCGCTTGAATCCGTCTAGGTTAATTTGACTGCCGATGAGTTCCCTTCGAGGGCTCGTGGCAGAAAAATGAACAACGGGAATATCACCAACTATCTGCTCAAAGTCACGTGCGTGATTGCTAATGCTGACCCCAACAAAGATGCTTCTTGGAAGGCTGGCGGGAACTTCGAAATCAAACCAGTCGTCAGCACGTTCTTTCGCCGCCTCATCATCTCGCCATAGCCATTTGTTATTTGGGAGGTCCAGAACATGGGCTGGTCGCTTATCTCCTATCAATGCTCCCAACTTCATTACCAGGGGTATGGGCGCGAACGCGGCAATTGACAGGTGCTCAACAGGACTCGTTCCGGAAAACTTAGGCTCCAGCACTTGCTGGTACCATTTGGACAATGCTCGTTCAGCCGTTCGCCAGTAGTCTGGATCATCATCACGAACATCTAGATCCGGTCTATTTAAGACGACGTGTTCGTTTCGTGGATGTACGGTGTAGTCCGAATTTTTTAGAATTGCTGCCGTCACATGCTCTTTGACTATATGCGGCGTGTGCTTGCCAATAGGCAATGCCATCACCACAGGCAGACTAACGGTACCAACTTCTGCACCGTAAATTGCGCTGACCCGTGATTCGTGCTCAAGCTTCCATTTGAGGAGCAGAGCTTCTGGATAGTCCTCAATAGTCTGGAGTGTGTCGATACGCTTATGGCAGTCAAAGCAAGCCAGCATCAGGTTTGCTTCGTCTTTTGCCAGCTCCTTTGATCGTCCGGCATCACCGCGCGGGCCATCTGGGCTATCCGAAACAATATGGGCGAGTTCCCCCACATTAATTTTTCGGCCAGTCAGAAAGTCTGTGCCTACCGGCTTGCCACACCCCTTGAATTCGCAACGGCCAGCCGCATTAATCCAAAGGCGCTGACGCACATCCGCTGGAATAGCGGTACGTTTGTGAGATTTCGTCATGTTATTTCACTCAGTTTGGTTATGGCACCCTGCCTGTTTCCCACCCAACACCCCAATTCCTCCCGCCCAATGATGATGAAAAACAACGTATCCCCATCGAACCTGTCTTTCACTAATGCCTTATTCCAATCCTGGATATCGGTAGCGCTGGGAGTTGGGATGTCCTCCGGATGGGTATGCCAGAGTCCGAGATAGGCAATTTTTCCACCCGACTCCCTCCAGCGCGCAGCCGCAATGTCACTATGAGTTGCTGAGCGAAAGAATGAGAACCTGCGACGCTTATCTGAAGACTGGGGAACGGTAGCTTCATCTATCACCAGATCCGGGGATTCGAGCAGGTGCCGTCCAAGAAGAATTCCTCCCGCTTCTGCGCTGATTGCGTTCAACTGAATATGGCGAGAGAGAATATCTAGTGCGCTGTCTGCGACGATCAGTCGCCGGCTAATGCCAAAGCCGTACATCTTGCTCATTTCTTTCCTTTAAGCACAGTGCGAGCAAGGATTGCCAAATATCGACTGCGTAGCTGACGAGCAATCTGTGGATTTTGCAAGGTCATACCAAGGAGAGGTTCTGATACCGTTAGCAACAGCCTGAGTATCGTCCCCAACCCAAAACCTATAACTGGGCGTCACCATAGAAGAACTCGCCAGAGCTGAAATAGTCATTTCCGTTGCCAAAAGGGCTGTTCTTCTGGAATGAAGCGCTGAGTAGGGGATGAACGTACTCACGCAGCCGCTCAGCGATTTACTTACAACCTGGTTGGGCTCCAAGAATGACACCTCCGGATGTAAAGAAGGGAGCCCATCGCCGCTACGGTAAAGGCAGTCCAGACATCCCGGCCCCTCTGAGGGCAACACCACAACATGCCCCCCCAGACCAAGTGGTTCGAGCCAAGCAACAACAATACTCAACGGCTTTTCCGCTGATCGAATGGCTTTGGCCAACGAGCGCTCCGCTGAAGGCTTGCCTACCGCTAGAACGATTGCATCAAGCCGATCATATTCTCTGCTTTTCATCCATTCAGCGGCCTGCCGAGGCGCAGTTTTGACCGTTAACCCAGGGTACTTTCTCAACAACTCAACTTTTAGCGCATCAACCTTATTCTGCCCAATCGCATTTTTCCCTAAGGCATGCCGAAAAACGTTATCAGCTTCAAGTCTGTCATAGTCAACCAAGGTCAATTTACCGACGCCGCAACTGGCCAATGCATCAGCAATCTCTGAACCGACAGAACCACACCCGAGAATAGCAACGTGCTTCATCGCAAAATTGTTAGACGCGCCTCCTCGTTCCCTCATGTGGCTAGGCGTATGGCGACAAACCACCAAATTGCTAAAAGGCCCTTTTTCATCCAGCCGTCCCTTTTTCAATCTGAACGTCAGGCCGATTAGTGACCTTCCTCCAGAGGGCCGTGGCTGAGACACTAGCAGGCAAGCCAGTCGTATTTTCCCCATCCAACGTCTGGAAACTAACCGTTCCCAGAATTGACGCTCCTTTGGCCCAAATGCATCAATGACGCGCTCAACGAAAGCTGATTCCAGTGGAGCTCCTGGACTAGGGGGCAAGACTGCATTTTCCAGAGCGACGTAGAGTCCAGTGAAACTGGCTAAATTCGCTGTTCGAAACTCAGAGGGGCGCTCCCCTGATTGTTCGGAGAGGTACCAGCAGACCTGCCTCCCCTTCCCGAGATTCTCGATATGCCCGTAGATAAGCCGCGAAGCAGCATCAGGCTCCACAGAGGTTCTGGCCAAAACAGCATTAGGAAACCCTTCGAAGTAACCTTCGAATTCGTCCATAAGATCTGGAGATCCCCGTGTTGCATCAACTGCGGCCTTTTCAAGAACCTTGAACGCATCAAACAGTACATGGGCATAGATATCGGCGATGCGGCTTGTATCAATTGAGAGTCCTTGGCCATCATCGATACAGATGATTTTTCCGTATGAGACATGCGCCAATAGCTGTTCAGGCTGGACAAGAAGCACCGACGGGAGCTGATCTAGTATGGAAGACTCAATATCCACCTTGATTGTCCAGACAGTACTGGCGCCTTGGACATCGACAAAAAGGTAATTCCCTTCAACCCGCGGATTGGAAACTGCGCCCACAGGGGAGCCATGAAGCTGCAGCAACTCATCGAGTAGCGAGACAACTTCTTGGCTAGTACATCCACATTTCAAAACACCTGTTGTCACGCAGACGTTCCGGTACTTACGTAGGGTGCATTAACGGACTTGGCTGTTTCGCTCTTCGCGGGAACAGGAAAATCATCACTAAACAGCTTCTGCAATCGCTTGCATGCCTCCTCGGGGAGAGCTTCCTTTTCGGCTGCGACAAGTTCGTCGCGCAATACGATGAGGCGCTCTTTGAAAGTTGCCATTTGCGCATTGGTAAGCTTTTCCATCAGGTCATTTTTGGGCGTCACGGGCAACTCGACGCGCAGCCGGTCCGCAATAGCGCTTTCAAACCATGTGATCCCGAATTTAGCCAGCATCGTGTTGGTGAGGTTCTTTAGTGCAATCAAGTCCACGTACTTGCCTAACAAGTCCTTGTGCGGTTGGAACCAGTGATAGGCGGCAGTTGTAAGCGCAATACTGAGAGGCGCCCCACCATTCGAGAATTTTTGATCACGCCAGCGCTTCAAGTAGCGAATGCAACGTCTAAATTGCGCACCGTCCTGCTCCTTGAAGCGATTATTGATTTCACTGGTGAGCCCTTGAGGATCAGAGATCTGCCAATACCGCTTATCGTCAGCGGAGTTCTCCTTACCCATTGCCAAATCAAGAGTATCGTCATCGCGTTTCGTATAAATCGCCAAGTCAACGTGGTATTCCGCTTTGCCGTCTTTCAGATAGGTCACAGTCACACAAGGACGGCGAATATCTACAGTTCTGTTTGGACGGGCCAAAGCATCCCGGATCTTTTTCTTAAGTTCGACAGGATCTTTGTACTTGTCGCGTTTACAGTCAAATTTCAAACCGACATCAATATCGTAATTGCCATCCTTCGGCTTTTTGCCAGTGTTCATAGCATAACTGCCTTGGTTGAAGTACGTAAAAGAGGGAACACCTTCCGCCAGATTGGCCCTTAAATTACTGACCAGCGTTTCGCGCTTTTCCCTGAGTTTTGCCCCATGATCATCGTCATCGAGCTTGATGTTGGTGTGAAATTCTTCGAACTGAGATTGGATAGAAGCCATTGTTGTCTTTCTTGTTTCTAGAGAAGGGAAAAGCGGCCAATGCAACTAAATGTTGTCACTACGCAGCAGCAGTGACGTGCTAATAACCGATAAGCCGCTCAACCTGCCTGCCGGTCTGTTTGAGCCAAAGACCCAATATGAAAATTGCTAACGCAATGAACACTCCTGCAGCACTTTCTGGAACCCAGCCTGTCGGCAAAGCCGGATAGATGTCGGCCAGGGATTGGGCCGAAGGATGCTGCACCTGAGGCGCCAGGCTATGCATTGCGCCCACAGCCGTTGTGACAACGGCACCAAGCAAACCTGCGGTACCAAGCCAAGTGCTCAGACTGATTAAGAGCTCTCCAAGGGCACTCATGCGCCGTGGATTCGCCAAGAAAAAGTCCATGATTTTTTCAAGCATTTGCATTCCTTTCTTACGTGATCGCAATTGGTGTTTCAAACAGGTACTAGCCCAAGCAATTGTTAAATCGAGCCAGCGCGTCCCGAGCAACCAGATGGGGATGCATGCGTATACAAACTATACCTATCTGGCCAATGAAGCGATGGTATAATCCGTATAGTTTCTATGTCAACATAATTTTTATATGCATTACTGGAGGGGTGTCTGTGAAAGATCACAGTCGGGCATGGAGCACTGAAGCCAGGCTTCAATTCATAGAGTTCAGGCTTTATTGGGAAGGCCGCATCAATCGAGGCGACTTGACCCAGCACTTTGGCATTTCGGTACCCCAGTCCTCTATCGACTTGAGACGCTACGTCGAGTTGGCTCCCGAAAATGTCGAATACGACACAAAGCGCAAGGCCTACTTTGCCACCACAGGATTCCAGCCGAAGCTCATTACCCCCAGCGCGCGTGACTACCTTGCCCAGCTTGAAATGCTCCAGGCGGAACAAGACAGCCCCTTTTCTCACGAGTCATTCGTTAGTTCGCCTCCAAGTTTTGATTCCGTGCCACTTCCTGACCGAGTGGTACAGCCAAGCACGCTTCGAGCAATCATCAAGGCAATAAGGGAAGGCAACGCCATCAACATTCTTTACCAGTCCATGACTAGGCCGGAGCCGACAAATAGATGGATCAGTCCGCATGCGATTGGATCTGATGGTTTTCGCTGGCACATCAGGGCCTACTGCCACGAAAGAAATCGGTTTGGCGACTTCGTATTTGGGCGCATTCTTGATTTGGCTGACACGAAGGAAAGTAACGCTAAGCCAGAGAACGATAACGAGTGGAATACGCTCGTGGAGCTAACAATTGCTCCCAACCCAGTCCTACCTGAAGCCCATCAGCGCGTCATCGAGCTGGACTACGGCATGGAAAACAGCCAAGTAAAACTCGTTGTGCGCAAAGCATTAGCCAGCTATCTGAAGAAACGCCTCGGGCTAATCAAGGATATTGCCGACAAAAGCGCAGAGTCAGACTCAACAATTGCAAAACAACACATTCATTTGATGAGCGAAGTAGATTTGCCATCAAGGTCTGCAAGTGTTGAGAGCGCCACTTAGAGCACAGTTGTAAGCCCATTGGGCACAATTGATGCAATTCATACCAAGAAGCCTGAGAACGTTACACAGAAAGACCCGCGTCAAGCGGTTTCAAGAACCCCAATGGCCATCAAGAAATCCGAGCTTTACTCTTCTCTCTGGGCCTCCTGTGACGCCCTGCGCGGCGGCATGGATGCCAGCCAGTACAAGGACTACGTGCTGGTCATGCTGTTCATCAAGTATGTCAGCGACAAATACGCCAACCAGGCGTTTGCGCCCATCCAGGTGCCGGCCGGTGCCAGCTTTGCCGACATGGTGGCGCTCAAGGGCAATCCCGAGATCGGCGACCTGATCAACAAACGGATCATTGCCCCGCTGGCCAACGCCAACAAACTGTCCGACATGCCGGACTTCAACGATGCCGGCAAGCTGGGCAGCGGCAAGGAGATGGTTGACCGCCTGGGCGAGCTGATCGCCATCTTCCAGAACCCTGCGCTGGATTTCTCGAAGAATCGTGCCGACGGCGACGACATCCTCGGCGATGCCTACGAATACCTGATGCAGCATTTCGCCGTGGATAGCGGCAAGAGCAAGGGCCAGTTCTACACCCCGGCCGAAGTCAGCCGCATCATCGCCAAAGTTACCGGCATCGGCAGCGCCGCAACCAGCAATGCCACAACCGTGTATGACCCGACATGTGGGTCGGGTTCGCTGCTGCTCAAGGTCGGCGAAGAAGCCGGCGCCAAGGTCTCGCTCTACGGCCAGGAAAAGGATGCAGCGACCAGCGGCCTGGCGCGCATGAACATGATCCTGCACGACAACCCCGGCGCGCTGATCCTGCAGGGCAACACGCTCACCGACCCGAAGTTCCGCGACGGCACGGCACTCAAGACCTTCGATTACGTCGTTGCCAATCCGCCCTTTTCTGACAAGCGCTGGAGCACCGGCCTCGACCCGCTGCACGACTCCTTCGACCGTTTTCAGACCTTCGGTGCGCCGCCGGCCAAGCAGGGCGACTACGCCTACCTGCTGCACATCGTCCGCTCGCTCAAAAGCACCGGCACGGGCGCCTGCATCCTGCCGCACGGCGTGCTCTTTCGCGGCAACGCCGAGGCCGAGATTCGCCGCAAGCTGATCCAGCGCGGCTACATCAAGGGCATCATCGGCCTGCCGGCCAACCTCTTTTTCGGCACCGGCATACCCGCCTGCATCATCGTCATCGACAAGGCCGGCGCTGCCGCACGCAAAGGCATCTTCATGCTCGACGCCAGCCGTGGCTACATGAAAGACGGCCCGAAGAACCGCCTGCGCGAGCAGGACATCCACAAGATCGTCGACGTCTTCACCCGCCTCGACGACAGCGAACCGAGCTACGCCCGCATGGTCGGCTACGGCGAAATCGAGAAAAACGACTACAACCTCAACCTGCCGCGCTACATCGACGCCAGCCAGCGCGAGGACAAGCAGGATATCGAAGGCCACCTCAAGGGCGGCATCCCGCTCGCCGATGTCGAAGCGCTGGCCCGCTACTGGGCCGTCTGCCCGCAGCTCAGGGCAAGCCTGTTCAAGGCCAGGCGCCCCGGCTACCTTGATCTGGCCGTCGACAAAACCGCCATCAAGACCCGCATCCACGGCCACCCGGAGTTCACCGCCTTCATCACCGGCATGAACCGCTACTTCGCCGTCTGGCGCGAGACGTGGACGCAAAAGCTCAAGGCCCTGACGCCCGGCTTCCACCCCAAGCAACTGATCGTCCACATCGGCGAAAGCCTGCTCGTCCACTACGCCGAGCGCCCGCTCATCAACGCCTACGACATCTACCAGCACCTGCTCGACTACTGGGCGACGACCATGCAGGACGATGCCTACCTGGTGGCCGCCGACGGCTGGCAGGCGACGACCTATCGGATCATAGAGAAGGACAAAAAGGGCAAGGAAAAGGACAAGGGTTGGGCCTGCGACCTGCTGCCCAAACCCCTGATCGTTGCCCGCTATTTCGCCGCCGAGCAGGCGGCCGTCGAGCAACTGGGTGCCGACCTCGAAAGCGTCGCCGCGCAACGCGCTGAACTCGAAGAAGAACACGGCGGCGAGGATGACGTGTTTGCCGGCTTCGACAAGATCAACGCCGCCGGGGTCAAGGACCGCATCCGGGAAATTGGCAAGGTCAGCGCCGAAGACCTGGAAGCCGCCGACGAACTTGCCGTCCTCCAGCGCTGGCTGGCCCTGGCCGGCGAAGAAACGGCACTGAAAAAGCGGCTCCGCGAAGCCGAGGCCGAACTCGACCTCAAAGCCTGCGCCCACTACCCGACGCTGAGCCAAACCGAGGTCAAGACCCTGCTCGTCGAAGAAAAATGGCTCGCCGCCCTCGACGCCGCCATTCACGGCGAAATGGACCGCGTCAGCCAAGCCCTGACCGGCCGCGTTCGCGAGCTGGCCGAACGCTACGAAAGCCCGCTGCCACAGATGGCTGACCGCGTCGCGGAACTGGAGGCCCGCGTCAGCCGCCACCTGGAAAGGATGGGCTTCGCATGGAATTGAGGGAGCCTAACGCCCGCTATCTGGTGAAGCCGGGGTTCAAGCAGACTGAGGTGGGGGTGATTCCGGAGGATTGGGAGGTTTGTCGTATTGATTCAGTCTGCAAACTAATCAACGGTAGGGGGTTTAAACCTTACGAGTGGCAGCAATCTGGGTTGCCCATTATTAGAATTCAGAATCTCAATGGATCTGGCGACTTCAATTATTACTCTGGCGCTTATGACAAAAAAATTGAGGTTGAGCCTGGGCAGTTGTTATTTGCTTGGTCTGGAAGTCGGGGATCTTCGTTTGGGCCGCATGTTTGGAGAGGCATGCTTGGCTTACTCAACTACCACACGTGGAAAATACAAGTCGCAGATGGAAAAATTGATCAAAACTATTTCCTCTACGCCTTACGGAGTCTTACAGCGTTCATTGAGGATAAGGCCCATGGAGCATCGGCTTTAGTTCATACTCAAAAATGGGAAATGGAGGGTTTTTTGGTCGCTCTCCCTTTAAACAAGATCGAACAAAAAGCCATCGCTGAAGCCCTGAGCGATGCGGATGCGCTGATCGAAGCGCTGGAACAACTGCTCGCCAAGAAACGCCAGATCAAGCAAGGCGCGATGCAAGAACTCCTCACCGGCCAAAAGCGCCTGCCTGGGTTTTCGGGGGATTGGAAATCGAAGCAAATCGGAGAACTTGCCAGCATCCAGCGTGGAGCGTCTCCGCGCCCAATCGATAGCCCTGATTGGTTCGATGACAACTCGTCGGTTGGTTGGGTGCGAATTTCCGACGTAACACAATCCGGAATGTATCTCACGGAAACCACTCAGCGTTTGTCGCCTCAAGGAGTTCTGCATAGTCGCCCAGTTGCCAAAGACAGTTTAATTATGAGCATCTGCGCGACCGTAGGTAAGCCTGTCATTACAAAAATAGACACTTGTATCCATGACGGTTTCGTTGTTTTCGACCGGCTGAGTATCGATAAAATATTTCTTTATTACACACTGAGTTCGATAGAGGGTGATTGGTCGCGCCACGGTCAAACAGGCTCCCAGATGAACCTGAATACCGGGCTAATTAACTCCACTGTAGTGCTCACGCCACCGAGCACTGAAGAACAAACCGCCATCGCCACCGTCCTCTCCGACCTGGACGCCGAACTCGCCGCGCTCGAAACCAAACTCGCCAAGGCCCGCCAGCTCAAGCAGGGCATGATGCAGGAACTGCTGACCGGGCGGATACGCCTGGTCTGAGCCGGGCGTTTGTGCCAAAGACATCCGCACATCTACCTCGCTCAGCCCGCAAAAAACCCTCTGGTCATCGGCTGTTTTTTCAGGAAAGCGGTGGCCTTTTCCTGAAAAAACTTTATTCTTTCGTTCATGCAAGCCGTTGAACAAAAAATACTTTCCAGGATCTACGGGCGCGGTAGGGGTTGGGCGTTTACCAAGACGGATTTTGTCACCGGTTTTGGCGAGGCCAATATCTACCAGGCGCTGTCCGCGCTGGCTCGCGCCGGGCGGATTCGTCGGGTCTGCCACGGCGTTTACGACTACCCGCGCTACAGCGATCTGCTCGCTCAGAATCTGAGCCCGGACATCGACCAGGTGGCCGGGGCGCTGGCGCGCAAGTTCAATTGGCGCATCCAGCCTTCAGGCGAGGCGGCGCTCAATCTGCTGGGCTTGTCGCCCCAGGTACCGGGCCGCTGGGTCTATCTTTCCGACGGGCCGAGCCGCGAGTATCCGGTTGGCGAAGACGGCCGGCAGGTGCTGGCTTTCCGCAAGGCGCCGCTCAAGGATGTTGGCTTCAAGTACCGCGAGAGCGGCCTGCTGGTGCAGGCGCTAAAGGCGCTTGGCAAGGAGCGGGTGGATGCGGCGGTGATCGATGCCCTGCGCCGCTGGCTGGAGCCAAAACTGCGTCATTCTGTGCTCAACGATACGCGAGCCGTCAGCGGCTGGATTTTGCAGATCATCAAGCAGGTTTGCGAGGAGGCGGCCTGATGGACAAGGTTGCCCAATTTTCCGCCACGCACCGCCGCGAACTGTTTTCTGAAGCCGCCGCCCGGCTAGGCATGACGCCTGCGGTGGTGGAAAAGGATTTCTGGGTGACCTGGGTGCTCGACCGCCTTTTTGTCACGCCGGCCCTGGCGCGTTTGCTGATGTTCAAGGGGGGCACCAGCCTGTCCAAAGTCTATGGCTTGATCGAGCGTTTTTCGGAGGATATCGACCTGATTTTGGACTGGCGGGTGCTTGGCGACGACGATCCGCTGGCCGAGCGTTCGAGAACCCGGCAGACGGCTCTCAACGAGACAATCAACGCGCAAGCCCAGGCTTATATTGCCGGGCCCTTGCTGGCGGAATTGTCTGTAGCGCTGGCCGGTATCGCCGAATGCCGGATCGGTGACGATGACCCGCATGTGATCGAGGTGCGCTATCCGGCGGCTTTTGCCGATACCTATCTGCGCCCCGAGGTACGACTGGAGATCGGCCCGCTTGCCGCTTGGCTGCCGCATGAGGATCGTAAGATCAGCGCCTATGCAGCAAAGGCCTTTCCCCAGTTTTTTGACCGGAGCGAGGTGGCAGTACGTGTGATCAGTGCTGAACGAACTTTCTGGGAGAAGGCAACCATCCTGCATCAGGAGGCGCATCGCCCCGATGGTACGCCGCAGCCATCCCGCTATTCGCGCCATTACTACGATCTGGCCCAGATGGCGGTTTCGCCAGTACGGGCGGCAGCTCTGGCGGATCAGGCCTTGTTGGCCAATGTCGTGGAATTCAAGCAGCGCTTCTACCCGCGCGCCTGGGCGCGCTACGACCTTGCCGCGCCCGGCAGCCTACGCCTGTTGCCGTGTGAGACCGTGCTGGCGTCGGTGGAAGCTGATTACCGGGCGATGGCCAACATGATCTTCGGCCGGATTCCGCCCTTCGCGGATATCGTGGCGCAACTCGACGCGCTGGAAAAAGACATCAACGGGAGCCCCCATGGGTAGCATCAGCCAGCCGGAACGCGCCACGCAGGATCGTGTAGTCACGCTCTTTCGCGACGAATTGCATTACCGCTATCTGGGCGACTGGAGCGAGCGCGCCGCCAACAGCAATATCGACGAGCCGCTGCTGACGGCCTACCTGGGCGGGGCCGGATATGTGCCGGCGCAGATCAACCGGGCGCTCGACATCCTGCGTCGGGAAGCGGATAACCACGGCCGTTCGCTCTACGGTAATAACGAAGCGGTGTATGACCTGTTGCGCTACGGCGTGCCGGTGAAGATCGAGGCCGGGAAAGTCACCGAGACGGTGCACCTGATCAATTGGCATGTAGCGGAGAAAAACGATTTTGCACTGGCCGAGGAGGTGACGTTGAAAGGCGGCTTTGAGCGCCGGCCGGACATCGTGCTCTACCTGAACGGTATCGCCATCGGCGTGCTGGAATTGAAAAACAGCCGGGTCAATATTGGCGATGGCATCCGCCAGAATCTTTCCAACCAGTTGGCGGAATTCAACGAGTGGTTTTTCAGCACGGTGCAACTGGTGCTGGCCGGCAACGATTCGGAAGGCCTGCGCTACGGCGCGATCAAGACCGAGGAAAAATACTTTCTGACCTGGAAAGAGGACGAGGCGGATGCCCGCCGCCTTCTGCTCGACAAATACCTGTTGAAGCTGTGCGAGAAGGGCCGTTTGATCGAACTTTTGCGCGATTTCGTGCTGTTCGAGAACGGCGTAAAGAAGTTGCCCCGCGTGCACCAGTATTTCGGTATCAAGGCGGCGCAGGAACATGTGCGGCAAAAGCGCGGCGGCATCATCTGGCACACCCAGGGTGCGGGCAAGAGCATCCTGATGGTGCTGCTGGCGCGCTGGATTCTGGCCAACAATCCGCATGCACGGGTGGCCGTCGTTACCGACCGCGACGAGCTGGACAAGCAGATTCAGCGTGTGTTCAGCGAAGCGGGCGAGAGCATCTACCGCACCAGCAGCGGCCGCGACCTGATGCGCCAGCTCGGGCAGGCCAGCCCGCGCCTGTTGTGCTCACTGGTACATAAGTTCGGCCTGGGCGCACGCGGCAAGAAGGAACATGAGTTCGAGGCCTTTATCAGGGAACTGGAGGCACAACCGAGCCCGACGCTGGGCGATGTATTCGTTTTTGTCGATGAATGCCATCGCACCCAGAGCGGCCGCTTGAACCGGGTGATGAAGGCGATGATGCCCAACGCCGTGTTCATCGGCTTTACCGGTACGCCGCTCATGCAGCAGGACAAGGCCACCAGCGAGGAGGTGTTCGGCGGCTACATCCACACCTACAAGTTCAGTGAGGCGGTGGAGGATGGCGTGGTGCTCGATCTGATCTACGAGGCCCGCGATATCGACCAGCAACTGGGCTCCAGCGAGCAGATCGACCAGTGGTTCGAGGTCAAGACCAAAGGGCTGAACGCCTGGCAGAAGGACGAACTGAAAAGCCGCTGGGGCACGATGCAGAACGTGCTCAGCTCCAAGTCCCGCATGGATCGCGTGGTGAGCGACATCATTTACGACTTCGCGGTGAAGCCACGTTTGTCGAGCGAGCGGGGCAATGCGCTGCTGGTTGCTTCGAGCATCTACGAAGCCTGCAAGTATTTCACGCTGTTCCAGAAGACTCCGTTCAGGGGACGCTGCGCGGTAGTGACTTCATATGATCCGCAGGCCAGGGATGTGACCCTGGAAGAGGTTGGCGCCAATACCGAGACCGACAAACAGTTCATTTACAACACCTACAGCGAGTTGCTGAAGGATGTCGATGCCAGCGCAGGCATGAACAAGACCGAAACCTATGAGGAAAAGGTGAAGGCACTGTTCATCAAGGAGCCGGCCAACATGAAACTGCTGATCGTCGTGGACAAGCTGCTCACCGGTTTCGATGCCCCACCCTGCACCTATCTCTACATTGACAAGAAAATGCAGGATCACGGCTTGTTTCAGGCGATCTGCCGGACCAACCGGCTCGACGGCGAGGACAAGGATTTCGGGCATATCGTCGATTACAAGGATTTGTTCACCAAGGTCGAGAACGCGATTGCGGTTTACACCTCGGAACTCGACCATAGCGCGCCGGGAGCCGACCCGGAAATCATGCTCAAGGACCGCCTGAAGCTTGGACGCGAACGCCTGGATGCGGCAATTGAGGCGCTGGAACTGCTTTGCGAGCCGGTCGAACCGCCCAAGGGAGACCTTGAACATATCCGCTATTTTTGCGGCAACACCGAAGTCGACACCGACCTGGCTACCCATGAGCCACAGCGCGTCGCGCTTTATAAGGGTGCCGTGGCGCTGATCCGTGCCTACGCCAATATTGCCGACGATCTGGAGCCGGCGGGTTATGGCGCTGCCGAGATCGAACGGCTCAAGGGCCGACAGAAACACTTTCTCGACCTGCGCGAACTGATCCGCCGGGCGGCCGGCGAGACGCTGGACATCAAGCCTTTCGAGGCCGACATGCGGCACCTGATCGACACTTATATCGAAGCTTCAGCACCGCGCAAGATTTCGCCCTTCGACGGCATCGGGCTGCTTGAACTCATCGTCAAGACCGGCATCGCCGACGCCATCGCCGGTCAATTGGGGGGGCTGAAGGGTAAGCGCGAGGCGATTGCCGAGTGCATCGAGAACAATGTCCGCAGCAAGATCATCAAGGAGCACCTGACCGATCCCGCCTTCTTCGCCAGGATGTCGGCATTGCTCGATGAGATCATCAAGCTGCGCAAGGAAAAGGCCATCGAGTACGAGGAGTATCTGCAGCGCATCGCTGAACTGGCAAAACGGGTCCAGACGGGGAAGGGAGCGGATACGCCCGAGGTTTTGAATACACCGGGCCGGCTGGCGCTCTACAACAACCTGAAGGACCACGTTGTTGGCAATCGGGTAGAACAGCCATCCGCGGCTTATGGCGACAGGGATGCTGCTCTGGCCCTTGCACTCAGGATCGACGAAGTCATAAAACAAAAGCGCCAAGCCGATTGGCGGGGGATAACCGCCCGTGAGCAGATGCTCAAGCAGGAACTGTTCAATGTGCTGGGCGATATCGACGAGGTAAATCGCCTGTTCCCGATCATTTTTGCCCAGAAGGGCGAATACTGATGCTTGAACATATCGATCTGGGAAACCTGCAGATCGAGGTACTCAGGAAGAAGATCAAGAACCTTCACCTGAGTGTGCTGCCGCCTCTGGGTCGAGTACGCATCGCAGCGCCCGGCCACATGGATCTCGACACCATTCGGGTTTTCGCCATCTCCCGACTGGCCTGGATCAAGGCTCAGCAGCGCAAGATGCAGATCCAGCAACGCGAAGCGAAGCGCGAATACCTCGACCGTGAAAGTCACTACGTCTGGGGCCGGCGTTACCTGCTCAAACGTATCGAGCTTGAGTCTGCTCCATTGATTGAGCTGAAACACAGCAAGTTGGTGTTCCAGATACGCCCCGGTACAGACGAGGCACGTAGCCAGGAAATTCTGGATGCCTGGTATCGCGAGCAAATCCGTTTGGCCGTACCCGAGCTGATCGCCAAGTGGGAACCCGTCATGCGCGTGAAAGTCGGGCGCATTTTTGTTCAGCGCATGAAAACCAGATGGGGAAGCTGCAACCCGGCAACGGGTGCCATCCGCCTCAACACCGATCTTGCGAAGAAACCACCAGAATGTCTTGAGTACATCGTGGTACACGAAATGACGCACCTGCTGGAACCAACCCACAATTCACGCTTTACCTCACTCATGGAATTTTTTATGCCCCAATGGCAGCACGTCCGGAATGAGCTAAATAACCTCCCCGTGCGTCATGAGGATTGGGGGTACTGACCGCTGCATCAGGAAGTCGCCGCTTCAGCCAGACCTTCCCGGCGGCGGGAATAGTCTGGATCGATGCACTTTGAGTTCCCCGACGCCGTCGCCAAGGCGGCGTCGGTCCATCCGGGCCGCCCTTTTTCCGCAAGGGATAGGCCCGCCGGTCGTCCTGAGTGCCGCTATACTCGCAGCCGTTTTATGCCCTTTGAGTTGCACTCATGTCGATCCACAGCATCCGGCTATTGTCCCGCGTGGCGGTACTGGCCTTATTTTCCAGCCTGGCAGGAGCCCAATCCCTGCCCGCGCCCGCTCGAACTGTCTTCAAGTGCGAGGAAGGGGGCAGGATCGTCTACTCGGACTCGCCCTGCCTGGGGGCTAAAAAAATCGACGTGGAGCCGACCCGGGGCGTCAGCAGCTTGTCGGGCAAGGAGCGCGTTGGAAACGATGTTCAGCGGGAAGTGCGCCGGGAGCAGATGGCCGAGGCCGTACGCCCGCTCAGCGGCATGAACCCCAAACAGTACGAGGTATTCAGTCGCCGCATGAAGCTCACGTCAGCGGCGCAGCGGGAGTGCCAGCACCTGGACAGACAGATTCCTCCGCTTGAACAGACAGAGG
>Ga0209277_10000581_pt1 | contig 18338 bp, 19 predicted proteins | sample JI81AbrownDNA_FD_187503 | JGI IMG/M metagenome (GOLD analysis project Ga0209277, IMG submission 187503) | Wastewater effluent complex algal communities from Wisconsin, to seasonally profile nutrient transformation and Carbon sequestration -... | ecosystem: Engineered > WWTP > Effluent > Algae... | reverse complement strand
AAAAATTCAAAATTAAAGAATAAAAAAAAATACAAGGTTTTACTACTCAAAATAAAACACATTGGTAAGATGGTAATTAATATAATTCTCATCATTCGAAAAAAATGCAACGAAATTATGGTCTATGTGCTCTTAACGTTAGGTTCTTCGACTCTGTTGAGTACAATTTTTCCTTTGCCCGCGGCTATGTCATGCTTTGACATAACTAACTTCTCTCTGGCAAATCCGACGCAAATTGAATATTTAATCTCTGAAACTCCTACTCGGCTCGCACATATGAGACACGAGCCGATGGAGAACACAAAAGCTGCTGTTCCTAAAAGTCTAGGCCATTCAATTTCATCAAGAGATTTACTTGGTCGACTTCAAATAGTTGGTGGTTGGGTCGAAACGTTAGATAACTTGGATATGACGAGAAAAGCATTGGTAGCAATACGGTAAAATCCAAAGCTTCTAGTAGAATTTTTTTAAAACCCAAAAGTTAAATTAAATTTTTTAAAGCTTATAAAGATCATTTTTCAAAATACAAATGGTCCAAATCAAAGTACTCTAGTGAAAATCGGCAGAGCCATGTTGATATATAGGTACATGCTCTTCAAGTACTGTCCGTCAATTCGAATTCCAGTCGCTGACGCCTTTGTGCGACAGCATTGATCGTTCGCAGCAAAAGACACAGTGTTCAATAACAGGAATTTTTAACTGGGGATGGGAAAATCAAAAATGACACTGGCAGAACTCGATGCACTTTGAACTACGACAGGTGAAAATAGGAAAATAAACATTATCTTTAATATCACGGATCTCGATCTGCTACGCGACACAATAGCTAGCTGCAAAAATACAGACGTTTTAGGCCATTTCAATCATACAATTAATAAATTACACGACGGGAATTTGGACCCTGACTTAAGGAATAAAGAAATTCTGGGGTTTAAGGAAGCAAGAGCAAAGGATGCGGCGTGAGTTTCTTACAAAGACAAAGCTACTCGCCTTGAAATACACGTACTTTGTGACAAGACGCATCAAAATGCAATGAGTGATAAGTTAAATGATCTAAATAAAGGAAAAAAATAATTTTTGATACCGAAAAGAATTGTTATCAAAGTTAACGCACTTTTTATTTCATACAATTTAGAAAATGAAGATATTGATAGTGAAAACGACAATTTAGATGTTTTTGTTAAAACCGAAGGCGGGTATCTTTATACTCTTAGTTTAGCAACCCCCAAATATTTCCAATTTTTAATGGATACGAAAAAAATTAATTATTGTAACCTAGCCTAGCTATTTATTATTGTAAACAAATTAACTCATGAAATTATTAAACAAGCTGTTAAATGTTTTGCCGAAGAAGAAAAAGAAAACGGAGGTTACAGGTTGAAGACTTATCATTTTGGAGGATCGTACAGTGCTATTGACGAATGCATATTTGATCAACTCAAAGCAAGACATCTCGAAAGACAAAAAGAATTAGTTAAATTGAACGAATTAGATGAATTCATCTTTCCAACCAAGATAATCTTTGAAAAAACCGAGTTGAGATCAAAAATTCGATAATGAACTTGACTGATTATCATCCCAGGCACACTTATTGCCTTTCTAAAAAGAAATTTAATCTACTACTTAACTTGATTTCAATTTTTGATACCAACGGGTTTTTTGAATACTTTCATACTTTATTTGAGAGCTTTTCCAATCGAATAATTAATAATTTTATTTTCTTTTGTAATATTTTTTTAAGGAGACTTCCTTTTCTAAATTGAATCGAAAACCAAATTGAATGACTTGAATCTTTTCTTGATTTCAAATCTTTCAAAAAAAAATAAAATTGTGTTGATTTAAGACTTTCGTTATACCTGACACATAATAATAATAGTGACTTTATCACGCTTTTGTAGCTTTAGAGATTTTATTTTGAACTCTCGGAGCGTATTTTGGATTCTAGGTCTTCGTTTCTAAATCATTGACTTCGTCTTGAAGAGAATTAAGTTGATTTTGAAAAATTTAAATTTTCTCTTTGAAATCCTCTCGGAAACTAGATTCATGGAGCAACTGATTTACCTACGAGCCAAATAAAAACTTCTAAAATGCTCCTTTTTTATTTTGACAAATAGTAGTTTTCCCTTTTTTCCAGAAAAAGGCTAAAAGATATGTAAATAGCGTTTTGCACTCTTGTCCGTTTTTCATAATCTTTAACGCATAAAGTAAGAATCGTCTGGATTGAACTGAAATTAAATGGCTTTGGAAGAGATTTTCTTTTGTGACAGTTTTTACTTTTCGAATTCTGAAAATATATCTTTAGGGTTTACTTAATTCTACTTTTCTAGTATTATACCTCTAAGTAATTGTATTTTGGGCTTGTAGCTCAGCGGATTAGAGCACGTGGCTACGAACCACGGTGTCAGGGGTTCGAGTCCCTTCTTGCCCAATACTAAGCTTTAACTTTACTAATTGATGCGCGTGATTCTTGGGGTGTCGCCAAGTGGTAAGGCTGCGGACTTTGACTCCGCCATTCGTAGGTTCGAATCCTGCCACCCCAGTTTTTCAATATTTAGATTCTATGAAAGTTAAATTTTTATAAGTTCGATTGATTTAGGTTGTTATCTTTAAAATAAAAAGTTGTTTTTAATCTCGATAACTTGCATAATTAAAAGTAAAACAAATTTATTGTATTTATACTTTAATTAAAAATAGAATTATGGAAGCTACAATTCAGTTTATAAAAGGTCTGGATGAAAAAGTGTTACCGGATGTTAGATTAACGCGGTCTGTTGATGGTAGTACTGGCACAGCTACTTTTCGTTTTAAAAATCCGAACATTTTAGATAAAAATACAGCTAAAGAAGGGGAAATCACAGGAATGTATTTAATTGATGAAGAAGGAACACTTGAGACACGAGATGTAAATGCGCGCTTTGTGAATGGCCGACCTGAAGCAATTGAGTCAATTTATATTATGAAAAGTCCAGAAGCTTGGGATCGATTTATTAGATTTATGGAACGATATGGTAGAGCAAATGGTTTGGTTTTTACTAAAGCAAACTAAGTAAAATAGTTTATGATAAGTTTAAAATGCAAATATCATTAAAATGGATCAATGAATTAGTTAATATTGAAAAAATAAAACTAGATGGTTTAGTTGAGAAATTAACTCTAGGCGGATTTGAAGTTGAAGAAATTTTAGAAATAAAAATGTCTAAAACAACTGATATTGTTTTAGACATTTCAGCAACAGCGAATCGTTCAGACAGCTTATCAATCCAAGGTATATCTTTGGAAATTGCTGCTCTTTCGAATATTTCTACGAATGTTTCGAATTATCTACTTAAATCAGAAAAATTAAAGAAACTAATTTGGGAAAAAAGTAGTAGTTTTTCTACAAATATTGGATGCACAGCTTTTTTAGCAATTAGTATTGAAAATTTAAAGGATCAAACAATTCCAAAATGGATTACAAAAAAACTTGTAAGCTCTGGTGTGATACCGTCTAATACACTAACTGATTTTCAATCGTATATATTATTAGAAACGGGCTATCCATTTGCATTTTATGATCGGGGTAAAATAGTAAAAAAAATAGAAAAAGTAGAGTTTGACTTAGTAGTTTCAAAAGCAGTACAGAATGAATTATTTGTTGGTTCAAATAATGAAAAGTATACTTTAGACCCATCAATCTTAGTAGTTAAAGCAAATGAAGTACCTCTTAGCATAGGAGGTGTTATTGAAAATCAAGAATTTAGTTGTGATAATTTAACAAATTCAATAGTAATTGAAGCTAGTATTTTTAATGGTGCAACGATTAGACAACAATCGAGAAAATTAGGTTTACGAACTGATCGTTCAGCTCGCTATGAAAAGTCTTTAAAAAATACTTATTTAATTGAATCATTATATAGATTAATATCATTACTGCGAATTGCAAATCCAAATTTAACAATTAAGCTAGAAACTATAAGTAAAACAAATGAGCAAAGCATAAAGCCAATTGTTCTAAATTATGCCACAGTTAAAGAAATTCTTGGACCAATTAAGAACTCTTCTACCAATCATTTTGAATATATTAGTTCTGAAACAATCCAAGATTATTTAAATCGTTTAAATTGTTTGTCTATTTACAATAAGAAAGAAGAGACTTGGTTAGTAACAGTCCCACATTCACGAAGTGAGGATCTTGCGCGTGAAATTGATTTGATTGAAGAGATTGGAAGATTACATGGTTTTAATAATTTCTTAATTGCTTTACCGAAACTTCAGACCATTGGAACTAAAGATGCTAGTTATAAAACACGCCAAAAACTTACCTCATGTCTCTTAAATCTTGGATTAAATGAATTAATCCATTACTCATTGGTCAACGAAAAAACATTTTTGACAAATCAAATTCAATTAGTAAATCCACTTGTTTCAGACTATGCGTCTCTGAGACTAAGTCTATTACCTAATTTAATAAGAACTATCCAAGAAAATTCAAAACAAGGTAATTCTATAATAAACGGATTTGAATACGGACATGTTTTTTTATTCGATAAAGATAAAAATTTTAAAGAGAAAGAATATGTAGGAGGTATTTTCGGTGGATTGCAAACAAAAACAACGTGGTCAGATTGCGAACAAGTCCTAACGTGGTTTGAGGCAAAAGGTCAAATTGAATCTTTATTTAAACAACTGAATCTAGCAGTAAGTTGGAAATCGCCCGATGAATCTGCTAGTCCTTACAGAGAAATTTTTCATAAGTATCGAAATGCAGAAATTTATCTTGAATCGGGAATTCTGATTGGAAATTTTGCTCAAATTCACCCAATATTGGCAAATGATTTAGATATCTCATCTGATTTTTATTTATTTGAATTTGATCTAGACATAATTCAATATGGTTTAAAGAATAATAATATAGCCGTATGTAGAGAATACTCGACATATCCAAAAATTATAAAAGATATTTCGTTCATTGTGAAACAAGATATAGACTTTAAAAACTTACAGCAGTTACTATATTTGAATGGAAGTCAATTTTTGTCTCAGATCAATCTTTTGGACGAATATAAAGGAAATTCAATTCCTCAAAATCATACAAGTTTATGTTTACAACTAATTTTTCAATCAAATGAAAAAACTTTACAAACCACAGAAATTGAAGACATTTTGGAAAATATTCAGGTTGTTTTAACCCATGAATTTAATGCAACTATTAGAAATTAATTAAAACTAGATAATCTTATAAGTTTATAAGATTATCTAGTTTTAATTAACATTTAAGCTGTTGATAAAAATTTTTTTAAGTTTAACTAAAAATAGTTTTTAATATGAGTGGATTTTTTACTCTAAAAATTTTTTTTCGAAATAGTATAGACTACAAGCTAGAAAAGCTGGTAAGGTAATTGTGAAAGCAGTTTGGCGGGTGTAGCCAAGTGGTTAAGGCAGTGGGTTGTGGTTCCACCATTCGCCGGTTCAAGTCCGGTCATTCGCCCTTTCTAATATGTTTTTATAAGTGTTTTTAAAAAATTATTTATAAAGTTAATTGATTATTATGTCACGTTACAGAGGACCTAAATTAAAGATTGCTAGACGCTTAGGTACATTACCTGGTCTAACAGCAAAGAAATCAAATAAGATCAATCGTCCAGGTAAAGACGGTAACATAAACGCAGATACAGGTAAAAAATTAACTGAGTATGGTGTACGTTTAGAAGAAAAACAAAAATTAAAATTTAATTATGGTTTGAGCGAAAGTCAATTGTTTCGCTATGTAAAAGAAGCACGTCGTCGTCAGGGTGTAACTGGTTTAATTTTACTTCAATTATTAGAAATGAGATTAGATACACTTTGTTTCACATTAGGGTTTGCTAAAACAATGGCTCAAGCACGTCAACTAGTTAATCATGGTCATATTACCGTGAATAAAAAAGTAGTTAGCATCCCAAGTTTTCAATGTCGTTTAAATGATGTTATTAGTATAAAAGAACAAAATAGTTCTAAAACTTTAGTAGAAAATAATCTAAAAAGTTGTCAGAGTAGTACTATTCCAGCACATTTAAAGTTCGACCAAAATAAGTTAAAAGCTACTGTTATGAATTATTGTGACCGGGATGACGTAATTCTACAGTTAGATGAGTTACTTGTAATTGAACATTATTCACGTCGATAAAAGTTATCTTAAACTAATTCACGCTTTTATACTTTTCATTTATATTTAAGTTTTATTACAAATTAAGTTATATATATATTGTTCACATGTTAAAATTACGATTAAAACGAGTAGGGAAAAAACGTTCGCCATCATATAGATTAGTTATTATGGAAAATACGTTCAGAAGGGATGGGCGACCTATTGACGAAGTAGGTTATTATAGTCCTATTACGAAACAATTCAAATTTGATGTAGAAAAGATTCAAAAATGGTTAAGTTTTGGAGCTAAACCAACGGAAACTGTGTCAACTTTATTAAAGAAAGCGGAAATTATTAAATAATACATGGAAGTAAGTTTACTTCCATGTATTATTTAATAATTTCCGCTTTTATATAGACAAGAGTATGTTAGTGTATTGTAATACAATTAATACTAACTTTATAGATAAGTATAATAAGGATTTTAACTATGTCACATTTTACGTACATGAAAACAAGTTTTCAAAATTTGTCCTATTTAGAAAAAGCATTAAATAGACTAAATATCACTTCTAAACAACAAAAAGATCTTAGTACGAATTCAAATTCTAAGAATTCAAATTTAAATCTAATCATCAACCAAGCAAATGGCCACGATATTAAATTTGACTGGAATGGTCAAGAATATGAATTAGTAGCTGATCTGAGTTTTTGGGAACAACCATATCCAGTTGAGAGCTTAATTGATAAAGTTGCACAACAATATGCAGGTGAAGTTATTATTGGCGAAAGTCAAAAAAATGGCTTCCAAGCGATTAAACACAAACAAAATTCGGATGGTTCAAATACATTAATTTTAGAACGATGGAATAATAAGGATACAAAATTTTATTAATTTATAAAAATACGTCTTATGGACATCTCTATTTCGGTCATTTTAGCGATTCTAATTCATTTTTGTAGTGGAAACACTCCAGAAAATAAGAAATGAATCAAAAATAATTCGACACAAAATAAAATAATAAAAGGCTTTCCTTATCAATATTTTGAAGGAGAAGTTTTAACATCTAAAATGATCGAAGCTCGGAGTAGACTAATTTATACGTCTGTTCTGCTATCAATGACAGTTAATTTTTCTGTTATTCCAACAGTAGCTCCGAGCCCAGTACCAACTATAGTTACTTCAACATTAACATCTAGAAAAAGATTGACTCCGAATCGATTATCTTTTCAAACTAAGCCACAAGAAGCGTTACTAAATGCAAGGGGAGGTACACGCACTGGACCTCCAATATTTGTAATTCGGTGGCTTATCAAACAAAATTCTAGGCCCGCTCAAGTATTATTAAACAGGATTCAAGCTTGGGCACCAACCGCTAGCGAATATGCGCAATTGATATGGGAATTGCGCCATATGTATAAGCTGGATTATGGAGATATTCTGAATATTTGAGGAGAAATCGAGAGGCTACCTACTTCTGGACTCGCACTGGGATGGGGAACGCGACTTAGAAGTATTTCGAACATCAGAAAATTCCGGAAACCTAGTCCGAGACGGGCCGTACCAGCTGATGCGGAAGCGCTATTTTCTAGACCACGTTTGAAGCCTTCTCTACGGGAATTTTGTAACGAACTTAATTCAAGCTATGCATCTTTTGTAGAGACGAGGTTGCCGAAGGGCGAAAAAACGTTCGATACTTATAACTATTCGGCGACCAAGATTAGAGAAGCAGCGATAGACCCAGTTCGGGGAAATATGCCCCCAGGGGCAATTCATGAAGCAACAATATTCCACCAAGCTTACTTAGAAGGAATAGTCGTTGACTATGCGAGACCTTCTATAGAACTAGCAAAAAACGTTCCTCTAGATTTTATAGTAATAACGCCAGAGAGCCCTTATCCGAAGTTTGGTGATGCAAAGGCGTTTGTAAGCGACGAAGTTTTAAAAAGTCAAAATCAAACAATGAATATGGAACAGGAGGCACGTATAGGAGGAGCAAAAGCTTACGTACAAAAAGACAAATTTTGTGGTCAACCGGGTGGTCCACAAAGCCCTGAAGACGTTATTCATGTAATTGATTTAACGTTCATCCCAAGTGGTTTGAAAGAAATATTTAAAAAGCTGTTCCTAGAAGGAGCAAGTGAAGCGGGTAGCGACAAGGGAATGTATTTTATAAACGATAAAGATAAATAAGAATTGGAGTCAGAAATGAACAGAAATAGCTCAGACGACAAGTCTTATACAGTAATTCAAAATCAGTATCTAACTGACAATAGCTCAAGCATATCAGAATATATTGCAAATAGTGCTTTTCCTGGAATATCTTTCGTAAATTGCAATTTTGAAAAAATTAATGTAGCATGGGCGGTTTTTGGATCTTGCAATTTTCAGAACTGTATCTTTAATGATTTTTACACTAGGAAAGGTATATTTTCAGGTTGTTATTTTGAATCTTGCAAAGTAACCAATTCTAGCATGATAAAAGTAGAGGTTCACGATACTCAATTTAAAAACTGTGAGTTTGAAAATGTTGAGTTAACAGCAAATGATATTTTTTGTTGCACGTTTAAAGAAATAAGATTTTTAAAGAGTGAGTTGAAGTTTTTATCAGTTAATGATTGTTGTTTTGAAAATTCTAAGATAATCGATTCTGAAGTGGAGAAAGTCACCTTTAAGAATACCCATCTAAAAACTTTAAGTTTTTAAATGGGTAACCCACCTATAACGAGGTGGGACTAATGTTTTTCAATAATAATTAAAAAATAGTTCTAATTTTTCTAAACCTTTAATTGTTTTAAAGGTTTAGAAAAATTAGAAATTAACCGTTAACAGCTGGAGCTGTTAAAGCAACTGGTAATACTTCACCTGAAGCTAAATCTAATGGGAAGTTGTGAGCGTTACGTTCGTGCATTACTTCCATACCTAAGTCAGCACGGTTAACAATGTCAGCCCATGTGTTAATAACACGACCTTGAGAGTCAACAACTGATTGGTTGAAGTTGAAACCGTTTAAGTTGAACGCCATTGTGCTGATACCCATACTTGTTAACCAAATACCTAAAACAGGCCATAAAGCTAAGAAGAAGTGTAAAGCACGAGAGTTGTTGAATGAAGCGTATTGGAAAATTAAACGACCAAAGTAACCATGTGCTGCAACGATGTTGTAAGTTTCTTCTTCTTGACCGAATTTGTAACCGTAGTTAGTAGATTCGCTTTCAGTTGTTTCACGAATTAAAGAAGAAGTTACTAATGAACCGTGCATAGCAGAGAATAATGAACCACCAAATACACCAGCAACACCAGCCATGTGGAATGGGTGCATTAAAATGTTGTGCTCAGCTTGGAATACGATCATGAAGTTGAAAGTACCAGAAATACCTAAAGGCATACCATCAGAGAATGAACCTTGACCGATTGGGTACACTAAGAATACTGCGCTTGCTGCTGCTACTGGAGCTGAGAAAGCTACGAAGATCCAAGGACGCATACCTAAACGGTAGCTTAATTCCCATTCACGACCCATGTATGAAGCCACACCTAATAAGAAGTGACAAACGATTAATTGGTAAGGACCACCATTGTATAACCACTCATCAACTGAAGCTGCTTCCCAGATTGGGTAGAAGTGCATACCGATAGCGTTTGAACTAGGGATAACTGCACCAGAAATGATGTTGTTACCGTATAATAGAGAACCTGCTACTGGTTCACGGATACCATCGATATCAACTGGAGGAGCTGCGATGAATGCAATGATGTAACAAGTTGTAGCTGTTAATAATGTAGGGAACATTAAACAACCAAACCAACCGATGTATAAACGGTTTTCAGTACTTGTAATCCAACCTGCGAAACGTTCCCATAATGAAACGCTTTGACGTCTTTCTAAAGTTGCTGTCATAAAAAAATTTTGTAATTATAATTCTTCCCAAGCAGCGAGCTTGTTGTATACAATTGTAAAACGAAATAAAGATTTATATCAATTATTTATTTAACAAATTTAAAAAATTCTAATTCAAAATCAAAAACTGCTCGATTCGTAGTTCCACCAATAAATAATTTGTTATTATTTTGAATAATCCAAATTTGAGAATAAGTTATATAACTTATCAATGTACTTAGCATTAAAAAAAAGAAACCAGCATAAATAATTGGAATGCCCGGATCGGTTTTTATTTGCAACCCTGTTGAACTAATGATTTCAATCAGAGTGAGTGGCGATTTCAGATTAAGAGTTTCATTTAATTCAACGTTTCCCAAAAATTGTCCTACTTCGTTATAAAGTGAACAATAACCTTGAAGGTTATCCGCAATAATAATAAATCCTTCACTTAAGGAACTGTTTGTGGCAATCCAACTCAACCAGATTTTATTCGAATTATTATTTAAATTTAAGAATGGATATTCGATAATATCATTTTGTTCAGTTTGAAATCTTAATCCAACCAAATTCCAATCAGTTTGATAGTAATAAACATTATTATCAATTAAAGGGTAATTTACTGAAATCGTTTTTCGTTTGATCTCTTTTCCTTTTGTATCTAAAATTGAAATATCCGAATAGAATTGAGAAATTGTCTTATTTTGTGTGTACGTAATCCAAAAGTCATTTATTCGAGCTGAAGTTTTGGGTATCGTTGTCAGCTGTCCATTACTTAAAATATTTTGAATGTGAAAACTTTCTGTTTTAGGTACAAGTTCCTGCGCTTTAAATCCAAATAGTGAACCAACAATTGTTCCCACTAAAACTAAAATCATACTAAAATGAACAATAATTGGTGCAATTCGACCAGTTACACCTTTATAACAATAAATAATGTTTTTTTGTTGAAAAATTGAATAATTGGCTAATTTGATTTGCCCGATAATCTGATGGAAAGAAAAATTACTTAATATTGTAAAAATTTTTAATCGTGAAAATTGGCTTGTAGTCCTAAAAAATTGACATCTACGAGCAATTTTTAATGACGGTAGTTGCTGTAAAAATGTACAAGAAATTAAACTTAAGCCAAATAAAAAAATTAATACAAAAAACCACCAAGTTTTGTACACATGGTCTAATCCTAAATTAATAATTCGATCCCAAGTTAAAAATCCAAATACTGGATTGGTTAAAGGATAATTACTTTTGTAAAGTTCCAAAGATTGATCTTGTTCAATAATTGTTCCAAATATACTAAAAACACTTATTAGTAATAAAAGAAAAATTGAAAATCGTAAATCAGCTACAAATCGAAAAATTTTTTGTCTCATTTTATAGATTAGTTTAAATATACAAGTTTTGATGAAGCAGAACGTATTCGTCCTGATGAAGCCAAGTTTTTTAATTGAATCATTTGATCACTTTCTAAATTTGCTAGTGGAATTAATTCTTTTAATGCATTACAAATATCTTCAGTCGTGAATTCACGTTTTTCATAAAATGCATAATACATACCTTCAATTATAGCCTGTCTAATTTCAGCTCCCGAAAAAGATTCAGATGATTGTGCAAGTTTCTTATAATTAAATGACTCCCAACTAGTCGGTCTAAACTCTTTAATATGAATTTTAAAAATTTCTTCACGCTCTGCTTCTTTAGGTAGATCTAAGAAAAATATTTCATCGAATCTACCCTTTCGAATAATCTCGATTGGTAATAATTCAATATTATTTGCTGTAGCAATCACAAAAACAGAACTAGTTTTTTCTGATAACCAACTAATAAAAGTTGCTAAGACACGATTACTTGTTCCACTATCACCTTTGCTATCAGTATTGCTAAACCCTTTATCAATTTCATCAATCCACAGAATGCATGGGGATATAGTTTCAGCGACATTAATCATTTGACGAAGTCGAGATTCAGATTCACCTACGATTCCACCAAATAGTTTGCCTACATCAAGTTTTAACAGTGGTAATTGCCAATCATTTGCAATTGCTTTGGCCGTTAAAGATTTTCCAGTTCCTTGAATTCCAATTAACAATAATCCACGTGGTGTTGGCAGACCATAACTAACAGCCTGTAACCCAAAAGCAGTCTTTCTTTTTTTTAACCAATCTTTTAAATTGTCTAAACCGCCCAAATTAGTGATTTTTTCGTTGACTGAAGTATATTCTAAAATTTCTGTTTGACTTATAATTTGTTTTTTTTCGCTTAATAATACAGCAATACTATTATTATCAATTGTTTTATATGTTGCAATAATTTTTGATAAGACGCGTCGAATCCGTTCCAACGATAATCCTTGGCAAGCTCTTGTCAAATTTTCAAACAATGGAGGATCAATTTTGATATTTAAAGAAGTTATTAAACGGTTTAATTCTTGATTAATTTCTTTTTCAAGGGGTAGTTCAAATTGCAGAATAGTTATTAGATCTTGTAATTCTTTTGGTATAGTAAGATCTGACCCAAGAATAATAATTGTTTTTGGTTGTAATTTTAGAATTCGACTGATATTTCTTAATTTTCTTGATATTGATAAATCAGTTAAAAAACGATTAAAATCTTTTAAGATAAAAAGAGCTGGGGTTTCAGCATTTAAACGTTCTACTAATTCCAAGGCTTGCAGTGGGTTGCGCTTTCCAAATCCTTCGTTGTTTGGATTATTTGTATAACCATCCACAAAATCCCAACTGTAAATGCTACGATTCAAGTTTGTTTTCACATTTTTACGAATCACGTATTCTACTCGATCTTCTTCAATAGTATTAATGTAAATTATTGGGTATCGAGCTTTTAAAAATAGAGCTAATTCATCATTGAACTTCATAAATATTTAGTCAAAAATTAGGTTATTAAATTACTATTGTATTAATTTTAAATAAAAAATTATTGATTATTAGAGTTAATTATTTCTAATTACTCTAATAATTTTAATTTTATCGACGTAAAGCTACAATCTTACGTCCCTTCTTTCTTCGATTTTTAATAGTCTTTCTTCCTTGTGCTGTTGCCATTCTTGCTCTAAAACCTGATACTCTTAAAACAGAATGACGCCCTTTATTTGAAAGTGTACGTTTTGTCATAATATATTATTTAATTTAATTTTTTTTATAGGATAGATGATCGTAAAAGATCATAAATGACTAAATGTCTTAATAATTCTTCCCGCTTCTCAAACATATAAAATGCTTCTTGCTTATATTCATACAACGGATTACGTTGACCATAACCTCTCCAACCAACCGCTTCCCGCAGTAATGTCATTTTTTGTAAATGTTCACGCCAGATTTTATCAGTATTTATTAAAATAATGCTACGCTCTAAATTGTCAAGAATTCCCTCTCCATATACACTCAATTCCATGATTTTTGATTGGTAAGTCAACCAGAATTCATTGAATAAATATAGTTTCAATTCATAGGAATTAAAATTATTTACTAATTTACTTATATCATTTATTTGGTTCAACATTAAATTTCGTCCAAATAAATTTTCAATAAGCCCTAAAACTTCTTTTTCGTAAAACTTTTCTTCACGAAATTCTAATAAAAGTTCAGTAATAATTTGTTCACCGTAAGCGAAAATGTTTTTTTGAACCGAAGCACTCTCTAAAATTTGTCTTCTTTCGTAGTAAACGATATTTCTTTGTTTATTTAAAACGTCATCGTAATCAAATAAGTTTTTTCTTTGTTGGTATGCTCGTTCTTCTACTCGTTTTTGTGCTGAATCTAAACTTTTGGTAATAACTTCCGATTCAAGGGGAGAATTATCAGAGATTTGAGTTTGCATAAAATTCTGAAGTTTTGGACCGCCAAATAAACGTAATAAATTGTCGTCTAAACTTAAGAAAAATCGTGAAGTTCCAGGATCGCCTTGTCTCCCGCATCGACCTCGTAATTGATTATCCACTCGACGTGAATCATTTCTTTCAGTACCAATAATATACAAGCCACCTAAATTCTTTACGATTTTGTTTTCCTGATCTTGATATTTTTTATTCTGGAAAACTAGTTCATTAATTAAAAATCGAATAGAACATTGATACGAAACAACTGGAATCGAAATCCGATCATTTTCACGTAAAATTCGAAGAATATCTAAATCTGATAAGCTTAAAAATTTTTGGTCATTTAATAGCGAAATTAAAACGCTTAAAAATCTTTGTGAACTACCTTCAAATTGATCTAGTAGAGCTGATTCTAAAATATTTGTTCGTTTTGAAAGTTTATAATTTTTTGCTAGTGTCAAAATATCATAAAGCTTTTTCTGAATTTTAAAATTAATATTACCACCTAGAATAATATCGGTCCCGCGCCCAGCCATATTAGTAGCAATTGTAATGCTTCCTTTTTGACCTGCTTGTGCAACAATTTCTGATTCTCTTCGAACATTCTCCGGTTTCGCATTTAAGATCTGGTATGATAATTGATATTCATTTAACAATTGTGCAAGCATTTCTGATTTTTCAACTGTTGTTGTACCAATCAAAATAGGTTGCCCTGTAGAAGCTATATTATTACAGGCTTGAGCAACGGCTGTCCATTTGGAAAATTGATCTTTATAAATTAAATCGGGTAAATCTTTACGTTTTTTCGGTTGAGCAGTCGGAATCTCTTCTACAGATAAATTATAAATTTTTTCAAACTCAATTTCTGTAGTTTTTCCCGTTCCTGTCATGCCTGATAATTTTGGATACAGTAAAAAGAAATTTTGATAAGTAATGGCTGCTACTGTTTCGGTTTTTTGACGAATTTGTAATTTTTCTTTGGCCTCAATAGCTTGATGAAGGCCATCTCCCCATCGACGATCGGGCATAATTCGTCCAGTAAATTCATCAACGATAATTATTCGATTATTTTGAACAATATAATGAACATTATTGAAATGTAATGAATTAGCTTTCAGTGCATTGATGATATACGGTATCCATGGATCTCTTGGATCATATAAATCTTGAATACTTAAAATGTGTTCAATTTGTCTACTACCATCTTCAGTTAAGATAACATTCTTATTTTTCTCATCAACTTTATAATGTGTATTTAGTTCAAGATAATCCGTAATTTCAGCTGCAATTATATATTTGTCAACTGGAGTTGGAATATTATTTGACACAATTAATGGTGTTTGGGCTTCATCAATTAAAACTGAATCAACTTCATCGATAATACAATAATTAAAAGGTCGTAAAACGACATCATTTAAATTAAGTGCCATATTATCGCGCAGAAAATCAAATGTCACTTCATAATTTGTCACATAAGTAATATCTGCATTGTAGTTTAATTTTCGCTCCACTGTGCCCATCCCATCTTGAATTAATCCTGTATTTAATCCAAGAAAGCGGTAAATTTGACCCATTGAAACTTGATCTCGGTTCGCTAAATAATCGTTTACTGTTACGATGTGAACACCTTTATTTGTTATTGCATTCAAAAAAGCTGGTAAAGTTGCAACAAGCGTCTTCCCTTCACCAGTTTTCATTTCAGCAATTTTCTGATTATTTAATACAAGTCCGCCAATTAATTGAACATCAAAATGTCGTAATCCTAAAGTTCTAACACTCGCTTCTCGTGTTAATGCAAATGATTCGGCAATTAATTCATTTAGATTGCTAGTTGCCTCATACTGCTTTCTTAATTTAAAGCTTTTGGCCCTTAATTCACTATCAGTTAATGTTTTTAGTTCAGGTTCAAAATTATTAATCTGGTTTACTAAATCACGATATTTATTTAAAACTGAATTCTTAGTAAAGGGGTTTTTTAGCATTTTAAATTGATTTTCCGATTTCTTAAACAATAATATTTATACGTTTATGCTTACTATCTTGATAATCAAATTTTACTGTACCATCTACTAATGCGAATAAGGTAAAATCTTTACCATATCCAACATTTTGTCCAGGTTTAAAACTCATTCCGCGTTGACGAATCAAAATGTTGCCAGCACGAACAGTTTCGCCACCAAATTTTTTTACACCTAAACGTTTTGCATTGGAATCACGACCATTTTTAGTACTACCTGCACCTTTCTTGTGTGCCATAATGTTTACTCCTAATTAATTAATTAATTCTTATTTAACTTATGATGATATCTTCAATTAAAACACGTGTTAAATCTTGTCTATGACCTTGTTTTTTTCGAGTTTTTTTCTTGGGTCTCATCTTATAAACAATTGTTTTTTTGCCTCTAAGATGCTCTAAGATTTTACCTTTAATTTGAACCTTATCTAAGTAAGGTTGACCAATTAAAACCTTGCCTTCATCATTTAATAATAAAACTCGATTTAGAGTAATTTGTTTTCCTAGATCTGTTGGAATTCGATTAAAATCGTAATATTTTCCTGTTTCAATCCAAAATTGTCTTCCACTTATTTCGACAATCGCATATTTCATAATTTAAATTAATTTATTTTTATTTAACTCTATAATACTAGAATTTTTTTTAAACAGTCAACTATTTTAAAACTATCTTTTAATTTTCAATATTGTTTTTTAATTGAATTAGTTCTTTATAAAAAAATTCAAAAGCTTTTGATTTATAACATTCGGCATTACTTACTATAGATAATTTTCTAGTAATTTTTATTTTTTCAATTTTAAGAATTTCAATTGTTTTAAGTTCAATCTCTTTTTCAATCGCTGAAGATGAAACAAATGCTGCTCCTAATCCTAGACTAACGGCAGTTTTAATTCCCTCAATTGAATTTAATTGCATGATAATTTTTAATTGTTTTGTCTCAATTTGATTTTGTTCAAGTATGTTATCAATAAATTTTCTAATCGTAGAATTGGAATTTAATGTAATAAAATTTAAATGATATAAATCTTCTTTAGTAATCTCTTTTTTCGAAGCAAATGGGTGTGATTTTGAAACAATTAAACTAAATTCATCCTCGACAAAATTTTCAATAATTAAATTTTTTTTTAATTTGTTTGGAATTTCACCACCGACAATTGCTAAATCAATTTCTCGGTTAATTACACTATTAGCAATCATTCGGGTCGAATTTACTTGAACTTTTAAAGCAATTTGAGGATAGTTTTGAGCAAATAAAGCTAAAACCCGAGGAAGAAAGTAAGTCCCCATTGTTTGACTAGCTCCTACCGTTAAATTTCCGCGCTCACCATTTTTTAAATCAATTAATGCCCGGCAACTTTCCTCACACAAGGCTAAAATTCGCTCTGAATATTGAAGAAAAACTTTTCCATTCTCTGTTAGAGAAATTTTATTATTTTCACGATTGATTAAAACTATATCTAAATTCTTCTCTAATGTTTTAATTTGTTTACTAAGTGATGGTTGTGACAGATATAATAGTTCAGCTGCTTTTGTAAAATTTTTTTCTGTTGCAACAGCTTTTAAAATTCGCAATTGTTGAAGTGTAAACGGCAGCATATTCCAGTTATAATTAGTTCATAGTGAATGATAAAGTTACTTGCGTTTTTTAATAAAATTGCGGATGGAGAGACTCGAACTCTCAAAACATAAGTCACTAGGACCTAAATCTAGCGCGTCTACCAATTTCGCCACATCCGCTAATATAATTGAATTTTAAAAATGTTTAGATTTGAGTACTTTATATTTGAAATTTAAGAAGTACTTTCAGCAAATAAATCTTTAAATTTGTTTAAAGATTTATTCGTCATCAAGATATATGTTATACACAAAACTAGTTTGCTTTCCTCGTAGCATTGATTTCGCTAATGATAACGATTTTTGGGCTGCGTGATATCCTTTCCGTTTCCAATTCGCCTTTCGAGCATTCTTTTTTGCTTTAGATGTTCGTTTTTTAGGTACCGCCATTGTGTATTATACCTTATTTTATTATTTTCGTGTAATACTACAGCAAATTGTGTGAAAAGTCAAATTCGATTAAACTTTTCAAAGTTCTACTTCATTCGTTGAAGTTGTTGAATCGCTAAACGACCAATGTTCACTAGAGCCCATGATGCTGCTACTAATAATGGTAGAGCAATTACTAGCACACGAGTATCCATAATTGAGAATCCTTTTAAAATATTTTAATTAACTACACTATACATTATAGTCAAAAGAATGAAACTTTCGATATCATAATCTAATAATCACCGATTGAAAGTCTTTCTTATTAATTCTCTTTATTCACAATACTATATTGCACTCAATTGCCAGATTATTAGATCTAGATTAACTGACTTTATGTGAAAGATGAGCAAATTTGAAACAAAAGAAACCAAGAGTCAGTTTTAACCACTCGAGTCTCGTACATCACAGTCCCAAAAACTTTGGCATTGAACTATCTTCCCAGGAGGTCCCCCTCC
>Ga0209277_10000580_pt1 | contig 18348 bp, 19 predicted proteins | sample JI81AbrownDNA_FD_187503 | JGI IMG/M metagenome (GOLD analysis project Ga0209277, IMG submission 187503) | Wastewater effluent complex algal communities from Wisconsin, to seasonally profile nutrient transformation and Carbon sequestration -... | ecosystem: Engineered > WWTP > Effluent > Algae... | reverse complement strand
AGAACAGGATGTTCCAGCCGATTCCCTGGTCGTTCGGACCCTTCGAGTAGAACGGGTCGGCGAACAACTTCACCGCCGCATCGAAGGTGGCCAGCGGCGTCGGGAAGGTCTCGCTCTTCATCGTGAGCAGGGCCCAGATGCCGATCAGCAGCGCCACCCCGATCAGGGGAGGCAGCACCTTGAGCAGCAGGCCGTTCCAGTCGAAGCCGGGGCGGGGCGGGGGAACTGGCTTGAGCGGCTCGGCAACGGCGGCCTTGGCGGCCTTCAAGTTGGCTGCGGCGTCGGCCTTGGCATCCATGCTGGCTTGCAGCGGGGTGTGAAACACGGCACTGACCATGGTGAGCTCCTGGACGCGGGGGTTCAGACCTTGACCTTGAATCCGTCGGCGTACTTGGCCGGATCCTTGCCATCCCAGACCACGCCGTCGATCAGCTTGCTGCTGCGCATCGGGCTGGCCGGGATGCTGATCTTCAAGGCGCCGGCCGCCTGCTTGTACAGATCGATCTGGTTGACCTGCTTGGCCACGGCCAGATAATCCGGGTGCCCCTTCAGCAAGCCCCAGCGCTTGTGCTGGGTCAGGAACCACATGCCATCCGACAGGTACGGAAAGTTCACCGCGCCATCGCTGAAGAACTTCATGTAGTTCGGGTCGTCCCAGGTCTTGCCCAGGCCGTTCTGATAGCGGCCCAGGATGCGCTGGTTGATCACGTCGACGCTGGTGTTGACGTAGCTCTTGTCGGCCACCGTCTCGGCCATCTTGTTCTTGTTCTGCAGGCCGGCGTCGATCCAGCGGCCCGCTTCGAGGATGGCCATCATCACGGCGCGCGCGGTGTTCGGGTACTTCTTGACGAACTCGCCGGTGGTGCCGAGCACCTTCTCGGGGTGGTCCTTCCAGATGTCCTGCGTGGTCACTGCCGTGATGCCGATGCCGTCGGCGATGGCCCGGTGGCCCCAGGGCTCGCCGACGCAGTAGCCGTCCATGTTGCCCACGCGCATGTTGGCCACCATCTGCGGCGGCGGCACGGTGATCACCTTGGCGTCCTTCATCGGATTCACGCCGACGCTGGCCAGCCAGTAGTACAGCCACATGGCGTGCGTGCCGGTCGGGAAGGTCTGCGCGAAGGTGTATTCACGCTTGTCGGTACTCATCAGCTTGGCCAGGCTCGCGGCATCGACCGCGCCCTTGTCGGCCAGCTTCTTGGACAGCGTGATCGCCTGCCCGTTGTTGTTCAGCGTCATCAGCACGGCCATGTCCTTCTTCGGGCCGCCGACGCCGAGGTGCACGCCGTAGATCAGCCCGTAGAGCACGTGCGCCATGTCGAGCTCGCCGTTGACGAGCTTGTCGCGCACGCCGGCCCAGGAAGCTTCCTTCGTCGGGATGATCTTCACGCCGTACTTCTTGTCGAAACCCAGCACCGAAGCCATCACCACCGAGGCGCAGTCGGTCAGCGGGATGAAGCCGATGCGCACCTCCTCCTTCTCGGGCTTGTCGGAGCCCTGCGCGTAGACCGCGCTCTGCAGTCCGGGCACGATGCCCGTGGCACCGGTGGCTGCGGCGGCCTTGATGAGGGTTCGGCGGCTCATGAGGATCTTCCGTGTCGTCGAGTGGGTCATGGCAGGTGGCTGATGTGCAGTCGAAAAAAAACGTCCACACGTCGTCTGCCCGGTGGGGCGGAGTTCGTGAGGACGTCGTCGTCCCACCGCAGCGCATCGGCCTTGATCCGCTGGGGTGATCGCGAGGGTCGGCTTTGACCCTTCCCTGCACACGTTGCAATCGCTATGCCAGCGCATTGCAGGCGATTTGCCCGGAAGAAGCAGGGATGTCGATGCTGCTGTGCACCATTTGAGGTGCGTTGCGGCGCCTGACGCACCCGGCTTGTGCGTTGCCAGCTCAGATCAGGAGGTCGGCGACGTCCACGATGCGCTGCGCCACTTCGGCGAGCTTCATGCCCCGGTCCATCGCTGTCTTTCGCAGGCGAGAGTAGGCCGCCTCCTCGCTGAGCGAGTGCCGCGTCATCAGGATGCCCTTGGCCTTGTCGATGACCTTTCGTTCGCTGAGCTGGGTGCGGGCGTCGGCGAGTTCGCGGCGAAGGTTTTCCTCGTGCGTGAATCGCGCCAGCGCGACGTCGAGCACAGGCCGGATGCGCTCCGGGGCGAGCCCGGCGACGACGTAGGCCGACACACCGGCGGCGATGGCCGCGCCAACCTGGCTGGTGTCGTCGTCGTTGGTGAACAGCACGATGGGGCGCCGCGCGTCGCGGGTCGCCATCACGACGTGCTCCAACGTGTCGCGCGCCTGGCTCTCGGCGTCCACGATGACCATGTCAGGCGCGATCTGCGCCAGGCGCTCGGTGAGGAAGGTGTCCGCCGGCAGCACCGCGACGATGTTGTAGCCGCTTTCGATCAGGCCGATGCGCAGGCTGCGCGAGCGTTCGAGCTCAGACTCCGTGTGCGCGTCCGCGAGGTCGCGCTCCAGCGGTTCGGGAGCGACGATGACGATGCGGAGCTGCGGCGCGGCGGGCATGCCCCTGCCGGTGCAACATTCGAGCCAAGCTCAGTTCAGCGCCCGCGTGGCGTGCGAGTGAAGGTGCGACGCAGCCATCCACCCAAAGGACGCAGTGAAGCGGCGAGTCGATCGACACGCGCCGCCTCGCGCTGGATCACCAATCCGCGGTCCACCAGCATGCTGACGAAGGCGCTCACCTGCTGTCTCGGCAACCCGCTGCGTGCGTACAACTGCGCGAGCGTGACGTGGCGCTGCGACATGTCGCTGAGGATGCGGCGATATGGCGTGCGCTCGTAGGTGGCACCGAGATCAGGCCAGGCTGACAGGCGATACTCTTTCATGGCTCCAACGACTGAGAGGGCGTGCGGCAATACTTTGTTGCCGTTATGATTTGCAGCGTAGTCCGGTCCCGAGGCGGCGTGAAGGGGAGTGACGCTGCCTTTCGGGGTTTTGCTGACGATCTCTTGGTAACGAGATGCTGTTCGGCGTGGCGTCACGCGTCGTGGTGATGGAGGGCTCTCTGGACTTCGGTTTGCCAAGGCAGGGCATGCACCAGCCCATTGAGATGCACTGCCACCTGAAAGTCGCTCAATGCCTTGCCGTGCGAATCGAGCAGTTTCAGATTCGTCACCAGTCCCAGTGGGTCGGCGATGGCGAGCACGCCTTCCTCGACCTCGATCCAGTCCCAGGCCACGCCCGCCGACCGGTCGTTAGAGGCTTCTCCCCACAGCGTCTGCCCGCTGCAAAGGCAGGCGTCGTCCCCATAATGCAGAACACGGGTGCCAAGGTGCACGAGGCGCAGATGTGGCGCAACGTCCACCTGCCACAATACTGGTGGCCACGCGCAGACTATCCAGGCGGGGGTCATGGGCTGGTACATCCGATGGCCATCCATCGTTCTTGAATGGACGGATGAGAGTGTGGCAAGGCCTTGTCGTCGTGCCATCTGTAAGACCTTGCAGGGACGGGCGCAAGGTCGTGAGGATTCGACTTAACGCGGCGCGAGCTGGATAAAACGCATGCTGCAGGACGGCTATCTGTCGGTGCTGGAGGCCAGGGATCGCGACGAGTTCCTGGGACAGGTCGTGCGTTTCGCGAAGCGGCTCGGCTTCGATACCGTCACCGCGACGACGATCATCGACCACTTTCTCGGCGAGTCCGAACTCATCAGCGTGGACAACGCGCCAGTGGGCTACCGCGACACCCATGAAGACATGGGTCAGGCCCAGCGGGACCCCGTGATGCAGCACTGCAAGCGGCAAAGCGTGCCCATCATCTGGAACCGCGACACCTACGTGGGCGCAGGGTTAGCAGACAAGTGGGACGAGCAGGCGCGGTTCGGGTATCACACGGGCGTGGCCATGGCTCTGCATCTGCCGGAAGGTCGGCACTTCTTTCTCGGGGTCGATCGCGACCAGGCGCTGCCCAGCAATCGCTCAGAACTCACACGCATGGTGGCCGACCTGCAGTTGTTCGCCGTGCATGCCCAGGAGGCGGCGCAGCGCATCATGTTGCCCGCCTCGAGGGACCGAGATGCTCCCAGCCTGACGCCTCGCGAGGTCGAGAGCCTGCGCTGGACGATGGACGGTAAGACGGCCTGGGAGGTCGGCAACATCCTGGGCATCAGCGAACGCACGGCCGTACTGCACGTCAACAATGCCATGCACAAGCTGGGTTGCATCAACAAGCACCAGGCCGTGCTGAAGGCGCTGCGCCTCGGGCTCATCCGTTGACCTCGCGCGCAATTGCAGCGTGGAGCCGTTCGCTCCGGTTGGACCTGTAAGAGCTGACAGTTATGCGAAGCGGGTGTGGCTGCTGAAATCTGTCTTGCGCAATTTGTGCGCGTCAAGGCAAGGTCAGGAGCCCACCATGCAAACCACGAAGCGCGACTCTTCGAAGGCCAATCGGGAAATCAAGCTCGGCACCACGCTTCAGCCGAAGCGCCAGAACAAGCAGTCAGCTCCCGTTGAACTCGATGCGCGCTCCTTGCGGCACGTCAGCGGCGGCGTGGTGACCGGTCCTCACAAGGGCTGGTGAGAACCCGGCGCCCGGTTGCCGGGTTGAATCAGGTCGGCATCGCTGGCCGGGCCGTGCGGGGCGCTCGTCACAGCGCTCACGTATGAGCAGCCTGTTCCGCACCGAAGTCATCGAGAACCGGCAGAGCCAGTGGCTCGGCAGCATCCAGCTGCTGCGCCCGGTGTCGCTTCACGTGCTCACGCTGCTAGCGGTGGGCGCGGCCGTGCTCGTGGCTGCCTACCTGTGGGTCGGCGAGTACACGCGCAAGGCCCATGTGAAGGGTTTTCTCGCGCCGGATCGCGGCGTGATGCGCCTCATGTCGCCGCAGGCCGCGACGGTGCTCGAGAGCCGGGCAGTCGAAGGCGCGAGCGTGCGTGCCGGCGACGTGCTCTACGTGCTGTCGGTCGATGCCGCCAATGTCTCGGTCAACGTGCGCGAGACGCTGACGGCGCGCGAACGCAGCCTGCAAGGTGCGGCGCGCCAGCAGGCGGAACTGGAGCGGGAGCGCGCTCAGACGCTTGACCGCCAGGTCGCCACCATGCGCGGCGAACTCGCTCAGATCGATGCCGAGGCACGCCTTCACGAGCAGCGGCTGGCACTGTCTGAACAGGCGCTGGCGCGCCTCGAATCCCTGCGTGCCGACAACTTCATCTCCGCCGCCCAGGTGCAGGCCAAGAGCGAGGAACTGCTCGGTCTGCGTGCGCAGGCACAGTCGCTGCAGCGCCAGCGCGCCGCGCAGCTGCGCGAGATCGAGCAACTTCTGGCCCGCCGGCGTGAACTGCCGCTGCAGACGCAGGTGGCCCAGGGCGAACTCGAACGCGACATGGCCGAGATCGCGCAGCAGCAGGCCGAGAACGACTCCCGGCGCCGCATCGAGATCCGCGCGCCGCAGGACGGCACGGTGACCGGCGTGGTCGCGCAACCCGGGCAGTCCGTCAACGCGTCGGTCGCGCTGGCCAGCCTGCTGCCTGCCGACGCGCGGCTCCAGGCGCACTTGTTCGCGCCATCGAGTGCCGTCGGTTTCGTCAAGCCCGATCAGCCGGTGCTGCTGCGCTACCAGGCCTTCCCGTACCAGAAGTTCGGCCTGCAGGGCGGGCAGGTCGCGCAGGTGTCGCGATCGCCCTTGCAGGCCAGTGAACTGGCGGGCGTGCCGCTGCCCAAGTCCGACGGTGAGGCCGAACCGCTGTACCGCATCACCGTCACGCTCGACAAGCAGGCCGTCGCCGCCTACGGCCGCGAACAGGCACTGTCGCCGGGCATGCAGCTCGAGGCCGACGTGATGCTCGATCGGCGCCGCCTGATCGAATGGATCTTCGAGCCGCTGCTCGGGCTGGCGAGCCGGGTCTGAGCATGATCGACGCGCTGCGACTCGGATTCGGCGGCGCCAGGCTGCCGATGCTGCTGCAGACCGAGGGTGCCGAGTGCGGCCTGGCCTGCCTGGCAATGGTGGCCTCGTACCACGGCCTGCACACCGATCTGCACAGTCTGCGTCGGCGCTTCTCGCTCTCGCTCAAGGGCGCCACCATGGTCGACATGGTGCGCATGGCCGGGCAGATCCAGCTCAACGCGCGTGCGCTGCGCGCCGAGATGGAGCATCTCGACCAGCTCGCCACGCCCTGCGTGCTGCACTGGGACCTGAATCACTTCGTGGTGCTGAAGGAAGTGCGCCGTGGCCACGCGATCATCCACGACCCGGCGCGCGGCGTGCGGCGCGTGTCGCTCGCCGAGGTCTCGCGCCACTTCACCGGCGTGGTGCTCGAGCTGACGCCGCGCTCCGACTTCCAGCCGAGACGCGAGCACCGGCCCGTCAGCCTGCGCCAGCTGCTCGGTCGCGTCACCGGGCTGAAACGCTCGCTGATCCAGATCCTGGTGCTGGCGCTCGCGCTCGAGGCCTTCGTGCTGCTCACGCCCTTCTTCATGCAGTGGGTGGTCGACGGCGTGCTCGTCAGCGCCGATCGCGATCTACTGGTCACGCTGGGGATCGGCTTCGCATTGCTCGTGCTGCTGCAGGTGGCCACCGGGGCGGTGCGTTCCTGGGCCGTATTGCATCTGTCGAGCACGCTCAACCTGCAGTGGCTGAACAACGTCTTCGCCCACCTGATGCGCCTGCCGGTGGACTGGTTCGAGAAGCGCCACACCGGCGACGTGCTGTCGCGCTTCGGTGCCGTGCAGCAGATCCAGCAGACGCTGACCACCAGCTTCATCGAGGTGGTGCTCGACGGCGCGCTGGTCGTGGTCACACTGGCGATGATGTTCGTCTACAGCCCGACGCTGAGCGCCATCGCGATCGGCTGCGTGGCCGTCTACGCGCTGCTGCGCTGGGCCTTCTTCCGGCCGCTGAGCGAGGCCACTGAAGAGGCGATCGTGCATGACGCCAAGCGCGCCAGCCACTTCCTCGAGTCGCTGCGCGGCGTACAGGCCATCAAGCTGGCCAACCGCCAGGAGGACCGCCAGGCCCGCTTCATGAACCTGGTGGTCGACGCGATGAACGCCAACATCGCCACGCGCAAGCTGGAGGTGCTGTTCGGCGTGCTGCACAAGCTGGTGTTCGGCCTGGAGCGGGTGGCGGTGATCTGGGTCGGCGCGCTGCTGGTGCTCGACCAGCGCTTCTCGGTGGGCATGCTGTTCGCGTTCTTCGCCTACAAGGAGCAGTTCGCGCTGCGTGTCAGCGGCCTGATCGACAAGGTGGTCGAACTGAAGATGCTGCGCCTGCAGGGCGAGCGGCTCGCCGATATCGTGCTCACCCCGCCCGAGGCCGAGCCCGAGGCCACGCCGCGCCGGCATGAACTCGCGGCCAGGCTGGAATTGCGGGACGTTCGTTTCGCCTATTCCGATGGCGAGCCGCCGGTGATCGAGCACCTGAACCTGGTCATCGAGCCGGGCGAGTCGGTGGCCATAGTCGGCCCGTCCGGCTGCGGCAAGACCACGCTGCTCAAGATCATGCTCGGCATCCATGCGCCGCAGTCCGGCGAGGTGCGCGTGGGCGACGTGCCGATGCGCCACCTGGGCCTGCGCGCCTGGCGCGACATGATCGGCACGGTCATGCAGGACGACCAGCTCTTTGCCGGCTCGATCGCCGACAACATCGCCTTCTTCGATGCGCGGGCCGATGCGCAGTGGGTCGAGCAGTGCGCACGTTTCGCCGCCGTGCACGACGAGATCGAGGCCATGCCGATGGGCTACCACACGCTGATCGGCGACATGGGTGCCAGCATCTCCGGCGGCCAGAAGCAGCGCATCCTGCTGGCGCGCGCCCTCTACAAGCGGCCGAAGATCCTGTTCCTCGACGAAGCCACCAGCGCGCTCGACATCGACCGTGAGCGCCTCGTCAACCAGGCGATCCGCCAACTCGAGATCACCCGCGTGGTCGTGGCGCACCGGCCGGAAACCATCGCCGCTGCGGCCCGGGTTGTCGTGCTTGCCGGCGGACGCGTGTCGCAGGATCTGCGCACTGTCAGCACGGCCGGCCAGCGCTGAGGGACTTGCGCCGCGCCGTAGACTCGGCGCATGAACGTTCTCGGCATCGAATCGTCGTGCGACGAGACCGGCGTGGCGCTGGTCGAGTCGGTCGGCCAGGGCACGCCGGCGCTGCTCGCGCACGCGCTGCACACCCAGATCGACATGCACCAGGCCTACGGCGGCGTGGTACCCGAACTCGCCTCGCGCGACCACATCCGCCGCGTCGTGCCGCTGGTGCGCCAGGTGATGGCCTCGGCCGGCCGCAGCCTGGCCGACATCGACGTGGTGGCCTACACGCAAGGCCCGGGGCTGGCCGGCGCATTGCTCGTCGGCGCCGGCGTGGCCTGTGCGCTCGCTGCATCGCTTGGAAAACCAACGCTGGCCATCCACCACCTCGAAGGTCACCTGCTCTCGCCCTTTCTGTCGGCCGACCCGCCGAGTTTTCCCTTCGTCGCGCTGCTGGTGTCTGGCGGGCACACGCAGCTGATGCGCGTGGACGGCGTCGCGCAATACGAACTGCTGGGCGAGACGATCGACGACGCCGCCGGCGAGGCCTTCGACAAGTCGGCCAAACTGATGGGCCTGGGCTACCCCGGCGGGCCGGCGCTGGCGCGGCTGGCCGAGTTCGGCGACGCGTCGACCTTCGATCTGCCGCGGCCGCTGCTGCACAGCGGCAACCTCGATTTCTCGTTCGCCGGCCTGAAGACGGCGGTGCGCACGCGGCTGGGCAAGCTCGGGGCGAACGTCTGCCAGCAGGACCTGGCGCACCTGGCGGCGTCGACGCAGCAGGCCATCGTCGACGTGCTGGTGCGCAAGTCCGTCGCCGCGCTGCGCGACACCGGCCTGGACCGGCTGGTGGTCGCCGGCGGCGTGGGTGCGAATGCCGCACTGCGCAGCCAGTTGAACGAAGCCTGCCGCAAGCGCGGCGCACGCGTTCACTACCCCGAGCTCGCTCTGTGCACCGACAACGGCGCGATGATCGCGCTCGCCGCGGCGCTGCGCCTGCAAAGCGGTGCCCAGGTCGCGTCGGACGACTACGCCTTCACTGTGCGGCCGCGCTGGCCGCTGGCCGAGGTGGTGCGCGCCAGCGCCTAGAATCCGCGGCCCTGCCGGGCGAGCCGGCGCACCTGATCCTCGATGACTCGAATCCATGCCCGCTGGGCCGGCGCCCTGGTCGGCGCCATTCTCTGTGCTGCCGCAGCAGCGGCGGCACCCGCCGCCGAACCCATCCCCATCGCGATGATCGAGGGCCTGTCGGGCAGCTTCGGCAATGCCGGCGAGGCGGTTCATCGCAACCTGCTTCTGTCCGTCGAGCGCGTCAACCGCCGCGGCGGCGTGCGCCTGCCCGGTGGCGCGCGTCCGCTGGAACTGCTGCGCTTCGACGGCAAGGGCAGCAGCGAAGAGTCTCTGGCCATGCTTCGTGCGGCGCTGGACCGCCGCGTCGCCTTCGTCGCGCAGGGCAACAGCTCGTCGGTGGCAATGGTGCTGGTCGATGCGCTGAACAAGCACAACCAGCGCGAGCCGCTGTCGCGCGCGCTGCTGCTCAACTATTCCGCGGTCGACCCGGCACTGACCAACGAGAAGTGCAGCTTCTGGCACTTCCGCTTCGATGCGCATGCCGACATGCGCCTGGCCGCGCTGATCGATGTGCTGCAGGGCGACACGGTGCTGAAGAAGGTCTACCTGATCGGGCAGGACTACAGCTTCGGTCAGCATGTGCAGCGTGCCGCGCGAGCTCGCCTCGCGGCGAGCCGGCCCGACATCGCCATCGTCGGCGACGAACTGCATCCGATCGGCCGCGTGAAGGACTTCCTGCCTTACGCCATGAAGATCAAGGCCAGCGGCGCGCAGGCGGTGCTCACCGGCAACTGGGGCAACGACCTGACGCTGCTCGTGCGAGCGATGCGAGAGGTGGGCGTCGACGCGCGCATCTACAGCTTCTACGGCAATGCACTCGGTGCGCCGGCGGCCATCGGCGAGGCGGGCGTGGGCCGGGTGCTGGCGGTGGCCGAGTGGCACCCGAACGTCGACACCCCGGCTTCGCAAGAGTTTCATGCCGCCTTCCGCGCCCGCTTTCCCCGGCCTGAGGAGGACTACCAGCACGCCCGCATGCAGGTGATGGTGGAGATGCTCGCCGTGGCGATCGAGCGCGCCGGCAGCAGCGAGGCGGGTGCGGTCGCCGCGGCGCTGGAGGGCATGCACTACGACGGCCGCACGCTCGGCGGCCTGCACACCGGTACCATGCGGGCGGCCGACCACCAGTTCATCCAGCCCCTGGTGGTCAGTGTGATGGACCGGCTCGGCGCACCCGGTGTGCGCCACGACAACGAGGGCTCGGGCTACGGCTTCCGCACCGTGCGCAGCTTCGAGGCCCGCCAGACCGAACAACCCCACGGCTGCACGATGGAGCGTCCATGAGAGCGGTGATCGACCAACTTCCAGGCTCGAAGATCCGCGAGGTCGCCAACGCCGGCCTCGGCCGCAGCGACGTGCTCGCCTTCTGGTTCGGCGAGAGCGACGAGGTCACGCCGGCGTTCGTGCGCGAGGCGGCGCAGAAGTCGATCGGCGACGGCGAGACCTTCTACGCCCATAACCTCGGCCTGCCCGAGCTGCGCGAGGCGCTGTCGCGCTACACCTCGGCGCTGCACGGCCCGGTGGCGGCCGGGCGCATCGCCGTCACCTCGTCGGGCGTCAACGCGCTGATGCTGGCGATGCAGGCGCTCGCCGGGCACGGCGACGAGGTGGTCGCGGTGGTGCCGGTGTGGCCGAACCTGACCGCGCAGCCCGAGATCCTCGGCGCCACGGTGCGGCGCGTGCCGCTGAAGGTGGAGGGCGGTGCCTGGCGGCTGGACCTGCCGGCGCTGCTGGCGGCCATCACGCCCGACACCAAGGTGCTGATCGTCAACGCGCCGAACAACCCGACCGGCTGGACGCTGGAGCGCGCCGAGCAGCAGGCGATCCTCGAGCATTGCCGCGCGACCGGCACCTGGGTCGTCGCCGACGAGGTCTACGAGCGCGTCTACTTTCGCGAGGGCGCGAGCTGTGCGCCGAGCTTCCTCGACATCGCCAGCAGCGACGACCGCCTCGTGGTGGTGCACAGCTTCTCGAAGAGCTTCCTGATGACCGGTTGGCGCCTGGGCTGGATGGTCGCGCCCGAGCCGCTGGTGGCGGCGCTGGGCAAGCTGATCGAGTTCAACACCTCCTGTGCGCCGGTGTTCGTGCAGCGCGCCGGGCTGGCCGCGCTGGCCGGCGCCGACGACTTCGTGCCCGGGCTGATCGGCCGGCTCAAGCACTGCCGTGACACGCTGCTGCCGCAGCTGGCGGCGCTGCCCGGCGTCTCGGTGGCGAGCCCGGAGGGCGGCATGTACGCCTTCTTCCGCGTCGCCGGGCAGGACGACTCGCTGGCCTTCGCCAAGCGCCTGGTCACCGAAGTGGGCCTCGGCCTCGCCCCGGGCGCCGCCTTCGGGCCGGAGGCCGAGGGCTGGCTGCGCTGGTGCTTCGCCTCGCGCGACCCACAGCGGCTCACCGAAGGGGTGAAGCGCCTGTCCCGGGCGATCGGGCTATAATCCTGCGGTTTTGCGGCTGGCGGGGTTCCCCCGGGGCGGCAAGGCAGGCACGGCACTGGTCGGTTTCACCGGTGTCCGCAAGTGAAACCGGAAACCGTGGCGGGGTGCCCCATTCCATGAAGGGGGCCGAAGCTCGGTTTCATGAACAGGAAACGAGCACATGACCACCCTCAACAAGGCCGAGATCGTCAAGGCCAATGCCCGCAGCGGCAACGACACCGGGTCCCCCGAAGTGCAGATCGCGCTGCTGACCGCGCGCATCAACGAGCTGACGCCGCACTTCAAGACCCACCTGAAGGACCACCACGGCCGCCGCGGCCTGCTCAAGCTGGTCAACCAGCGCAAGAGCCTGCTGGCCTACCTGAAGGACCGCGACGCGTCGCGCTACACCGCGCTGATCCAGAAGCTGGGCCTGCGCAAGTAATCCACGATGAATTCGAAGAGCCTGTCTGGAACCACCAGCACAGGCTCTTTGCGTTTGGAGTCAGGCAGCCACCGATGACGATGTGTCATTCCAAGGACGTTCCGAGGCGGAATGTCGCTGGAATGGCATCGCGCCAGGATGCCGCAGCTCCGGGGACAGGGGCGACACCCTCAGAGTCGCCCGAGACAAGAAATTGGAGAACCCAATGAGCATGTTCAACAAAGTCACCAAGACCTTCCAATGGGGCCAGCACAGCGTGACGCTGGAGACCGGCGAGATCGCTCGCCAGTCCAGCGGCGCCGTGCTCGTCAACGTCGAGGACACCGTGATCCTCGCCACCGTGGTCGCCAAGACCGATGCCAAGCCGGGCCAGGACTTCTTCCCGCTGACCGTCGACTACATCGAGAAGACCTACGCCGCCGGCAAGATCCCCGGCAGCTTCTTCAAGCGTGAAGGCCGCCCGAGCGAACTCGAGACGCTGACCTCGCGCCTGATCGACCGCCCGCTGCGCCCGCTGTTCCCGGACGGCTTCTTCAATGAAGTGCAGGTGGTGATCCACGTGCTGTCGCTGAACCCCGAAGTGTCGGCCGACATTCCTTCGCTGATCGGCGCGAGCGCCGCGCTGGCCATCTCCGGCATCCCGTTCAACGGCCCGATCGGTGCCGCCCGCGTGGGCTACATCAACGGCGAGTACGTGCTGAACCCGGGCAAGACGCAACTGCTCGACTCGAAGATGGACCTGGTCGTCGCCGGCACCGAAGCCGCCGTGCTGATGGTCGAGTCCGAAGCCCAGCAGCTGAGCGAAGAGGTGATGCTCGGCGGCGTGGTGTTCGGCCACGAGCAGGGCAACATTGCCATCAACGCGATCCACGAGCTGGTGCGCGACGCCGGCAAGCCGGCCTGGGACTGGAAGGCCCCGGCCAAGGACGAGGCCTTCATCGCCAAGGTCAACGCGCTGGGCGAGGCCAAGCTGGCCGCCGCCTACCAGATCCGCTCCAAGCAGGCGCGCACGCAAGCCTGCCGCGACGCCTACGCCTCGGTGATCGGCACGCTGGTGGAAGAGGGCACCTCCTTCGACAAGGTCAAGGTCGAGGGCCTGCTGTTCGACATCGAGGCGCGCATCGTGCGCAGCCAGATCCTGTCGGGCGAACCGCGCATCGACGGCCGCGACACCCGCACCGTGCGCCCGATCGAGATCCGCAACGGCGTGCTTCCGCGCGTGCACGGCTCGGCGCTGTTCACCCGTGGCGAGACGCAGGCGCTGGTCGCCGCGACGCTCGGCACCGACCGCGACTCGCAGAAGATCGACGCGCTGGCCGGCGAGTTCAGCGAGCACTTCATGCTGCACTACAACATGCCCCCGTTCGCCACCGGCGAGACCGGCCGCGTGGGCAGCCCGAAGCGCCGCGAGATCGGCCACGGCCGCCTGGCCAAGCGCGCGCTCGTCGCCGTGCTGCCGGACCGCACCGACTTCCCGTACTCGATGCGCGTGGTCTCGGAGATCACCGAGAGCAACGGTTCTTCGTCGATGGCCTCGGTGTGCGGCGGCTGCCTCGCGCTGATGGACGCCGGCGTGCCGATGAAGGCCCACGTGGCCGGCATCGCCATGGGCCTGATCAAGGACGGCAACCGCTTCGCCGTGCTGACCGACATCCTCGGTGACGAGGACCACCTCGGCGACATGGACTTCAAGGTGGCCGGCACGACCACCGGCGTGACCGCGCTGCAGATGGACATCAAGATCCAGGGCATCACGAAGGAGATCATGCAGGTCGCGCTGGCGCAGGCCAAGGAAGCGCGCATGCACATCCTGGGCAAGATGGTCGAGGCCATGGGCGTCGCGAAGACCGAGGTCTCGCAGTTCGCTCCGCGCCTGTACACCATGAAGATCAACCCGGAGAAGATTCGCGACGTGATCGGCAAGGGCGGCGCCACCATCCGTGCGCTGACCGAAGAGACCGGCACGACGATCGACATCGGCGAAGACGGCACGATCACCATCGCGTCGACCGATGCCGAGAAGGCCGAGTACGCGAAGAAGCGCATCGCCGAGATCACCGCCGAGGTCGAAGTGGGCAAGGTCTACGAAGGCCCGGTCACCAAGATCCTCGACTTCGGCGCGCTCGTGAACCTGCTGCCCGGCAAGGACGGTCTGCTGCACATCAGCCAGATCGCCCACCAGCGCGTCGAGAAGGTCACCGACTTCCTCAAGGAAGGCCAGATCGTCAAGGTCAAGGTGCTCGAGACGGACGAGAAGGGCCGCGTCAAGCTGTCCATGAAGGCGCTGCTCGACCGCGACGCGCAGCCGGCCCCGGCGCAGGAGTAAAGCCCGCCCGGGCTCACCCATGAAAGCGATCGAGATCCTGCGCGCCGGCGCCCCCGAGGTGCTGCAGCTCGCCGAGAGACCCGACCCCGTGTCGGGGGCCGGCGAGGTGCTGATCCGCGTGGCGGCGGCCGGTGTGAACCGGCCCGACGTGCTGCAGCGCAAGGGGCTCTATCCGGTGCCGCCGGGAGCGTCCGACCTGCCCGGGCTGGAAGTGGCCGGCACCATCGTCGCCGGCGATGCCACGGCGATGGCGCAGGCGGGGTTCAGGCTTGGCGATCGTGTCTGCGCGCTGGTTGCCGGTGGCGGCTACGCGCAGTTGTGCGTGGCGCCGGTCGGCCAGTGCCTGCCGGCACCGACCGGCCTGTCCGACATCGAGGCAGCGAGCCTGCCGGAAACCTTCTTCACCGTCTGGTCGAACGTGTTCGACCGGGCGCGCCTGCAGCCTGGCGAGACGCTGCTGGTGCAGGGCGGCACCAGCGGCATCGGCGTCACGGCGATCCAGATCGCCAAGGCGGCGGGCGCCACGGTGATCGTCACCGCCGGCAGCGACGACAAGTGCGCCGCCTGCGTGGCGCTCGGTGCCGACCATGCCATCAACTACCGCAGCCACGACTTCGTGGCCGAGGTGAAGCGGCTGACCGGCGGCAAGGGTGTCGACGTGATCCTCGACATGGTCGCGGGCGACTACGTGGCCCGCGAGCTGAACTGTCTGGCCGACGACGGCCGGCTGGTGATCATCGCCGTGCAGGGTGGCATCGACTCGAAGATCGATGCCGGCGCCGTGCTGCGCCGCCGGCTCACGATCACCGGCTCGACGCTGCGCCCGCGGCCGGTGGCCTTCAAGGCAGCCATCGCGGCGGCCCTGCGCAAGAACGTGTGGCCCTGGATCGAAGCCGGCAGCGTCAAGCCGGTGATCTACAAGGTGTTTCCGGCCGCGGAAGCGGCGCAGGCGCACACGCTGATGGAATCGAACCAGCACATCGGCAAGCTGGTGCTGACCTGGTGACTCCACGAGGAATGACACGATGACACGTCGCAAGCTGGTGGTCGGCAACTGGAAGATGAACGGCACGCGCGTCGGCAACATCGAGTTGCTGGCCGCGATCAAGGACGCCGGGCCGTTCTCGGCCGAGGTGGCGGTGTGCGCGCCGTTCCCGTTCCTGGCCGACGTCGCGCTGTCGCTGCAGGGGGCTGACATCGCCTCCGGCGCGCAGGATTGCTCCGCCCACGAGAGCGGTGCCTACACCGGCGAGGTGAGCGCGGCCATGCTGTCCGAGTATGGCTGCCGCTACGTGATCGTCGGCCACTCGGAGCGCCGTGCGTACCACGCCGAGAGTGACCAGCTCGTTGCCGACAAGGCGAAGATCGCGCTGGCGCACCGGCTCACGCCCATCGTCTGCGTCGGCGAGACGCTGGCCGAACGCGAGGCGGGCCAGACCGATGCGGTGGTCAAGCGCCAGCTGTCGGCGGTGATCCACACGCTCGCACACTGCATCTCGCAGGTCGTGGTGGCCTATGAGCCGGTGTGGGCGATCGGCACCGGCCGCACCGCCAGCCCCGAACAGGCGCAGGCCGTGCATGCCCTGCTGCGTTCGCAGCTCAAGGCGGCCAGCGAGAAGGCCGGCGAGATGAAGATCCTCTACGGCGGCAGCGTCAAGGCCGACAACGCGGCCACGCTGTTCGCCCAGGCAGACATCGACGGTGGCTTGATTGGCGGGGCCTCGCTCAAGGCGAGCGACTTCGTCGCCATCTGTCGCGCCGCGGCCTGAAGGCCGCGACCCAAGAACACTCGGAGTCCAGAAGAATGAACCTGTTGATGAACCTGATCGTGGCCGTGCAGATCATCTCGGCGCTGGTGATGATCGGCCTCGTGCTGATCCAGCATGGCAAGGGCGCCGACATGGGCGCCTCGTTCGGCAGCGGCGCCTCGGGCAGCCTGTTCGGGGCCACCGGCAGTGCGAACTTCCTGTCGCGCTCCACGGCCGTCTGCGCCGCGGTTTTCTTCGCCTGCACGCTGACACTGGCCTTCTTCGCCAACGACCGCGGTGCGCGCACCGGCGGCGGCGGCAGCGTGCTGCAGGGCGCCGGTGTCGCGGCTCCCGCGGCCAGCGTTCCGGCCACCGGCGCGGCCCTCGTGCCGGGTGCGGCGGGCTCTGCCGCGGCGCCTGCCGCCGTGGTGCCGGCGCCTGCGCCGGCGGCCTCTTCGGGTGCGGGTGCGGTGCCGTCGAAGTGAGTTTTCGAGTGGCCCGCACGGGCCGCCCTGCGCCAGCTCAAACGGCGCTGTTGCAGTGCAGCGAGTGGGTGGGTTAACGCGCAGAACGAGGTTAGAATGCGCGGCTGTCTGGCGAGCCAATCCTCATGCAAGCCGGCACATTCGTGAGTACACCGCCGACGTGGTGAAATTGGTAGACACGCTATCTTGAGGGGGTAGTGGCGAAAGCTGTGCGAGTTCGAGTCTCGCCGTCGGCACCAGACACCTGCGCCCCATGAATCTGGAACCCTACCTCCCCGTCATCCTGTTCATCCTGGTCGGCGTGGCAGTCGGAGTGGTGCCCCAGGTGCTCGGCGCCCTGCTCGGCCCGCACCGGCCCGACGCGGCGAAGAACTCCCCCTACGAATGCGGCTTCGAGGCCTTCGAAGACGCGCGCATGAAGTTCGACGTGCGCTACTACCTCGTCGCGATCCTGTTCATCCTGTTCGACCTCGAGATCGCGTTTCTCTTCCCGTGGGCCGTGTCGCTGAATGAAATCGGCGCGTCAGGGTTCTGGGCCATGATGATCTTCCTGGGCATCCTCGTCGTCGGCTTCGCCTACGAGTGGAAAAAGGGCGCCCTGGACTGGGAATAAGCGAGCAGCACGCACATGGGCATCGAAGGCGTTCTCAAGGAAGGTTTCGTCACGACGAGCCTCGACGCAGTCATCAACTGGTCGAAGACGGGTTCGCTGTGGCCGATGACCTTCGGTCTGGCCTGTTGCGCGATCGAGATGATGCACGCCGGTGCGGCGCGCTACGACATCGACCGCTTCGGCATGCTGTTCCGCCCCAGCCCGCGCCAGAGCGACCTGATGATCGTCGCCGGCACGCTGTGCAACAAGATGGCGCCGGCGCTGCGAAAGGTCTACGACCAGATGGCCGAGCCGCGCTGGGTGCTGAGCATGGGCTCGTGCGCCAACGGCGGCGGCTACTACCACTACAGCTACTCGGTGGTGCGCGGCTGCGACCGCATCGTGCCGGTCGACGTCTACGTGCCCGGCTGCCCGCCGACCGCCGAGGCTCTGCTCTACGGCGTGCTGCAGTTGCAGGCCAAGATCCGGCGCGAAAACACCATCGCGCGATAAGAACAACAGCATGAGCCAACTCGACACGCTCCAGGCGGCCCTGGAATCCGCGCTCGGCGCCCGGCTGAAGAAGCTGGTGCGCGACCGCGGCGAGATCACGATCACCGTCGGCGCGGCCGACTACCTGGCCGCCGCCGCCGTGCTGCGCGACCATGCCGAGCTGAAATTCGAGCAGCTGGTCGACCTGTGCGGTGTCGACTACTCCAGCTGGAAGGACCGTCCCTGGGAGGGCCCGCGCTTCTGCGTCGTGTCGCACCTGCTGTCGGTGAGCAAGAACTGGCGCGTTCGCCTGAAGGTGTTCGCTCCCGACGACGAGGTGCCCATGGTCGCCTCCCTCACCGAAATCTGGAGCTCGGCCAACTGGTTCGAGCGCGAGGCCTTCGACCTGTACGGCATCATCTTCGAGGGCCACCTCGACCTGCGCCGCATCCTCACCGACTACGGCTTCATCGGGCACCCGTTCCGCAAGGACTTCCCGACGCACGGGAACGTTGAGATGCGCTACGACCCCGAGCAGAAGCGGGTGATCTACCAGCCGGTGTCGATCGAGCTGCGCGAGATCACGCCGCGCATCATCCGCGAAGACAACTACGGCGGCTTGCACTGACATGGCCGAGATCAAGAACTACACGCTGAACTTCGGCCCGCAGCACCCGGCCGCGCACGGGGTGCTGCGCCTCGTGCTCGAGCTCGACGGCGAGGTCATCCAGCGC
>Ga0209277_10000576_pt1 | contig 18416 bp, 19 predicted proteins | sample JI81AbrownDNA_FD_187503 | JGI IMG/M metagenome (GOLD analysis project Ga0209277, IMG submission 187503) | Wastewater effluent complex algal communities from Wisconsin, to seasonally profile nutrient transformation and Carbon sequestration -... | ecosystem: Engineered > WWTP > Effluent > Algae... | reverse complement strand
AAATTGCAGCCAGTTCCAAAAGCATTACTCCTATCGTTAAAAATCCTGAACGCATGCTAGTCAATATAAACTTGAATTTAGACAGCTTGATTAATAAACCCAAGCAACAAAATGATTCGCATAAATTGAAAGAATCACAAATAATGCTCGGATCTAAAAGCGGTCGTGGAGCAAGACTTGAGGACATAAAATTGGTGAAAGGTCTCATTGATAGCATAATGAAAACCGACAGTTCGAAAATCAAGTCTAAAAAAACTCCCGCCACCAAAACCCCGAAGAAATAATGGAATTCCTGAGTATTCTTGCAGCTACCGGCGTGAGCATGATATTTTTACTGGTGGTCTTTGTACCAATGGAAAAGGTATTTCCTGCTCGGCGCGCGCAAAAAATCTTTCGCCCGAATTGGCTGCTTGATGTGTGCTTTTTTGTGGGGCAATATCTGCTTTGGAGTGGTGTGGTCTTGTCGGTGCTCAGCTATTTCAATACCTTTCTTTCAGGTATTGTTCCTCAGAGTTTCAGATTGTCCGTTCAGTCATTACCCTTTTTACTGCAAGCGTTTATCGTTTTATTTTTCAGTGATTTTCTTATTTATTGGGGGCATCGATTGCAGCATAGGGTGGGATTTTTGTGGCGGTTTCACAAAGTGCATCATAGTGCCGAACATTTAGACTGGCTTGCTGCGCATCGTGAACATCCCATCGACTCAATTTATACAATCGGGCTCATCAATCTTCCGGCTTTTCTGCTCGGTTTTCCTCTCGAAACGCTTGCCGGTGTGATTGCATTTCGAGGAATTTGGGCTATTTACATTCATTCCAATGTTCGCCTGCCGCTTGGCCCGCTCCGCATACTTATCGGTTCGCCCGAACTCCATCATTGGCATCATGACCTCGACAAAGACGCCGGAAATTACGCGAATATCTCGCCGATTATGGATGTACTTTTTGGTACGTATCGTTGCCCCGACCACGAACCTGAAGCGTTCGGCATACGGGAAGAATTTCCTAAAAACTATCTTGGTCAGCTTCTGTATCCGATGCTGCCGACTGTAGTCACAAAACGCATCGATGAGAAAATGCGGAGAATAATGCAGCAATCCGCTGAAGAACGACAATCAATCCCTCCACACGAAAACAACGTATAATTATGCACGATCTCTTCCCCCATCTCACGCCCATACTTCCCGAAACTATCTTCACGTCGCGTCATGACGCGGAGGATATCCGTATCGGTGACCTCTTAGCGCCATTTCCGAAATCGCTCGCCGATCTATCCTCGGCTATTGTACTCGTCGGCGCGCCGCAGGACATCGGCGTAGCGCGCAATGGCGGTCGCAAAGGTGCGAAAGATGCGCCGGTTGCTATCCGTAAAGCGCTCTACAAGCTCACGCCGTATCTGTATGATAATGGTCGTGTTGTGTCGCTTTCGTCACGACGCTTATTCGACGCGGGCGACATTCTCACGGACGGTTCGCTTGAGGAAATACATCAGCGATTACGTTCGGTGGTGCGGGCAATTCTCGATGCGGGCGGTTTCCCGATCGTGCTCGGCGGCGGACATGATATCGCCTATCCCGATGGCGCGGCGCTTGGCGATGTGGTGCAGGAAATTGGGGTGGTGAATCTTGACGCGCATACCGATGTGCGTCCGCTGATTAACGGGCTCGCGCATTCGGGGAGTGGATTTCGCCAACTACTCGAAGATAAATCATTTACAATGAAAGAGTTTGTTGAATTCGGCATTCAATCGTTTTCCGCTTCGGTGCAGCATTGTGAGTATGTGCAGGCGGTCGGTGGGAAGGTTGTATTTTATGATGAAATCCGCAAATCGGGTTTCGAGGCAGCGTTTGCGGCTGCACTTGAGAAGGCAGCGACGGACACCAAAGGCATGTATATTTCCTTTGATATTGATGCCATTGCCTCGGCGTATGCACCGGGCGTGAGCGCGCCGGCTGCGATGGGTTTTACGGCGTATGAATATTGCAGGGCGTCGCTCATGGCGGGACAGCATCCAAAAGTGCGTGTCATCGACATTGTCGAGGTCAATCCGATGTATGACATTGACGGACGCACCGCCAAGCTCGCAGCACTGATAGCAGCGCATGCGATGGGCGGAATTGCAATGCGGTGAATTCGTTATGAGAATATTCCTGTGAAATCTCCTATTTTTGCAGAGAATTAAGGTTCGCCATCGGTGAATAAACAAGTATAGATAAAGACTCCTACGCAACCTCTACGGTAGTAACAAAGTAGCAATTTTACAGTGAATGCAATGAAGGCAATTGAACAGCTTTATAATACCTTACATGAACGCAGACGCCCTGAAGACGTTGCGGAAATGGTAATTGAATTGATAAAGGACGATTTGACAGCCAAGGAAAGAATTATTTTAGAAAAAGCAGCAAAGGGTTCATTAACCAAAAGTGTTTTTGGCTACACATCGATGCTTCAGACCTTTGCCGTAGCAAAAGGTGCTGGGAAACAGATTACGAAAGCTATTGAAATTTTCAAAATTGATGATGCATTCAAATCTGATTACAACAATCAGCATGACATAGAAGCATTTATCAATTACGTTTCGCCTATCATTCATAAAGCCATAGGTAAGAATGACTTCAAAATCGATAGACTAAATAAAATACAACGAAAAGAAAGTGGACTCGATTTATCGAAACGAAACTATAACAAAAAGTGGCGACTGCTCACTCGTATAGAAGAGAAGTTACTAAAGTTCATTAGGGAAAGTAAAAAGATTGAATTTCAAAAAATTGCAAAGCACGGTTTAGTTCATACGTTGGATTTTACAAACTTCTCGTCAGATCTAAATACTGCTTGCTTCATTGCATATTACAATTCACGATGTAATCTCAGAAGCGTTTTTACCAATCAAAGCCAAGAAAGACCGTTTGACGAAATAAGTGAAATGCTACTTAATAAATGCAAAGGAGAAGAGACCAAGTTCTTTGACTTTCTAAGAAGCACTAAAATAAATATAACAAACACTACTAACTGGTGGGCAATATCACATATTTATACAAGTCAGGAAGTTTTATTAAGGTTAACTGATGAACAGAAGGGTGTTCTTTTAGGTAAATGGACTACTATTTTGCAAGAAATTGCTGAGCTATTGGACGAAGTTTGGTTGGTAAGTGATATAAATAAACAAACTATGGTTGTGAAGCGAGGTAATGATTCATCAACGTGGAACAACACAGCAGGAGCTTGGAATAAGGCAAGAGACAATTGGATGAATTTAATTTACTCAATGGGATTAGATTATATTCTTGAAGAAATTTGTTTTGGTAAAGTTCTACGGCTTATGGCTGCTGATGTGGTCGCTTGGCACCTTTCAACCAGTGGGAAACTTGACCCAAACACAGATGTATGGAATAAGCTGCCTTTGCCATGGGAAGTATTTAAAAACAAAGACAGTTGCAACAAAGCACTAGTCGTTAAATATTGTAACGAAGCCGGACTCGACCCTGAAAAGTCAGGTTGGATAGCACCCAAAGTTCACGGAGTAGCAGAATTTAAGCCTACACCAGAACTCGTTCACGGAGTGGAGGTATCCAATCCTTTTTTAGCAACAGTTTTAAAAAGGCATAAATATTATTCAGGAAAAAAAGCTAAGCCATTTTACCCTGAAAATAATTAGGTAGGTTAGTTCAGTGGTAGAACTTTCGGCTCTCACCCGAATGGACGCAGGTTCGAACCCTGCACCTATTTTGGCTTCTGATATAGCTCAGTGGTAGAGCGTCCGGCTCCGGACCGGATGGACACAGGTTCGAGCCCTGTTATCAGAACAAATAGTAGGCGAAAAAAACGCCGTAATTAAGTTCTTAGCTAAATAATGGGCTGGAATACAATCCTTAATATTTGAAATTCTCTTTGGCTTTGGTACAAAATCCACGCTGATATTTTCAGATGTTCCTTCTTAGCCAATTAGCAAACTTTGACAACCTTTTATTTATTAAAAAGTTAACAAATACAATACAACTATATCATATTAATTTATCCGGTTCTTTACGCTTTATATTTTATGACCCAAAGGATACTCTTCCTCTTTCTCTACTTCTCTGCTTCTCTTGCTTCAGCGCAGGTTTTTCCTGAGTTCGGTGGTGAGCGAACGGGAATATCGATTGCTGCGGCATTGAAAATTGGTGTCGGAGCGCGCTCTGCGGGGATGGGCGAAACATTTGTAGCGATTGCCGATGATGCTTCGGCGCTGTACTGGAATCCTGCCGGAATTACTCAATTCAAGACAAATCAAGCACTTTTTGGTTATACTCGCTGGCTGAGCGGGCTCACGCATCAGTCGGCACAGGGCGTCTATCACTTGGACGAAACAAATTCCTTGGGCGTAAGCATGAGTATTCTCGAGATTGGCTCGATACCGGTGACGACGGAGTTTCAGCCACGCGGAACAGGTGAAACCTTCCGCATGCAGGATGTGAATGTCGGGCTGACGTATGCCCGGCAATTTACGGAACAGTTCAGCGCGGGCGTTACGCTCCACTATGTACACGAAGTCCTTGGCAAAGCAACCGTTGGCGGTGTGCTCTTTGATGCAGGCACGTATTACCGCACCGGTCTCGGCACGTCGCGGTTTGCCGTAGCGGTGTCGAATTTTGGCGGTAAAATGACACCGTCGGGTTCGGTGCCGACTGTGGGCGCGCTCCCGGATTTTAATGGCGGCACGCAGTCATCGTTTCAGTCATTCGACCCGCCGATTAACTTCCGCATTGGCTTTGCGATGGAACCGATTAACGAGGAAACATATCATCTGACAACGTCCTTGCAGCTCAATCATCCGAATGACAATGCGGAGAATTACTGTTTTGGCGTCGAATACTGGACGAAATTCCTCGGCAGTTTTCCGGCGGAAGTATCAGCGCGTGGCGGCTGGAAAATCAACGCAGGCGAGGAAAATCTGTCGTTTGGTGCGGGCGCTTTTTTGCCGATTGCCGAACCTCTCGGTCTTTCGATTGACTACAGTTATTCTAATTTCAAGACTCTCGGCGGGGTGCATCGGTTGAGCGCCGGACTCCGTTTCTAAGGTGGAGTAAAGCCCACAGCGCCTTTTGCTTTACCGTATGGTGATACGCTCAATTCAAAAAAAACACGTATCTTGCGTTTGAATTTCATCAGAAGCCGCATACAGCCGATACTTTAGCGGCTCGAAATTACATCAAGAAAGGAAAAAAAATGGACCCGATTCTTCGTCTCTTACTTATCATTACCCTCAGTTATCTAGCCGGCTCGATTCCTACGGCCGTGATTATCAGCAAGTTATTTTTTGGCTTCGACATTCGTGAGCGCGGCAGCGGTAACATGGGTAGTACCAATGCTTTCCGCGTTTTAGGTGTAAAATGGGGAATTTTCGTACAAGTCGTCGATATCCTCAAAGGAGTGCTCGCCGTCGCGGTAATTAGCCATCTCTTTACCGGCGAAATGCCATTTGTCAATCGCACACCATTTGAAGATATTACGGTGTTACGATTAATTGCCGGTGTGTCTGCCGTGCTTGGTCATATATTCTCAGCATTTGTGCAATTCCGTGGTGGGAAAGGAATTAACACTGCTACCGGTATGTTGATTGCAATTGCTCCCGTCGATGTCGGTATCGCGTTTGCGTGTTTTTTGGTGGTGGTAATTTTATCGGGATATATCTCGCTTGGTTCAATTGTGGCGGCAATAACGATTCCGACTGCCATGTGCATTCGGTATAATGTACTCCATGTTGACATAGCGGGCTATCATACGATGATTTTCTTCTGTATTGGCATTGCATTACTCGTGATATTCACGCATCGTGCGAATATCAAACGCCTGATTGACGGCAAGGAAAATCGATTCGCGAAGCTGCAATTATTCAAGCAGAAGCCGCGCGGATAAGCAGTACAAACGTTGAAATTTGTAATTTTGCAGGGCGGAAAGAACCACTTTCCGCCCTTTTTAATTGTCCTTCAGGGGAAAACCTAATTGTCCAATCAAGGGAAATCGCACACGCAGAGAGGAGAAGTATGTTAAAAACCGGTATAATAGGTGCAGGCGGCTGGGGTACAGCGCTCGCAATGGTCTTGGCGGCGAACCACCACCAAACTATGCTGTGGACACGTTCGGAGGATGTCGCCCAAGAGATTAATTCGCGCCACAGTAACCATGTATTTCTGCCGGATGTGACGATTCCACCATCTATTCGCGCCACCAACGACCCGTCTGATGTAGCCGATGCAGACCTGATTGTCATCGCCGTTCCTACGCAGTATATACGTTCCATTCTTACAAGTTATAATTTTTCTTTAGACGGAAAAATCATCGTCAGCGGCGCCAAAGGTATTGAACGTTCATCGCTCTTGCGGGTGTCGGAAATTTTGGCTGATGTTGCCGGTATTACTCCCGAAAAATTCGCTGTTCTCACCGGTCCGAGCCACGCGGAAGAAGTGGCGAGGAAGATGCCGACGACCGTCGTATCTGCATCGACTTCCACTACAGTAGCGCATGCCGTGCAGAAAGCGTTCACGACCAATGTGTTCAGAGTGTATTCCTCGGATGATGTCATTGGCGCTGAACTCGGCGGCGCGCTCAAAAATGTGATCGCGATTGCCGCCGGTATCATCGATGGAGTGAATATGGGTGATAATACGAAAGCCGCACTCATTACCCGCGGACTCGCTGAAATGACACGTTTTGGCACTGCGCTTGGCGCGAATCCGCATACATTTTCAGGACTTTCCGGTCTCGGAGATTTATTTGTGACCTGTAATAGTCGTCATAGTCGTAACAGAAGAGTGGGCGAGCAAATCGGTGCAGGGAAATCACTTGCAGAAATTCTTACCGAAACGCAAACCGTAGCTGAAGGTGTGAGTACGTCCGAGTCGGCCTATCAATTAAGCAAAAAACACGGTGTTGAAATGCCGATTGTAGAGCAGGTCTATCGTATCATTTTCGACGGAAAACCGCCGCGGAAAGCCATCAGCGAATTGATGACGCGCCGCGCAAAACCGGAGCAATGGTAAAAAGATAGCCCATGATGGAAATCATGGGCTATCTTTTTATACCTACGTGTCGTTGCTTTTCGAAGGTGTCTTCCCCGCCACATAACAAACACCTTACACCATCCTGAAATTGAGTTTACCGCATCGGCACTTCCATCAGCAGCACAGAACTTTCCGTGCTTGCGGTAATTTTTAAATCTGAAATTTCACTGATTCCAATACCGTCTCGGCGTTCTAATTTCTCACCGGCGACTTCGATCGTTCCTTCAATCACAAAGATATACACACCGCTGCCTTCATTGCGGAGTTTCCATTCGACGCTTGTGCCTGCATCCACGCTACCAACAGCAAAGTATGCATCCTGATTAATCCATAATGCATCATCGGTGTCCTCGGGCGAGACGACCACGCGGAGCCGGTTTTTACGTTCATCCGCCGAAAACGCGCGTTGATCATAGCGCGGGGCGATATTCCGAAGCTTCGGGAACATCCAGATTTGGAGCAAATTCACTGCTTCTGTCTCCGATGCGTTGAATTCCGAATGGCGAATACCGGTACCGGCAGACATTATCTGCACTTCGCCGGAAGTGATTTCGCCATTGCCGCCGGTGCTGTCACGATGAGCAAGCGCGCCGGTGATTGGAATCGTTACAATTTCCATATTGTCATGCGGATGCGTCGGGAATCCGCCACCACCGGCAATTATGTCATCATTGAGCACACGCAATACCCCAAAATGCACGCGTGAAGGGTCCATATATCCGGCAAAACTAAAGGTATGGCGGGCTTTGAGCCAGCCGTGGTCTGCGCCACCACGCGTGGCAGCACGATGAAGGATGATTTGCATAACCTCTCCAATGATAATAGATTAGAATATTTATTCGAACCTGTTGTATAAATCTGTCGTGGGTAGAGACGCAAAATTTTGCGTCTCTACGGTTTCTGCACATTGTAATCATCACGTGTAGAGACGCAAAATTTTGCGTCTCTACGGTTTCTGCACAATTATACCGGATTGGTACACCACGTATTTAAACAATTTCGGTTCTGTTTCACCCACGAATTTCAGCCACCGACCAGCCGTCATCCGGCTGTAAATACTCCTGCGAAAGGCGCAGAATATCATCGGCCGTGACCTGCTCCACACGCTCTATAGTAGCGTAAATACTTTCGTGGAAACCTTCTTCAAGTTCGCTCTTGCCGAGTGCCTGCATTCGTGAGGACATACTCTCTAAGGACATAATTATGCCAGATTTTGACTGTTCCTGCGCGCGGCGGAGTTCTTTGGGGGTAATACGTGTACTGCACAGCTTGGCCAATTCCTCACGAATCATCATCTCCGTTTTGGCTAATTTTCTTTCATCGGTCGCCGCATAAATCATCAGCGCGCCAATATCGGTCATCATCTGCACCGACGAATAGACCGAATAGGCGAGTCCTGCCCGCTCTCGCACGCGTTGGTAGAGCCGGGAGCTCATACCATCACCCAGGAGCGTATTGAGCACTGAGAAGCCGTAGCGGTCGGTGGAAAGCACACCGGGGATTTTTTTTCCAAGCAGTAAATGCCCTTGCTGGAATGATTTATTAATACTTATACGGTCGGCAGGCATCACTGCGGGCGATGTTCGCACACGCGACAAGCTTACACCTTGCACGTCTCCAAAATACCGCGCCGAGAGCTTTACTGCCTCGTCATGCGTGATATTCCCACTTACGGCAATGACAATGGTTCCGGCATGATAGCCGGCTTGGTGGAAAGCGCGGATATCGTCGGGCGATATCGCACTTACCGACTCGACCGAACCTGCAATAGGATTCCCAAGAGGATGATTTCCAAAGAGTTGCTGTTCGCCGGCGTCGAAGATTAATTCCTCCGGTTCATCATCATAAGATTTAATTTCCTCGATAATCACGGTACGTTCTTTCTCGATATCGGCAGGATGAAAGGCAGGTGTGAGGGTAATTTCAGCAAGTAACGCGAGTGTTTTACGGAAATGTGGCCTCAGCGCGCGCACATAAAAGCAGGTTTGTTCTTTGGCGGTAAAGGCATTGGTATAAGCGCCGAGCGATTCAAATTCAGCAGCAATCTGCCGTGAACTATGCCGCGCGGTGCGACGAAATGCCAGATGTTCGATAAAATGAGCGATACCGATTGTGGAGTCGGACTCATCCCGCGAACCGGTATCGACCCACACGCCGAGGGCGAAGGATTCGACGGTGGGTACGAATTCCGAGAGAACGCGGACGCCATTGGGAAGAGTCGTTTTTTCAACGGTAAAGCTATGAGACGATGGGAGATGTTGCGGCATGAAAAACTGAACTGATGGAACAAATAAAGCGCAAAATTACACAATCTGCCGACGATACTCTGCCACATAACGAATATAATTCGCGGCTGATTCCTCGAGATGAGCACGTTCATCGGGTGTGAGGTCGCGCACAATCTTCGCCGGCACGCCTGCTACGAGCGTTCCCTCCGGCACGGTGAACCCTTCACGCACAACAGCCCCTGCAGCCACGAGTGAATAATCACCAACCACGCTGCGGTCTAATATTTTAGCGCCCATGCCAATCAGCACGCAATTCCCAATCGTCGCGCCATGGAGGATCGCCGAATGCCCGACGGTCACATTCTCACCGATAATCAGCGGACAATTTTTATAATTCACATGGAGCATCGACAGGTCCTGAATATTCGTGCGGCGTCCGATTCGGATATAATTCACATCACCGCGGATGACGGTATTATACCACACCGAGCAGTCCTCGCCAATCTCCACATCGCCAAGAATGCGCACGCCCTCGGTCATAAACACCGAAGGATGAATCGAAGGCGTAATGCCATTATAGGTAATAATCGACGCGTTTTTTCCTGTTTCTAATTTCATGATTTATAATTAGTTAATTGATAATTAAGTTGTGATTTTTTTTATTCCTACCACACTACATTTTCCCGGCGATTATCACCGTATGAGTCTCACTTACGGTCTCGCTCCTCGGATATTCGACTCGAAAGACGCGGTGCAGTTCATAGCCCGCGGCGGTGAGCTGATGCTCAAGCTGTGGCAAAGTATGATAATAGAAGAACATTCTCTCGCCTCGGCTGCTCGTTTGGAACCCGGAGTTTTCGGGCATTCCCTCGACAAAACTGATATACATTAACCCATTAGTATTCAAAAACTTCGCGCTGTTATGAATAAGCATGGCGCAGTCTTCACCCGATAAATACGGCACGCAAAAGCCGGCAATAATTGCATCATACATGCCGGTGAGTGTACCAATCTGCCGGATATCGAGCACTTCAAACTCCGCACCCGGATTATTCGCCCGTGCCAGCTCGATCATCGCAGGCGCTATGTCTATACCGGTAAGGGAGATATCCGAACGTTTGCCAAGCATATACCGCGCGATATTCCCCGGACCGCAGCCGAGCTCAAGCAGGCGCGGATGCTCCATTGTAAGTGCATCTAGAATATAATCATAGGTTTGATTATAAATATCTAGCATCATGAATTTGTCCTGATATGCTTGCGCGACTGCATTCCAGGATTGATGCGTCTCGTGGTAGGTATCCATAGGTTGATGGGTAGTATTTTTTTGAATCATACGCGTATTCCTCCCTTACACCACCGTAATCACGACATTCCCAACTTTCTGTCCTGTCTCGACATAGCGCGTGGCATCGACGAGCTCTTCGAGCCGGTAGGTGCGGTCGATGACGGGTTTGTATGCGCCGATTTCGACAAGTTCCCTCAAAAAAATCACGTCTTCCCTCGTGCTCGTTGGGATGGGAAAGAGTACTTTCCGGCCGCCTAAAAATGGAGTGATGAGCGCAAGCCAAACATTCGAACCGTTTGTGCCGAGTTCGGTGGACATGTAAATGCCACGTTTGGTGAGAATGTTCTTGCATGCCGTGAACGAACTCTTCCCCACTGCATCAAACACAACATCAAATTTTTCATCAAGTTGCGTAAAATCTTCGCGCGTATAATCGATCACTACATCCGCGCCTAATGACCGGACGAGTTCGAGGTGAGGAGTAGCGCACACGGCAGTCACCCATGCGCCGAAATGCTTGAGTAATTGCACAGCCGCCGACCCTATCGCGCCCGTCCCGCCATTGACGAGCACGCGCTGTCCGCGGGTAATTTTCGCCGCGCGGATATCGCAGAGTGCGTAATGCGCGCCTTCACAGATGGGCGCGGCTTCTTCAAACGTGAAATTCCGGGGTAGTGGCGCAATGCATGCATTCTCCGGCAGCACGCAATACTCGGCGTACGCTCCAAAGGTGGCATCATTATACCCAAACACAGCATCGCCAACCTTGGTGGACGTTACGCCTCTTCCAATCGCCTCGATCGTCCCGGCGAATTCACTCCCCAAAATCTGATTTTTAGGTTTAAGTAACCCGCTGAATAATCGGGAGATAACATACTCGGCACTCCGAAAACCGCAGTCGGTGCGATTGACGGTTGTGGCGTGAATCCGTATCAGGAGTTCATTGTCCTTCGGCGTGGGCTTCGGCACCTCGGCAAGGTGGAGCACATCGGGAGGTCCGTATCGTGTATGGAGTATTGCTTTCATGGGGTTAGAGATGTTAGGATAAATACGTAAGCAGTAGTGGAGAATTGACAATCCATTCCCCAAAAATACAATCAGTTTTCATGACTTCACCGCCACGAGATGCACCATTCTTTTCACCACGTGATGCACCCGTACTGTCATTCCCTGCTCCTCGATGCAGGCGATAACACGCTCCGTGCGAAGCCGTACTTTGTGGTACGAACTCACTTTTTGCGTCCATCCGCCGGCGGATTTTTCATGGAGAAGGTCCGTAACGCGAACTGTATCATCACTATAGTCGAGAATGCAGGTTAGGATACGCGCGTCATCACTTTTCACGGGAATAAAGCGTTCATCTCCCGTAAGTACATGAGAATAATCACGAAAAGAGAGCAACAGCGAACCGCCCAGTGCCAGCGTTTGCGCGCAGTCCTCGATAAACTGCTGCACTTCATCCATACTCTCAAGATGCGCGAGCGTATCACCGCAGCAGACAATCAGCGCCGGATTGCGGTCGGCAAATGCTCTCACCTGCCGCATATCGCCATCAATAATTTCCACCGCATATCCACGGGAATCTTCCTCTATCTCTTGTAATAATTGAACATTACAATCGACAGCCACGACGCTGAATCCCGCGCGTGCAAGCGCCACACTTTGAATCCCATGCCCCGCACCAAGATCAAGCGCAAGCGCCCCCGGCACACCGGGCACAATGCCATGCTGCCGTAAAAACTCCCCGAATTCATCCACTCGGGCCTCAAAGTCGCCCATCATCCACGAGTAGATGTGCGCGAGATGGGTATTGTAGTGGTCTTGTGCGGACATAACTATATTAATTACTTATTATTTACCACTTACTACCGGCAAAACATCCAACCATAGCTGCAATCAAAATAATCCCGTTCGCAATCGAACCATACCTTGCATCCCGCCAAGAGGTGAAAATCAGCACTTGTGACACGGTAGCCACCAGCAAGGAGAGCGCCCACCAATACGAAAAGCCAAGCGCAAACACCACAGCCAAAGCCACCGAAAGAAGGAATGCAATAAGCCAGAGTATTCCCAACATCTTAGATATAGGCACCGTGAGCTGTTTCACCTCCGCCAAGCCAAATGCCTTGACAAATCCAAGAATATGGATCAGCCCGTGAAGGAGGACGAGGAGGATAAATGCGATGTTCATGTTTTTTTTGGGGGTTGGGAATTGTTGGATTGAATTATTCCTGCTTTGTCATTCGATAATCCTACCGCTAAAATCAAAAGTATATTTCCTGTTCGTAAAGTCGGTTGCTACTATATAATTGTCAGTAATTGTAAATTATCTACAGCAATATCTTCGTAAATAACTGTGAAGCTATGCGGATAAATTAACCGCAAAGCTCGCAGAGGTTTTCGCAAAGTTCGCTAAGTTCTACTTTGGCAGTTTGCAATTACAGGTAATTATGATAAACCTTAGTAGAAATATTTCATGCAAAGAATAAAACCTTATTACCTTTTTCTATCCATTTCTACCGTGAAGGATGCATGCTTTTATATAAATAAGGTTGTCCTTCAGGTTGGTGTCGCATACTACTAAGGTTTTTCTTGCCTAGTCGTTGAGTCCTTGTCTTTTGTTAAATGCTCAGTGCGAATGTTCGCTATAACCTCTCTATTTTCAAGAGATCTGTTGATTGTGTCCTTGACGTCATCTCACCATGTATCCAATCTATTGTGATGCAAAATTGTATGTTCCAATCATTGCATCAATTCAGTTTTACACCCTTTGAGTGGTCAAATTACACCCTCTAAACCCAAGCACGACCTTGGGCGAATGCAATTCGCCCCTACCGACTTACGACTTACCGACTTACAGACTTACGACTTGCCGACTAAATCCCCAAGTGCACCTTCAAGCTTCGGAAAATGAAAGGTATATCCATTATTCTGAGCCACTTCCGGCAAAACATGCTGTCCGCTAATCGCAATCCATGCCTGCTCGCCGAGGATGAGTTTCAGTACAAATGCCGGCACCGGGAACATACTCGGACGATGGAGAATTTTGCCGAGCGCCTTGGCGAAATCCGCCATTCGCACCGCCTCCGGCGCTACGATATTCATCGCGCCACGCACGGTGGACTGCTCAAGTGACCAGAGAATCATGCCCACGACATCGTCAGGATGCACCCATGAGAACCACTGGCGACCACTGCCTAAATGTCCACCAATAAACAACTTAAATGGCAGCAGCATCTTCGCAAGCGCGCCTTCGTGTTTGTCGAGCACCACCCCGATACGACCACGCACGACCCGCGTTTTCTTCTCGGCGGACTTCGTCGCTGCCTCCCACTCGGTACAAACCATTGCGAGAAAATCCTTTGCCGGGGGCGTGGTTTCGCGGCAGTAGTCGTCGCCTGCATTGCCGTAATAACCAACCGCCGACGCACAAAAAAACACCTCCGGCGGATGCTCTGCCTGAACGATAGCCGTTGATACAGCTTGAGTTCCGCGTGTACGGCTGTTGAGAATGAGTGCCTTGTACTTCTCCGTCCACCGCCCTCCTGCTACCGATGCGCCTGCCAGATGGATGACTGCGTGCGCGCCATTCACCGCTGTTTGAAGTTCCGGTGATTCTCCACCCTGCCACGCGCGGTATTCATGCTGCGCGCCGAGCGTTTTTCGGGCGCTGTCCGGACTGCGGGAGAAGATGACAAGCGCGTAACCCTTTGCTGAAAGATCAGCGACTAAACGCTTGCCCAGAAAACCGGTTGCACCGGTGATGACGATTTTTTTCGGAGTATTCATTATGCTATAATTGCCTCGGTTAAGTACTGTAATAATGGCGCAATGGCGATCGATTTCGCCTCAATGATATCGATGATTTGTTCGGTAAATATCGCTTCCGGACGCAGCGGACACTCCACTAAATACTGTTTCATCCGCAGATATTGCTCACCAGGATGGTCTTTCTCGTACCCGCGGGGAATATTTTTGAGCATTTCGCCGTGGAGACCGCTTGGGAATTCCGCCATAAACATCGGCTGACGGATGATGGATTCGAGAATCTGCCATTCATCGGCGATGCGCTCGCGGATTGCTTTAAGTTGTTCGGGCATAGGCATATAGAGTCCACCGGCAACGAAGAGTTCCTGCGGCGCGATATGCAGATAGAGTCCTGGAGAATTCACAGCCGTTCCATCCTGACGGCGCGCGTGATACGGAAAAGAGATGCCGCAATTGGTCTTGTACGGACTCTTATCCTTGCTAAAGCGCGTATCGCGGTGAATCCGAAAGAGGGATGCTTTGGGCGTGGAGACGAAGGCGAGCCCGAGGTCTTCGAAGCGTTCATTCATCACATCCACGAGCCCGAGCGAGGGGTTTTTGAGGAGGAGTTCGTAGTCCGGCTTGTGTTCGGCGAACCATTCACGGGTATTATTTTTTGCTAAGTCTTCCAGGAATTGCAGGGCAGCGGGAGTAAATCCCGAAAAGTATAAGCTCATGATGCATTTGATTCAAAGTGAAACCACAGTATTTTGAATGCAAATTACCACACGGGCGAGCAATTACACAACGATTTTTTTGGGTTCGGTTGGCTGTGTTCCGGGCGTTGTCTGCGGGCACCCATGGCCGTCCGGGCGTTTTGGGTGTGAACACTGAGAGCATCACGAAGAAGTGATACTCTCAGGCAGGACGGTTGGTCAGCAAAGCATAAAGTGGTAATTTTGAACAAGTAGTATCCACAACTAATCGCAGGCAAGACGTATGATCATCGGTATCGGCACAGACATCGCAGACGTGGCACGGATCGAAGAATCGATCGAGAAATTCGGTGAACGGTTTTTGAAAAAGATATTTACCGAGACAGAACGGGAATATTGCGAGAAATTCAAACTCCACAAAGGGCAGCATTACGCGGCTCGATTCGCCGCAAAAGAGGCATTCAGCAAGGCAATCGGCACCGGTATGCGCGATGGATTCGCGTTTCATCTCGTTGGTGTGCGCAATGAACCAAGCGGTAAGCCGGTGATCGAACTCTCCGGACTCATGGCCGAGCGGTGGGGCGAGTGCCGCATTCACCTCTCCCTCTCCCACTCCGCTACTCTCGCAGTCGCAATGGTCGCACTCGAAAAAGAATAAGCGGACTACCCTTTTCTTATGAATACTGCTGTAAACGTAAGAAATTTGCATTTGCTTGATGCTTCGACAAGCTCAGCATGACGAACGACTTACGTCACACTGAGCTCGCCTATACGTGTTCAATTACTTGCCTATTTCTTCCCTAAATTGACAACATCGTCCTTGAAAAGCAACCCGCCTATATCTTTTTACTAAGCAACACCTTACGCAGCATTCAACCGCGAGGCGAATTCCTTCTGCCTTCTCTCCTCGACATGCTTTTGCGCCGATTTCATCGTGTCTGCCAGGAGCGTATAGGTCACCGTCCATGCCTCACGCACATCATGGGTAAACTTATCGCCCAAGCCCTTGTCGAGCGTCCATAGCAGCGCTTCGCCGACTGCCTCGTAATGTGAATCCTCCACACCATAGTCACTATGACGCTTGCCGAGCTCATAGACGGTGGGTACAAGAGCATCCAAATTATCCAAGCCCTTGACGGATAAGGTAATCATGCTCATCAGCATTTTCCCCTGCTCCTTCATGTCGCCCTTGAAAAGTGGACGTAAATTCCCGTCAAGTTCAAAAAGTCGTCCGTAAAAAAGTTCGGCTGCCGTATCGGCAATCGGAGCAATCTTGGCAAATGAAGACTGCACTAATCGTCGCTGGTTGTCTGTCACGTTTCTCTTCCTTTGAATAATAGTCTAATAAATATGATAACCTATAATTGTGTACTTCTTGGCTGAGCGGATGCTTCGCCCATGTCTAAATATTCTGCTAATTCCTCGGTAGAGCTGAATTTAACGGCTTCCTCAGATTTTATATTCCGCAGTGTTAGAGAAATTTTCTTCTCTTGAGAATCATCAAACTTCACGAGTTTGAGGATAAATGTTTCGCGTAAGGAGGACATACTACATACATATTTGTGAATTGAGTTGTGATTTCAGATACAAAATTACCGGTGCTCACTCACCGAACCCTCACCGTTTTGGGGCAAATCCGCTTAGCCGGATTTTTTTTAAGCAAAGGAGCAAAGGTGCAGAGATTTCTTTGCGCTCTCGGCGTCTTTGCGGTAAAAATTCATCCTTCAAAAAAATTATAAAAAAAAATTTTCGGTGAGTCTGCACGGTGAGGATTCGGTTAGTTGACACCTCTAATTTTGCGTTCAAGAAAACACGACACATTTTATTTTTATACTTTTTTAAAGGAAAACGCCATGAAGGCAACTCGCACAATCAACGCTCTCGCAATGCTCACACTCGCCATCTGGATCGTCATCTCCGGATGCAGCAATGATGCATCAACTATTCTCGGAAATGACTCCGATACCGCTAGCCGGTCAAGCAAGAATACGATTACCGCTGTGCAAACCTCCTACAAAGGTCGATTCAAAATCAATACCTACAGCACCGGCGCGGTCGAAGTCTATGACAAAAATGCCAATAACAAATGGCTGGCATCCTACACGGTAAACTGCTATACTGTCTCGCTCGATGGCGCATCCCGCACGCTCACCGAAGGTAATGTATCCGTCACGCATTCAGTATGGGTACGCACTCTTCCGGCGAAATTCACCGGTGATGTCGATACCACCTGGCTCAGCAAAGCACTCGCTGCCAACACCGCCAATACCTCCAGCCCCGATATTCTCGGAATCGCCATGGAATACATCGCCGGTGGCAGCAAAGACGCCATGTATGGTCCCACCTCCGGTAATACCTATTCCGAAGGATCGGACTTCCACGACTACCTGCAGGTCAATCGCAGCTACTATCCGTACTGGAGCTCAACGTTGAATAAATACCTGAATAACCCCTACATCGATACCTTTGAAGTAGCACGGGCTACCCGCATGGACTGTTCGGGCTTTATGCGCATGATTTGGGGTTATCGCCACAGCTTCGCCGGTAAAAACTACACCGATACCATCCCGCTCTGCGTGAATGTCGGCACCAATGACGGCGGCGTAAAAATGCCACGCAAGTCGTTTACTATCGAGGCATCGGCTCCGGGAATTATGGTGTTTACCGGGCATACCATCAGCACGACAACAAACTTACCAAAACTGAAAATCGGGGACTTGGTCTTCTTTGACGCCGACGCAGGCGACGGAACACAAATCGACCACGTAGGAATGTACATCGGCAAGCAAGCCAATGGTAATTATCGCTTTATCTCCAGCAGAAAGTCTAATAATGTCGGTCCGACCTTCAACAGCGACGGCAATGGCAAATCCATTCTCAATAATGATGGCACCGGACAATACCTCGGTTATGCAAATTCGCTTCGCTCGGCACGCCGGATGTAAGCTATTGACATGCAGTTCATAACAAAAACAGCCCTTCAGGAATTTTTCCTGAAGGGCTGTTTTATTTATAATTATATTATGTATCAATCAATTAATACGACACCAGTAACTTCTTGGTATATGATTTACCATCGGCAGTAATGCGGGCGTAATAAGCCCCTTGGCTGAGATGTGACGTGTGAAGCGTGAGTTGATCGCCGGTAGATACCACTTCCCGCGACACTTCCACACCGAGAATATCAACCAGCGACATGCTGACCTGCGTGTGAGGTTCGCTTGGCAGGCGGAAGGTGACACTCTCCCTGCTTTGACCAACGACAGCGAGTTCGCTTGTAAGTGAATTATTTTCATCGACATCCAGAACAATAAGGTTTGTTTTCATCAAACCATTGGTATCGGTACCGATATAAAAATTACCCTTGAAAAAATGGGCGGACGGTGCAGTTTTGCCGA
>Ga0209277_10000575_pt1 | contig 18450 bp, 13 predicted proteins | sample JI81AbrownDNA_FD_187503 | JGI IMG/M metagenome (GOLD analysis project Ga0209277, IMG submission 187503) | Wastewater effluent complex algal communities from Wisconsin, to seasonally profile nutrient transformation and Carbon sequestration -... | ecosystem: Engineered > WWTP > Effluent > Algae... | reverse complement strand
ATTTAAAAAATTAGATCCCAACTTCTGGTGGCGTTGGAATCTAATCTCAAATTTTTATGGATTTTACGATCTGTATCATCCCTTCGGGGTTGAAATAAACATTTGTCAAATTCTATAATCATTTGCCTGTTTCGGCAGGCTCAACACAACGCCTGCGGGGTCATGTAAAAAAATAGCTTATGAGACAGCCACTCTTCAATCCCGTAGGGATGACAGGATTATAGAAAACGTGTGCAAGAAATCAAACCCCGAAGGGGTGATATGGATTTTACAAGCTGTATCACCTCTTCGGGGTTTCAAAGGTATTCGTAGGGGCTGTTGTATACCTGCGAGAGCGTTCACTCTTCAACTTATTAACTGCGTGTCAGCTTCGCGCGCATTACATATTTATTCACGCCGCCGAAACGATATTTATAATCTTCATCGCCGCGCATGAAATCGAATTCGTACCGTCCGTTTTGACAGCACCACTCCAAAACGTAACCGAGCAAAACCCAGCCAGGGGATAAATCCATAAAATCGCGGTTGACGCCGGCGTTGTAGCCCCACAGTTTATTTTCGTAATCAAAATTGAGCGCCGCCGCAATGCGTTGACCATCCGCTTCGAGGAATGCCAGCCACAACCAGCCATTCTCATGCGCCGTGCGGATGACATCCCGCATTTGCGTGCGCATGGGTTCTTGCAGAAAACTGGCTTTGCCCTGATCCTGTTCCATCAACTTCAGGAAGGAATCAATTTCCGCTTCGGGGTCGGCCATGTCCGAGATGAACCAGCGCACGCCGCGTTCGCTTTCGATGGCGCGGCGCATTTTGCGACGAATCTCGTGACGCTGTTTCTTTTCCACGCGGGAGAGATATTCGTCAAAGTCACCGTTCAAGGCAATGCGCGGAGTTGGACGGTACATCTCTTCGAGATGAACCCAGCCGCGAGATTCAGATTCCGCTTTGAGGGCGGCGAGGGTGGGAGATGAATCGGGGAGGTTGTACCAATCGACGGCTGACCAGCTATCGGCGAGAGAGGAGGCGAGAAAATCCAACAAGCCGGTGATGAAGCGCGAGTGGTCATCCATCCGCACGATCAGATCCAGATAATCAGAAATTTCAATGCTGCCAATTAAAAGAAGCGCAGGCTTGCCTTCGTATTCTGCAATGAAAAGCGGAGCAATGCCAACGAGCCTGCCATCCTCACGCGCAGAGACGAGGACGAGTTGCGCGTTCTGCCACTCGCCGCCGCCGCGATGTTCCCACCAGCCGCGTTGATATTCATGGCGCAAAAAGGGAGTGTCACTGACCGATTCTTTCAAAAGGTCGTTCCACTCCTGTGCATTTAGTTCAGAGAAATTGTTGTGAAGTGTATATTCCATAGCCGCCGAATTTTACCAGTTATAATGTCGGTGTGAAAACCTGACAGGTTTTCATCAGGTGTCGGCCAACCAAACAGATTTTTATTCACGGAACTTCAACCTGCTCAGGTTATGCTAAAACCTGTCAGGTTTGACATGCGCTCAAGGCTTATTCTTACATGGCTCTCGATCTCACTCTCACTCCGCTTTACCGAATTAACGGACAGGAACCCCCAAGTTTGCCGGGCCTGCTCGCTTTAATGCCGCCCTCGAACGCTGCGCGAATGCGCACGCAAGATCGGCTTATCGTGTATCTGCTTCTGACGGGCAACGCGGTTTTTTCCACTTCTGAATATTTGCAAGTGGCGCAAGATGCCGCGAATACGTTTTACATGACATCAGGCTCCACCACCAGCGCATTACGCGCCGCAACTGAGCATGTTAATAAAACACTGCTCGACCGCAACATGTCCACCAGCGGGCGCGGGCAATATGTGAACGGTTGGCTCACGTTGGCTGCGCTGCGCGATGCGCAATGCACACTTTCGATGAGCGGTCCCATGCACATCTATTGGTTTGGGCAGGATGAAACCCGCCACGTTCATGAGCCTGGCACATCAGGCAAGGGATTGGGCATCAGCCAAAGCACAAATATTTATTATGGGCAGGTCGGCTTAAGCGCGGGCGACCGTATGCTCTTCGCTGGCAGAATTCCAAACGCGTGGGAAAGCACGCTCAACGATTCGCGCCACTCTTCGTTGGATGCGATGCGCCGCCGCCTTTCCACCCTCACCCGCGATGATTTGAATTCCGTTTTGCTGCAAGCCACAGATGGCATTGGCGGCTTGCATATTTTGAAAGGGAATGTCGAAATTAAAGAAGAGGTGAAGGAAGAAGTACCCGCGCCTCCTGACGTAACCCCGAACCTGCCTCAAGAACAAGAAGCAGAGTCCACGCCTGAGCAGTTTGACTCTGTGCCTGCTGAACCCGAACCTATTTCAGAATCAATGGAAGAGCAAGAACCTGCGCCGCTTGCCGCGCATTATGTTCAGCCTTCGGCGTATGCCATTCCTCCGCAGCACGAGGAACCAACGCAGGCAGACCCATTAGCCAGTTTGCCGCACAACACCGTGCCGCGCGCGTTTCCTTCATCTATTCCACGCGCACAGCCCAAGGCGCCTGAGATCAGCAAGCCTGCTGAAGCGCCGCTCCCTGCTGTTGAAGAAGATGCTGTGGAAGATAAAAAAGAAGAAGCGGTTGTGGAAGAAGCGCCCCCCGCTCCCAGAAGAGAGCGCAGAACGCCGCGTGAACCGTCTGCGCAAACCCGTCAGATGGCGAAAATGATCGCGAGCGGCATTCAAGCCACCCGTAGAATGAGCGTGACTCTCGGCGAAAAATTCCGTAACTTTTTGCCGCGTCTGCTCCCAAATTCAGAAGAGGCGGCGTCTCCTGTCCCCTCTTCCACGTTGATGTTTTTCATGGCGGTGCTCATCCCATTGATGGTGGTGACGGTTTTGGTGGTTGTGTATATCCGTTATGGGCGCAGCGAACAATATGATGCCTATCTCAGGCAGGCGCAAGAAAATAAGGCGCAGGCATTGGCGCTCACCAATCCTGTGGAGCAGCGTATTGCATGGGAAAATGTTTTGCTCAATGTGGAGATTGCCGAATCGCACAACGAGACTTCAGACACGATCACACTTCGCAAGGAAGCAGATGCTAATCTTGATGTCTTGCTTGGCATTACCCGCCTGCAATTCAACGCGGCATTCAGCAGCAAACCGGGCATTGATATCAGCCGCATGGCTGCCAACGAGACCGATCTTTTCCTGCTCAATGCGGTAACTGGCGAGGCGTTGCGTGCCTTCCCCGCAGCCGGCGGGCGGGGATTTCAACTGGATACAACCTTCAACTGTCGCCCGGGGGTGTATGGAAATTACACGGTCGGGCACCTGGTGGATATATTGGCGATGCCGGGATTGAACTCCATCAATGCCACTTTGCTTGGTATCGATGCAAACGGTATTCTCCTTTATTGTTCTCCAGGAACAGTGGCGCGAGCCATTCCCCTGCCTATACCCGATACGAACTGGGGCCATGTGACTGGCTTTACACTGGATGGCAGCACCCTGTACGTGTTGGATGCGCCCTCGCGTGCTGTCTGGGTTTATAACGGTAAAGATGGAACTTTCGTAGATCAGCCTTATTTCTTTTTTGGCAAGCAAACCCCTACTCAGGATGTTATTGATTTCATCATCTCTGGTGACGAGTTGTATATGCTTCACGGCGATGGACATCTCTCGATTTGCTCATACACCACAGTTGAATCAAGCACATCGCAATGCCAGGATCCTTTGCCATTGGTAAATCCGTTCGCTGCTTATCAAGGCACAGATTTGTTCAGCACAGCGCACTTCACACAACTACTTTTTGCCGCCCAGCCAGATCAATCTGTTTTGCTTTTGGATGCCGATACGCAGGGGGTCATGCGCTTCTCACCGCGGTCGATTGAGCTGCAAAATCAATTCCGCCCGACAACAGATTCAACAAATCCGGTTCCTCCCGGGCCTGCCGGAGCTGTTACTGTCAGCCCTAACCATGTGTTATATCTGGCAGTGGATGGACAGGTCTACTTTGCCGCGAACATGCCGTAACTAACGCAGGAGAATTTATGCCCAATTTTCTCACCTCATTTTTTGAGCGTTTCAAGTCCAGCTCCGTTGCTTCAAAATTTCCGGCGGATAGTCTCACCGAACCGGCGCAGATCACACAGAGCAAAGTGTTTCTGATCGTATACGACCCGATCATGGACAAAACGAGCGGGGTAACTCTCTCCCAGCAAAAAAAGTGGTATCGCGTCTCTGACTTGATCACCGGCTTCATGGCAGATATGCTCGAAGTCACTGGCGGATTGGTCCGCTATCAAATTGTGGAACGTGTGGATCTGGATGAATTCCCAGCCAAGACTGATGGATTCCGATACACTCCACAGATGTATATGGATGTTTTGCAAAACAAGGCATCTCCGCACATGCCGCAGGAAGCCGACTACAACTCCATCCTAACCAAATACAATATTCTTCAACGTGTAGCGCGGAATGAAATTGACGAAGTGTGGATCTTTGGTTTTCCACACGCTGGTTTTTACGAATCCACTATGGGCGGGCCGGATGCGTTCTGGTGCAATGCTCAACCGCTTAAGAACACAGCGGCCAGCCAACGCCGTTTTGTAGTAATGGGGTTTTCCTATGAAAGATACATTGGCGAAATGGAAGAGGCTTATGGGCATCGCGCTGAGTCAATCATGGAAAAGACTTTTGCTAAATTAACGGGTACGGCTAATTTGTGGAAACGCTTTATCCAATATGAAAAGAGCGCACCAGGCAGGGCCGCTTGCGGAAATATCCACTTTGCGCCCAACAGCCAGCAGGATTATGACTGGGGAAATGTATCTCCTGTAAAAAGCGAATGTTATGACTGGAAATTAAATTTCCCAAATTTCAAGGGAGATGTGCGCATCGTTACTTCAACTGAGTGGGGTGGAGGTGAGATCCGTGCGCACCACAAGTGGTGGTTCAGTCACTTTCCGAAAGTGGCTGGCAGGAAAAACGGAATTCATAACAATTGGTGGCAGTACGTTGCGGCTCCACAAAAAGTGATACTTTAACGGGGAGTATGCTTCGCGCCACTGTTCTGGCGCGAAGTTTTGTCAATTGACCCTGTCGAAAACCTGCTTTCAAAGCGCAAAACGATTAATAACAAATTTGAGAACAAAAACCCATCACGATTTAACTACAATAAGAGATAGAACGAGGTCACACTAAATTAGCAAGAATGCCATGATGGATCTTCACCTTTACGTTACTTTGGTTTATCTGATTGCCGCAATCCCCTACGCGTGGTTGGGGCTGTACGCGTGGCGCAAGAGACCGGCGATAGCCGTCACTACATTTACGTGGGCAATGCTGGCTATGTCTGTTTGGTCATTCGGTTACAGCCTTGAGGTCTTTTCCCCTGACCTGCAAACGAAACTCTTCATTGTCGATATCGAATACATTGGGATTGTTTCCGTCCCCATCTTTCTGCTGTTCTTCGCCCTTGAGTTTACAGGCAAAAGCCATCTGCTCACTGCGCGCACGAAGTTATTGTTATGGGCGTTCCCCACCCTAATTCTGATCCTTGTCTGGACCAATGAATACCATCACTTGATGTGGGGCAAGGAAACTATCTCCACTTCACAAAGCGGCATTGAGTTGTTGAATATCCGCTTTGGGGGATTCTTTCTGGCACATGCGGTTTATTCCTATATTCTGGTGGCAATTACAAATATCCTGTTGATCATTGAGCTGCTGCAAAGACCAAAACACAGTATTCAAATAAGTTTTGTTATTCTTGGGCTGGTCTTTCCGATGGTCGGGAACCTGATTTTCATATTCAGTCAGAATCCGGTCAACAACCTTGATATTACGCCGCTGCTGTTTTTGCCCATTGCAATCAGCATCTCATGGGCCATCACCAAATATCGTCTGCTGGATGTGCTACCCCCTGAACACTTGACGGTGTTGAAAACCATGAAGGACGGCGTGTTTGTTTTGAATTCACAGAGGCGTATCTCCTACTTGAACCCGATTGCAGAGACCCTGTTCAATCGCAAAGAGGATGAAGCGCTTGGGCAGCCCCTTGCGCAGGTGTCAGAATTATTTTCAGAAAAGCTACTGCCTTATTTATCAGAGAAGGAAGCTCGGGCTGAGGTGATGATTGGGGAGGGCAAGCAGGCAAAAGTTTTTGAATTGACCGTCTCTCCTCTTTCGTCGCTGGATAAGCCTAAGAATCAATCCATTCCGGATATGATGATTATCCTGCACGATATTACGGAACGCAAGGAAACCGAGGTGGCGTTATCCCGCCGCGAGTCGATCATGTCGGCAATCAGCCTGGCGGCGGAACAATTCCTAAAAGAATCCACGTGGGAACATAATGTGCCAGCCGTGCTGGATACGATTGGGCGCGCGGCGGGCGTGAGCCACATTTATGTGGCAATGAATTACAAAGATGCCAGCGGAGCGGTTTACTCCAGCCTGTGTTACGAGTGGGCAGATTCCAGAGTTCCTTCGCATATAAAAAATCCGCTCTTGCAGCATGTGCCATTGCGTCAGGCGGGCTTCGCTCGATGGGAAACCTACCTTTCGCGTGGATTGCCCCTTTACGGAAAAACAAGTGATTTCCCGCAGGAAGAGCAGAAATTTCTTGAAAAGGTTGGGGTTATCGCAGCAGCGATTATGCCCATTTTTGTAGATTCACAATGGTGGGGCTTCATCATGTTCGATGAAAGCCTCAGCGAACGCAACTGGACGAGCACCGAACTGGAGGCGCTTCAAACCACTGCAAATATATTCGGCTCGGCAGAGTCGCGTGCGCGCACGGAACAAAAACTTATTCGCCGCCAGCAAACTCTCAATTTATTACATGAACTGGTCAGTATTTCCCTGCAATCTAAAGACATCAAAGACATGGCGCAGGCCATTGTGGAGCGGCTGAGTGAATTGATTCATGCAGACGGCTGTTTTCTCACAGCGTGGGATGATGTAAATCAAAACACCATTCCCCTTGCCGCTTACGGCCCGTTTGCAGAAACCTACTCTTCCATCGAAGTAAGACCCGGCGAACATACATTCACCGAATCTGCGCTACGACAAGGCGCAACTCTGGTCATTGAAGATACCCAATCCACAATATACGCTGAACAGCGTTTTATCAGAAACTTTCCATCACGCTCCATATTGGTGCTTCCATTGATAGCCATGAAGCAGAAGTTGGGGTGCATTCTGCTCTCCTTTGATGATCTGCATAGCTTTCAACCGGAGGAAATTCAGATAAGCGAGCAGGCTGCCGCGTTGATTGCGCTCGCCTTGGAAAAATTCAAAGCCGTTGAACATGCCCAACGCAGGGCAAATACCTCTGAATCTCTGCGAAAAGCCAGCGTGGCCGTCACTGAAATGTTGGAATTGGACGAAGCTGTGAACGAGATATTGGATCAACTCAATCAGGTGGTGCCATACGACAGCGCCTCCGTGCAAATACTGGAAGGGAACGAATTGCAGATCATCGGCGGGCGCGGGTGGGATGAAACAGAGAAAGTGATCGGCATCCGCTTCCCTATTCCCGGAAAGAATCCCAACAGTGTTGTCATAGAAACTGGCAAACCGTATCATCTGCCTGAGACATGGAAGGTGTATGAAAATTTCAATTCGCCGCCCCACGACCACATCCGCTCCTGGCTGGGCGTGCCGCTCATTGCACAGGAAAGAACGATCGGACTGCTTGCCATAGATAGCTCGGAAGCAAATCATTTTACAGAAGAGAATATTAACCTTGCCACAAAATTTGCAAGTCAGGTGGCCGTTGTCCTTGAAAATGCACGACTGTTCAAAGAGACCCAAACGCAAGCCATTACTGATGCGCTTACCGGAGTGTACAACCGCCGCGGACTACATCAGCTTGGAGATTTCGAACTTCGCCGCGCCCGCCGCATCAACCGTTCTTTTTGCGCCATGATCTTCGACATCGATCACTTCAAACGGATCAACGACCACTACGGGCACAAAATCGGCGATCAGGTTTTGCAAAAACTTGCAGAGCGATGCCAAAAAACCTCTCGCACGGTGGATCTCATCAGCAGGCATGGCGGCGAAGAATTTGTCATTCTCTTGCCGGAAACGAATCTCGAATCAGCAAGCCGGGTCGCCGAGCGTTTACGCCAATCCATTATGAACGAATCATTCCCAACAGATGCTGGCGCATTGCGCGTCACCATCAGCGTTGGGGTCGCAGAGGCAAGAGAAACCGACACCCTGCATACGCTCATCGAACGGGCAGACGTTGCCATGTACAAAGCCAAAGGTGCAGGCCGCAACCGTGTAGTATTAGACGAGATAAATTGAAACCCTTTCATGATAAAGTGGGATTCTCAAAACATTATCTAAATTACTTTAATCCAACATACGAATTGACATATCTCACGCCTGCTTTTCCTCAATAGGATAAAATTGGGCATACAGGAAATTATGCCAATCAACTATCAGGAAATTTACACACAGATCAAACAGGTTGGGCAAGGCGCAAAAGAAAGAAGGAAGAAGAAAGAAGAAGCGCAGGAACTCGCGCATAGTCTTCTTGATACCTATTCTTCTCAATTGGATTTTCTGCGCTCCAAAGTGGATTCTGCTAAAGCTGCGGATGCCAATGTCCGTTGCGCGGTGCCGCTGGATGAAAGCCTCGCTTCTCACTACCCGATGCCTGATTCTGTTATTCAATCTACCTTAGTCGCCGCTGACGGTTCGCAGGCGATAGCCGACAGACACAGTCCCGTTCAATTTTGCGTCATCAATGTCGGTGCAATTTCCCTCACGCCGAACTCCGGCGAGACCCCAGCCGTGGAAGTGGAAAGTGAGCTCTTCTTCGGCGACGCCATCGAAGAGAACGGACTCACCACCGACGGCGGAGTCGCTTTACGCCGTGACCTTGCCGAGCGCAGTGTCATCGAGAATATGAGCAAAGGGCTGAAAGGCTCGGTTGTCTCGTTCACCGATGGCACGCTTGAAATTTTCCGCGCCAAAGATATTGATAATGCGAGCTTGTACCGCACTACAGTGGACAAGTACATCTCCGTCCTCTCGCGTTTGCAGGGACGCGGAATCATTTCAGCGGGGTATATTGATAAACCGTCTTCCAGTTTGGTTGTGAAATTATTGGAACTGACACAGATCACCATCCCCGAAGAGATGGAAAAACTGCGTAACGCCCCGCCGCTGAAATATGTTACAGATCGGTGGTTGTTTGGATATAACAACAAGCTATTTCAATTACTTCCGCCCGGTCATCGTTCGGCGGTTTTCAAAATCCAATCCAATGCAGAGAAGACATATAAAGGTGTGTTGGAGTTGCATTTCTTTTATTTGAATGTCGGCACAGAGGGACACCCCTGGCCCGTCCGTGTGGAAATTCCGCGCTGGGTGGTGGATGATAAGAAGCAGCTTGATCTGCTTCATGCCGTGTTGGTAGACCAATGCCGCATGATGGGCAGTAAACCCTACCCGTATCTGTTACACCGCGCGCATGAGACGGCGGTGGTAAAGAACGAAGAAAAATATCAGATCGAGCAGATGTTGCAGCAGGAATTGAGAAGAAATAGCGAAGACGTGGAAGATGGTTCGTACAAGCAGTCCGCAAAAGATTTACAAGGTAGAACGAGAAGATGACGTGTAGGGGCGGGGTTTCCCCGCCCAGGGTTATTCGGCAATAACATGGCGCGGGGACCGCGCCCCTACGGAGACATAACACAATGACACAACCAATCGAGATCGGACGTTTACTTCGTGCAGGGACGACGGGATTCATTGCGGGCTGCCGTGTGAATCAGTTGAGCGTGCCTGCGTTCGGGGCGCTGGTCCGCGCGCCGCTGACGGATGGATATCAGGTCTATGGCTTGATCCACGATATTCACATTGACGATGATGGGCTGGTGCGTCAGTTGGTGACGGCGGATGGAGTCAGCGAAGAAGTGATGAAGGACAACCGCGAGCGCCGCATTGTGCCCGTGGAAATGTCTGTGCTGGCGGTGGGATATGAGCAGGATGGCAAGGTTCATCACTTATTGCCGCCACGCCCGCCGCTGAGTTTGGATGTGATCTATGCCTGTGATGAGAAGGACATTATTCGCTTCACGGAGCGGTTCGGGTATTTCCGTCACATCCTAAATGGCAAAGATTTGCCCGTGGGCGAAGTGGTCGCGGCGCATATTTTGCAGGCGGGCAAGGCTAGGGGAGTGGAAAGTGGAAAGTGGATCGAGTCCGCGACGCAGGAAGTTATCACGTTGCTGCGGGATGATTATCCGACGTTGATGAGTGTGTTGGGTGCTTTGGCGGATATTTCTTAAACCAATCCCGAAGGGATGGAATGATTCTAGAATCGAAAGAAAAAGAATCAAAATCCCGTAGGGATGACATAGCTCGCAAAAACCATAACACCCCTTCGGGGCTTAAATAAATTTTTATCGTCGTTCTATAATCTTTTCACCCCTTCGGGGTTTGAGCATGTAAAAGAGGCAATTATGCAAAATCAACGAACTCAAATCGGTTATCTCGTCGGCGGCGGGTTGAAGGAAAACTTCCGCGTGAGGCTCACGGTTTCTCCGCAGGAGATTCAGGAGGGGGCGTTTGTGGTGATTCAGAGCGGACACTGGAATTATTATGGGATCGTGACCGATATCCGACTCGGCGCAACCGATCCGCGCTTTGCGGATGAGCAGATGGAGGGACGTTTCCCGAAGCATATTTCGGATGCGCTGCATAAGAAGGCGTTGTATGCGAACCTTGAGGTATTACCGAATCTGATGCTGGAGGTGGGTCCTGAATTGGGCACGCCTGAGTACAAAGATTGGCAGGGAAAAATTGACGCGGGCTTGAAAGATGCGCAGCGCATTTTGCCCGTCAAGAATATTCCTCCGCACCATGCGGTTGTGTCGCTGGCGAATGAAGGGGATATTGCTGAAATTTTCGGTAAAGATGAAAAAGAATATTTTGAAATCGGTAAAACTCGTGAAGGTGATTTGCCTGTCCGAATTGACCTCAAAAAGTTTGTTCAGCGATCTTCTGGCATTTTTGGTGCTACAGGTTCAGGGAAATCTTTCTTGACCAGAGTAGTGCTATCAGGTCTTATCCATAAAACAGATGTTTCTTTACTTGTTTTGGATATGCATAATGAATATGGTTACACCTACAACCCACCTGAAGGTGGAAATGCTGTTCCTGGTTTGAAAGATATGCTAGGGTCAAAGGTTAAGATAGTTGGATTGGGTCGTGGTAAAGATGCAATGTACCAAGGTGTTGCACCAGATATCAATTTAGAAATTGCTATGAATGATATACATACTGGTGATATCGAAATTTTGTCACGAGAATTAAATCTGCGAGAAACAACGCCAACAACTCTGGCGGCGCTGTTTAGTAGATTTAAAGAAAACTGGTTCCGAGAATTTATGAAACTGGAAAGTATGCCAAAACAAAAAGATGAAGAGGGAAACTCGTTTTATCCAGATGGCAGTTTGGAGGGGTGGGCTGAAAGTGCAGGCATTCACCCTGAAGCGGCAAAAGGCTTACATTCTCGGTTAAGTAAACTGATTAGTGGACGGTCTTATGTTGTTGAGAAATCTGATAATGATGGGGTAAAACAAATTGTAAACGCCCTCCAAACTGGACAAAGCGTAATATTGTCTTTCGGAAGGCACGATAATGATCTTGATTATTTGCTCGTTTCGAATATCCTTACCCGTCGTATTCGCGAAGTTTGGGAAGAAAAAACTAATGAATACCATCGCACCAAAGATGCAACAGTTTTGCCCCGTCCGCTTGTTATTGTGATTGAAGAGGCTCACAAACTATTGAACCGTGAAATGGCTTCACAGACAACCTTTTCAACGATTGCCAGAGAACTTCGGAAGTATTATGTGACGCTCTTAATTATTGACCAACGACCATCTCAAATTTATGATGAGGTAATGTCTCAACTTGGAACAAGGATTAGCGGCTGGCTTGGGGATGATGCCGACATTCAGGCTGTGCTATCTGGTTTGTCAGGGCGAGAAGCGCTAAAAGGTATGTTGGCTCGTCTGCAATCGGGAAAAGAAGTTTTGCTTTTAGGTCCTTGGGGTGTTCCCATGCCACTGCCTGTGAAGTCTCGAAGATATAATGAGGATTTCAAAAAGGAATTATTGGGAGATAAGCCAAAGAAGAGTAGAGAACAAAGCATGAAAGAACTAGGCTTTTAACTGAATAAAGTAAAATTTCATTTTCCAAACGCACTTCCCAAAAGGAGGGAAATATATATGCCTATAACAGATGATGATGGATGGCGACGGGTGGGTCGCCCCTACGATGTAGAGAACGCTGGGATGAATGTCTCAGTGTTTTGATTTGTGTGGGGATGTCCGCGTTGCGAGGTGTAGGGGCGACCCGTCTGGGCAGATAAATGAATTGTTGGGGAAGACGTCCATGCAAGAGAGGATGATGGGATGGGGATTGGCGGGTCGCCCCTACGTGGATGGTGACAGATTGTGTTATTGGACGACCCGTCTGAGCAGACGAGTGCATTGTCGGGGAAACCGTCCATGCAAGAGGGGATGATGGATGGCGATGGGTGGGTCGCCCCTACGTGGACACATCATTTATAATTTCAACATGACGAAATTCGATCCACAGAAGCACCATCGTCGTTCCATTCGTTTGAAGGGATACGATTATTCTCAAGAGGGTGCATATTATGTAACCATTGTGACATGGCGAAGGGATTTCTTGTTTTGGGAAATTTCGAATAAAAAAATGATGTTGAACAAGATCGGTAAAATCGTTGAATGGGAATGGTTGGAATTGTCCAAACGATTGCCTTATGTTGAATTAGGAGCATATGTGGTTATGCCCAATCATTTTCATGGAATTTTATATATCCATGAGAACGTAGGGGCGATCCGCCAAGGTCAGACAATGTCCTTATCAGACACAGAACCTATGCAAACTTTAACAACCGATGGCATTGACGGGTCGCCCCTGCCTCGCGGACCCAAACCCGCCTCACTTGGCGCGATAATTGCACAATTCAAATCCCGCGCTACAAAACGAATATGGAAATTCCCTGCATTCAAAAACACGCCTATCTGGCAGCGTAATTATTACGAACATATCATCCGTGACGAGAAAGATTTGCAAAACAAAACAGATTACATCGAATCCAATCCGTTGTTATGGGATGAAGATGACGAGAACCCGGTCAATGGGAAGAAATGACAAAGCACTGGGATATTCATCCCAGTGCTTTGTTGTTAAACGCAAACCCAAACACTCCCGAAGGGGTTTTATCAAAATAATCTTATCGTTACAGGAGCAAACATGTTACCCATTACCAAAGGACAGAAAGTATTTTTCGCCGTGATCTGTGCGGCAGCTTTATTGGTAGCTGTATTAGGGTTGTTCAACCCCGAGTATCTCGCATTCATCTTCACATGGCTGGTGTTGCCGCCCTTGCATGCGCGTTTCGTCGGTGCCATTTATCTCTTTGGTGCAGTCTTCATGGCGGGCTGTCTCTTCGCCAAACAGCAAGCCGAAGTCCGCTGGGGTGTGCAAATGATCGGAGCCTGGACGGGCACCCTCTTTATTGTCTCTATTTTGAATTTGAGCGTCTTTGGCTTCAACCTTCTGCCCGTGCAGATTTGGTTTGCCTCCTACATTATTTACCCCATTATTTCGATCTGGATGACCGTGCGTCAGCCCTCAATGACGCAAGCCGCATCTTTACCTGGACCTGCGCTGGATCGCTGGGCGAAATTTTTTTTACTCACTCAGGGCATTCTCGTTACCTTTCTGGCCGTGGCATTATTTTTTGCCCCAGCGCTAATGTCCACTTTCTGGCCGTGGAAGGTTACACCGGTCCTCGCACAAATGTATTCAGGGCCGCTGATCTCTTACGGGGTGGGAAGTTACCTCTTTTCCAGGCAGGAGAAATGGCTGGGAGTCCGTGCCATCGTCCCAGCCATGTTGGTATTTACAGCAACAACGGTAGCTGTCTCATTCCTTCACCTCAATCTCTTTTCTTTCAGCGAGATTGCCGATTTGCTTTGGTTCACATGGTTCGTGATTTCATCCATTTTATTAACCGCCATGACCGTCCGCTCTTTGCGAACTGCGTAAAATCAAACAACAAAAAATGCCCTTCCATTTCTGGAAGGGCATTTTTTTAAACCTCCACCACTTCAAATTCGTTGACGATCTCCAGCGCATCTTTCAGCGTGTTGTACACCGAGCAATACTTTTCCTCGCTCAGCTCAATCGCCTTGCGGACTTTCTCAGGGTCAATGCCTTTGCCGAACACCTGAAAACGAACCACGATCTTTCGGAAGCGCCACGGCGGGTCATCATCCTGAACGCTTTCGGCAGTTACTTTCATTTCGCGCAAATCCTGCTTTTGCTTGGTCAAAATTTCCACCACATCGTGTGAGGCGCATCCGATGAGGGCCATGGGCAGCAAATCCGATGCGCTGACACCCTTTGGCTTTTTCATAACGATCTGATAATTATCTTTATCCTGAAGAATGAACTGCTGGTCAGGATCCCAGTTTAGGTGAACTTGTTTGGTAGCCATTTGGGCAGTATATCACCGTCAGGCAATGATTCACTATACGATTATGGTAGGATAGCGCTCGGAGACCCGCATGAATATTTTTCTAATTACCGCTTTTATCTTCGCCGCCCTCGAAGCGCTGGCATTGCAAAAACAATGGTTCAAGCTCGAAATCATCGCCAAGCCAGGCGTCATGATTTCTCTTTTCTTGTGGCTGTGGCAGTCCGTAGGATTAGACGGCTCATTGCTCTGGTTCGGGGCAGGGATTCTACTGTCCCTTGTTGGAGATGTGCTCCTCATGATCTCGCTCGACAAATTTTTCCTCGGCGGCTTGGTCGCCTTCCTGCTCGCCCATATCGCCTACATCGTTGGATTTAATATCCCCATCCCCGCAATGGATTTCTTCGGGATCGTCTTCGCCGTCATGATCGGGCTCGGCGGTGCCCGCATCATCCGCCGCATTCTGGACCGTTTGCCTGCCACTGGAAATGGGCGGATGCGCCTCCCGATCATTCTCTACAGTACCGTCATCTCCGTGATGCTGCTCTCCGCCATGATGAAACTGACCGACATTTCATGGAATGCCAACGCCGCTGCATTGGTCGCCGTGGGCGCATTCTTCTTCTACCTTTCAGATATCATCCTCGCCTGGAATAAATTTGTCGCCCCCATTCAACACGGACGCATTTACAACATCGCCGCCTATCACCTCGGCCAGATCGCGCTGATCGCAGGGGTGATCTCGCAGTTTTCGTAACACACTATGTCCACGTCATTACGAGGGCGAGCCTCAAACGGCGAAGTCCGAAGCAATCTCCTCTTAAGTCTGGTATCCATCAGCAAATGGATGAACAATTTTCAGGTATCATCGCCTGCATCTCAAATAAAGGAACACACATGCAACCTATTTTCTTGATAATTCTTGTTGGCTTGTTGGGCGGAATGGCAATTGGCGTACAAAGCCCCATGTCCAGCATTATGAGTCAGCGCTTGGGGATGATCGAAAGCTCATTCATCATCCACGCCAGTGGAGCGATTGCAGCGTTGATTCCGCTGCTAATTTTTGGCAGCAAGCTCGGGGAATGGCGAAGCGTCCCATGGTATACGCTGGCGGCGGGCGCCTTCGGTCTCATCGTCATCTCTTCAATGGGATATATGATTCCGCGCATCGGCGTGGCTGGCGCATTGATCACATTGCTGGCGGGGCAATTGCTGGTCGGTTCCATCCTCGATCATTTTGGCTGGCTTGGCGCCGTCCAGCGCGCCATGGACTTGCCGCGTCTCATCGGCCTTGGCGTGGTCATGCTCGGCGTCTGGCTGACAGTAAAATAAAATTCCAAATAAAAAGGACACGGCCACCGTGTCCTTTTTATTTACCCGTAGTAACGACTTCAGTCGTTACGCATTTTTTCTACATCGTCACAATATACTCATGGATCAAATGCGCGTACCGATTCTGCAAACGAATAAAATGATTCTGGATCGCATCCGCTTCTGAGCCTTCGAGCACGAGGAATTTTCCGCGTTCCACACCGTTGCGCGCGATCTCGCGGCAAACTGCCTCAGTGACGAGTTCTGCCAATAGCACCTGACCATGCACGGTCGTGTCGAGGCGTTTGTTTTCATCCAGATAAATTTTTACCGAAGGCGCACCCGTAGCGATGACAATGCTCGAGTTGACGCGATCAAAATAAACACGCTGACGCGAATCGGTGCGGTCATCAAAACGGATGTCAGTGAAGAGCGCGTTACTGCTGCGTGTGGGTGGGGGAGCTTGCAGCTCTTTTTTGGAATGCACCTGCACCATGGCTTCAGCACGCAGTTTTCCGATGTACGCCGTCACCATGCCTTCGCTGCCCACCTGCCTGCCCTCAATACGAATGCGTGCTTCTCCAATGGATGGGTCATTCTTGTTTGGCTGAATTACAACTTGCGGAGTGGCAATAATAATTTCAGGGTTGTTCGAGATGACGCTCACCGTTGCGCCCGCGCGCGCTTTTTCTGTGATGTCCACGCGCAGCAATAAATTAAGATGCTGGCCCGTTTGCACAAAAGCACGTTCGGGGAAAAACCCAATTCCAGAAGGCGGCAGCTCAATTGTTTTTTGCGAACCGTCTTCCCTTCTTTCAGTCAATTCGCTAAACGCGATCGTGTTTAACTCATGCAAGGCATGGTCGATCTTTTGGCGCAATTGTTTGTCTAGCTTGGTTTGTTCATCATGCACGGCATGTTTGCGCTCGGCTTCGATCAGCGGCTCAAGTTTGCTTTCCACGGCCAGCTTCAACGCTTTCGCAAATGGATGCGTCCAATTGATGCCATCGCGCGTCGCAGTCAAAACAGGTTCGTCATTCTTCAGCAGGTCATGCAAATAATCGCATTGCATCGAACCATAAAAATATGCGGCGTATGGGTCGCTCTCGAACTTGAGCATCGTCAGCGAAATGACAGTCGCCTTGCTGATGACCAGCAGCCCGCCATCGGCATAATCGCCTTCCTCGCTGCGGGTTGATAATTGGATTCCCGACCGAAAGACATCCAGCTTCACATTGGCAGGATATCCCTCCACTTTGATTCTCTCACTGAGAACTTTTTCGCCTCTCGGTGACTTGTAGCTGAGGACGTGTTCTTGACGCAGTTTCCCATCTGGAGCAAAGTCCCGCAAAATGATCTTGCGCCGTGAATTACTCATGATCGGGCGCAGCTCAAAGTGCCTTTGCAAATAATTACGGAAGTTGTCGAACTGCGGCACCTTCACATCATCCCGCGAGACGTGAATCTCAAGGATGGTTCCGTTGCCTTCCGGCACTTCATACTGTTGGCGCAGCGGAACAGTGGCTCGCACAGGCTGGTCAAGGTCAAAGGTGGGAATGCCTTTTTTGATCAGCAGGGAGCAGGTGTAAAAATTGCCGCCTTTGAACGAGCGCACATATCCATGCCCCAGCCCAAAGATGGAATCTTTCAGCCCACGTCCCCACATCCCGCGCACGTGCTTGTCTTCTTTCAATCCGCTGGTGGCTTCGCCATACGTGCCAACGACTTTGTCCATGCGAATATCGGTCATGCCCTCGGCATGGTCCCGCACGCGGATGATTGAATTCTTGTGCTTCCTCTGCACATCAATGATGATCTCGCCGCCCACCGACCAACCCGCCTGTTCGAGACGGGAATAACTGTCATTGCAATTGGTAATGACCTCCACCAGAGCGCGGAACACATCCTTCCGAATCGCCTGGTCTGCCTGTTGCAAGGCAACACGGTCTGCATACTGTAACTTTCTACTACTCACGATACCAATACCTTTCCAATTCTCTTATCAAAAACCTTCGTCATTGCGAGCCACCGCTCCTGTTTTGAGCAGCGACATCGTACTCGTATGAGTAAGCAATCTCTTTTTACTTACTTTTTCTTCGCCAATTTCTTGCCAGACGAATTCAACAAACCTGAAAAACTGCCTTCCACAAAATTCAGGAAGACCACCAGATCCTGCCGGTTTTGAATGTTGGCATACCCTTTGAATGTATTCACATTCCTTGCCAGCGTCTCAGGGGTTGACTCCATCGTGCAAAGCAACAGGCTCCTAAAATCAAACTCGCTGATTTTGGATTTGTCGCCAGCCTTTTTATACTGACGATACGCATCCGATCTTTCCATCACCTGCACTACTTTCCCAGCTTTGACCTTTTCTTCCTTGGAAACTTGTGCCACCGCCGTTGGCACGATCACCATCTCCACTTTAACGGGTTTTGGCTCAACCTTTTTTACAACGGGCGGCGCAGGCTTTTCCTTCTTTTCCTCAACCAGCGGAAGCATGGTCAACTGCGCGGGTTGTTTCTGTGGCGTTTCCTTTTTTGGCGCAACGGGCTTCGCTTGCTCTTTTTTCTTTTTCGACTCTTCCAACTTCACCTGAAGCAACGTCGCTTGTTTGACGGGCGCGGGTTTC
>Ga0209277_10000572_pt1 | contig 18510 bp, 16 predicted proteins | sample JI81AbrownDNA_FD_187503 | JGI IMG/M metagenome (GOLD analysis project Ga0209277, IMG submission 187503) | Wastewater effluent complex algal communities from Wisconsin, to seasonally profile nutrient transformation and Carbon sequestration -... | ecosystem: Engineered > WWTP > Effluent > Algae... | reverse complement strand
AACACCAAAAGAATCAATGTTTTAATAGTGAATTTCATAACCCGTCCCCATAGACTTATATAATAAATCGAATGTCTTTAAGGTAACATTCAAATACGCTCGTAAATAATCATTTAAAATTTGATCCAGCTCTACAATAACTGCAATAGGAATTTCTTCCTGCGAAAGAATAGCAAAACGATTTTTAAAAATCTTATCCATGAGTCTAATCGAAAGTATCTGATTTTTATTAGGAGGATGACAATCTCCGCAAGTCATCTCAAGATTCATGTATTGAAGAGAAGCAGAGTTCTTTGTAAGGACTGGCTCATCACATATAGAGCAAGTAAAGTCTTTTGAAACGATTCCCAATAAAGATAAAAGTCTGAGTTTAAAAAACGGTAGGATCAAGGGTTGGAACTTACCGGCATTTAACGCAAGCATCGCAGCATAAAAAAGCTCAAAACATCTAGCATGAGAATCTCCATTGGGCAAAACAGTGTCTATCAATTCACAAAAATAGGTAACTAGCAGATAACCCTCGTAAGTCGCTTTAGGTTTTTCAAATCGCTCTATGATACTTACTTCTTTTACATTGTGAATTTCTTCATTCTTATGCAAATAAAAATCAATGCTGATATAGGATCCCGTCTCACTAGCTATGATCGGACGGTTCTTACTTTTCTTAATTCCTTTGAGCCTATACTTTGCTTTACTGCCCGATTCTCCAAGAAGAGTAATGAGTGCATCTGCTTCTCCTACTAACTTACTCGATACAACAATTCCTTTTTCTTTTATGAGCGACATGGGCTACTATTAATTAGCCTTATTCTACAAATTCTATTTCATAAGGTTTATGTGCTCGACTTCTACTAAAGAAAGATTCTTTCTCTTTTACCATTTCATACTCTTCCCAAAGCTTCTGAGTGAAATAAACAGGCGTTATACGAATATAATCAGAAGAATTACTAGCATTATCCCCCACATAATCAAATAGATGATTCCATGACATTACTTTAAAAACGACAGGCTCTTTATGTTGCTCTTTTCTAAGTATTGTTTTATGCTTTACTCCGAATTTGCTCGGATCATAGTCTTCCGCTGTTTCATACTCGACTTGCCCTATTCGCCCATAAGAATCAATGATAAAAGAAACTTGTTCAATGTCTCCTTTGCCAAACATAGTCTTTTGTAATTTAATACCTCCGGTGTAAATGTTTCTACTAAAAAAAGGTCCCGTTCCTGAATGAGTATTTTCTTCCTTTTCCCAAAAGTAATGATAGGTTATATGCGTGTTACCCTCTAAATCCTTGCTAGCTCTGTAATAAATTGCAAATGGATCGCCGTGCTCTGAGCCTATCGCTAGAAGTGGCGCATAACGGTTTGCTAATTCATTATCTTTAATAGGAGTAAATCCGGGAACGGTATCTGCATTCTTGTCTACAACTTGAATTGAAGAACAGTAGCTAAATAGAGTAATAAATAAAATCGTAAGAAAAAATTTCATTTTAATTTCCTTAATTATGAATTGTGTAAAAATGTCACCCTGAACTTGTCGAGCAGGCTTATTTGATAGAGATTGAATTCGACAAACTCACCATGACATTTATTCTCTATCGTATTGTTTTTTTAACTAAGTCTATAAGTCAAATACAACTCTATTTTCCTAGTTCTGCTATATAATTCTCTACCGCCTCACGCGTAGTCATCCAATTTCGATTCAATTTAACTGCGGGCAATCTTCCTTTTCTAGCAAGCAGTGAGAGATACTCCATCGAATAATCGCAATACTTTGTTGCCTCACTTAAAGAAATATATCCCTGCTTCGACTTCGGCTTAACGGGAGTAACCGCTTGTAAATAAATAATGAGAGATCTCTCAATTGACCTCCCAATAAAATCCATATACGAATCAAATTTATCTGAATCTGCTTCTCTTAATACTCGGTAGTATTTTTTTCTGTCTAGATGTAAAATTACTGCCGGCGGATAACCATGTTGCATTAGAATCAGATTCATGATAAGCCTTGCAGTTCTTCCATTTCCATCGATAAAGGGGTGAATATGGACAAACTTAAAATGAACCCAAGCGGCAAGCTCTGGAACAGACATCTGCGGATAATGCTCGTAATACCAACCGACCATATCTTCAATAAGTGAATTAATCTTTAAAGGATTGGGAGGAATATGCCTAGAGCCTAAAATTCGAACCTGCGTTCTCCTAAAAACTCCCGCGTTCTCATCGTCTATCTTTGTAAGAATCAATTCATGCAAATTTAGAATTAAAGTTTTGGTTAATTTGGTTTTCTTTTTGATTGTATTGTAAATAAAATCAATTCCTGCTTTGTGATTAATTACTTCAAAATGTTCCCGCAGACTTTTATTTCCAATGGTAATTCCATTTTTTAAAACAAGCTCGGTTTCTTGTAGCGTAAGAGTATTTCCTTCAATGGCATTGGAATTGTATGTCCATTCAACCGAAAACTGTTCTCGTAATTTGTCTACAATTGCTTTATCTAGAGGTCGGTATTTATCTAATTCTTTTTTCTTACCAAGTAGACTTTTGAGTAATTTTGGTTTCATATTGTATCGTATCGGATAGGTCAATATTATGCCTATCCGATATACAGTCAAGACAATATCTCACTGTATCGGATAAGTCATTTATCAACCGATCCGATACAACCAAAAACTGATATTTAAAATCAATACTGCACAAACCGAGAATTCGAATCGAATAAATTTTTCTATTTATCTTGCAATTTTTAAACTTATTTTCTAGGTTGTAACTTAGATTCCATTGTCGATTGATAATCGGAATACAAGGACTACATATATGGCAAATAATTTTTCAGAAAAAAGGAAAGCCCCGCGATTCTCACTCGAAGCATTCAGCGATTTTAAAAATGAAAATGGTGAGATAGAAAAAGACTGTTACATACAAAATATTGGAACCGGCGGAGTCATGGCTATGTCGATTCTAAAACACTCAGTGGGTGACAAAATTAAAATTTCATTTAAAATTAAAGACCGAACCTTTGAAAAGGAAGGCACTGTGCGAACATCAAAACCTCTTAGCAGCAATCGCAAACATCTTTTAAAGATCGGAAAGAATCTTAATTTTGCTACTTCTCTTAATATAGCGTTTAATGAAGAGTTGTCGCTAGCTGATTTTGATTATATCAAATTTAATTATTTAAAGGATTGAGCCATGGATATACACTTAAAGAAAACATTGAATAGCTCGGAGTCAAATCCTTCCAACCTCGACGCAATCAACAAACACTTTGATTTTGATTATCTCAAAAGCATGGCGATCAATATCTTAGATCCCATTGATAAATATTATTTTCGTTCCAGACTAATCAATTTTGAAACAGTTCCAGAAAGGAATAATCCAGATTCGCCGGTGATTTATATTTCGAATCACTCCGGAATGACTTTTCCCTGGGATGCAATCATTTTTGTAGGAAGAATTTTTCAAAAGAATAACTTTCAAATCAAAAATTCTCTCAGAGCACTCACTGCTCCTGCGTTATCCGCTTCCCGTTATATGCAGCCTTATTTTGTAGATGATTTTTGGAGGAGAGTCGGTGGAGTAGATGCAACTCTAGAAAATTTTGATACTATGATGAATTTGAAAGATTCTAACGTATTAATCTATCCAGAAGGAATTGCAGGAATCGGAAAAGGTTTTGACAAACGATACCAACTACAACAATTTTCAAGCTCTTTTATTAGAATGGCAATCAAGTATAAAACAGACATCGTTCCTGTGTCTGTGGTTAATGGCGAATACATCAATCCTTACAGTTATAGAAATGATGAACTCAATAAGCTAGTGAATAAAATTGGGATTCCATTTTTACCAGTAGGACCTATCACACCGTTAGTCGCATTGCAACCCTGGATTTATTATTTTGGAATGCCTTCTAAGCTTACCTATTTCCGGGGAAAGACAATTAAAGTTTATGAAATGACTGATAAGCCGATTGAAAAATTAAAGAAAAAAGAAATTCATTTCTTGCGAGATACGGTTCAATTTCAAATGCAAACAGAACTAGATATGGCTGTGGAAGAATACGGAAAAGATCCTTATTGGTTAGAAGAGTTAGGCGATACTTGGCGGGATAATCTAGATAAGCTACTATATATTCTTCCATCCGGCTGGCCTGTATTATTCCAGGAACACGAAAGACGTTACGCGAAAGAGAAATCCTTTAAAATTCCTCTTTCTAACGAATCATACTTCCAAGCAGTTTCCAAAACACCGGAAAATCTATTTTATGGAATTCCACTCCTTGGTATTGCTGGACTATTAAAGTGGAAAGGGATTTTTTAGATATCTTCGTCTGACCAACCAACATCGGTCAAGAAGTCATCGTATCCACCGTCATAAATGCTAATTGTATTCTTATCAAATACGATTAGCTTTGTGGCAACTGCCCGCAAATGCATTTCGTTGTGGGAAACCATAATTACAGAACCATCAAACTGATCGATTGCTTCAATTAAAGAATCACAGGACTGCATATCCAAGTGATTGGTTGGCTCATCTAAAAACAGTAAGTTTGAGGGGGTAACAAGGATTTTCCCTAAGAGCACACGACTTTTTTCCCCACCTGAAAGAACTTTTATTTTTTTTAAGGCAGTATCTCCCGAAAACATAAGACCACCCGCGATATTTCGCGCAATGCTTTCGGTGCAAGATTTATCTGCACTTTTAATTTCTTCCACCACCGTATTGCTATCATCCATATCTAGTTTGTTGGTTTGACCGAAATAGCCTTCTTTTAGAATTGGATGCTTATTTACTGTTCCGGATACGGGCTGTAATTCTCCAGCAAGAACTTTTAGAAGTGTAGATTTACCTTTTCCGTTTTTACCGATGATACAAATTCTATCTCTCTTGCCTACGCTGATTGTAAAATCTTCTACCAAGAAAGGAGCTTTGCCAGTATAAGAAAAAGAAATTCCATCAGCGGATAACATCTGACTTGCCCCAAAGGGAGCTGCGTTAAAAAATAAATCTAAGTCTTCTATTACGTCTAACGCTTTCATTTCTCCTTGTTTTTCTAACTTCTTGACACGAGATTGAGTGCGGCTCGCAAAACTAGCTTTAGCTTTAAACTTGGCAATGAAGATTTCTTCTTGCTTGCGTTTCTTTGCTTCATTAAGTCTGGTCTTTTCATAAAGCTCTTCTGCTTCATTGATCTGGGTGTAAAGTTTTTCTGTATCGCCTTCTATCTTAATTGCTTTAGTGCGGTGAATGGCAACTACGTGCGTAACGACTGCATCCATAAAACTTCTATCGTGGGTAACAAGGATTATCTCCCCTTCCCACTCGCGTAAGAATTCTTCGAGCCAACGAATGGTGACGATATCCAAGTAGTTATTTGGCTCATCGAGCATGAGCATATCGGGTCTTGATACAAGAAGCTTTGCTAAGTTCATACGAATCTGGTAACCACCAGAAAAATCATTTGGGCTTCTCTCCATATCCGCTTCTGAAAATCCAAGACCAAAAAGAATTTTCTCGACTTGCCATGTTTCATATTCTTCGCCTTCGGGAAGACCGAGAGAGCATTCTTCTAGCACAGTTGGCTTTGTAAATTTCAAGTGTTGGTCTAGATGACCAATTTTATAATTCTTTGGAATTTGAACTGTTCCTTTGTCAGGCTCAGTATTACCTAAAATCATTTGGAATAATGTCGATTTGCCGTGACCATTTCTACCGACTAATCCTACTTTTTCCCCGCGATTCACAGCCACACTCAAGTCATCAAATAACAACTGACTCCCAAATGATTTATGCACTCCAAAGATTTTTATCATATAATTTCCTTACCAATCCAAGATTTTCGAAAGGGCGAGAAATTCTAGTTAAAAAAAATCCAGATGTCACCTGCGTCTATCCTGTAGGTAATGCATATATGCATTACCTACAGGATAGACGCAGGTCGCGCTCGCTCGTAATGAATAGGATGATTACATAAATAATATTTTGTTTAGATACCCAATTTTGCTTTTAGTTCTACCCTGGTCTCTTCCCAAATCGGGGATAATTTGGATACTTCCTTGAGAGCAGAATCTGTATTATTCGCTTTGGCAAAAACTTCTGCGGCTGTGATGATTTGCCTAAGTCTTTCCAATCCAAAGTTTGACGTTATCCCCTTCATTTGGTGAAGTATAGCGATTAGACCAACATTGTCCCGTTTAGACATAATTGCGTCTAATTCGATTAACCGCTCTTCAAAGCTAGATATGAGTGTTACGATCATGTCCTTGAGCCATTCTTGTTCTTCCGCATCCTCTTCGTCGATAAATGAGTTTATTCGATCCCAATCTACATTCATGATAAATCCCCGTTAAAGGACATAGTATTCATTATTCCCAAAAAAAACATTCATAAAAAAGGGGCAAATAACAGAAAACTCCTGATTCTTAATTTTTTTCGAAAAAAATTGTGCGGAATCTTAAAGTTTGCCGATGAGTTAGATAGGTGTATCTTTAAATATTTAGGAGAGTATTTTTAGACCCAGGAGAAAAAATGAATTTAACAATTGGAACTTTCATCTCGTCTATAGACAACATTATCAAAAATAAAAATGCGTCGGACCGCAAAGACAAAACAATATTATCCGACATGGCTCCTAAGACAGAGTCAACAGTATTTAGCACATCGATTCAGGCAAAATACCATGTGCTGCAAAGTAAACTTAGCAAGCTACAAAATGAATTATCAAGAGAGCAAGCTAAACTGGGAATTCTAGAAAAGGAAAGCATTCAGCCTTCTGAGTTCTCTAGTATTTTATTTGGCACGACACCTTTGTTCACTGAATCTTTAGATGAACTCGTGCAAGAAAAGCAACAGTTAGTCGAAAAAATCAATGCACATAAAAGATTTGTAACCGAGCAAATTAGAACAGTAGAAATTGAATCCGAAAACATTCAATCCATTGGCTTAGGACACGGATCTGATAATTATGCTGACAAACTAAATAGCATCAAGAAGTCACAACCCCCCGTAACACATGTTTCTCAAAGAAACGTAGAGCGCTTAATCAAAGATTAAATTTCTTATACAAGAAATAAGATACACCAAAAAAGAAAATGGAAGTAGACCATACCGCCACCCACGGCGGTATACCCCCATTTTCCCCCAATGACTTTCCAGTCGAATACATAATATAATAAAGGAATACTACGCCTACACTAATACCTAGAGACATTACACCTGCGGATTTCGTCGTGTAAGCCCCTGCGATTGCTCCAATGATTACGACAATCAAACACATAATGGGAACTGCAAATATCGCATGACGCTCTACTTCTAAGTCAGAAAAAGGAACTCCCTTATTTTTTCTAACTTCAATTTCTGCGGATAATTCAAATAAATTCATTTCCTCAACTTTCTTACGCGGCTTAGAGAAATAATCCGCTGACTCAGGAAAATTATAAATCTTTTCATTGTAGCGTGTATAACTTTGAACCTTCATCTTTTCATCAAAGTAGATTTCTTCAATCTTTTCAAGCTTCCAATTATTCTCAGTCTCGTTATACTTTGCATTCTGAGCAGAAATAACATACTCCGCTAAATTTTTTTGATTGAGTTTAATATAATTAAATCCACCGCGAACTGATTTAGTTGGAGCATCATACCAATATACATAATAGAATCCTTCTTTGCCTTTGATATGAAGTTGATAAACTAAGTCTGTTTTTGTTCCAACACCTTTTTGTATGAGTGAATACTCGTAAGCCGCTAAAGTATTGAAAGGACGAACCACAACCTCACTGAGTAAAAGCATGAATATCCACATGAACCCACCGAAAACAAAAATAGGAGTCACGATTCGATAGAATGAAACGCCAGCCGCCATAGCTGCGACCAATTCCTTGTTTGTGCTAAATTGACCAACTACGAAGCACACGGAAAACATAAGCGCCATAGGCAAAACGAGAGTTGCCATTTTAGGAAGATTATAAAAAAGAAAAAGATAAATATGGAGAGTAGATTCTTTAGAGGCAATGAATGTCTTCATATTATCCATCACTTGCGAGATAATTAAAATCCCCACAAGCATAACAACCGTTCCAATAAAGGTATAAAAGAATTCGGAAAATAAATACTTATCCAAAATCCGAATTGGAAAAAACTCAGTTCTAATTTTCTGTATATAAGCGCTCACAGTTACAAAAACCTAAACGAAATGATTAAGTCGATCTATTTTTCAAATTGGATGGCCATCATATCACCTTGATTCGTCCATTTTACAAACCAATCCAGAAATTTCTTACCGGTTCTGTATAAGAAGGAGGAATTCTTACGAGCCGTCATTCCACTTCCATAAGTAATAAAAGAAATTCTTTTGAATCCGATCTTCTCACATTCATGAATGATTCCTTTTAAAGAATAATAATAAAGATGTTCAGGAACATTCATATATCTCCAGTTAATACCGGTTATCCAAGCAAGGATTCCGTAACGACAAGTGGATAATATCATTCTGCCACCAGGTTCCAAATGGGAATAAATCTTTTCGAGAGTTTCCTTAGGCTTATGCAAATGCTCAATGGAAGCCCAAAGAGTAATGAGTTCAAATTTTTCTTTTCGTTCGATATCCCAATTTAGAAAATCTGCCTTTGTAATTGGCAAGTGCAAAACTTCCGTTGCGAAACGCACCGGTCCTTCTGCGATTTCAATTCCTTCCGCTTTCCAGCCCTGACTCTTCATATAGTTTACAAAATAACCTGCCGCACAACCAATATCAATCGTTCGTTTCGTTTTAGAAAGAATTTTCTCCCATTCAAAAAAGCCCAAGTCCTCCAAGTTTAATCGAAACACTCTTTCTATTTCCGATCGAATTTTATCTGAGTAATAATTGTCGTAACCCCTATCTGTCCTTTTCGTAAAATAATCTTCAGAATAATACTTTGCAACCTCTTCCATAGATGGCTGAGGATTTACTTGGACGAATCCACAAGTTTGACATTTTACAATTTGAAATATTTCATCCTTACTACTTTTCTTTTGAAATAGTTGTTTAAAATTTTTTTCGCCACAGGAGTTACATGGAATTTGTTTCATAGTCCCATCTTCGGACAAATTGCATTTTAGGTAAACTTGTCTTCCTTTAATTGCACTTTACAATTTATATTCTTGGCAAATGCCCCATTACCTACCACAAAAACAGAAGAAAAAACCAAAGAATACCATTTTAGCCTTTTAATAGATTTTAGTGATTCTTTTTTTAAAAGCGTAAGATCGCCCGAAAAAAAAATGTCCAACCTAATTGAAAAGAAACTTAGCCAAGAAATGAATAAGCCTTGACATTTTAAAAATGGAATATGTATAAATAAAGTAAGGTAGAGAAATTAGGTTAGTTTTCACCTAATTTTTTCAAACAGTTTTAGGATTTTTCAAACAATTGCCATGAATACAAAAATGATAAAAACAAATACTAGCAACATTCCGCGATTAAATGGCTTGCACTTGCAATTATTCCTAATACTTATGGTGACTTTTGTATCCTCTTGCAAACTTAACGATTCTCCGCAGATCAAGGCAATGCTCCCTTTGGTTTCAGCAAACTCCTCAACTACTATACATACTCCTACTGTTTCAAACTATACAATAGGTGGAACTGTTACACTACTTGCCTCCGGAAAAACATTTGTTATCCAAAACAACGCAGGAGATGACCTGACTATTTCGGCTAACGGTTCTTATACATTCAAAACAAGCATTGCGGATAAGACTGCGTATGCAGTGAGCATACTGACACAACCGATCAATCAAATCTGTGTGCTTGCAAATGACTCCGGCACTCTCGCGGGAGCAAATATAACTAACGTAGACATAACGTGCACTAAAGGAGAATTACTAAGCGGAACAGTCGTAAATCCACTTACCTTGACAGGCGGAGTGACTACCTTAAACGGTTCCCCTTGTGCCGCAGATACATCAGGTTGTTCCATAGTTACCGGCTACGCTGATTCTACCTCACCAGACTCAGTAAAATATGATGGCGGAGAAGGACTAACAACAGATGGAACAAATTTATATGTTGCAGATAAAAACAATCATCGAATTCGTAAAGTAGTAATTGCTACGGGTGTCACGACCACGTTAGCAGGAAGTGGAACCCAAGGTTTTACAGATGGAACGGGCACAGCGGCTAAGCTTGAGAACCCTCGCTATATCACGACAGATGGAACTTATATTTATCTATCCGATTCTTCAAACGATTGCGTTCGTAAAATCCATATCACCACTGGAGTTGTGAAAACGATTGTTATAAGTTCTTCGCTATTGAACGACCCACGAGGTTTAGTAGTATACAATAACATGCTTTATGTTCTTAATAATAATTCCGACAGACTAAGACAGATTGATCTTTCGACCAATACAGTTTCTACAATTACAACAACGGGATCAATCAGCTTTAGCACTCCTCGAAATATGACAATACAAGGAACAGACCTATATATCGCAGATTCAGGTGCAGATGAAATTTTAAAAACAACCATTGGAACCTGGGTGCTTACATCTTTCGTTGGAAGTAGTGCTGGCTATTCAGACGAGACTGGAAATGGAGCGAAATTTAGAGACTTGGAAGGAATGACAACAGATGGAACAAATCTTTATATAGCGGATACAGGTAATCATAATATCAGAAAGATTACTGTGCCAGGGGGAGTGGTTACTACATTAGCAGGGCAAACGTTAGCATCTGCAAGCAACTCAGGATACACAAACTCATCTACCTATACAACTGCACGATTCAAATCTCCGAGAGGTATTACGTCTGACGGTTTAAATCTATATGTATTCGATACCAGTAATAATGCAATTCGAAAGATTCAGTAGGCAAATTACTATATACCGCTAATGACAGAAAAAGATTTAACAAAGGCAGAAAGCTATAATGAATGGCTTGCTATAGCAAAGCAAATCGATGAATCAGAAGATAAAATGTCATGGCGAAAGCAAGATGAGTCTGATATTTTTCATTCGCAATTACTTCGCGAGCATATCAACACGATGCAAGAATTACGTGCTTCGAGAGATGGACAGCGGCTAATCGGTGTTGTCCAAGAAAGTCTTTCTAGGCACTCTTGGGAATTAAACTCTCCTCAGTTATATACAGAAGCCTATTCTGGAACGAAATTTATCATCTCTGAATACTTTCGCGAAATTGAAGATTCTATTAATTTTATTTGCGATCATACCTTTCCGGGAATTACGGATAATGATAAGTTAAGAATCTTCCAAGAAGGAAATCGAATCCACGGAAATACAGCACTTATGCTCAGCGGTGGTGCGTCCTTTGGAATCTATCACTTAGGAGTAGTAAAAGCTCTATTAGAACAAGGATTATTACCTAGAATTATTTCTGGCTCAAGCATGGGAGCAATCATAGCCGCAGCTGCTTGCAGTAAGACAGACGAAGAATTAAAAACTTTTTTTGCAAATCCGAAAGAGATTCATCGAGTAGCAATCAAAGTGCACGAAACTGGTGATATTTTAAATCAAGGCTCTGTAATGGATCCGCAGCAGCTAATGGAGCATATCCACAACAACATCGGAGATTATACATTTAAAGAAGCATTTGAAAAAACAGGAAGAGTATTAAACATTTCAGTATCTGCCACAAGAAAACGTCAAAGACCGAGAGTGTTAAATCATTTAACCACACCGAATTTGCTAATCGAACAAAGCGCTTTAGCTTCCTGCGCTATCCCTGGAATTTTTCCGCCTGTTACACTTCTGGCAAAAAATAAAAATGGAAATACCGTTCCTTATATGGAATCGGAGAAATGGATTGATGGCTCAGTTCACTTAGATGTTCCTATGCAGAGAATCATACGTCTACACAATGTTAGTCGCTCTATTGTATCGCAAGCAAATCCACATGTAATTCCATTCGTAAACGATGAAAAGAGAAACGGTTTATTGCCATTTGTCGAAGATTTAATTGCTTCGACTCTACAAACACAACTTCTTAAATTCATGGATATTGGAGTTGGTCTCTCCGAAAAAATGCCCTGGTTGTCGATTGTAGATAAAGCAAGATCTATGATTGACCAAGAATATCGAGGTGACATTAACATCTATTATCCGATGACTCTTGCCTCCGTTGCAAAAATCGTATCAAATCCTACGCAAGAAGAATTTGAAGAGTATATCCGTAAAGGTGAACTCGCTACTTGGCCTAAGATTGCCTTTATCCGGGATCAAATGCATTTAAACAAAGTCCTCGAAGGTTGCATTAATAAAATAAAATCTAGATAGATTTCCATTTATAAAAAAATATTCGATATACAATAACTCTGCTTTTTCAAACAGTAAAAAAACTGGCAAAAGTAATAATAAACAAGAGTGGTGAAACGTTATGGCAAATAACATAGCAGAATTATATCGGGAATCAGCAGAAAAATTTGGAACGCAACCTGCCTTTTTTTCTAAAGATGAAAAGAAAAAATATATCCCTACAACTTTTAAAGAAATATATGAAATGGGACTTAGCTTAGGCGAGGCTTTGATTGATCTCGGAGTGCAAGCGAGAGACAAAGTAGGTGTAATCGCTGATCATCGTTTAGAGTGGGTGATTTCAGATGCAGGAGTTCTTATGACTGGAGCGGCTAACGTTCCAAGAGGAACTGATGTAACAGAATCTGAAATGGAATACATTTTAAATCATTCAGAAGCAAAAATACTTTTCATTGAAAATGATAAAGTATTAGAAAAATTTAATAAAATAAAATCTAAGACTTCTGTTAAAACATTAATCATGATGGATTCAAAAGCAAAAGGCGAATCCGGAATTATAAAGCTATACGACTTAATCGAGAAAGGAAAAAAACTAAGAGAGAGTGGATCAAAAAAAGTAGAGGCAAGAATTTCTGAAATCAAACCAGATGATATATTAACATTAATTTATACATCAGGAACAACGGGTCAACCAAAAGGCGTTATGCTTATGCATTCAAATGCAATGCACCAGCTAATCGATGTGTCCCCCTTAATGGAAAGCGGTCCGACTGATAGATTCTTATCAATCCTACCCGTATGGCATATTTTTGAAAGAGCATTTATGTATGTTGCGATTTATTCAGGTAGCGCAACGTATTTTACAAATGTGCGTGATATGCGAGATGATTTCGGAAAAGCAAAACCAACTTTCATGGGCTCGGCTCCAAGACTTTGGGAAAGCATTTATCTAGGAATTTACAATCGACTCAATGATCCAAAGCAGACTCCTACTATAAGAAAAAAGATTTTTGATACTGCTTATTTTTTCTCTAAAAATTATCATGCAGCCGTAAGATTTCTACTCGGAAATGAAATTGATCTAATGGGCAGAAATCCAATTGAATCTTTGTTACATGGAATCAAGTCTATAATCGTGATTATCCTCACTTTCATTCCTTATTTAATTCTAGATGCAGTTGTTTTATCAAAAATAAGATTAGCCACGGGAGGACATTTGCGAGCAACTTGCTCTGGTGGAGGAGCATTGCAAAGTCACGTGGATGCATTCTTCAATGATATAGGAATTAAAGTATTAGAAGGATATGGAATGACGGAGACGTCACCCGTAATATCTGTTCGCACATTTAAACATCTCATCATGGGATCTGTTGGCGTGGTCGCACCCAAATCCGAATTACAAATTCGTGACTTCGCAGGCAAAGTGCTTGCACATGTAAAATTAGATGGAACGATTGAAGGCACACGAGGAGCAAAAGGAATCGTTTACATTCGTGGTCCACAAGTCATGAAAGGATATTTCAAAAATCCAGAAGCGACTAACAAAGCTATCAAAGATGGTTGGATGGATACCGGAGATTTGGGAATGATTAATTTCAAAGACACTCTCACTCTCACCGGGCGTGCAAAAGACACAGTAGTATTGTTAGGCGGAGAAAACGTTGAGCCTGTCCCTATAGAAAATAAACTTTCTGAATCTCCTTTTGTAAGTCAAGTAATGGTTATCGGTCAAGACCAAAAAAATCTAGGTGCCATCATAGTTCCTGATTTCGCAAAACTAAAACTCTGGGGAAAAGACAATATGGTGACAGAGACAGACGAAAATGCGTTAGTCACTAACCAAAAAGTTTTAGATCTATTTAAAAAAGAAATTAAAAGTCTAAACAGTTCTGCTAATGGATTCAAATCTTTCGAGCAGGTAAGCCCATTTTTCCTCATCACAAAACCTTTTGAAGTAGGGGATGAAATGACAAATCTCATGAAACTAAAACGTCATGTGATTAACGAAAAATACAAAGACCAGATTAAGAAGGCTTATTCTTAGAGGTAAATTTGTATTAACCCAAATTACGAAAAGTTTGAGGGGTTATATTTTTTTAAACCCCTCACTCCCGCTCAATCTCTAACTTATGACTCTCAGGCAATAGAAAAGATCCAATCACAAACGTAATCAGTGCAACAGAAATTGGATAAAACAATCCAGCATAGATGTTGCCTGTAGCCGCTACTACGCTCGAAGCGATAAACGGTGTTAAGCCGCCGAAGACTCCGTTGCCGATATGGTAAGGCAAAGACATAGAAGTATAGCGAATGCGAGTTGGAAAAATTTCTACTAGAAATGCGGCAATCGGACCGTAGACCATTGTGACAAGTAAGACCTGGACGAATACGAACACGGTTAGCATAAATGGATTGTTTACAAAGCGAGCCATGGCGGAATAGAGAGGAATATAAAGAATAGCCGCTAGAATACAGCCGGTCATAATGATTTTTTTACGACCAATTCTATCGGAGAGACTTCCGAAGAATATAAAGAAAGGAGTTGCAAGAGCAAGTGCTACGGCTACTACTGTGTAGGCGGTAGTGTATTCTACTTTTAGAATTTTTTCTAAGAAGCTTAACGCATAAAACTGTCCCGTATACCAAATCACTCCCTGTCCTGCCGTTGCTCCGAAGAGTGCGATTAGAACTAGCTTGAGATTGGCTTTATTTCCGAAGCTTTCTTTTATGGGGTTAAGCGATGTTTTCCCCGATGACTTCATTTCGAGAAACAAAGGAGATTCTTCTAATCGGATACGTATATAATAGGAAATCAAAACTAAGAATGCAGAAAGTAAAAAAGGAATTCTCCAGCCCCAATCATTGAAGTCAGAAGGTGAAAGTGTCGAACGGGTTAATAGTATTACCCCGATGGAAACAAATAGTCCGAGAGTTGCTGTTGTTTGGATGAAGCTTGTATAATAGCCACGCTTTTCATCTGGCGAATGCTCTGCTATATAAGTAGCGGCTCCTCCGTATTCATTTTTTGCTGTGTTTCATTCTTAACTCTCTTGTAAATTAATTGTAACTTTACAAAATCCTTTTTGCGCAAGTAAAGTCAAACGAAATGCATAAGATAGATTGACAATTCTATTAGCATTTAACAAGAAGTAGAATAACGAAATGAACGAAACAAATATACAAACTCCTTATTACTTAATCGATGAATCAAAACTCTTAAAGAACCTGGAAAAAATTTCTATCCTGAGAGAGAGGACGGGAGCAAAGTCTGTGCTTGCTCTGAAATGTTTTTCGACCTGGTCAGTCTTTGATCTTATGAGAGAATACATGGACGGGACAACTTCAAGTTCTCTTTACGAAGCAAAACTAGGTGCAGAGAAATTTCAAAAAGAAGTCCATGCTTATAGTGTCGCTTGGTCGGAAGAGGAAATTTTAGAAGTAAAAGAATTTGCCACCAAGATTATTTTTAACTCTGTTTCTCAGCTAAAAAAATTTCTTCCGCATGTCAGAGAAATTCCAATTGGTTTAAGAATTAATCCCGGTGTGAGTCATTCTGATTTTGATTTGGCAGATCCTGCTCGTAAGTATTCCCGCCTTGGAGCAACTGATAAAGAAGAAATAAATTCGATCGCTAAGGAGCTAACAGGCGTTATGTTTCACTGCAATTGTGATAACGATAACTTTGAGAGCTTCGCAAAAATTCTAGACACTATAGCAGAGAATTACAGTGATATGCTACAAGAACTAGAATGGGTGAGTTTAGGTGGTGGAATTTATTTTACGAAAGAAGGATATCCCTTTGATAAATTCTGTGATAAACTTTCTGAATTTTCAAAACGTTTTAATGTCCAGATTTACTTGGAGCCTGGTGAGACTGCTATTACTAAATCAGGATATTTTGTCACAAAAGTTCTAGACATAGTAAGAAACGAAATAGATATTGCGATAGTGGACGCTGCTGTAGAGACTCATATGCTCGATCTTTGTATCTATCATCTAGAGGCAAAGATGGATTTACCGGAAGTCGGAACTCATCAGTATATGGTCGCGGGTAGAACTTGTCTTGCAGGAGATATTTTTGGAACCTATTCGTTTCCAGAAAAATTAGAAGTAGGAAGCATTGTAACTTTTGCCGATGCTGCCGGCTACACTATGGTAAAGAAAAATTGGTTTAATGGAATCCAGATGCCATCGATTGCAGTGAAGCGTTTAAATGGAGAAGTTGAACTAATAAAAAAATTTAGTTACGAAGATTTTGTAAATAGCCTTTCATAAATTATAGGAGAAAAAATTTGAAGAAAAATGTATTAATCATAGGAGCAGGCGGAGTTGCCAATGTTGCTGCCCACAAAGCGGCACAGAATAACGACGTGTTAGGCGATATCTGCATTGCTTCTCGTAAGCTTGAGAAGTGTGACAAGATAATCGAAGGTATCCACAAAAAAGGAAACCTAAAAGACAAATCTAAAAAACTCTATTCCAGACAAATCGATGCTTTTGATGTTGCGGCTACGGTCAAACTCATCAAAGAAACCAATTCTGAAATCGTAATGAACCTGGGAACTGCATTTGTAAATATGTCAGTTCTTGAAGCATGCCTCGAAGCAGGTGTAACTTACATGGATACAGCAATTCATGAAGATCCAGACAAAGTTTGTGAAGATCCACCCTGGTATGCAAACTACGAATGGAAAAGAAAAGACCGATGCAAAGAGCGTGGTATCAATGCAATATTAGGAATTGGTTTTGATCCAGGTGTTGTGAATGCTTGGGCTTCGCTCGCCGTTAAACATCATTTCGATAAAATCGACACCATCGACATATTAGATGTAAACGCTGGAAGTCATGGAAAATACTTTGCGACTAACTTTGATCCTGAGATTAATTTTAGAGAGTTCAGTAAAGTCTGGACCTGGATAGATAGAAAGTGGGTAGAAAAACCAATGCACTCTGAAAAATGGGTTTATGATTTTCCAGTGGTGGGCAAACAACCTATTTACCTCACCGGGCATGACGAGCTTCATTCTCTTTCTAAAAACATAGACGCAAATAGCATTCGTTTCTGGATGGGATTTGGAGATCATTACCTCAATGTGTTTAACGTTCTTAGAAATATAGGAATGCTTTCTGAAAAACCAGTTAAGACAGCAGAAGGACTTGAAGTAATTCCTCTTAAAGTTCTAAAAGCAGTTCTTCCTGATCCTGGGTCTCTCGCTCCAACCTACACAGGTCACACTTGTATCGGAGATTTAGTCAAAGGAACCAAAGACGGCAAATACAAAGAAATCTTTATCTACAATACTTGCGACCATGCAGAGTGTTACAAAGAAGTAGAGTCACAGGGAATTTCTTACACTGCGGGTGTTCCACCAGTAGCCGCTGCTATGCTAGTTGCGCAAGGAATTTGGAATCCACAAACAATGGTAAACGTAGAAGAATTAGATCCCGATCCACTCATAGCTTTGTTGGATAAGATCGGTTTGCCGACGGTGATAGAAGATAGAACACCAAAATGATAATTTAGGGGATGGTTTGAAACCATTCCCTACAATGAGGCTAATATTGAAATTAAAACTATTGAGCGGTATACTTTGTTTTACCGCTTTTTTATTTTTGGGTTGTGAGGCTACTATGAATTCTAAACAAGTAAACAAAAAATCAATCGTAGTATTTATTCACGGAATCAAAGGCTCCCTTTTAGTCGATGAAAAGGATTCCACTGTTTGGTTAAATGGCTCCCAGGGACTTGGTCTAGATACGCCTAATCTTTCTTTGCCGCTAACATGGCAAGGGAATAAACAGGACAAAGATTCTATCCGTCCTAAAGAAGTTTTATCCGAGGTGAAGGTAATACCTTTTATCCTCGAAGAAAAAGTTTATAGCCCCTGGCTTTCAGCGGGAAGAAAAATCTACGGCGATAAGTTTTATCCTTTTGCCTATGACTGGAGAAGAGACAATCTAGAAAATGTTACTTCCTTTGAAGCATTCTTAGAAACAGTTCGAAGGGACAATACTGAGGCTAACATCACAGTAGTCGCTCATAGTATGGGTGGGCTAATTACGCTTGTTCTTTTAAATAAACGTCCCGAGTTATTTCAGAAAGTAGTTTTCGTGGGAGTTCCTTTTTATGGTGGAATCGGATTTATGGAAGACTTACATATTGGAATTCCAAACGGATTAAATCATAAAATACTTTCTCCGGAAGTTCTGTTTACAATGCCATCAGTCTATACTCTATTTCCAATTGAAACAAAA
>Ga0209277_10000570_pt1 | contig 18566 bp, 18 predicted proteins | sample JI81AbrownDNA_FD_187503 | JGI IMG/M metagenome (GOLD analysis project Ga0209277, IMG submission 187503) | Wastewater effluent complex algal communities from Wisconsin, to seasonally profile nutrient transformation and Carbon sequestration -... | ecosystem: Engineered > WWTP > Effluent > Algae... | reverse complement strand
ATACTGTTTTGTGGACAAAAATCAAGTGGTTGAAGACTTTCTCATATTGCAAAGGCATTGTTGACTCATGAAACCCTCCCCTACATTCACCTTGCTCGAAGCCAGCAACTGGCGTGATTACGAATTGCTCGATTCAGGCGACGGCTTGAAAATGGAACGCTTCGGCAAATACATTTTTTCGCGCCCCGAATCGCAAGCCATGTGGAGCCGTTCGCTGCCTGCATCAGAGTGGAACAATGTCCACGCTGTGTTTCAGCCCTCGGGTGAAGAAAGCGGCGGTCATTGGGACTTCAAAAAGCGAGTGGATGAGAAATGGGAAATGAGTTATCCCCTGCCCCAGCTAAATCCGATCAAATTTAGCGCGATGACGACTCCAGGCCGCCACCTCGGTGTGTTTCCCGAAGTCGCTTCTCACTGGGACTTTATGGCTGATTCCGTCCGAAAGGCAGGTCGCCAGCCGAACATCCTCAACCTATTTGGTTATACCGGGCTGGCTTCTCTTGCGGCGGCGGCGGCAGGCGCGCAAGTGACGCACGTGGATGCATCCAAAAAGTCTGTCACCTGGGCGCGAGAGAATCAGAATCTATCTGGCTTGAGTGAAAAGCCCATCCGCTGGGTGGTGGAAGATGCAGTGAAATACGTTCAGCGCGAAGCAAAACGCGGCGTGAAATACGATGGCATCATCCTCGACCCGCCAAAATTCGGGCGCGGGCCGAAAGGCGAGATTTGGGAAGTCTATAAATCCCTGCCCAATTTATTAGACATGTGCCGCGCCTGCCTGAGCGACTCTCCCCTTTTTGTGATCGTGACGGTCTATGCGGTACGCGCATCTGCCATCCATGTAGCGCAAGCTGTAGACGAGATGATGAAAAAATACAAAGGCGAAACCGACAGCGGCGAACTGGTGACACGCGAGAAAAGCGCGAACCGCCTGCTTTCACAGGCGGTCTATGCGAGATGGTCTGGTAAATGATACAAAGACCTCCGAGCTTTTGAAAAACTCGGAGGTCTTTTCGTTTAACTAGCCTTTTGCTTCGCCATCCGAACCACCGCCACCACCTCCGCCGCCCTTCGATGGAGAAACGATCTTCTTCAACAAGTCATACCAGAAGGAAGAGCCTTGCGATACTGCCGCCGCCGTTACCCCAAGACCCAATATCTTTAAAAGCACGAAAGAAATCCATGTCATCGCATCCGCGCCAGCGGCGGGACGTTCCGTCTGCCACCAGCCGATCTTGATGGTCATATCACCCAATTCATGAATTAAGTCGTCGATGGTGGCGTCGGTGCCTTCCTGCTGAACAACCATTTCCGCTTTCGCAACTGTGAGCGCACGCAATTCCGCATTTGTCCATAAGGTTCTGGCAAGTTGGAGGCTATCTGTGCCAAAAAGAACCGTCACACCGATGGAAAGTATGATAACAAAACTGCGGGCATTGGAGCGGAATGTTGCCGAAGCCTGTTCCATCAAACCTGTGAAGTACGCCGTGGTACGTTTGCGCAGATCATCAATATTGGTCACACCCTGCTGTATCCATTGGATGAACGCCTGCTTGCCTTCCGAGTCAGGCAATTTATCCACCAACTCAGCAAGTTGTGCAAGATTCAAATTCTCTTTGGATGTTAAGCCTACAAGGTCAAAGTATGCATCTACCAGTGTAGCAACTGGAATCTTCTCTATCTTCTTCGGTTCAGTAACCGAACCAAACACGCTCAGAAAGTTCTTATATCGAATGGGACGCAACGCCTGTAACTGTGGGAGTTTTATCAGGTCTTCAAGTTTTTTGTCACCAACAATTTTCACCAGATAGCGTTCCAATGCCTTGCCGCGAGTTTCCAAAAATTCGTTGATCCACTGCGTAACCATTGAGACAATCGAACCCAAAACATAATAAATAAATATTAGACCGATGACAACTTCAAGAGCTTGCGATATGGACATATAAATTTCTCCTTGTTAATTCATCAATGATCGTCTTGTTCAAGTTCTCTCAGCCAATCCAACGGCCTGCCCCAGCGTTTTCTTTCCTGCACGCCAGTTTCGTTCTTCTTTGGTCTATCCCATTTCGGGCCTGGCGGACCAGACTCTTCCTTCAAGAAACTTTTTACTCCCCATAGTCCTTTATATTGTACCCATTCCGGTTCAGGATTCAAGAGCACACGGCCCCACTCCTTTATTTTTGGGCGGGTCGTCTTTCGGTCAGACATGACGCGCTTCAAATAACTGCTTGATTTTACAACACCCTCGCGCAAGTTATCCCCCTGAATTCCAATCCGAAACCCATCTCCTGAGGCAATTTCCATCGGCAGGCTGACAACATAATGGTCAACTTCATCCCGCAGATAAATGAACGCATCCTCCGCAAGGAAGTGTGTACGCCTGGCATGTAATTCTTTGATGGCGATCTGCCTTGCCTTCTGGCTTGGGTTGATGAGCATAAAGATATAGTGTATCCAACCATCCAGTTTAAATAAAATGCGCTGCAAACGCCCCGGCTGATACATACTCGGCGAACGGATCACTTCCGGCTGGCTGTAATTTGCATGAGAACCCAAAGCAACATAAACAACGGGATGCGTTGTCTCATTTCCCAATTTATCCAGCGCCTTATTCGTTGTTTCCCATTTTTCAATATTCCCCGCGCCATGCTGTGAAAATAAAACAGCATACGGAATGTCATTCTTCAAATAAACCGCCGTCATTTCCCAATCCCCTTCGTGATGATTCATCCCGTTTGCCGCGAGCCGCCAGTCATTGAACGCGTAAAAAAAATGATATTGCAAAATCGTCCATTGATTTCCCGCCTTATCCGCCTCGCGCACAACACGGCCATAATAAACCGGCTGCCCGTCCTTTTCCAATATCTTCGCGTATTGTTGATACGCCTCCTGCGCAATCCTCTCCGTTGCCAGCGAAAGCATATCCATCACAAGGCCGGGACCTTCGGGGATGACATTGTCCAAAATAAACTTCATCGTTCGAACGGACAGATAGAACAAAATCAGCAGATAAATTGGCAGCAATATCAAATACTCCACTGCAATGCCAATCGTGCGGTTGGGATGAAGAAAGAACCAGATCGGGGCAATTTCCAACCCGATAAATAAAAACGCCGCCAACGCAGCAGGGATAATCCGCAAACGGATCGGAGACGCGGCCATGAAAATAACAAATGCGGCAATTAAAGAAAAAGCCAGCGCAATTTCTAAACCTGTCAACCCGCCCAACCACCACGAAACAGCCGCGCCCAGCACAGAACCAATCCCCCACCAGACCCACGCATCAAAATCACGCAGCGGATCGTTGACAAAGCGTAAATAAAATTGCTCGCTCTGCAACTCACCCATGTGATCCACAAGCGCCTCATTCAAATGAGAAATCGTCTCCACAGCCCCCCTCGGCCCGCTTGGAAATATTTTACACATCGCCAGATACGGCTCAACAGCCATCGGAAAAAAACGCTCGCTTTTGGCAAAGCGTAAAACAGGCTCATACTTTTCAAGCAATTCGAGATCGTTCATTTTGCCTCTGCTATGGTATAACCACGATTATGAACACTCAAAATCTAAAGCAATCTTTCGTATCCTATTTTAACTCCGAATCTGAGATCATCGTCCGCGCGCCAGGGCGGGTCAATTTGATCGGAGAACACACCGACTACAACGACGGATTTGTCCTGCCCATGGCAATTGACCATGCCGTCTGGCTTGCCCTTCGTCCACGGGATGATAAAACCGTGCGCCTCTTTTCTCTGGACCTTGAAACTGAATCTGCTTTCGAACTGGATTCCCTCACGAAAGGCAGTGACTGGATCGAGTATCCCAAAAGTATTGCCTACGAGTTAATGAAAGCTGGCTACGAATTACGCGGCTTTGACGCAGTAATGACTGGCGATGTCCCACGCGGGGCTGGCTTATCCTCCTCCGCGGCTGTGGAATTAGCCGTTGCACGCGCATTCGCCGCAGTCTCAGGTTTTGAATGGGATGCGCCGAAGATGGCGAAGATATCACAAAAAGCCGAGAATGAGTGGGTTGGCGTCAATTGCGGCATTATGGATCAAATGGCAAGCGCCGCCTGCAAGGAAGGCCACGCCCTCTTTTTGGATTGCCGTTCGCTGGAAATTCAACACGCTCCCCTGCCCCAGAGTGTTTCCATCGTAATCCTCGACACCTCCACACGGCGCGGGCTGGTTGGCTCTGCATACAATGAAAGACGCAATCAGTGCGAAGAAGCAGCCCGCTGGTTTGGCGTGAAAGCATTGCGCGATGTAAGTGTGAGTGAGTTTGAACGAAAGACGAAAGACGAAAGTGGATTAAGCGAAGTTGCCCTCAAACGCGCCAGGCACATCGTCACAGAAAACGCACGAGTCTTGGAAGCCATGGAAGTAATGAAAGCCGGAAATGTCAAAAGACTTGGAGAATTATTCAATGCCAGTCACGACAGCCTGCGCGATGATTTTGAGGTAACAAATGACGCGCTAAACATCATGGTCGATTGCGCGCGGGAACAAGTCAGTTGTTATGGCGCTCGCATGACGGGTGCCGGTTTCGGCGGCTGCGCTGTTGCGTTGGTCAAAGAGGAAAATGCAGCAGAGTTTGCAACTTCCGTTTCAGCGGCATACAGGCAAAAGTCAAATATGGAGGCGGCGGTTTACGTCTGCAAGGCAAGTGAGGGAGCAAGTCTCATTCAGAAATAGGCTTTTTGAAAAAACTCCATCCTCACGATTGGAAGTAAAACTTCCATGCCCCAGTCAAATGAAAACGGGACACATTGCTGTGTCCCGTTTTTTATTTAAGTGAAAGCCATTTGCTCGACTTCGAGCACGCGCTTGCGGCGCTGGCGTTTGATGATCTTCTCTGCTGCCATGCGCGTCTGGCGGCGCTGCCCCGAGCGGATGATCAGCTTCATGAACTTGGTGTGATCGATGTGTTTATCGTTCATGAGTGAGTAATCAGCGGAGCCGGGCTCATGCGGCGGGTAGAAGATGCCGCAATTGGGGTTGATCTCCAGCATGTGGATTTCGCCGTTTGCGTCCATGCGGAAGTCACAGCGGGCGTACCCGTTGCCGCCCAATTCATTGAACACGCGCAGGGTCTGTTCACGAAGCACTTTCTCAATCTTTGGGTCAGTGACTACAGTGACAGACATCTTCTCATACTCAACCCATTTCATATCATAGTGCTTGAATGATTCGCCTGCCGGGAAGATAAACTCAACGGGCTTCACGGTGATGGGTTTGGTCACATCATCGGGGTTTTCGGCGATCAAACAGGTAAACTCGCGGCCTTCGATAAATTCTTCGATCAAGGCGCGGCCGAACTCTTCAACCTCAACAGCAATTTGTTCACGAAGCTCATCAATATTTTCAACGCGGGATTTGCGGCGAATGCCAACGCTGGCATAGCCATGCGGCGGCTTGACGAGCATGGGGAACTTCAAACGCTTTGCAACCTTTTCAGCATCCTCTGCGCGATTGACAAAGATCCAACTGGGCGTAGGCACGGAAACGCGGCGCGCGGCATTCTTCATTTCATCACGCGTGGGGTCAAAGAATTTTGAATTTGCGCCAGTGAATGCCGCATTGTATTTTTCAAGAGCGTGAACAAGAGCAATACCAGAGAGCGCATCGTCAGGCGTGCCATCACACAGATTGACAAAGACATCCACGCCTTCATCCATCAATGTCTTGATCTGTTTTTCAACGTCCGTTGGCTCCACATGATGCTGCTTCCAACGATACCCATTCATATATGGAGATGGGTCGTAAGGAATATCGTCATCATCTGGCGTGCTTGATAATACACAAATATACATGGTTGTTCCTTTGTTGTCTTTCCTTTAGCATTCAAGTTAATGATTCAACATCAATTAAAGAATCATGTTTTATAAAATTATTTTTACTCAACGCATAACAATGAATAAAAAATTATTATTATATGTTTATTGTATACAACTATTGATTTATGTAAAGGTTTTTGAACATGTATTTATCTTAAAATATCATAAGCATTATTCGATTTAATTAAATTTGTTATTATAAAATCCTTTAACGTCTTTAAGGTTATTAATGTTCTTAAGAAAACACGACGGACTTGATGTCCGTCGTGTTTACGCAAAAATCGCTGCCGCTCAGATGTTTTATTTGAAAAATTGCAACGCATGCTGCTTGTATGTTTTCAGATAATCATCAAGAATATTTTTTGCAACATCCATATCTGAGACAATTGGATCAAGCAGCAGACACTGTAATGCCTTTTCGTAATTACCTTCTACAGCAGCGTCGATGCCAAGCTGCGCGACCATTAATTCACGACGGCATAATTCTGCGATCGGTTCAGGTAATTTTCCAACATGCACGGGATGAATCCCAGCCGCATTGACGTGAACAGGTGTTTCAACTATTGCACTATGCGGAAGATTTTCAACCTGACCTACGTTTGGGAGGTTCGCTGCCAGATGATAATGATTGCCAGCGAATGCAATATTCTCGATCATTTCCAACGCACCTTCTGAATCGGTTTCGAGCAGACTCTCTACTGTCAGATTTCCATTTGCCATTTCGTTTAATCGGTCGAGACTGAAATCACGCAAGCCTGCCATCATTTCCCAGTCATACAGACGGATGTTGAATTTGTCCCAGGGTTTGGTAATGGGGTCGCTCATCCAGGGGAGATATTCACAGAGGTGGGTATCTCCGGGAACCGGAAACAGGCCAAAGTCCCGAAAGACGCGGCGCGTGAGCGGTTCAAATTTTTCGTCGAGTTCAAAAAATCTCTTTCGGAAAAGCGGATACAAATCCTCCCCTGTTCGCTTGTCGTGGATGGAGAGAATCCATGAAAAATGATTCGTGCCAGCAGCGCGGATATCCACCAGTGGGACGGTTTGATCCATGACCATGTGTTGAAGCGGATGCTGCATCACATCGGCGTGCATACCTTCGAGTCCGTCAGGAATCTGAATTCCAAGGTCTTTCGCCAGCGCAACACCCACCATGCCATAGCCAACATATATTTGATGACACAGCCCCACAACTTTTATCTTGCTGTAACGATTAACCAGATCACAAATGCGAACCATTGGGTTGGTGAAATTGATAAACCAGGCATCGGGACAAGCCTGCTCCATATCACGGACGATTTCCAGCACAGGGTTCACATTGCGCGCAGCATGGATAAAACCGCCAGGCCCGCCGTTCTCTGCATACGGTTGGCGCACTCCATACTTGATCGGGATTTCAAAATCAGATTTCCATAATTCTTCACGCGGCCCTACTTCAATGGCAGAGATAACAAAATCCGTTTCATCAAGCGCATCTTTGTGACTAGTGTGTGCGGTGATGGTGAACTTCGCATCCCATTCCTTGTTCAATCGACTCGCAAGCCTGTGAATAATATCCAGACTCTGCGGATTGCGATCTACAAGCCGAAGAGTAGAGCCTTGTAGTTTTTTGGAACGAAGTAATGCAGAGAGAGTATTTTCTCCAAATGAAGCGCTGCCTGCGCCGATAACGGTGATGGTCGTCATATATGTCTCCTTTATTCCAGAATAGTATACAGGGAAAGTTGCAGGCGAGTAAACAGGTTAAAAAAGTAGACAGGTGACTGAGTCACCTGTCTACTTGTGCAGTTGTTTATATTTTTACTTACTTAACCGCTATTTGCACTTCTGCCGTCATGCCCCACAAGAGACCTTCAGGCTGTTCACTCAATTCAATCGTGACCGGAAAGACGACATCTCCACCGACAGTTTCGGCAATGGGAGAAATATTAACTACTTTACCTGCCACAATTACATCCAAAGCCTCGATATAAACATCTACACTTTGGCCGATCTTAACACGAGTAATATCGCGCTCGCTCAAGTCAGTGGTTTTGATTTGCAAATGGTCTAAATCTGCAAGGGTTAGAACCGTTTGACTAGACTGCACGGTTTCCCCAGGAATGACTTGAATATCGACCACTGTTCCAGCGTATGGAGCAAGCAGGGTGTTTTGTGTGAGGCTTGCAGCGGCAGAATCCCAGACCGCTTTTGATTGGTCTGCCACAGACAGCGCCTTCAAATATACTTCCCGTGGAAGGCTGTACCATCTTCTTTTGCCTGTGTCTGGATTTACATACAACACCTTTTCTGCTTTCTGCAGTTCAGCAGCAATACTTTTCGAGTTGTAATCCTGTTCTGCCGCAATGACTGCAAACTCCAATTCAGGCGTATCCAAAATAATGAGCGGCTGCCCTGCCTGAACCTGCTCACCTTCATTGACCGCAATTTCTTTTACAAGCGCTGAAATAGTAAACCCTAATTCAGACACTTGAACAGGGAGAACCTTTGCAGAAGCGATGACCAGATTCGGGTCGGAAACTACAATGGGCTCTGCGGTTGTTGCAGCAGCAGGCGCGGCTACAGGTGTTGGGTTTCCACCGCAAGCTGTCAGGATGATGGTCAATAAAATTGGCCAGATCAATCTTTTCATTTTTATCTCCTCGTTAATTTCCAACGAGGATTTCAACATCCGCGCTCATGCCCCAGAGCAGCCCCTCAGGCTGTTGGTCGAAATCAATCGTCACTTTGTAGACCACATCCCCACCAAGTGTGGATGAGATGTTGGAAATATCTGTGACCTTCCCTTTGAAATCCTGACCCAGCGCTTCCACAAACACATTAACTTCCTGTCCGACTTTCACATGAGGCACATCGCGCTCACTTAAGTCAGTAGTTTCAATGCGATAGCCGCTGAGGTCGCCAATCACAATTACAACCCCGCCAGGTGTTACTGTTTCAGATGGGGAAATATCCACAGAGACAACCGTACCAGCAAACGGCGCAGCCAGATGCGATTGAGCAGCCAAAGTAGCCTTGGCAGAGTCAACCAATGCTTGTGCGCGGGCAACTTCATTCTCGGCTACTTCAATGTGTTTCTGACTGGGCGTACAACCTTCGCCTCGGCAGCCTGTAACACGAATCAAATATTTGAGGTCTGTATCTGCAAATGCCAGATTCGCTTCTGCTTCTTTGACTTTTGCTTCGAGAAGGGTTGTATCCAACTCAACGAGGATTTGCCCCGCTTCGACCTTATCCCCAACCTGCACATTGACCGAGGTGACTCGGCCTACGCTGGTAAAAGAAAGACGCGCCTCAGACATCGGGATAACGAGTGCAGCAGCTGAGACAGAATCTCCGCTGCTGGTTTGAGCGTTCGATGACGGCTGACCGCCTTCCAAAACAACCGTTGGAATAGCTTCAGTTGTGGAAGCTTGCCCACATGCTGTAAGTGCAATCGCAAAAATACTTATGATTATCCAAAAAACTTTTTTCATTCGATGATCTCCAAAAACTGTGTAATGCTGATATATCAATAAATTCTAACAGATTGCACAGGTTTTGCAAAGGTTTTATCAAGAATTGGTTTTACGCCTCTATTGAGAGGCATCTTTCACTATAAGGCCATCTTCCAGAGTGACCACTCGCCTCGCGTAATGGATCACGCGAGGATCATGTGTAGCGAATACAAAGGTAACGCCTGTTTCCTTATTGAGTCTCTGCATGATATCCATTACCTGCTTGCCGTTTTCGGTATCAAGGTTGGCGGTGGGTTCATCAGCTAGAATCAGTTTGGGGTTAGTGGCAAGCGCTCGGGCGACAGCGACGCGTTGTTGTTGTCCACCGGAGAGTTGATCGGGGCGATGATGTGCGCGGTCTGCGAGTCCAACTGCTTCCAACATTTCATTGGCGCGTGCTTTGCGGTCAGCAGGTTTCGTACCATTAAGTAAAAGCGGCATCTCAACATTTTCATACGCGGTCAATGTTGGGATCAGCGCAAAGAATTGAAAGACGAAGCCGATGGCGTTCTTACGCAGGTCTGCGCGCTGGTTGCGATTCAGTTTTGTGGCATCCTGTCCATTGATGGCTACATTGCCGGATGTTGGCTGGTCTAACAGACCGATGAGTTGCAGCAATGTGGTTTTCCCAGAACCGGATGGTCCTACCAACGCAGTGAATTCGCCGCTGCCAACTGACAGATCAACCCCACGAAGCGCTTTGGTTTCCACCTCGCCGATCTTGAATACGCGTGTTGCCTGGGTAACTTTTGTAACTTCCATTTTAGTCTCCTGCTCCATGTAATGCTTCGACGGGTTCCATCCGCGCAGCAAGGCGGGCAGGATAAAGTGAAGCAACAAGAGTAATAATATAAGTAACGATTGTCAGAGTGATGACATTGTCCAAAGTGAGGTGAGCATAAATACGGTCTTCAAAAAGAACGCCTGTAATACCGTAATCTCCGATGTAAATTCCATAGACTGTGAAATAAGCAACCAACGCACCGCCGATAAGCAAGCCGCCGATCACTCCACCGGTGGCAAGCAGCGCGGCTTCTGCAAGGAATTGCGCCATAATGCCGCGCCCTTTCATGCCGATTGCAGCAAGGATGCCGATCTCACGCGTGCGTTCAAAGACTGCCATCACCAATGTGTTGGTAACAACTGTGGCGGTAATCCCGAGAACGATGAGATAAATTACGACAAAAAACGCATTGGCATAATCTTCAAATTGAGTAATGAATAGATTCTGCTCGCGCCAGGTGAGTATCTTGTAATTATTAGACTGAATTGCCTGCGCAACCGCATCTGCATCTTCGCTGTTTTGCAGCATTACAAAGATCGTGCTGGCATGGTTTTCAGTAGCCGTAATAGCCTGCGCTTTCGCAAGAGGCATGAAGATCGTACTTTCATCGTAGCCGGGTGTTCGCGTTGTAAAAATGCCGCGAACTGTAAACAGCTGCTCGTTCACATCGCCATTGGATGTGGTAATCAATAAGTTGACCTGATTACCAACTTTTAGATTCAGTTTTTCCGAAAGGATATTGCCGATCAGTATTCCTTCTCGATCATCTGCTTTGATGAACTCTCCGTCGATCATGCCGTCACGGAAAGGCTGGTTCGCCGCAGAGTCAGGATCAATACCAAGTATTTGCACGCCTTTGGATTCATCACTGAGCGTTAAGATGCTGCTGGCGATCAACCGAGGTGTTGCAATGACAACCTGCGGCAGTGATTTGATCTGCTCTGCCACCTGGTCGGGATCTGCGATCAGGTCTTCCCATTTCAGGCTGACTTTGCCTTCTTCGTAGGAGGCAGGCCTGATCTGGAGATGTCCGCTTTGAAGGCGGATGGTGTTTTGCAATGCACCGGTCATTTCACCTTCAAGTACTGAAACCATGAGAAGTAACAACGCCATCCCCACACCCACTGCCAACGCAGAGAGCAAAGAACGTGATTTATTGCGTCCCAGATTCCGAAATGCTAGTTTGAATGCTTGTATCATAAGATTTTTCTTTTCCAGACCTGACAAGTTTCTAAAACCTATCAAGTCTATTACCTATACGTGATGCAAAGCCTCTGACGGTTCGCGCCTTGAAGCAATCATAGCCGGGACAAGCGCCGCGAGCGCAGCGATCACGAGCATGATCGTGGCGCGTGTAAATAATTTACTCACTCCCAAGGTTGGGTAAATCCGCCCGCTGATCAAAGCCATGTAATCTGTAATGCCGGCAAACTGGCTATAATCCATTCCCACCTGCATGAGGCTGATGTTGATACTTAACCCCATAGCCACACCAACGAGCACGCCCACCACGCCGATCAAAGCGCCTTCAAGAATGAATGTTGTGGCAATCTCACCAGGCTTAAGACCCATGGCGCCAAGCAAACCAATCTCTCTCGTTCGTTCGTAGATCGCCATCATGAGAAGGTTCAAAATACCAATACCAGCAATCGCTACAATGATGACGCTGAAAATATCCATCACAATATTTTTGCGGCCAACAGCATTCCCAAGTTCGGGGTAGTTATTTGCCCACGACTCAACCTCGTAGCCCGGCAGGGCAGAAGAAAGCGCAGCAACCACATTCGCTTCTGTGCCAACTTTTTTCAAGGTGATCTGCACCTCAGTCGATTGCCCATTGAGATTGAAGAGGCTTTGGGCTTCAGCCAACGAGATATACAATGTTGCTTTTTCCATACTTGGAATGCCGATATCGTAAATACCAATAACAGTCATCGTGCGTTGGCGGTTCTGCTTGTGAACATCACTACCAACCATCGTAATTCTGTCGCCAATATCTAATGCCAGAGCGTCTGCCAACCCTCTGCCAATCAGGATCGCATCTTCATCAGCCGCATCCAGATACCGTCCCTCAACAACGTGTTCAGCGATCAGGCTCACGGGCGCTTCGGCTTCCGGTTCAATACCAATAATATTGAGCGAGAACGCCCCTTCGCTATTGCTGACAAGCCCACCCGTTTGAATACGGCGCGCAGCTGCAATCACATCAGGCTGGGCCAATGCTGCATTGATAATGGCTGAGTCATCAGCCAAAGGCAGAAGCGGATTACTATCCACTTTTTCGCGATAGCCTTCAGCATGTACTTGAACATTTCCGCCGAGCACACGCACAGCATTCCCAGCAATCGCATCATTAAAGCCGTCCATCAAACCGTCGTACCACATCATCATGCCAAGGGAGAGTCCCATAGCCAGAGCAATGATGACCGTACGGCGGCGATGCCTCCAAATATTTCTCCATGCTAATTTAAAATACAGATTCATTTTTATTCCTTTCTATACGCTCGTGCTAAACTGCGATTCGGTTTTACGCAATCCATATTCCATTACATATAAAAGCTTGTCAATTGTTTCCTGCACCTTCGCAGAGCGCACCCATTTCATAATATCTTTCTGCTTCATCCCTTCAGTCAGGATGTAAGTGGTAATCGCATTCGTCCAAATTTCCATGACCATCACTGCCAATTCAAGATCAATACTCGGATCAACTTCGCCAAGGTCCATGGCTTGTTTGATTATCCGCGTCAGCGCACCTTTTGTCATCTCGTGATATTCGGAAAAAAGTTTTCCGTAATACAGTCCTTCCACGAACAGTACCCGGGTAACCGCCTGCGCCATTCGCGGATATGAAGAATTAAATTCCATACCTATCTTTGTGAGCCAGCGAAAATAATCAAACACACTTTGCCCCTGACTTGGCGGGTGTTTATCTTTGAAAAAAATAGCTTTTTCATTTGCAAGCACATCCACCAAATGTCTGAATACATCAGTTTTGTCTTCAAAGTATTGATAGAAGCTGCCTTTTGAAATACCGCTGTTCGCCACAATACGGTTGACGGATGCAGATTCAAATCCATAGCCGGAAAATTCATCAATTGCGGCATTTACAATAGCTGTACGTTTTTCTTCAGGGAGGTTTAGGAATGTTTGCTTAGGCATAAATGTGACCTCTTGGTCATATGACCGACAGGTCACATTTTACGACGATTCCCCCGCCTGTCAATATAATTAATGTCACAATCGCCTCTTTCCCCGCTGACAGTTGATCCTGTTTCGAGAAGCATTCTCTCCCCATAATGAGTAACTATAATCACTCCATCCCTACGGGACCTTAAACAAAAAGTCCGCAGGATGACAAATCATCCCACAGACTTAACATACTCGTTACTTCCCACTCCCCACCACCCACTGCCTTCCACCCACTTTCCCCAACATCATCTTCACCAACAATCCTGCCCGCCAAAACGCGACGGCCGCCATGCCATGCGCAAGTACCGCGAACAGCGGAGGCTTTTGGAATGTGTAATACGTCCAACACTCGCGGGTGGTTCCCCACAACTCAAGGAAGTATCCCAACCCTGCGCCTGCAATAAAAGTCAGCAAAGCGAAGCGATGATCTGTGGGAGTGAGAATAAGCAGCACACACAGGATGATCGAGAGAATGGTATAGGACTTGTCGAATGTTGGGGAAACGAAGACCAGCATGAGGATTAAGAAAGAGGCGAAGGTCAGCCAGTAAAGAGCAGTGACCAGTGAATAGTGAACCGTTGATTTGGTTTGTCTAGTCGCTTGGTCAATCATCCAGTTGAGTAATCTCGTAATTCGATCAATCGAGAGACTCGCGATCGGCCAGGCTGGGATGATCCACAAAGGCGGGCGCTCGGCGGTGTAGTAATGCCAGAGATTGGTTTGCGTGCCCCACGATTCAATTGCCAGCCCGCCGCAAATACCCACAAAGACAATCAACACATCGGTCTTGAGATTTGCGCGCGCCACAATGGTGACAGACATAAAAAGGAAAACGCCAAGCAGCAGCCAGTCCATGTACAGCCACCACGGGCCGTCCCAATCAATGTATGAAAGCACCTCTTCTGCCAGCGGCCACCAGATATATAGGATAAGGAAAATGGTGACAAAGAATCCGCCAAGCAGAATGGATGAATCACGAGTCCAGAAGGGCTGTTTTTGATTTTCCATGCGGCGGATTATAGTGCAGAGATATTCGGTTGTTGATAAATCTTTTGTACTATAAAAGACCTCCGAGGTTTTAAAAACCTCGGAGGTCTATCTTTGACTATTCGCTTTCCTGCTTTTTTGCCTGTCTGACACCGAGTGACTTTTTAAACATCTCAAGTTTTTCATCCAGCCCTTCTTGCATTGCAGCACTGGCAAGAAACCAGCCGAGCATATCGGCGCGGTCTGGAGCGGATTTGTATCCTTCCAGCCTAAGTTCAAGGCGCACTTGATACAGCCGATAGGATTCAAGAAAATCCATTAATTTTGTCAATTGCTTTTTCTTCAATAATCCTGCCCAATTGGAAAGGTTCACCTCGGGGGAAGAATCAAGAATGTTCTGAGTGCGGCTAATGATATCTGAAAGCGCATCCTTTGCCCTTTTAGTGAGCACAGGCGGATTTTGTTGCATGGGGCTCAGCATATCTTCGTCAATAAATTCATTGGCTTTGCTTGAAACAATCTTTATCAACTCGAGATGAATCCCAAATGCCAGATTTAACTCCTCGATCAACATACGAAATTGACGGCTCTTCACCACTTGTGATTTTACGATCTCATAAATGGTATTAATGGAAATCCCCAGCCCAACAACAAGGGCCGCACTATCCAACGCATCTTTCCAAAATTGATTCATTCGACCCTCCAATTTATATATCAGTTGGTTCTGGCAACATCACTTTCCATACCACCAACACAGCCACAAGAAATGCAACTCCCAAAACCCCTGTAATACCAGGCAGTACCCACATCAGCGCAGAGCTTTCAAAGGACTTTATCCGCGCATCCAGTGGATGTTCAGGGTCATACAACACAGTCACTTCATCACCTATCTCATACGATGCCGGGTTACTACCCTCAGACAATTGCACTGTGTGGCGTTTCCCGTCACTGGAGACATACTCCACAACAGGATAATAATATTCCTCAACGATTCGATCCTGCTCATTCACATACAGCCGCCGCTCGATCATATCCACAACGCGGCCAGGAGAGCTCGCCTCGCTATTTATCTTTGCAATTGCATTAATGGATGATATTCCCGCCACCAGCAACATGATGCTAGCAATGCCAGAGAAGATCCAAAGCACAACCTTCTCCACAGGGAACTTGCTGATTTTTTCAACATCCTCCCTTAATCGCTTGAACTCTTCATCATTGAAATCGAAATCTTCCATGTCATTTGATGAATATTCCAACATCGACTCCAGCCTGCGCCTGTCTGCCTCATCCGGAACATCGTCAAGAGTCTCATACACCACGCCATTCACTTCAAAGGAAACAGGAGAATCATCCTCCCAATTTATTGAATATTTCTTTTTTGCCATTGTATTCCTCCAGAAAAATTCTATCATGTCCGGTTGTATTTCGCCTTCATCTTTCCTATAATGAATATGGATATCAATGGAGCAAACCAATGGACTTTCGCAAGATCGAAATATTCCTATCCGCAGCAGAGACATTCAGCTTGTCTGAAGCGGCGAAACAAATACACCTCAGCCAGCCAGCATTAAGTCACCAGATCAAATTACTTGAAGAAGAACTTGACGTTAAGCTATTCATCCGCAGCAACACCGGCCTAAAGCTGACCGATGCGGGGCAGTTGCTCATTCCCTGGGCGCGGCGCATCATCCACGACACGAATGATATGAAAAACATGATGTCGTCTCTGCAAAATGTATTAATTGGTGACCTGCGAATTGGATGCAGTTCTTCCAGTGGAAAATACATTTTGCCCGTTATTGTCGCGCGTTTCTGTAAGCACTCCCCTGGAGTTCAAGCACGCATTCTAGCTTGCAGGCCAAAATCTGCTATTTCATGGCTATTGGAAGGGGAAGCGCACCTGGGTATTGTCAGCTCCGAGGTAAGTGACGAAAGTCTGGAATCACAAGAATTCTTTCATGATTCAATCAGCTTAATCGTCCCAGCCAAGCATCCCTGGGCCTCACGTTATTCCGTAGAAGCCGCCGAGATTCTACAAGAGCCCCTGATCATGCGTGAAGATACCTCAGGAACGCGAAAGGTAATGCTGGAAGAACTCGCCAAATTCGATATTGGTCTCGAAGACTTGAATATATTTCTGGAAGTGGGAAATGCTGAAGCCGTTGTAGAAGTCGTTGCCGGCGGCTTTGGTGTTTCATTTGTTTCCGATCTAGCCAGCAAATATCTACGGGATTTAGGGCGCATTGTAAAAGTCAAAGTAGATGGTGTAAACATGAAGCGCGTCAACTACATGGTGCGTAAACGGGAAGCTGCTCCCCACCGCCCTAGTGACGTATTCTGGGGCTTCATCCATGCTCTGGAAAACACCGATCTGCTTCATGCACGCCATAACTAGCCATACAAAAACAATCTCAGGGCTTACACAAATCCCAATAGAATCCCGCTGATCTACAATTCTTTTAAGAGAGTAGCGGATAAAAATCATTCTACGTAAATCTGAATCAAAAATCTGTCTGATATTGACTGAAAACAAATCAATACCAGACAGATTTCTTATACCAACAAGTCATCTGTCGTTATATCAAAGCACAATCTACTCCATCCCCCACTCAAATTTACAAACCATCAAACTGCATTCTCCAGCGTATCCTGAAGGATCGAGTAGTGCGCCATAAAATAGCCGAAGAAAAAACTACAAGCTACGCACCCGCCCCAATAGAAAGGCGTAGGGTCGATCTGAATTACATTAGACAATGCTGCAATTGGCACAAAGATCAATCCAAGTACCAAGATCAATCCAGCCAAAATATATAGGGTGGGATGCTTCTCATGAACGCTCGCAAAAATGGTGTGCCGCTTATTTTGGGTTGCAAAGCCCAAAATTGCCCCACCCATCACTCCAACGAAGAGTGAAACTGCCATGTTATTCTCCTTGTAATCAAAAAGGCAAATTGGACATCACAGTAACAGAAAGCTGTTACTCACAGGGCGCCGAACACTACAATACCATCCGACTCTGCCCGCACTTTTAGCTTATTCCATTCCGAATCCCTATGCCAGTATGGAACGTCATTCATATGCTTTCATTAATTTATAGCTGGACATAACTTTTATTTATATACCCACATCTTCATAGGCATTGTCTTATAAAAAGGATATGCTACAATAACCCCATGCTCTCTCGAGTATATTCCTGTGCCGTGGTGGGACTAGAAGGCGTAATCGTTGAAGTGGAAGTAGATTACACAAATGGACTCCCTGGCGTAACCATCGTTGGCCTGCCCGACGCCGCCGTTCAAGAAAGCCGCGAACGCGTGCAAACGGCTGTCAAAAATGCGGGCTTACATTTCCCCCGTCACCGCATCGTTGTCAATCTCGCGCCTGCCGTTGTCCGCAAAGAGGGCCCCGCCTACGACCTTCCCATCGCGCTCGGAGTCATCATCCTTTCCGGCTACCTTCCACCTGAATCAATTGAAGGCAGCCTCGTCATCGGTGAACTCTCGCTCGATGGACTTGTCCGCCATACCCGAGGCATTTTGCCAATGGCTGCTACCGCCCGTGCCAATGGATACAAGCGCATGTTCGTCCCTGAAGTGGATGCGCCCGAAGCAGCCTTGATCCCAGACCTTGAAGTCATCCCGGTCAAATCGCTTGCGCATCTCTATGACCATTTAGCGGGTCGGCAGCTCATTCAGCCTTATCTTCCCTCAGACAGTTTTCTCGAACCCCTCTTCACCCCCACAGACTTCTCCGAAGTCAAAGGACAAGAACACGTCAAACGCGCGCTCGAAGTCGCCGCAGCTGGCGGGCACAACGTGCTTATGGCAGGAAGTCCAGGAAGCGGCAAGACACTTTTGGCACGTGCCCTGCCCGGCATCCTTCCAGAAATGTCCATCGAAGAATCTTTAGATGTGACCCGCATCTACTCTGTCGCCGACCAACTCCCCGCAGGCACACCGCTAATTCGTCATCGTCCCTTTCGTTCGCCGCATCACACCATCTCCCATGCAGGTCTCGTCGGCGGCGGAAATATCCCCAAACCCGGAGAAATCTCCCTCGCCCATCGTGGCGTGCTCTTCCTCGATGAGTTCCCCGAATTCGGAACAAGAGTCCTCGAAGTGATGCGCCAACCGATGGAAGACAAAGTTGTCACCATCAGCCGTGCCAAAGGATCACTGACCTTCTCCGCAAATTTTCAACTCATTGCGGCTATGAATCCATGTCCTTAGGGTTACACACAATTTGACCAACTTCTCCACCAGGATTGTTC
>Ga0209277_10000569_pt1 | contig 18580 bp, 14 predicted proteins | sample JI81AbrownDNA_FD_187503 | JGI IMG/M metagenome (GOLD analysis project Ga0209277, IMG submission 187503) | Wastewater effluent complex algal communities from Wisconsin, to seasonally profile nutrient transformation and Carbon sequestration -... | ecosystem: Engineered > WWTP > Effluent > Algae... | reverse complement strand
AGAATTGGATAACATAGGTTCTGCGAGTGAGCCCGAATTAAATATATTAGATGATGAACCTGAGGACGAAACTATTACTTTGAGTCCTGATGAATTAGGCAGTATCATAGGTTCTGAAGAAAGCTCTCCTGACTCTGAATTCAGTGAAGAGAAAGAGGAAGACGAAGAAGTCAATTTTGATATTTTCGGTGATGATGATACAATTGAAGAGGATGAGGTCGAGGAAGCTAGCTCCGGTTTGGAAGGCGAGTATGAAGAATCTCATATGGAGTCGGAAGAAGATGACGAGGGCCCTCTTGCCCTTTCCATGGAAGAATTAGAATCAATTGCTGGAGAAGCGGAAGAATCTTCCGAAGACGAGTTAGTTGATAGTTTAGATAGAGCGCCATTACCGTATGAAGAAGAAAAATCGAATTCAGATCTACTTGAAGAGAATTTAGAAGACGAATCCATTGCTCTATCAATGGAGGAGTTGGAAAACATCACAGGTGGGGAAGAAGAGGTAGATTTTTCAGAAGGTGTAGAAACAATTTCTGAGCCTTTAACGGAACCAGAAGTAGAAACAGTCACTGGCGACAAAATAGATGATTTGATCGGTGATGAAATACCAGGTGATGACTTGGATGATATCGCAGATCTTCCGATGGAGGAGCCAGATTTAACTCAAGTCGATGATTTTGATTTTGAATCTGATGAGTCAGAATCTGAAAAAGATGCCATTGAAGACTTTTCGTTAGGTGATACTCCTGATCTAGTGGAACATACTGATTTAGTAGAGTTCGGAGAGCCAGAAGTTGTTCCCGAACTCCGCGAACCAACACTAGGAAATGATGAGAGTGCCGGTGTAGAAATAGATTTAGATGAATATGCGCCGGAAGGAAAATTATCTCCACTTGAAGAATTGCGAGCAACACAATCTCCGACATTGGAAGAGAAATCTCTTACTGCGGCGGCGGAAGAAGCTATACAAGATCCTGGCTCCGAACTTTCCGTTGGTGATCGTAAAAAGGTATTAACCTACCTTGATAATTTGTTGGGCAACCTTCCTGATGATGTAATCAAAGAATTTTCAAAATCTCAATACTTTGATTTGTACAAAAAACTAATGAAAGAATTGGGGTTATGACGTGGGACTTCTCGATCGTGCCGAGAATCTAAGCAAGTCCTCCGATGCGACGAAACCTTCGCAAGGATCTGTTCCAAAATCGAAGTCCCTTTTAGAGAAAGCGAAACAGTTTTTAAAAGAGGAATCTGACGAAGATTGGATTGGCGATATTTCCGATTTGCCTGCGACTGAAATCAGTGATGACTTACCTATACCAGATGCCGAAGTAGAAGTTGACTTAAGCGAGTTAGGTGGCTATTCTCCTGAAGGCGAAGAAGACTTCGGATTTTCCGAACCTACGCTAGATTCGGATGATTTGATCGATTTTAACGAAGAGACTCCAGAAAATGCGGAATCGGAGGAGATATCCAGTTTTGATTCCGAAGAGGATGATTTTAAAAACCAAGAACCAGATTTAGATTTGGATCTAACTGCCGAAGAACCTTTATTAGATGACAATTTCAGTCTGCCGGAACCGGATTTAGAAGAACCAAGTCTAATCGATGATGTCGCTGAAGAGTCTGAAATTAATCCCAACGAACAAAACTTAAGTGATGAGGATGAACTCGAAAACAATCTGGAAATTCCTGAGGATATTTCTGTTGAAAATAAAGATGAGAATGTAGTTCCTGCAGAATTACCGGAGGTGGATCTATTTGATGATTGGGAAAAAGATGCACATGCTGAATCTGTAAAACAACCGATTCGACCCATCAATGAAGATCCAGTTCCACAGGATAAAAGTTTCCTTTTCGATGATGAATCCGATTTTTCAACGGCTCCGATGGGGCAATATATCGCTTCTAAAAAAAGAATCGAGAATTACCAGGCCGTCTTTGAAATCACAAAGGAAATCTCGGCTTCTAAAGATTTTGCTGAATTCTTTGATAATCTTGTTTTCAGTATTATTGGACAGGTGGGCTGTTCCTCTGTCGTCGTTGTAACCTCCACTCTGCAAGAAGCGGAGAGATGGGACGCACTGAATGCTGAAGGAATAGATCTCATGGACACGTGGTCCTTTGAATCGAATGATGAGGTATTCCAGAGAATTAAAGAGACTGACACGGTAATTTATGCAGGTGAATTGAAACAGCGAAATGTTCCTGACCGAGAAAAACAAATATTAGATGAGATGGAAGCTGAAATTCTGGTACCGATTCGACATAAGGAATCCTGTTATGGATTTTTAGCTCTAGGTCGGTTGATTAACGAAGAAGAATACATTGTTGATGATTTAGAATTCGTGAAAGTAATCGGAGATATCGCTGGTTCCGTTTTTGAACGTGTCTCAGAATTCGAAAAATTAACAGAAGAACTTGTGAATGTGAAACAAGTCGTGGAGATCAATGAATCTGTCTTAAAGTCGGCACGAGATTTTGCTGGCGTCCGTAAAATGGATGACGCTTATGACCTGTTAATTGATAATTTAAAAAAGAAACTGGGCGTAAAACAATTTTCGCTTTTAGTCTTAGATTCAGAAAACAGATCTGATTACATCGTATTCGGTTCCAATTTTATTCTTCCAGAACGTGCCAAAGATTTCAGACTAAGTAAAGACTCCGATATAGTAGGCATGGTCTCTAACGTGGCAGGCGTTTATAAATTAGAAAATTTCAGAGAAGATTCTGAATTGAAATCTATTTTTACGAATGATGAACTCGGAATCATGTCTGAATTCACAATTTTGCCAATAATCAACTTGAATTGGTTAGTCGGCATGGTTGTCGTTCATGCTACTGTCAGTCCTTGGACGGACATGAGTCGTGATATTGCAGTTGCCATTATGGAAACTTCTGCCCCTGTGCTTGCGAATTTACTAATTCTCTCTGAAAAAGAAGCACTTTTCAGGAATCCATTCAATCCATTGGAAACTAAAATATTATCCGAGATTGAAAAGGCAGAAAAAATGAAACTTAATTTTACGGTTTCAATTTTTAAGATTCAAAACGTTGCTAGAATGATCCATTTGTTTGGGGCAGGGAAATTCGCAAGATATGCAGATACTCTGCGAAAAACAATCACTGATCATATTAGTGAAAATGATTTTTTTACTAGAGTAGGACAGGGAAAATTCGCCATTGTTCTTCATGGAAAAGATCGGGAAGAAACGGAAATAGTAATTAAAAAGATAAAATCATCGTTTGGGAAACGAGAGGAGTTTTTTAGCGCCACCTTTAAGCCTTCCTATCGTATCCTCAGCCTTTCCTATCCGAATGATACCAAAGATAAAAATCAATTTATGGAAATGATAGAAGAAGCATAAACCTAGAAGTAAAATCTGTGTTATTCAATTCTATTCCTTTTCTCGTAAGCTTTCTTGTATTTTTTTCAATCTATTGTTTACTTAATCGTAAACTTCAAAATATTTTATTACTAGTCTACGGATTTTATTTTTATTCCTACTGGAATTGGAAGATGAGTCTTCTTCTTGCTGCTTCAATCCTCTTCAATTTTTTATTCGGACATTTAATCCAAAACACTGTGAATGAACGCTCAAGAAAAAAAATAGCAGTATTGGGCATCGTTTCCAATTTGTTATTGTTAGGTTTTTTTAAATACACTCTTTTTGCAGTTGACTTGGTAATAGATGTTTACTCTTTTTTTTCTAATTCAATTTCCATCTGGCGTCCCGAAATTCTATTGCCTGTAGGAATATCCTTTTATACATTTCATAACATCAGTTATCTAGTTGAAATTTATAAGAAAAATATTTCAGCATCAAAAGACCTAGTGACTTTCTCTGTTTACGATATTTTTTTTCCTTTATTACTCGCAGGTCCGATAGAAAGACCAAATTCTCTATTACCGCAATTAGATTCCAATCGAAGAATTACGAAAGAGGGTTTATACAAAGGGTTTTCTATTTTTGTCTGGGGAATATTTTTAAAAACCGTGATAGCAGATTCATTGGCAAAATTTGTTGATACTTCTCTTTCTCAAAGCGGTAACCTAACGGATGGTATTCTCTGGATCATCGCGCCAGCATTTGCATTTCAGGTTTATGCAGATTTTTCAGGTTATTCTAACTGCGCTCGTGGGCTCGCTTATGTCATGGGCTTTCAATTGATGAATAATTTCCAGAGACCATTTTTTGCAACTAACCCGGTTCAATTTTGGCAAAAGTGGCATATCTCTCTTTCGAGTTGGCTGCGAGATTACGTTTATATTCCGCTAGGTGGAAATCGATCTGGGTTTTTAAAACAGAATTTTAATATACTTATAGTTTGGATTCTCGGCGGGTTATGGCATGGTGCCACTTATGGCTATTTGGTTTGGGGAATTTATTTAGGATTTTGTATAGTAATTTATAATCTATTTAAAAAATTTCTGATTCCTTCGAACAATCTGATTCTAGAACCGATATTAAAATATACTGGATTATTTCTGACTTTTTTTTCTTTCTCTTTTGGTTTGCTGTTATTTAGAGTTTCCAATTCCGAAGTATTGGTAATTTATATAAAAAATATTTTTTCATTTTCAGCAGAGACTTTGCAATGGTCTTTTGTGATTCTTTATTTCTTGCCCATCCTTATTTTTGATTACTGGCAGGAGAAACTTAATACCAAAGAAACGGACTGGAGACTGAAAGAAATGCCAATCATCTTTTGGTCTGTTTTTTTCTTCGGATTTTTAATATTTTGTTTACTCTCCCCTTTCGCCAAACAAGAGTTTTTCTATTTTCAGTTTTAAGTCATCAAATATGAAGTTAAAATATTTCCTAATCTGTTTTTTCGCAATTATCGTATCGATGAATGTATCCTACAAATACTTCGTTCGATTTACGGAAGTGAGTTCTTATCTTTGGTACGAAAATAGGCATAAAAAACTAAATTTTTACGCCGAGGTTTTGGTTTTAGGTGATAGTCAATTATTGAGTGGAATTTCTGCTGCAACGATAGCAGAACTTGAATCGATTTCTCCTGAGAAAGTAGTTTTTATGGTAAGGCCAAGTGAGCAGCCAGAAGGAATGTTAGACCAGTATTTGACATATAAATCGTCCTTCCCGAATTTGCGAAAAATTTATTTAAATCTCTCACCTATCTCTCTTTCGAAGAACAGTGTAACAGATGCACACAAAGAATTATTTTTTAGTTTCGGAACCTTACAAATGCATCAGCTAACGGATTCTTTTTTGCGAAAGGCTTATTTTTCTAATAATCATGATTTACTCTGGAAAATTTTGATCGAAGTTTTTCCGTATTTAGGTTTAAATCAAAATTTTTCCTCTCTCTTTGGTATTGTTCCATCCTCGGCAACAATCCTTGGAGAAGAGATGAATTACTCCGATCATTTCCTCCAAAAAACTCCAAGTATATCAATCATCAAAACCAGGCTGGCTCAAAACGAATTTTTAAAAGTACATTTCGAATCAAAAGAATATTGGACCTGGAAAGATTTTGGCATCGAGCATAAATTAGGCGAAAAGGATTCTCTTCCCAAGGGTAGTTCGCTCGCATTTCTGAAAAAACGAAATTTATCGATTCAGTTAATCGAAAAATTAAAAATGGAAACAGAAGCAGATCATATCGATATTATCTGTTTAGATCTTCCGTTCTCTCCAGAATTAGAAAGCGATATAACTGCGAACAATATTAGATTCATTTTGAATGATGAAATTGCAAAATTCGGATTTAAACGAGTGATTCGAGTAGGTCCAAAAATCTTAGACCACTCAGATTATTTTACAGACTTTACACATCTCAACGCAAAAGGAAGAGATGCGTTAAAAACTTATTTATTAAAAAACAAAGTTAAATCTATTTAATAATCCCAGCTTTTTTCCCAATAGCATGAAGGTTTAATCCCCAACCAATTCCTAAAAAATTCTTCGGTGTTAAGATCTCGTCTGTTGTAGGATCCCAAATATCTTTTACAAAGGCTTCTGTCGAAATCTCGGTTGCGTAGGGTATACCCCAAAAATTCTTCTCATCTAAATTCTTCATTTGTCAGCTCCTATTAGCTCGATTTATCTTTTTTCACCATTTCAAAAAATTCTTTAAAATGATACGCAGAGTCATGAGGTCCGGGGCAAGCCTCAGGGTGGTATTGAACTGCCATTACTGGCAAACCTTTCTTTTTTAGTCCCGCAACAGTATTATCAAATAAATTCAATCTAGTAATAGGCATATCTTCGGTTGAATCACCTAACACGTGGAATCCGTGATTTTGACTCGTAATCTCTACTTTTTTAGTCTCTTCATTTCTCACCGGATGATTTCCACCTCGATGGCCAAATTTTAACTTCGCCGTTTTTCTTCCTAGAGCAAGACCTATAATTTGGTGACCTAAACAGATACCGAATAAAGGTTTTTTTGCATCCATTATTTTTTTGGCTGAGCTAATGGCATAAGATAACGGTTCGGGATCTCCCGGGCCATTTGATAAGAAGTATGCATCAAAATTTTGTTTTAACAAATCCGATGCATCTGTTTCTGCTGGAAAAACATTTACATTAAATCCAGCAGCATCCAATAATCGTAATATATTTAGTTTCACTCCGAAATCATAAACTGCCAAATTATACTTACCAGAATCATGATTCCCGAATTTGTAAGTTTTTTTAGTTGTTACGACTTTCGCTAGATCGGCGCCAACCATACTAGGAGCCGATTTTACTTTTTTCAAAAAATCATCAGAATAAGAATCAGCTATAAAAATTCCGGCTGACATTGCCCCTGAGTTGCGGATAATACGCGTTAATTTTCGTGTGTCTATGCCTTCAATCCCAGGAACATTAAATCTAATTAAGAAGTCTTTTAAAGTTTCCGTTGATTTAAAGTTAGATGGTCTTGCGACATACTCCTTTACGATCAACCCACTTGCATGAATTTTCTCGGATTCCATATCATCGGGGCAAATGCCGTAATTGCCAATCATGGGATAGGTGAGGTTGATCATCTGACCTTTGTAAGATGGGTCAGTTAAAATTTCCTGGTATCCGGCCATTGATGTGTTAAATACTACTTCTCCAAGGGAAGAAGTTTCTGCACCAAAAGAGGTGCCCTGCATGATTTCACCATTTTCTAAAACTAAGAAAGCTTTCATCAGATTCCATTCCATATAAGCCTAGCAAAAGAGCGAACATAAAGAGAAAAAATAATTCAGATTCTTGCCAATTTTCCCTCTCTCTGTTACGAGAGCGAATGGGGCAGAGCGGGTCGCCCACGATCCACTCCCCCCACCCAGAAAAGAGGGTGGGGGACTCCTCTCCATGCGACATAAACCCGCCCCTCCCGCCCTTCATTCCTCCACAAAATACCGTTTCAATCGATGATATCGGTATTTCCCGGAAATTTCCACAGTCTCCATGCGATCGAGTCTCTCGCGATATTCTTGTGCTTTCTCCGGCGAGACCGTCAGGTAACCGCGCCTTCCGGCAGCTCCACTGTAGACGATCTGCCCCGTAACTGGGTCTGCTTCCAGGATTTGACCTGCGACGAATTTCGATTGGGCAGAAGTGCCTTCTGGGACTCCGACTTGGAACCTTCTTCCTACATTCGGTTTCCCTTCACAAATCACGTTTCCTTTTCCTTCCGACGAGACACTCGCCTTCCCGTCTACATCGAGGGGGGATGCACTTTTACTTTGGATCTCTTGCAGATTGGTGAGAGTTTCCTGGTCGCAGAAAATTCGTCTCGTTTGGAAGGCGTTCTTTTCCTCATATTCAAAGTAGGGGAGGTTTGCGACTAAATTGACACGGATCAACTTGCCAGAATAACGAATCCATTTGATTTTTGTCGCCTCTGCCTCTGAATGCAGAAACAAAAGGAAAAAAACGAGGCTCATCACGGACAATTTGGCTGCTTTTCTCATATTTCTCCTAGGACATCTCTCAAAATTCATGGTGCAATGCGTCACAATTTACACAAAAAACACAAATTTTGCGATAATATAACAATTTTTAATTTGACAGAACGTTTTCTTATGTCTAAATCTGCTTCAATTGTGGGAACTATTTTCCTAACCTACGTTGGGTTGTGTCCACAGGATAAAAAAATTCAGGAAAACAAACTCACAAGGAGTAACCATCGAATGTTGAAATCACTTCGCATCGGAATAATGGGGATCGTGTTCGTAGCTGCGGCCGCTAGCCTTAGCGCACAAACAGGACCTCGTTCTTATGTCAATTTTGGTCTCGGGGGCCAATTTGACTTAGCAGGATTGGGCGGAACCATCCTAAAAGACGGTCTTGACTCATCTAAACCAGTTAGAGATTCTCAAGGTAACGTAACAGGCTCAACACAACAAGCTATTTACGCTGAAAACACACTAGTAGGTTTGAACAAGTCTACAAATGGTTTCGTAGGTGTAAAAGACAATGGTGCGATGACTGGTCTTAACCTTAACATCGGTTATGAGAAAGAAGGCCTTTTCGGTATCAATTCATTATTCTATAGAATAAGCGTAAACCATACAAGTAAAGTAGCGGGTGGTTACACAACATCTACTGTCGCTGGTTACAAATGGTTAGAACAAGAGTGGAGCTACAATGCATGGACTGTTCCAGCTTTTATCGGAGTGAAGCTTTTCAATGCTTCTAATGATACAGCTGTGTACGTTGCCGGTGGTGCGAACTACTTCAAAGGTCAGTGGGGTGTTGCTGGAACCGTTGATGGCGATGCTCTAAAAGCAGCATTTCCTGGTTTAGCAGGTCCTGGTGGAGCTTTCCTATCTGACGCTCCGACACCTGGAATTTACAAAGAAAACATTAAATTTGGTGCTTCTGGTTTTGGTCTCAACTGGTTAGTTGGTGCACAAACAAAAGTTACTGCAAAAGGTCACTTATTCTTTGAATTAGAAACGATCCTTTCAGGAGCTATGGGAACAGGTGGTACACAATCAGTGGGTGGTGCAAACGCTATCGCTCCGATCGCTGCTTACCCAGTTCTCGTGGGTGGTCAAACCTACCGTGTTGGTTACAAACTCGAGTTATAATCTAGGAGATATAGATGAAACGTAATTTAAATAAATTTATCGGCATTGCGCTTGTAAGCTCTCTAGGCTTCTCCGCATGTCACAAAAAAGCCGTAACAGAAGAGCCGGGTTTGGCACTTTTGCTTGCGAATGCAATTTCTTCGGCTGCAAGTGGGGCTTGTGCGATTAGCATCAATGCATCAGGACTATATTATGGTCAAATTCAGCATTGTGCGATCAATGGTTGCGCAGGGTTTGGACTTGGTGCAACATTTGTTCTTGCAGATTACAACGCAGCAACAGGTAAAGGCATAGATGCAACAGCGTTTGCTGCCCTTCCACAAAACGTACGTTACGATGCATTTTATACTGACTCGGCATCTTGGGGTGCTACGCAAAGAAATGCTCGTCTTGCTACTTCAAAAACACAAGTTGATGCAGCAACGGGTAACGCTTGGGCAAATCATGTAGGAACCGGTGTTCTTGCTTGCGCTCGCATTCCAAAAACAAATTGTAGTGTAACAGGAGTAACGACAGCAACGAGAGCAATTGATATCACAAATTCTGTTGCAATATTCGAAGCTCTTCAATCAAATACTGACTGTAGAAAACCTGGATATTCTTACAATGCTGCGCTTGCAAAGTCGATTTTGCGTGGAGCGCCAGATAGCCAAGCAATTTCGCTTTCAACTGGAACATTCACAAATACATCTACAAACGGAACACCAACAAGTACAACTGGAATTTCTACTGCAGCGGGTATTCTTGCTGAAAAAATGTATCCTAAGTTTGGATCGCTTGTCGGCTTAGGTTTCGGTATATTAATGCCAATGACTACAGGAACAACAGCTTTCCCAACTGATACTAATTCTTCTACTGTGGATGCATTTAAGGGTGGTGGAAACCTAGCGGTAACACAAGTTGGTAGTTGCGAGTCTTTAGGTCTATTTGCAGGGACAACTCCTGATACTCCAGATAGCGCTCGTAAAGCACTTACTCCTCCCTCTGAAGTTGCTTATGCGTTGTCGACAAATGGTTTAGCAGCTGCTGCTTACAATGCGACAGTGGGTGGAACATCAATTGACTCCGCTCCAAATGCGACTGTCTACGCTGGCCCAACAGCAGCTGACGCACAAGCATGTAATGCTTCTTTCCGTAAAAAGTCTCCGATTTCCGTTGCTCTTGGTGGTGGAACTCTTCCTGCTATCACAGGTCAATCTGGAGATGGCGGAGCAACTAGCTTACTTTCGCTTTGTGTATACGGTAGCACATACACTAAACGTGGTCGATTACAAGCAACATTGGCGACTGGTTTAGGTTTGGCACAAGCTAACATTACAGAGTGTGGAAGCGGAAACACTGCATTCCACAAGGCAGAATTGGCGAAGACAGCTACGATTTTTGCTGAAATGGGAACTACTTCTACCGACTTTCCGAATACGAATTAATCGTTTTTGATTTTAGTCGTTTTATTTAAACCCTCAAGCTTATACCTTGAGGGTTTTTTTATAATTTTTAAAAGTACAATCTTTCCTAGTCAATTTCTCCGATTTGGAGCCTTCCTTCTTACGAGCGAGCGTCGGTATCGAATCTCGATACATTTATTTTTTAAATATGGAATACTGTTTTAAAAACTGCTGACCATCCTTGACTAGGTCATAGTATGTTTCGATTTCGTCTTGGTGTATTCTGGACAGAAAAGAGAAACCGGTTCTGAGGAGGAGCCCCATTCCTTAAAATTCACTTGCTTTGGTGCACAAGCATCCATTAGCCTGTCCCTCCAGGGAAGTCCTCATGAATCACAGAAAACGTATCGGAATCTTTTTTCTTACCCTCACTGTTTTAGCATTGGGTTGTAAGCCGAAAGAAAAAGAAAATCGCGACCAAGACTTTCTATCTCTATTTTTTTTTGACCAAACTACGGGAAGCTGTGCGACAATTACGAAAAATTCCACTGGCACAATGTATACTGCGTCTGGCTCGAATGTTCCTAAATCTGGATGCAATGCCGAGAGCCTTTCTGCGACTTTTTATACTACAAGTCCAGCGATCGCAAAGGCCGCAGTAGATACATTTTTTGATGGTGGGAAAGCCGTATTTGATGCCCATTCCGCTTGCACGACTTTTTCTACGGCGCTTACGACTGCCAAAGGCACCATCACAGAAGCGACAATTGCCGCGACCCAGTCTACACTCACCTCTGGAGTGGTGGGATGCACGAGTGTAGGTTCTTATCCATATCGAGTGACCAATTCGAAATGGATAGGTGTCCAGATTTGTAAAGATGAGGCAAGCATTGCGGCTGTGAAAGCTTTGACTGCCTACCAAAGCTTTCCGAACGTCTCTCTAGACATGGCTTCGAGTTTAACCAATCGTAAGACAATTTTAGCTTCGACAAAATCTACGAATGGATTTACGGATGCACAGATACAAAAGTTAGAGCCACATGGAACAGCGGAATTAAACGTGTTTTCAGGAATGAATTACCTTACGTATTTCCTTTCGAAGGCAAACGTTTCCTGTGCCAAACAAATTGTGGAATCTGATTCTTCCTTAAAAACATTTCTGGCAGCATCATCTGGATTGTCCGTGACCACGGGCATAGAACAATCCGATGTGAGTTCCGTTTCGATTCTGAAGACGAACCCATCCTTTGCTATCTCTTGTGGTTATGGCAATGGATTTACTGCAAATACAACAACTGCAGCCTGCCCAGGAAACTATCCTTCTTTTTGATCATAAATTCGCGCTCCACTTACCAAGTAATTCCTTTGTTAGGTGTAAGATTACAGGCAGTGGCATTTTCTATCCGCAAAAACTGGAGTACTGATTTTGTATTGGATTGCCATGGCTTCGACGTCCCCAGAAACTGAAAAATCATGTCGATTTCCAAACTCTCTTTTTTTAAATTTTTAGGTCCCGGGCTCTTGTATGCAGGCGCCGCTGTCGGGGTTTCTCATCTCGTGCAATCGACAAGGGCTGGTGCTGTTTTCGGTTTTGAACTCCTCATCGTAGTCATTTTTGCCAACGTAATCAAATATCCATTTTTTGAAGTTGGAACTCGTTATACAATCGTCACCGGAAAGTCTCTGTTAGACGGATATGAAAATCTTGGTAGAGTGCCGATTTGGCTCTTTTTCATCATCTCTGTTGGAACTATGTGCATCATTGTGGCGACAGTCACACTTGTTACTTCGGGTCTTTTGGGAATCATGTTCGGAATCCAAATTGCACCTTGGATGTTATGTGCTTTCATACTTGTATTCTGTTTTTGCCTGCTCTTTCTTGGAAAGTATTCGGCCCTCGATCAACTCATGAAATGGATCGTAATTGGCCTCACCATCTCGACTATACTCGCTGTATTTTTTTCATTTTACGCCGATGTTCCTAAATTAGAAACAGCAGGAAAAAGTTTTTCTTTGTCTGATGCAGCTGATATTTCTTTTCTTATCGCTCTCATGGGTTGGATGCCGATTCCAATTGAAGCAGCGGTTTGGCAATCAGATTGGACACTTGCGAAAAAAGAACAAAACGGCGAGTTACCTCCCATGAAATGGGCCATGCTTGATTTTAACATCGGTTATTGGGGAACTACGATCCTTGCCGTTTTTTTCCTTACCCTAGGCGCAAACATGATGTACAATACGGGCAAAGTATTCTCAAACAATGCTGCAACATTTGCAGGTGAGCTCATCCAATTGTATACATCTTCCTTAGGCTCGTGGTCTTATCCGATCATACTGATTGCGGCTTTTTTTACCATGTTTTCCACTACCTTAACTTGTTTTGATGCTTATCCAAGAGTTGTTACTAATTCCTCTCAACGTGTATTTCCTCGACTCAAAAAAGTTAGTAGTGAGAAATTATATTGGGTATGGATTTTAATTGTGGGAGTGGGTGCTGTATTGATCCTTGCATTTTTTTTGACAAGTATGAAAAGCCTTGTTGATTTTGCCACGACAGTCTCCTTTCTCAATGCGCCGATACTTGCCCTGATACATCATTTTATATTATTTGGAAAAGACATTCCGAAAGAACAGAGACCAGGACCTTGGATGAATTTACTTTCCTGGTTTGGAATTCTTTTCCTATTTGGATTCTCTATTTACTTTTTGCAGATTCGATTTTTTTCTTAGATGTCAGGGAGCGAGAAAAGGAATATAATTTTCTCGCTATCGCCTTTACTCTATCTTTTTGTATTCGTCATTACCTTTCGGCTCTGTTTTGATATCGACCCCTTACATGGTCCTCACCAAACTTCGCTTTTCCTTGCGGGACTGCTTGCCTTGATTCAAAGAAATGGAAAAATACATAGCAAGTCGGCTTTGATTCTTGCATTAAAAAGAAATTTTTTTTCAGTGTATCCAGCAATGTTGATTTTATGTTTGGTGGGAATGCTCATTGGTGCTTGGGCCAATGCAGGGGTCCTCGGTTCGATGATTGATCTGGGCATCCGAATGCTCTCTCCCGATTTCTTTTTGCCAGGCATTGCGATTCTGTGTGGAATTTCGGCTGTAGTATCTGGTTCTTCTTGGACTACGGCAGGGACCCTTGGACTTGCGCTCATGGGAGTAGGGAATCTCCTTGGATTTCCACCTGAGGTCACAGCAGGTGCCATAGTCTCTGGTTGTTACTTCGGTGATAAGCTTTCCCCCTTATCAGATACGACTATTTTAGCCTCCTCCCTAACAGAAGTCCCTCTACCAACACATATTCGTTATATGGTTAAGACGACCTTACCCAGTTTTTTGGTATCTTTATTGTTATATTCTGTCTGGAATTTTTTTCACCTTCCCTCCGAGACACCGCTGAACACACTGTCTGATTCTCTTTTTTTAAGTTCTTCCCTCCATTTTGAATATTGGAATTTGTTACCGGTAGTATTGGTATTCGGCTTTTCCATGTTTGGCGTGAGGGCATACATTTCCCTTGGAATTGGAATCCTTTCGAGTTGCTTTTTTTCCTTTCAGCGTGGTGCCCAACCAATAGACATTGTATCCTCGCTAGTATTTGGTTTTCATTCCTCGTCCGGCGATCCAAATTTAGACGTCTTACTCAGTGGAGGTGGCTTTTTGGCAATCTTTCCAACGGAATGTCTGATACTGACTGCAGTTTGGTTTGGTGGAATCTTAGAGGGAATGGGCTATCTTTCGGAATTATTGATCTCCTTAAAACAATGGATTCATGAAAAATGGGATGTTCTCCTAGCAACCATGGGTTCCAGTTTTTTATTGAACCTAACGACTGCCGATCAGTATCTTTCCCTAGTCGTTCCTGCGCGGGCCTTTCGTAACCTTGCACATGAATATGAGATAGAAGGAAAAGAGGTTTCTCGAGCACTAGAAGATTCTGGAACTATTTCTTCCCCTTTAATTCCCTGGAATAGCTGTGGAGCATTCATGGCAACTTCTTTAAAAATTTCAACGATTGCCTATCTTCCATACGTATGGTTCAATCTCATTCATATATTTTTTGCCATTGCCCTAATTCTATTTAGACGAACGAAAAAAAACTAATAAGTTCGCTTTATCTCCATTTTACTTCGCCTTTTTACCGTTAGCTCTAAATTGGGTGCGAAATATTCATTTTAATTTGTTTTGTTTTAATAAAATGGATTTTATGTTACCAAAAATATTAGATGAACAAATCAAAGATTTAATTTTACAGGCCAGAAGTAATGGCCAAACAGATTGTCTATTACCCGATCTGCCGATATGGATGGCTGAAAAGGCTTCGAAAAAAAGAAAAATGACGGAAGACGATCGTTCGGATCTGATCTTGACGATCCTGGAAAAATGGAAAGAGATGTGGTCTTTGTCCTTAAAATACCAACCCTCGATCGTGTTAGGTTTTTTTGTAACGTATGGGTTTAATTTGTTTCGAAACGCGCATCGCAAGAGTTCAAAATTAGAAGGTACGAACGACTATATTGAACTTTGGCAGGAAAAAAAGCCATCGAATGATTCCTTTACTCTTTTGGAAGTTAACGAAAAACAAAATAGCGCCAACATTCTCGAAGGCTTACCGCATATGGTTGGTTTGGTGTTGGCTCTAAGGTTTGATCTGCCGATTGTCGGAACTCAAAAAAAAGCACTGGAATGGAGACTCTGCGAACTGAGGAAAAATTATGTAGATTTTGTGCGGATCTATGACAAAAAGAAGGAATCTCAGTTAAAGAAAATTGAGACGTATTCCACCAGAGTCGTACGTTATACTCGACTTCTATTGGATTGTCCAGATATTGAGAAAAGAAGATGGTATACCAAAAAGAAAAAAGAATGGGCGATACTGAGAGAGAAAGCACTTAACAAATGCTTCTTTTCTGAACGAGAAGTATCCTCGATCTTGGGACTCTCGCGAAAAGAGATCAGAAGTTTGATCTCGAAGGGAATTCGACTCTTGTACGCGCGTAGAAAAGAATTATTGCACTGCGCATAAAAATTTGCTTTACAAAGTTGTTTTTTTCGAGAATTCTAACGCCTATACCACCTACCGAAGGGTTATGAAAATCAAAGTTACGAGTAAAAACGACGTGCACATCATAAAGATTGAAGGTGCCATCAAAGCTGGAAATGAGTTTGAGCTATCTGAAAAGATTGAACAATACATTAAAAAAGGCCAGGTACCTAAGTTTATCATTGATTTGAAGAAGGTTCCCTTCATCAATTCAGCGGGATTAGGTACGTTTTTGAATATATATAAGCACATTGATGGCTTGAATGGAAGATTGGTCTTTGCTAACCTGAATTCGGACATCGAAAACCTCATGGAAATCACGAAACTTTCCAGTGTTTTTGAAATCTATAAAACTCTGGAAGAGGCGGAAGACTCTTTCGAATACTAAAACCTATTGGGGCGATTTCGAGTGTGGTTTTCTTTCGATTGGAAAATTTACGACGAATCGCTTCTAAAACTTGGTTTCGTTCCCTTTTAGTCCTCTTCCTCCTCTACAAATTATTATTTAACGCTTATTCTGCGGATTTTTTCTTACCCCAAATCGTCTCCCGATTTACAGACGCCGAGCTAAAAATCGACACGAGGACGTTTTCTCTCTTTTTTGGTTTAGAAACGAATTCCGTCCAATTGAGAACAAAAGGCCTTTTTTCAAACGAAACGATTTTCGAAGCCAAACGGGTGGCGCTTCGTTATAACTTACTCTCGCTTTTGTTCCTCAAACTCAAACTCAGTGAAATCGCGATTGAATCGGGAACCCTATTTTTGCACGAAAAAAATGGAGTCTGGAATTATACGAAAATAGCCAAAACAATGGCTAAAAAAGAGGACGAGCCCACGGCCAAAGGTGAACCTCTGGAGGAAATAAAAACCTACCTTCCGTTAGTTGCCGAGGCTCATATTCATTTGGATCAATTTCATCTTCGATACTGGAAAGAATCGGACAAACCTATCCTTGCAGATATTTATGATTTCAATTTCCGTTTCGATCTGCTTACGAATCGATTTACTTCCATTCCATTAAACGTCGATCTTCTCGATCAAATTGATATTTTATATTTTGCACTCAATCCGAATCGTTCAGTCCCCATCGAAATCGAATCTCCGGAATTAAACTGGAAACAAACGTTACCGATTAGTATGTTACTCGATTGGAAAAATGAATCCAAGAATCCAGTATTTTTATTATCTTCTAATATTGGTTCCGACCAAATTCAGTTAGAATATAAAAAACGACCGATACAATTTGGACTTTCCGTGGATCAGCATGTGGAATTTTATCCAGACAAGGATGAATTAAAATTTAAACGATTTTTTTTAAAAGTATTAGGTGATACTTGGATTTCCCTCACGGGCAACATTACAGATGTCCAAACATCTGAACCGAAAGTTGATGTCCAAGTAGCAGAATCGAAAATACATTTAACTCCCATTCATCGACTATTCAATCAAATGGAAGGTATACTGCCATCGATTTCTATGAATGGAGATTTGAGTTTCGAAGGCACTTCCCTAAAGGGAAAATGGAGTGACGTCGAAATTAAATTAAGACTGCTCGCCACGAATTTGACTTTCGTTATGGGAAAAATGCGCAAACACAATGTAAAAAGCGCAGATATCGACCTGAAGGGAAATTTGAATTTCGCGACCAAAGAATCCAAATCGGCAAAAAATCCTTTGCCTTTTTTAAACTCTTTTCGGACAGACAAATTCTCGTTAGTTTACAATGAAATCGTGTTAGGATTAGAGGGAAGTTACGAAAAATCAAAAAACCTTGGTGTTCTAGTCAATATCGAGAATTTAAATCTCTCAGATTTTACAAACGTGGTTGGAGGACGGACAAAAGCAAAAATTAATGTAGTAGCTGAAGATTTTTCCTACCTTCCAGTCAATGTTGACTTAGTAATAGATAGTTTTCGATATGCGATAGATCGATCGAGATCTCCGTCCTCTCGCATCAACCTATTAGGAAATGTTTCACTCGTATTTGACAGACCATTTGGGCTTTCTGCTCTAAATATCGCAGGTGTAACGCTAACACAAAAAACCTTGTCTGGTGTTCGAGCTGTTGGACTCGATCTTATTGGAAATTTAAGTCTTGGACACGAGAATACCCACATTCATACCTCCAAGGCGAATTTAAATATCAACATTCCGACTCTCTTACAAACACTACCTCTAGTCCTAAAAGAGAAAATTGCTCCGCTTCAAAATTCTCTTGGAAGCGATCCTTCTCTGAATTTAAAATCGGACATTAGTTTAACAGGGCAAGGTCAAAGATTTAAAATTGATCTAACGGGGGTTATACCTGGATTAGAATTAAAAGATTTGAATCTTGTTATTGATGCGAGCATCGCTAAAAATAAAGAGAAAGCTATTCGGATTACGACTGCTAAACTCAGTGCCTACCAGAAAATAGTCTCTTTGGATATGAATGGTACTTTAGAAGAACGTCCAGGAATCGAAAAGGCGCCCTTTGGTAAATATTTTGCTAGTCTCGACACAAAATTAAGTATTTTTTCGAATGAAAAGAGATATCTCCTTAAAGGGATTTCCTTTATGGGGGATCTAGCGTTAACGGCCAAAATACGAGATTTTGATATTACAGGATCCCTTAACTCCACTCACTCGAATTTATATCAAAACAATCAGAAATGTCCAGGCGTGGATTGTCGGATGTTTTTTGTGGAAGATTTGCAGGCGAATATACCCTTTCAACACAATCTCGCCTGGAAAAAAAAGGAAAGTTTGATCATCGGGGATAAATCTGTATTTATAAAAACCTATGGAAGAAGTGCAGAACCAAATTTAAAAATCAGTCAGATCATTGGAACCCACCCTAGCATTTCAGATTTAGCCTTTGAATACGTGAAAAAACAAGGCGAAACCCCTGGTTTATCAGCTCGAATTGATTATCGAGAGAATTATGCGACCATTGAGGACTTAAAGGCATTCTCTTTAGATGGCCTTATCTTAGGGAAAAATTTAGTTTTTAATGTAGGAACAGGTGAACTGGCCTTTATGGAATTTCGTGGCAATGTTCAGATTCGCGATATCGATTTAAAACAACTGATGGCGCCAAAAACTAGAGATAAAATCGATGATGGT
>Ga0209277_10000566_pt1 | contig 18617 bp, 17 predicted proteins | sample JI81AbrownDNA_FD_187503 | JGI IMG/M metagenome (GOLD analysis project Ga0209277, IMG submission 187503) | Wastewater effluent complex algal communities from Wisconsin, to seasonally profile nutrient transformation and Carbon sequestration -... | ecosystem: Engineered > WWTP > Effluent > Algae... | reverse complement strand
AGTCGGGCGGCATGGATCCGTCAGGCCGCCGCTGAACTGTCGCGTCGGACCGAGGCCGAACAGCGGGCTGACGCGGCCCGGCAGGCTTCGGCGCTGGAGCGGCGCCGCCGGGCGGAGGCCGGTGAGGGTGTGGTCGGCAGGATCCCGGCAGGGCGGCACCGGCTGGCCGAGGCCCAAGCCCACCTGGCCCGTGAGACCGCCATCCAGCAGGCCAGACTGGACCGGCGGGCCGCGATCATCGCTGCGGGCCGCAAACCGATGGGTGCTCCACCACGGCCGGTCGAGGAGCACTCCCACGTGGTCCGAGCCCGGAAGGCTGTCGAAGCCGCGCTGGCCGCTGAACAGGTCACCCCAACGCCGAACCTGCTGCCTGATCGGGTGGCGAATATCACAGACCCGCACTCGCGGGTCATGCCGACCCGGCGCGGGTTCCTGCAGGGCTACAACGTGCAGGTCGCGGTCACTGCTGACCAGATGATCGCCGCGATCGACGTGGTTCAAACCTCCAGCGATATCGGCTGCTTCGTGCCAATGATGAACAAGACCGTCGCGGTGGCCAACAAGTTGCACCGCGCCACCGGCAGCGACGCCCACCACATCGGTGTGGTCCTGGCCGATGCCGGCTACGCCAGCAACGCCAACCTGTCCGCTGCCGGCCCGGACCGGCTCATCGCGCTCGGCAAAGGCCGCGACCACCACCGCGGCGCGCGCCGCCGACCAGTCACCGGGCCACCACCGGCCGGCGCGACCCCGCGACAGGCGATGGACCACCGACTCCGAACAGCAGGAGGCGCCGCGACCTACAAGAAACGAGCAGCGACCGTCGAACCCGGCATCGGAAACCTGAAGAAGATCCTCGACCGCTTCTCACGCCGCGGCCTGACCCCCGCACTCCACGAAGCCGAACTCGCCGCCACCGCCTTCAACATCACCAAGCTCCACCGGGCAACCCGCTGACCCAGCTGCGCGACGAGCGGCTCGCCCCAACCGCCAGCCACCGCGACCACATGGGACGGGGGCCGGCCGCCAGCCCAACACGCTCAATTCTGCGACAGCCTCTACGACGTCGAGAACCGCCGGGTCATCTGCACCACGAACGCGATCGAGAGCCTGAACGCCCGCTTCCGCCGGGCCGTCCGCGCCCGAGGTCACTTCCCGACCGACCAGGCCGCCCTCAAGTGCCTCTACCTCGTGGCCCGATCCCTTGACCCCACCGGGACCGCCAAGACACGATGGATGAACCGGTGGAAACCGGCACTCAACGCGTTCGCAATCACCTTCCCGGGCCGTCTCGACCCGGCAGGGAACAACCAGTAAACGCCAGATGCCGCCCACCGTTAATCGGACAGACCCGGCATACGCACGCAATCGGGACTCACCGATCGACTGGACGCCCTCAGCCAGCGCGCGGCCGAGCTGTTGTTCGGACCCCGTCCAACAACGACGAACTCGCCGGCCTCGCGCTTGCGCTCGACCTCAAGCCGGTGCTGCGGCGCCTCACGCAGCTGCCCGATGACGAGCTGCGCGAGACGCTGCGCCGGCTCTGTAACCGACTGCTGCCCTGATCGCCAGTTGGCTACCGCAGTTGGCTACCGCGAGCGGCGGGCCGCCTTGACCCCGAGGTCGGGGTTGTCGGTGAAGAACTGGTCCATGCCTGCCTTCAGGAATACCCGGATCTCGCTGACCAGGTCGCCGATTCCTGCCGGGTCACTGCCCTTCTGGAAGTTGGCCGGCAGGAAGCTGTTCTCACGCCGGAACGTCCAGCCCACCACGGTCAGCCCGGCCCGATGCGCGTCCCGGATCACTGGCGTGGGCGAGCCCAGGGTGTTGTCGGCGTTGCGCGGAATCATCACGTTCTTGCACAGGCCGACCTGGTCGGCGTACTTGCTGACCGCCCGCAAGCCCGCGGCCGTCACCATGTCGGCGTAGGTGGTGGTGCGGCCGAGGACGCGTTGGTCGTAGGGGCCGCCCTGGCAATCGATCAGCTGCACCAGCCGCACCTTGGTCAGCTTGTTCAGCCGCACCAGATTGCTGATCTCGAAGCTCTGGATCACCGCCGGATCGCGCTTGCTGTCGAAGCCGTACTTGTGCAGCAACCGGACCACCTTGGGCTCCAGGTCGAAGCCCTGCTGCTGAAAGAAGGTGGAGTGCTTGATCTCGGGAATGACGCCGAGCCGCTTGCCGTCGCAGGTGCGCGACTTCGCCGCCAGCTTCAGCACCTCCTGAAAGGTGGGCACCTGGTAACGCCCGTTGTAGGCGACGTTCTGCGGACGAAGCTGCGGCAACCGCTCGACCGCGCGCAGGGTGCGTAGTTCGGCGAGCGTGAAGTCCTCGGTGAACCAGCCGGTCAGCGGGTTGCCGTCCAGCATCTTGGTGGTCTTGCGGCCGGCGAACTCTGGGTGGGCGGCCACATCGGTGGTGGTGCTGATCTCGGGTTCGTGCCGGTCGACCAGCACCCCGTCCTTGGTGGTGACCAGGTCGGGTTCGATGTAGTCGGCGCACTGTTTGATGGCCAGCTTGTAGGCCGCGATGGTGTGTTCCGGACGGTAGCCGGACGCGCCACGGTGCGCGATCACCACTGCTTCACGGGATCGGTCATCGCCACGATGGCCGCCGGTGGCGGCGGCGGGAACGACGAAAGTTCCCGCCAAGATGACGCCGGCGGCGAGTATCGCCACGCTTGAACGGATGGCCACGCTTGAACGGATCGATGGCACGGGGGCTCCTCTCTGAGTCCGGAGCCACGCGGACGGGGTGTGTGGGCGGCTCCACCGGCCCAGGGCCGGCACCCCCATTCAGCCAGTTCTCAGGAAACTCCGCCACCACCCGAAGGGTCGGCCAGATGACCATCGGCTTACCGCAGGGCGCCCAACCGCCGTGCCGTGGCCACCGCTCGCGCCCTGGTCGGCTCGCCCAGCTTGCGCAGCACGGCCGAGACGTGATGCTCCACGGTGCGCGGTGAGAGCACCAGGCGGTCGGCCATGTCGGACGTCGACAACCCCTCGGCCAGCAGCGCCAGCACGTCCGCTTCGCGCTCGGTCAACTGGCCGATCCGCACCCGATTGCCGGCGCGTGGCCGCCGCGGCAGCTCGAGGCCCCACTCGCGACGGGTGCGCAGCAGCGTCGCGATGCCCGCCTCCGCCCCCAAATCGGACAACCGGACGAGGGCCAGCTGGGCCAGTGCCACGTCGGGGGCCAATCCGTCGCAGTACGCCGCCCAGACCACGCAGCCCCGCTGCTGCCAGAGCGCGGACGCCTCGGCGAAGCGTCCCCCAAACATCAGCGCATACGGTTCGGGAGCCGCGACCGGAGCGGCCTCGACGACGCCGCCGAGGCGGCGCCACCAGGCGAGGTCGGCCTCGAACCAGGCCTCGTTGGCTCTGGCCGGCAACGCCCAGGCGGCTGCCACCAACCCTTCGATCTGATCGACCCGGCCCTGCAACCAGGCCGCCTCCGCGGCAGCGCAGGCCATCGGCGCCATCCGCTGCAACTCGCCCGACGATTCGGCCAGTGCCGCCACCGGGCCGAATCTGGCGGTGAGCTCGCCGCCGCGCAGCGCCTCGATGCGAGCCAGCGCGGCGGTTGCCGGTATGGCGGCGACCGGGGCCAGGTCGGGATGCCCGAGCAGCACGTCGGCGACCGCGACCGCCTCGTTCCAGCGACCGAGCTCGGTCAACGACACCACCTGCCAGGACTGCAGGTAGCGCGTCCACGAATCGAGGTCGCGCTCCTCGCAGTACGCGATACCGCTCTCGACGTGCTGCAGGGCCTCGGCGAAGCGCCGGTCGACCGCCGCGCATGAGACGAGATTGGTGTAGGCACGGCCGACGTGTTCGTGCGCATCGGCCGCCAACGCGAGCCGCAGGCTTCGCAGCAGCAGATCGCGACCCTCGAGGGCGCGGTCGGTGCAGCCCAGGGCCGCACCCACGTTGTTCAGCGCGTGCATCTCGACCTCGGTGTCGCCGATCCGGGCCGCGAGCGCCAGAGCGCGTTGCCCCCAGGCTTCCGCTGCCTCCGCGTCGGTGGCCAGCATGCGCAATTGCGCCAGATTGGAGTACGCCATCGCCAACTCGTGACCGTCGCCCAGCGGTTGCAGCGTGGCGACCGCCCGTGAGGCATACCGCTCCGCGTCGTCGTTGCGCGCGAGAAACCACGACAACCGCGACAACCAACGCAGCGTGTCGCCCACCCGCACCGCGTCGTGGGCCAGTTCGTAGAACTCGAGAGCGCGCTGCCGAGCGGCGACGGCCTCGGGCAACTGATCGGTGAGGTAGCACTCGTACGACAACGCCTCGAACAACCGGGCCCGGTCGGCTACCCCGAAGTGGCCGGACGGCGCCGCTCGCAGGGCCAGCCGATACTGTGCCGCGGCCTCGCGATGGGCACCCAGCTGCGCGGCACGCTCGGCGGCCGCCACCGCATGGCTGACCGCGACTTCCGCCTCGCCGGCCCCTATCGCGTGATGGGCCAGGGTGCGATGATCGGACGGCTCGGCGTCGCCGATCCGCTGCAGGGCACGCTGGTGCAACCGGCGGCGTTGCACCGTCGACAAGGCACTCTCGACCGCCTCGCGGGCCAGTTCGTGGCGGAAGCGCACGCCGTCCGAGTCGAGCACGAGCACGCCGCGGTCGAGGCATTCGTCGACGGCGGCCACCTCTCGTCCGGCGACCCCGGCGAGCAGGTCGACGCCGACCACAGTGCCCAGAATGGCTGCCGCCGCCGCCACGTCCGCACCCCCGTCCGACAACTGCGACACCCGGGCGAGCACCGCGTCCCGAACTGTCGCCGGCACGGCGTCGCCGCCTCCGGTGAGCACCTCGGTGACGTAGAACGCGTTGCCCAGGGTGCGCTGGTGCAGAGCCACGGCGTCCACCGCTGCGCCGGCGGCAGTGATCAGAGCGGCCACCCCTTGCACCGTCAAACTCGGCACCGCCATGCGACTCACCCCTGGGTGGGCGGCCAACTCGCCCATCACCAGGGACAACGGATGCCGGGCGGTCACCTCGTCGTGCCTGAAGCTGACCACGATCAACACCGGCAGCCCGGCCAGCCGGCGGCCGAGAAATCGGACGGCGTCGAGCGTGGCCTCGTCCGCCCAGTGCAGGTCCTCCAGCACCAGCAGGGTCGAACAGGTCAGCAGCAACTCGCGCACGCCGCGAAACAGCCGAAGCCGCTCGGGCTGCTGGGCCACGTCGAGCTCGGGCAGCGCGTCGACCAATGCCGCCAGCGGTTCTGCGGTGGTCAGGTTGTCGGCGCCGCCCCAGCGCACCACCGCTCGCCCGGCGACCCGGCCGGCGAGTTCTCGGGTCAGGGCCGACTTTCCCACCCCGGCCTCGCCGCCGAGAAAGACCAGGCGCCCATGCCCGCCGAACCCCTGGTCGGCAAGGGCCAGGAGTTCCGCGAGCACACCCTCCCGCTCGACCAGCACGAGTCCGTTCAACTCCGGTCAGTCGCCCTCGGCGACCGCAAAGATCTCGTCGGCCACCAGACCGTGCGCCTCGCGGTGCACCGTGTTCGCGTCGTCAGCGCTCGGCGCCTCGACCAGGCAGAATATCTTGCCCTCCGCCTCGTTCACCCAGTAACGCAGGTAGTGCACGTCGTGGGGGTCCTGATGGGCCAGGTCGGCCGCGTGCGCAGCGGCGACGTCGGCCATCGTGACCTTGTCGCCGAGGCTGTGTACATCCATGAACAGAGCCATGATGATTCCCTTCTCGATCGGACGAGGGCACCTCCCTTCGTCCACCACGAGTGCACCGCGGGGCAGGGGTGCGGTACATGGGTGTGATCACCCATCTTGTGCTCAGCGGGTCAGTACGACCACCGGACGCACCTCGACGAGGCCCGCCGCGAGTGCGGCCAGCCGCTCGTCGACGGTCACCAGGGCGTCCGCCTGAAGCGTGACCAGCGCCAGATACTCCGCATCACGCAGGCCCGACCACCCGTGCGCCCGGGCCAGGTTCCAGGCCGTCCGCCGGCTGACCCGATCGTTGAGGAGGCGCACCTTGAGCTCGGTGAGCCGCTCGTGCAGGCGCAGCGCCTCACGCTCGTGCAGTTCACCGGCGTTCACCCGCCCCAACAGCAGCGTCATGGCCTGCGATCGAATGGACGCCGGCGCCACCAGTTGATGCGACTCGTCGACCGAGATCTCCTCCTCGACGAGGTGCAGCAGCGTGGGCGCGTCGATCACGTAGCGGGCCATCACTCGAGCCCGAACTCAAGCGAGCGCGCACCGTGCAGCAGCCAGCGACCCGAGATGGCCAGGTCGATGTTCTCCGGTTGCCAGCGCAACTTCTTCAGGCTGGCCCGGTTCAGTGTCACCGACTTCGACCACGTGGTGACCCCGAGGGCGCTGAGTTGGCCCCGGGTCATCACGCCCAGCGAGCCCCCGGTGGCCGGGTCGGTCAGGGTGCGCAGCTGTTTGCTCGGCTCGAGGTCCACCACGGCGCTGCCGTCCTGGCTGGCGTGCAGCATCGAGCGCTGCGCGTCCCGGCTGATCCACAGCGGCGGCGTGAGCAGTTGCTGCGAGCTGTCGGCCACCGTGCGTCCGGCCTGCGGTCGTCCGATGCGCCGGGCGTTGGCGGCCATCGCCTCGATCCGGCCGGGGTCGGCGAGCAGCCGGTCGAGCTTGTAGCCGATGGTCGAGGCGTAGTTGCAGCGGATCGCGGCGCCCTCCTCGAGCAGAAAGTCCGCGTTGCGCACCTCTTGGCCGGGGATCGGGTTGATGATCACCATCGGCAGCCCCGCGGCCATGGCCTCCGACGACGAGAGGCCCCCGGGCTTGCCGACGAACAACGTGGCGACACGCATCAGGTCGGGCATCTCGGTGGTGAAGCCGAGCACCCGGAAGCGTTCGGGCTGCCGCGACACCAGTTCGCTCACCTCGTGCCGCAGCTCGTCATTGCGACCGCACACGATGACGGCCTGGAACGGTTGTTCGCAGCGCAGCACCTGTCGGACGATGTTGAGCGTGTAGCTGCCACCTGACGCCCCGGCCGAGATCAGCACGATCGGCAGTTCGGGGTCGAGTTCGAACCGCTGTCGGACGGCGGCCTCGTCCACCGGTTCCCCGAGGCCCTGCCGAACCGGGATGCCGGATACCTGCACCCGATCGCCCGGCACGCCGAGGCTGATCATGAACTCGCGCGACTCGTCGCGAGCGACGAAGAACTGGTTGAACGGCGAGGTCAACCACAGGCCCTGAAAGTCGTAGTCGGTGGTGACCAACGCCAGCGAGGTGCGCAGCTGGCGCCGGGCCAGCATCAGCGCCACCAGCCGGGCCGGCAGATAGTGGGTGCAGATGACCAGATCGGGGTCGAAGTCGCGGATGTCACGCACCAGGTCGGTGGTGTTCAGCTGATCCCACCAGCGCACCAGCGGCGGAAGGTTGAACGGGGCGTCCTGGCTGTCGTAGCCCCAGCCGACCACCCACGGCACCTCGGAGACGAGCGTGAAGTACGCGTCGTCGTACAGCTTCGCGAACATCTCGTTGGTAGTCTCGAGAATGTCGATGCGTTTCACCTCGCCCGCCTCGGGCACCATGCCGTACGCCTGGTGCACCGCATCCGCGGCCTGGTTGTGGCCCGCGCCGACTCCGGCGGCGAGAATCAGGATGCGTAAGGGCATGGCAACGATCGTATTGCCGTCGGGATCGGCATCGCGCGCGTTCACGGCACCCTGGCGCGGTCGCTGTGCTCGGCGATCACACGGTCGATCCAGCGGTTGTAGGTGTCGACCGTCCGTTCGTCCCAGATTCGCAGCGACAGCTCGTCGTTGACGCCTTCGGGCGTGACGGTCAGTGCGCGTCCGGTCAGGTTGTGCGAACCGACCAGTGCGATGTCGATTCGTTCACCGGCGGCGTTCCAGCCGTCCACGCTGGTGATCTTGGTGTGCAGGATCCGGCCGCTGGTGGAGCGCAGGTCGACGTGCCCGTCGCCCTGGCCCAGCAGCCGCTTGATCGCCTTCTCGTTCCAGCCGCGCATGTGGCCCACGATGCGCAGGTCGCAGCCCTGCGCCGCCAGCTCCCGCAGCCGCTGCGACACGTAGAGTCGCTCGACGGTGAGAAAGAGTTGGGCCATGCGCACGACGGTGCGCTGTGAGCCGTCGCGGCAGGTGATGTCGTTCAGCACGGCCATCACGGGGTCGTTCGCCGCACCGCCTTCGGGTATCGGGAAGGCGCGCACGACAGTGGCGGCGGTGGTGGCGCTGCGGCCGAGAACACGCGGGCTCGTGACGCCTTTGCGCATCAGCGTGAACTGGGTCATCAGAAAGTCGTAGAGCGGCCGGTCGCCGACGGTGATCAGCGCCTCGTTGGCCTGGTCGCGGCCGTTGGACGTGGTCAGGTTGCCCGACGACACCCAGACGGTCGGCCCCTGACCGGTACGCGTGGTGACCAGCAGAAACTTGGAGTGCATGCGGACGCCGCCGGGGCGTACCACCACCCACGATTTCGCCCTCCGGTTCGTGCCGAGACCGGCGATCAGGGCGCGCGCCTGTCTGGACCGTGCCCCTTCGCTGTTCAGCAGCACCCGGACGGCCACCCCACGCCGCGCCGCCCTCAGCAGGGTGCCGGCCGCGGCCGGGTAGGTGAGGTTGAACATCGAGAGGGTCAAGGTGTGGCCCCGGCGTGCCTTGTTCACCAGTGCGAGGGCCGAATCCGCCACCGCGTGCACCTTGCGCCGGCTCTTCGACCACGGATCACCCAGAACGGCCCGTTGGGTGACGCCCTGGGGTAGGGAGGGCAACGTGGGAGTCGGCGTTGGTTCGGGCGTGGCGGACGGCGCCGATGCACTGCTCGCCGCACTCGTACTGGGCGTCGGAGACGGAGTGCCGGTGCACCCGGTGACCAGCACCGCGAGCGCGACGGCCCAGCTGACGATCAGGGACGACGGGCGCAGCACGGGCGCACTCTAGCCCGCCGCGGGGTCCTCCATCATGAACTCCCAGGCCAGCCCGTGGGCCATCACCACCAGCAGAATCAGCGCCACCGCGGCCGCCTGCAGCGGGGTGCCGCCGGTCAGGCCCGCCAGCACGGGAAACACGGCCAGCAGCACGATCACCAGGTAGATCACGCAGACCACCCAGCGGAACCGCCGAAACGGCCCGCGCGCCGCCTGGCGGTCCAGCCCCAGCAGCGGCCAGGTGTTCACCAGGCCGACCACGGCGGCCACGCCGAAGCTGCTGCGCCAGACCAGCGGGTTGCCCCCGTCCACCTGGGCGAAGGTGCTCATCAGGCCGGGCAGTAGGAACGACAGGTAGACGCCGCCCGCGAGACGGCGCGCAGTGCGGTCGGCCTTCCACTCGGGGTGCCGCTCGACCACCGTCCACCACAGGCCGACCAGGGTGAAGCAGGTGATGGCCATCAGTGAATAGAAGCCGGCGAGATCCATGTCACTACGGTCCCACCGACCGGGGGCGCCTTGTCCACCATCCGACGCAACGCGCGAGCGTCGTGGGGCGGACTTCCCTTATTCACAGTCCTTTGGGGTGAACGCCTGGCATTTTCTCGCTAGGTAAAGTAGATCGGACGTCCACCTTCGAGGGAGCCCCCATGACCCCACGTTCTGATCTGACCCGTCAGGTCAGTGTGACCGCCGCTTTCGTCGTCGGCGTGATCGGAACTCTGGCTGGAGTGGGCATCATCGGAACCGAGGTGAGCGACAGCTCCGGCGGCGCCCTGCGTGCCGACGCGACACTGCTCACCCCCGCCACGCCGGCCTTCAGCATCTGGTCGGTGATCTACGTGGGCCTGATCGGCTACCTGATCTGGCAGTGGCTGCCGGCGAACGCGCGCAGTCGCACCGCGCGCGAAACCGGCTGGTGGGGTGCGGCGTCCCTGCTGCTGAACGGCGCCTGGCTGGGTGTCACCCAGGCCGGTTGGCTGTGGGTCAGCGTCGTCGTGATCGGCCTGCTGGCGTACGTGCTGATCAAGCTGTGCCTCACTCTGGTCGGTCGTGGTCCGACCAGCCTGGCCGAGTTGCTGCTCGTCTATGTGACCTTCGGCCTGTACCTCGGGTGGGTCTGCGTCGCGACGGTCGCCAACGTCACCGCCGCTGCCGTGGGCACGGGCGTGTCGCTGGGCGGCGCTGAACACATCGTGGCCGTCGTGGTGCTGCTGGTCGCCGGAGCAATCGGCGTGCAGCTCGCGCGGGTGATGCCCGGCCAGCCCGCCATCGGCGTCGCGATGGCGTGGGGTCTGGCCTGGATCTCGGTCGGACGCCTCGCGGCCGGCCCGCAGTCGCTGCTGGTCGGAGTCGTTGCGGCGGTGGTGGCTGCCGGAGTGCTCGCCGCCCATGTGCTGCGCGCGCGGGTTGCCGTCTCCAGCTGACGTCAGCGGTGGTTGACTAGCTGCATGACGCTTCACCCGGCCTGGCTGCGTGCCGGCGTCGCGGCCCTTCTGGGTGCTGCAGCGTGCGCCCTGTCGTGGACGGTGCTGGGAGCGGCCGCCGCGATCGCCGTCGGCTGGATCGTGCTGACCCTGGTGTTCTGTCTCTGGACCGGCGCCGTGATCCTGCGGTTCGACCCGGCTGACACCCAGGCGCACGCCACGGCTGAGGATCCCAGCCACGCCACGGTGACCGGTGCGCTCACTCTCGCGTCCTTGGCGAGCGTGGCCGGCGTCGGATTTCTGCTGGCAGGTACCCGCCCGGGCAACGGAGCACCCATCGAGGCCATTCTCGGAGCGGCGGTCGTGGTGAGTTCGTGGCTGCTGGTGCATTCCCTCTACGCGGTGCACTACGCGCGGCTGTACTACGCCGAGCCGTCGAAGCCCGGCATCGATTTCAACGGCGACCAGCCCGACTATCACGACTTCGCCTACCTGGCGTTCACCCTCGGGATGACGTACCAGGTCAGCGATACGGCCCTGCAGACCCGGCCGGTGCGCCGAGCCGTGCTGCGGCACGCGCTGCTGTCGTACCTGCTGGGCGCGGTGGTACTGGCGTGCACGATCAACCTGGTCGTCCAGTTGGCCGCTCAGGTGTGAACAGTCGTCCGCTCGGCGGTGGATCGGATGCCGAGCACGGCGGCGACCACCACCAACACCGCACCGCACCATTGCAGGCCGGTCATCGGTGAGTGCAGAACCAGGGCGCCGAGCACTACCGCGGTGATCGGTTCCAGCGTGCTGGTCAGCGACGCTTGAGTGGCGCCGAGGTCGTGCACGCTCTCGAGAAAGAACCAGATCCCGACGGCGGTGCAGGCCAGGGCGGTAACGACGATGGGTAGCCGGGCGTCCGGAGCGGGTAGCACGAGTTGCCCGTTCGCAGCCGAGGCCACCCCGAACGTGACCGCAGCGGAGCCGAACACCAGGGCCGAGGTGGTCAGCCCCGACATCGCGCCGCCGGTTCGGGCGCCGATCAGAATGTAGACCGTGTAGCACAGCGCCGAGCCGAGGCCGGTCAGCACGGCGGTGGGACGGATGCCGTCCACCGGGCCCAGTGACAACCCGACTCCCACGAACGCGATCAGCAGCGCCGCGACGACCAGCGGCGAGGGACGAGACCGGGCCAGCAACGCGGAGCCGAGAGCCACCAGCGCGGGGTAGGTGTAGAGCAGCAGTGCGGCGAGTGCGACCGAACCCTCTTGGATGGTCACGAAATACAGTGCTGCCTGACCGGCGTACAGCAGGCCGCCCATCAGCAGACCGATGCCCACCGCGCGAGGCCTGGGACGATGCCCGTGCCGCCGGGCCAGCACCACCGCGACCGGCCCGAGCACCAGCGCTGCCAGCAGGAAACGCCAGAACAACAGCATGCTGACCCCGGCGCCGGCCGCGTAGGCGGCGACCGCCAGGATCGGCATCGCGCCGAAGGTGAGGGCCGACACGATGGCGAGGACGTATCCCCTCGCACGGTTCCGCTGCCCCACCGGGTCAACGTAGCGTGGCCCGATGGAATGGATCTGTCGTACCTGTGGGGTGGAACAGGCCGTCGCCGAGCAGCCGCCGCACGCGTGTGCCATCTGCACCGACGAGCGTCAGTACGTGCTGCCGTCCGGACCCGCATGGACCACCGCCGACGAGCTGATCGCTGGCGGCCACACCCTGGTGGCCACCGAACTCGAGCCGGGATTGTGGGGATTGCGGCCAAAGCCCCAGGTGGGCATCGGACAGTCCTCGCTGCTCGCCCGCTCCCCCGGTGGCAACCTGCTGTTCGATGTGCCTGCGTTCGTCGACCCGGCGACCGTGGCGCTGATCGAAAGCCTCGGCGGTGTGGCCGCGATCATCGCGAGCCATCCGCACATGTACGGGGCGCAGGTCGCATGGAGCCACGCGCTGGGCGGCGTTCCGGTGTACGTCGCGAGCCGGGACGCTGAGTGGGTGCAGCGCACCGACCCGGCGATCGTGCTCTGGGACGACCCGTTCGAGGTGATTCCAGGGGTGTTCGCCCGGCAGGTCGGTGGACACTTTCGCGGGCAGACCATTGTCGCGTGGCCCGGTGCGGACGGGGTGGGTGTGCTGCTGGCGGGCGATGCCTGCTCGGTGCGTCCGGACGGAAACGTCTCGTTCTTGCGCAGCTACCCCAACATAATTCCGCTGTCGCTGCGCGCGGTCGGGCAGATCGTGGACGGCTTCGAGGCTTTCGAGTACGACCGGTTGTACGACAACTTCGCCTCCTGTCTGGCACGGGACGCGGCCCGCATCGTCCGGTTCTCAGCGGATCGGTACGTGGCCTGGATCACCGGGCAGCATGACGATCTGATCTGAGCGGGACCCGCTGACGGGCTACCTTCGAGACATGCAGGCACGAGTGCTGGTGGCGGCTGCCGCTCTTTGCGCAATGGCGGTGGCGGCCGGCTGTGTGGCGGAGGTCGCCGCCCCGATCGGACGCGAGCTCGGGGCGGTCAGCTACGTCGGCGACCGCTTGCCGACGTTCAAGCCGGTCACCTGGGTGCATGCCGGCAGCGACCTCGCCGGGCTGCGCACGAGGATGGCAGAGGTGGGTGACGCCGCGCTGAGCCAGCGCCTGGCAGCCGTGGACGAATCGAGCGAACTGGTGGTCACGCTCTACTTCGACGCCTGCGCAAGGGCCGATCCTCTTCTGATGCGCGACGGGGCCACCATCACCGTGCGGTACGCGCGGGAGTTAAACCGCACCTGCGTGCGAGCGATCGACACGCTGGCGCTGTTCGCCGTGCCGCGCGACGCCCTGCTCGACCCGACCACTCTGCAGGTCTGTTCGGGTTCCGTCACCGTGACCCGTGAAGGTGTGACGGGAGATCCGATCGGGCTGTGCTGAGGCGGCCCGAGCGATCTAGGGTTCAGACGGTAATCACCTCGACGCCGTCGTCGCGAAACAGGGTGAGCAACTCGAGCGGTGCGTCGGCGGTGATCACCAGGTGGGTCAGGTCTGCCGGTCGACCGAAGCGGAAGTTCGAGGTGCGGTTGAGCTTGTCGGCAAGGGTGACCAGGATTCGTCGAGCGGACGATTCGATGCTCGCCCGCTTGATCAGTGCGTCCTCGTAGAGCGTCGACGTGAGCCCGCGCGCAGCCGAGGCCGAACACGCGCCCAGCACGAGCACGTCGGCCTGCATGCTGCGTACCGAGTCGATGGCCTGGCTGCCCATCAAGGCAAGTGTGTCCGTCTCCACCGGCCCGCCGGGAATGATCACCCGCGCGCCCGGTGCGGAGCCCAGCGCCACGGCTGCATGCAACGAAAGGCAGAGGGCGGTGACCGGCCGGCCGGCGAGTTCACGGGCCACCGCGTGGCAGGTGGTGCCGTTGTCGATGATCACCGATTCGTAGTCGGCGATCAGTCCGGCGACCACCGTGGCGAGCCTGGCCTTGACGTCTCGATCCTCGGCGATGCGTACTGCGTACGGCACGTCCTGGCCGTCCTTCACGGTGCGCGCAGCGCCGCCGGTGACTCTGCGCAGCGTTCCGTGAGACTCGAGGTCGACCAGGTCGCGCCTGATCGTCACCTCCGACACGCCTGTCAGTTCGGCCAGTTGTTCCACCCGCAGGCGGCCACTCGTCTGGAGTGACTGGATGATCAATTTGTGCCTGATTGATCGTTGCACGTGATCATTCAGTCACATAGCGTCGTAGACATGCAATCCTCGTCCGCTGTCGATTCCACTGTGCGTCACGTGGGTGTGACCGTCACCGTCAACCATGTGGGCCTCTCCGCGCACCAGGTGGGCTGGGCCCATACGGCGTTCTCGGTGAGCTCACCGGCTGCGGTCGACTCGTTGACCGACTGGCTGCGCGGCGACGGCTTTCGCGTGCTCAGTGGCCCGCGCACCACCCGCGACGGCTACTACGAAGCGGTTGTGCTCGACCTCGAGGGCAACCAGGTCGAGGTCACCGCGTGAGCGCCGACCGAGCGACCGCGACGCGTGTATCGCCGGCCCGTGATGCGACCTTGTTGGTCTTCGGGGTGAATGGGTTCGCTTTCGCGTCGTGGATGTCGCGGGTGCCGGACGTCAAGCAGCTGCTGCAGCTGACTCCGGGTCTGTTGGGACTGTTGCTGTTGGCGGTGTCGGTCGGCTCGCTGCTCGGCCTACCGATGGCGGGACGACTGGCGCACCGGATCGGTGCCGCCAATACCGTTCGGCTGGGCATGTTGGTGGCGTTGCCCGGAATCGCTTGTGCGGCCGTCGCCGTGCAGTGCAGCGGTTCCCTGTGGTGGGTGATGCCGGGCATTTTTCTGCTCGGTCTGGGGGTGGGCGTCTGGGACGTGGCACAGAACCTGGAGGGCACCATCGTCGAGCGTGAACTGGATCGGGCGATCATGCCCTGGTTCCATGCCGCGTTCAGCGGCGGTACCGTGCTGGGCGCCCTGGTCGGGGCCGGCCTGGTGTGGCTGCGGGTGCCGTTGGTCGCGCACCTGGTTGTTGTGGCCGCCTTGGGTGCGATTGCGGTCTGGTGGGGCACCGGCCGCTTCCTGCCGTCGTTCGACGACGATGCGGAGGCTGAGGCGGCCGGCAACGCTCCGCAGCGCTCCGCGTGGTTGGAACCCCGCACGTTGTTGATCGGCTTGATGGTGCTGGCCGCCGCGTTCGCCGAAGGCACCGCCAACGATTGGATGGCGGTCGCTTTCGTCGACGGGCACGGCCTCGACAACGCGCTCGGCGTCGTGGCACTTGCCGTCTTTTTGTTCTTCATGACCGCGGGCCGCATTCTCGGTACCCAGCTGCTCGACCGCTACGGTCGCGTCCCGGTGCTGCGAATCCTGTTCGCCGCCGCCATCGTGGGCTGCGCTCTGGTGGTGTTCGGCAACACCTGGGTCGCTTTCATCGGCTGCGCCATCTGGGGCCTCGGGGCCAGCCTCGGCTTTCCGGTCGGCATGTCCGCTGCCGCCGACGATCCCAACCGGGCTGCCGTCCGGTTATCCGTGGTCTCGACCATCGGCTACACAGCGTTCCTGGCCGGACCACCGCTACTCGGCTTTCTCGGCGACCACTACGGCATCCTCAACTCGCTGCTGGTGGTCGGGGCGGTGTCGGTGCTGGCCCTGTTGGTGGTGCCGTTCGCCAAGGAACCCGAAGCGGTCGAGAACGGCCGCTGAGCGAGACGGCTCGTTGCGTGCCACGACTGTTGGTCGAGTTTGTCGAGAAGCGGACGGGAGGCTCGACTGGTGCGTCTTGAGCTCGACGGGTTGTCGTGAGGGCCAACTCGTAGTGCACCGGCTTGGCGCGCCCGCGTAGCAATCAGCCGCGTAGTCGCACGTCGAGCTGGGTGGTCGGCTGCCGCAGTGATGCCGTCGCTCCCGCTCGACGCCGATCAAAGCGGCTTCGCGAGGGCCTTGCTGGCTGGCTTCCGCTCCACTCACAGGGCTCCCCCTTCCTGACTAATCTTATCGATACCATTGTTCTACAAGCTATGCCTCTCTATAATAGAACACGTGAACGCATCACAGACGGCGCCTACCGCAGCTGACCGGCTGCGTCATGCCATCGATGCCCGTAGCCGGGCCGAGGCAGCAGAAGCGCGCGCCTTGGCCGACTTCGCCGCCGAACATGAATGGCCAGTCGACGCCGAGATCGATCTGGTGGGGCAACGCCCCGTCCGTGTCGGCGCCGACGGCACCCCGGTCCTCGACGAGTACGTCGCACTCGAAGTGGCGGCACTCAAAGCGATCTCCGTCACCGCCGCGACCTGGCTGATCCGCGACATCGTCAACCTCCGCTTCAGGCATCCACGACTCTGGGCACGCACCCTGGCCGGCGACATTGCCCTCTATCGCGCCTGCCAACTGGCCGCCGAAGCCGCCCGCTTCGAACTCACCGCCGAACAAGCCCACCACGTCGACGACGAACTCGCGCCCCACCTCACCCGACTGCCCTGGCGACGCCTACTCACCTACTACCGCGGCCTGATCGCCGACCAAGTGCCAGGCAAACTGCACGAACTCGCCCAACGAGCCCGCGCCGAGCGTTACGTGCGCAAACTCTCCACCGACGACCCCACCGTGGCCTACCTCAGTGCCCGCGTCGACACCGCCGACGCCCTCTATTTCGACGCCATGATCGACCACATCGCCGACCTCCTCGAAGCCCGTGGCGACACTGACCCCAAAGACCTACGACGAGCCAAATCCATTGGGATCCTCGCCACTCCCGCCCGCGCCACCCTCCTGCTAGCCGAAGCCGCCAACACCAGCGGCCCAACCAATCAGCTCGGACTCCTCCAGCGAACAGTGCTGATGGATCAGATTGATCCGACCGACCTGCTCGGTCTGCGCGACCCGGCTGACTCGGGCAGTCAGCTGTCCAGGGGTGGCCTTCACGACTCGGGTGCGACTCAGGCCGAAATGGCGCAGGTGTGGCAAGCCGCCGCGGCGGCCCTACCGACGATCCGGTGGACCGACCCGCGGCTACTGCCCACCTGCCGCATCTTCGTACATGTCGCCGAAGACACCCTCATGCACGGCCGCGGCCCCGCCCGAGCAGAGAACATCGGCCCCATCGCCGCCACCATGCTCACGCTGCTCGTCGGGCACAGCCGCATTCAACTCACCCCGGTGATCCGGCCCTACGACACCATCACCGTCGACTCCTACGAAATCCCGCGGCGCATCCGCGACCAGGTCAACCTGCGCGACACCTACGAAATCTTCCCCTACTCGAGCCGATCTGCCCGCAGCAGCCAACACGACCACACCAACCCCTACCGCGCCGGACGCGCCGGGCAAACCCGCACCGACAACCTCGGAGCGCTCACCACCAAGACTCACCGCGGCAAAACCCACGGCCACTGGCGACTCAAACAACCACAACCAGGCCTCTTCTGGTGGAAATCACCCGACGGCAACCAATACCGCGTCGGTCCGCGCGGCACCATGCGCATTCCCACCGACAGCCCCCTCGAGCAGGCCGCAGCAAGCGTCATCTGGCGCAACGACAACCGGCCAAACACTGCTTACGAGGCCGGGATCGATACGCTGCCGGACATCACCGTCCGCGCGTCCGTGCCTGGGGGCCATGCAAGGGGTCACGTCGACCGGCCAGAAGTCGACCAGCGACCGACAGTCCCGACGAGCCGCCTACGAAGCTCACCCCGGCCGGTGAAGATGCCCCGCCGCCGACACGTACAACTGCATCGTCGCTTGTCCCCCTGAGCCTTGACAACGCGCGGCGGGGTCCGGCCAGGTGGCCGGACCCCGCTGGTGTTTCCTGCGTCAGGACGGTGAGGGCGTCGGACGCGGAACGTCCATCTTCTGCACCCTGAAGTACACCTCGTAATCCCCGTCGTTGCCGCTGTCGATCCAGAACCTGTGGCTGAACTCGACCGGGCCGGCCGGCCCGTCGACCGAACCCAGCACCGGGATCTGGTTGTAGTTCTGGTCGAACACGGGCACGCCCTGGTCGCCGACGTAGTCGTCGCCCAAACCGAGTGCACCGACGATCCCCTTGCCGATCAGCGCACCGAGCGGACCGCCGACGACTCCACCGGCGATGGCCGCGTAGTTGCTGAGCCCACCGTCGCCGGCAGCGCCCTTGGCCGAGGTCGCCACGTCGTAGATGGCTGCCGCCTGCGCGCCGGCGGCGGCGATCTCCTCCATCGTCTTGCGCACCTTGCGGCGCGCCGTCGTGACAGAACCCTCGTCGTGCTCGTACACCGCGACGTGCAGCCGGGCCGTCTTCACGTCGAAGTCGTCGCCGATGACCGCCCCGACCAGCGTGGTCTGGCCCTCGTTGATCTTGCTGAACTCGAAGCTCGAGGTCACGGACTTGCCGGCGTGCACGTATGAGACGACGAAGTATGGCTCGTCGCTGGTGCTCAGCTCGCTGGACTCCTCGAAGCACTTGAAGCCGATGAACGTCACCCGGACCTTCTGGTCGATCTCGATCGCCGTGCTGCCGTTCGCCCGTGCGACAACCCGGCCGCCGCTCATCGGCCAGACTGCCTGGTCGGCCGTCAGTTGGACTCCGCCGGCCGGATAGCCGACGCCGCTGTTCAGCCCGCCGTCGGCCTTGTAGGCGTCGATCGCACGCTGCTTGAGCTGGTCGGGGCTCGGCTTCGGGACCCGGATCTTGGGCGGTGCAGGACGGCTGATGAAGGTCTGCAGCGTCTTCAACCGCCACCCCTGGCCCCACAGCTCGTCGTACTTCTTGCGGTAGTCCTCGTAGGTCCAGCCGTAGACCTGGATCTCGCCGGCCCTGCTCGGCTGCCAAAC
>Ga0209277_10000562_pt1 | contig 18680 bp, 12 predicted proteins | sample JI81AbrownDNA_FD_187503 | JGI IMG/M metagenome (GOLD analysis project Ga0209277, IMG submission 187503) | Wastewater effluent complex algal communities from Wisconsin, to seasonally profile nutrient transformation and Carbon sequestration -... | ecosystem: Engineered > WWTP > Effluent > Algae... | reverse complement strand
CGGCAATGGCCGACATGCGCGCCGATCCGCGACCGGACTACCCGGCCATCTACGATCCCCGCCGTCGCGGCTGGTTCGTTGCCGCCCTGGCCAGCGCCGAGCCGGTGCAGACGCCGCCCTACCTGTTTGCCTCCACCCGCAAGCTGGGCCTCACGCTGGCGCGCCGGGCCGACGGCGGGCGGGCCGTGGTGGGTGCCGACATCCGCCTCGCCACCCTCGACGACACCCTGCGCCGGCAGCGCATCACGCCGGGCTCGCAACTGGTGCTGTTCGACGCCGACTTGCGGGTGATGGCCTATTCCGAGCCCGGCTGGCTGCCGGTGGAAGGCGGCGAGGTCGAGCGGCCGCTGGTGTCGGGGCTGGCCGGTGGCGGGCTGGCGGCGCTGGTGGCCCAGGTGCCGCGATCGGAAGGCCCCGAGGGGCCGCGGCTCACCGCTTTCGACGTCGCTGGCCGCGGCTGGCACGGCGCGGTGGCCCGCCTGCCGGTGCAGGGCGGCCGTCCGATCTACCTGGGTGTGGCGATTCCCGACGACGAACTGCTGACCGATGCCCGAGCCATCCGCGACCGTTCGATCATCGCGACCCTGCTGGTCATTCTGCTGGCGCTGCCCTTCGCCTACATAGCCGCCCGGCTGGTGTCGCGGCCGATCCGCGAGCTGGCAGAGGAAACCGCGGCGATCCGGCGCTTCGATTTCGCCGAGCCGGTGGCGATCCGTTCGGTGGTGCGCGAGGTGGACGACCTCGCCGGCGATCTGGGCTCGATGAAGGGCGCGATCCGGCGCTTTCTCGACATCGCCTCGGTGATGGCAGCGGAGTCGGACTTCGACCGCCTGCTGCCGCGGCTGGTGGACGAGACGCTGGCGGTGGTTGGCGCCCGTGCCGGCGCCCTGTACCTGGCCGGCAGCGGCGACGAGCTGGAGGCGATGACCCTGCGCGGTGCCGACGGCCTCAGCCTGCCGACCGGGGTGGCGCCGCCGGGCGCCGACATGGCCGGGCTGGTGGGCGCCGGTGCCCGTTCGGCGGTGAATCAACTGCGCGCCGGCCACGCTGCCGGGCGCAGCTGCACGACGCTCTTCGAGGCCCTGCAGGCGGAGACAATGGCCTGCCTGGTGGTGCCGCTTCTCGACCGCAAGCAGGAGCGCCTCGGCCTGCTGGTGCTGTGGTTCGCGCAGGCGCCGGCGGTGCACCTGGTCCATTTCGTCGAGGCTCTGTCCGGTTCGGCGGCGGTGTCGGTCGAGACGCGGGCGCTGATCCGCGCCCAGAAGCAGCTTTTCGAATCCTTCATCCAGCTCCTTGCCGACGCCATCGATGCAAAGAGCCCCTACACCGGCGGCCATTGCGCCCGGGTGCCGGAACTCACCAAGCTGCTGGCCGGCGCCGCCTGCGCCGCCACCGACGGCCCCTTCCGTGACTTCACGCTCGGCGAGGAAGACTGGGAGGCGGTGCACATCGCGGCCTGGCTGCACGACTGCGGCAAGGTGACCACGCCCGAATACATCGTGGACAAGGCCACCAAGCTGGAAGTCCTCTACGACCGCATCCACGAGATCCGGATGCGTTTCGAGGTGCTCAAGCGCGACGCCGAGATCGCCTGCTGGCAGGCTATTGCCGGTGGTGCCGACGAGGCCGCCGCGCGCGCCGCGCTGGCTGCCGGATGGGCGCTTCTCGACGAGGAGTTCGCCTTCGTCGCGGCCTGCAACGAGGGCGGCGAGGAGATTGACCCGGCGCGCGTCGAGCGTCTGCAGCAGATCGCCGCGCGCACCTGGCTGCGCACCCTCGACGACCGCCTCGGCATCTCGCCGGACGAGCTGCGCCGCAAAGGGCCGGCGGTGGCCTTGCCGGTGCTTGAGGCGCTCCTCGCCGACAAGCCCGAGCACCGCGTCGCGCGCGGCGCGGACGAGCTCATCCCGGCCGATAACCCGTGGGGTTTCCGGCTGCAGGTGCCGGCGCTGCTGTACAACCGGGGCGAGCTGACCAACCTGTCGATCGGCCGCGGCACCCTCACCGACGAGGACCGCTACAAGATCAACGAGCACATTGTCCAGACCATCCGGATGCTCGACGAACTGCCCTTCCCGCGCCACCTGAAGGCGGTGCCGGAGATCGCCGGCGGCCATCACGAAAAGATGGACGGTAGCGGCTATCCCCGCGGCCTGACCCGCGACCAGATGAGCCCGGTGGCGCGGATGATGGCGATCGCCGACATCTTCGAGGCGCTCACCGCCGTCGACCGCCCGTACAAGAAGGGCAAGACCCTCTCGGAGGCAATCGGCATCATGGCCCGCATGCGCGACGAGGGGCACATCGACCCGGACCTGTTCGCGCTGCTCCTTAGCTCCGGCGTCTATCGCCAGTACGCCGAGCGCTACATGCCGAGTGCCTGCGTGGATGAGGTGGACGTGGTGAAGCTGCTTGGCCGGCAGCACTATTGACCCGGCCCTTTGATTCCCTTGCCACCGTTCGGGCTGAGCGTGTGGTGGCTATTCAACGACCGGGTTGATGAGCCCTCCCGGAGGGTGTTCCGTTTGCTTTGCGACAAGGAATGGTCGCGGATGATCTTGCGTGGGGGCGACTTCAGTCGCCCCCACAGTCTGCCGCGCTGCGGCCGGGGTGGGTCAGCCGCCGAGGTTGGTGGCGGCCAGCGCGGCCAGCCAGCCGCCGGCCACGACGCCGGCTGGAAAGAGCAGGCGGGTGCGGGTGGGCAGGTCGCGGCTTTCGACACGGCGATAGAACTGCTCGCCGCCGGCAATGCTCAGGACCAGGGCGATGATCATTCCGATGGCGTTGACGACCGGGTTGGCGGGGAAGAAACCGCTTACTGCGGCGTTCACCAGCAGGCTGAGCGGAAAGTGCACCAGGAAAACCGAGTAGGAAATCTGGGCCAGGCGGCCGACTGCCGCCGGCAGCGGCAGGGTGTGGAGCAGGCCGCTCCGCGCCGACAGGCCGAGAAAGAGCATCACGCCTGTTGCCACGGCGATGCGCTCGCGGAAATCCACCGCCAGCGCGGCCAGTGCAACCAGCGTGAGGGCCGCCAGCCACAGCCCGGAGCGGGGCTGGCGGACGGCCCAGCCGGCGAGAATGCCCAGCCCGAAGGCGCCGAAAAAGTAGAGCGCGGTTTCGTCCCAGAGGGCGTCGCGGTTGAAGCCGAACAGGGAGGCGAGGGTCATGCCGATGACGAGCAGCGGCGCGAGGGCCTGCAGCGCGGGGCGCGTGCCGGAAATCCGGTTGGGCAGCCACAGCAGCAGAACGGCCAGCGCGAAGAGCTGGAAGTCGATGGCCACGTACCACACGCCGGCCGACAGGGCTTCCTGGTCGAGCAGGTCGTGCAGCAGCAGCACGTGGGCGAGCAACTGGCCGAGGTCGGGTGGATCGGAAATCGAGCGGTGGTCCATCCATACGGCGGCCACGGCTGAACAGGCGATGGCCAGCAGCAGGGCGGCCGAATAGGGCACCACGAGGCGCGCGTAGCGCTGGAGCAGCAGGTTGAGCGGCGTCTGGATCGCGGCGCCGCCGAGCGGGCCGAACTTGGCTGCGAACAGGAAGCCGGACGTGACCAGGAAAACCTGCACGGCCATGCGGGCGTATTCGAACAGGAAGTCCATGAGCCCGGGCGCCAGTGGCTTGGCCACGTCGGCCATGGGGCCGTAGAAGGCCAGGTGGTGCAGGACGATCAGCACGCAGGCGGCAGCCTTGAGGGCGTCCACGGCGGGCATTCTTGAAGCTTCACGGCGCATGATCTGTGCGCATCCTCCGGAGCAGAAATCGGTGCCCGACGCGGGCCGGCCGGCTGGCAAGCGGGCCGTGGCTGCGAATGGTGCACTGCAGCAGCGGGGCGAAAGCCGGAAATTATACTCTCTGGATGCGCGCTGCGGGCCGATCGAAGGGGCGCTTCCGGGCAATTCACCACGTCCCTGGGTGCGGGTGTGGCGTTGTTCATGCCCGGTGCGAGGGGCTGGATGTTTCGATGGCTGGTGGCGAAACGCTTGATTTTTCCGGCGGGTCCGGACGCCGACGACGCCCGGACCCGGTCCGTCACGCTAGAGTTTTTTATGCGTTCCGTCGCACAGGGGCGGCGTGGCGCTGTGCTTGCAGCCGCAGAAGTACACCGTGCCCGATGCGCTCGGCGTGTACTTCACCGGCGTGAATTCGGAGCCCTTGTGGCTGCCGTCGCAGAAAGGTTGCTTTGCGCTCTTGCCGCAGGCACACCACCGGTAAGTCTGGCCGGCCTCTACGTCAACCGGGTAGGGGGCTTTTTGCGCGATAAAGGGTTCGGGCATGTTTTTCTCCGGGGAAAAAGGAAAAGCGGCAAGGCGTCGCCTCACCGCTTTCCAGTCTAATCCCGAATGCCGGCACTGCGCCGGCGCTCAGCTCACGCGTGTCAGTGGCGGCTCTGGATTTCTTCGATGTAACCCTGCATGCCGGTGCGGATGTTTGCCGCGTTGCCTTCGTCGGTGTCGATGTGCATGGCCAGCCGGTAGCCCGGGTTCACGCGCACCACCACGTCACCGAAGATCAGCTCGCGTTCGCCTTCGACGCGCACGCGCACGATGTACTTGTCGCGCACGCGAAAACGCAGGGCGTCTTCCGGGGTCATGTGGATGTGCCGCTGGGCACAGATCACGCCGCGCTCGATGGCGGTGGAGCCGTAGGGGCCTTCGAGGGTGATGCCGGGTGTGTTGGCGAGGTCGCCCGATTCGCGGATCGGGGGCTGAATGCCGACCTTGAACTGTTCGGTCATGGCGATCTCGACCTGGGTTTCCTTGCGGGTCGGGCCGAGTACGCGAACATTGGCGATGCGCCCCTTGGGGCCGACGAGGTGCACCTTCTCGGCGCAGGCAAACTGGCCGGGCTGGGACAGTTCGTGTTCCGGGGTGAGCTGGTGGCCGGGGCCGAAGAGCTTTTCCACGTCGGATTGCGACAGGTGCACGTGGTGGGCGGAAATCTCGACGGGGATCGGTGCGTCGGCCTGGTCTTCCTTCATCTCGAGGATGAGTTCGTTGCGCTCGATGGCGCGCAGGGTTTCCCAGGCCACCAGGCGCTCGTCGTCATTGTTGATGACGAGGATGGTGACCGGCGAATCGTCGGCCGAGATGATCGCGAAATCCTTCACGTTGCCGAGGTTGCGGTTCTTTTCCTCGTCGAGCTTGATGCTCATGTAGCCGAGGCCCTGGCAGGCCAGGCTGCGCACCGCGGCACTGGTTTCGCCGATGTCGCCGGTGAAGGCCAGCACGTCGATGCCGCCCATCGCCGCCACGTAGGCGCCGATGTTCTTCCGGACCTGGTAGCAGAAGGCCTTGTGGGCGAGGAGGGCGCGGTGATGGCCGTCGCTGGCCGCGGCTTCGATCTCGTGGATGTTGCTGGAAATGCCGGAGATGCCCTTGAGGCCGCTGTTGGTGTTGATCAGCGTGGAGAGTTCGTCCGGCGACATGCCGTGCTGCTCCATCAGGTGGATCATCACGGCGGGGTCGATGCTGCCGGAGCGGCTCGACATGATGAGGCCGTCGGTCGGCGTCATGCCCATCGTGGTGTCCACCGAGCGGCCGTGGTCGATGGCGCACAGGGAGGCGCCGATGCCCAGGTGACAGGAGACGATTTCCAGCTCGCCCAGCGGGCGGTCGAGGACTTCGGCGGCCTTCAGCGACACGTAGCGGTGCGAGCTGCCATGAAAGCCGTAGCGGCGGATGCCGTCCTGCTTGTAAAGCTCGTAGGGCAGGCCGTAGAGGTAGGCGTAGGGCGGCAGCGTCTGGTGGAAGGCGGTGTCGAAAACGGCCACGTGGGGCACGCCGGGCAGCTGCTTCATGGCCTCGCGGATGCCATCCACGTTCACCGGGTTGTGCAGCGGGGCGAAGACCGACAGGGCTTCGATGTCGGCGATGACGGTCGGGGTGATGACCACCGAGCTGGCGAACTTGCTGCCGCCGTGTACGACGCGGTGGCCGACGGCGCTCACGTCCTGCGGGTGGAAGGCGAAGGAATCGCCGAGCATGCGGGTCGATTCCTGCATCACGGCGAACAGCTCGGAGATGGGGAAGCAGGCCCGCTCGAAGCTGCGGGTCTGGGTGCCGACGGTGACGTTGATGCGTGCGACCGCGGGGTCGGTGTTGTCGATGATGCCGTGGACGTCGGAGCCGAGGTCGTGGGTGTCGTAGATGCCGAAGTGGATCTGGCTGATGCCCACGTTGAGCACCAACACCTTGCCCGGCGCGTGGTTGATCAGCGACAGGGCGTAGGGATCGTCGGCCCAGGCCACGTCGCGGGCCTGGGTGTTGCCGGCATCCGCCGTCATGGCGCGGGTGCGCTCGGTCAGGATGCGCGAGAGCAGGGCGACGGCCTTCGGGTTGGTCAGGATGTAGGTGTGGAACACCTCTTCCGGAATCAGCAGCACGAAGCAGCGGTTGCCCGCGATGACGTCGGCGCTCACGGGGTCGCCGGTCAGGATCGACAGGGTGCCGAAGACATCGCCGGGGCCGAGCTGGCTGAGGACCGTGCGGGTGCCGGTCTTGTCGGTGGTGGAGATTTCGGCGTGGCCGCTGATCATCACGCCGATCACGCGGCCTTCGTCGCCGGTTTCCAGCATGGCCTCGTTGCCTTCGTAGGTGGTCAGCCTGGACAGGTTGACGATCTTGTCGACCTTGTCGGCCGGGAAGCTTTCAAACAGGCGTACCTGTTCGAGGAAGAATTTTTTGAGATCGACTTCGCTCATGGTGTTTGCCGCTCGGCGTCGGGTTATTTCAAGTTGAAAGACTAGCACTATGTTGCGGTGCGTCAAAGTGTGGCCGAATGATTACATGAGTGCTGTTACAGGCGTTCGTGACCGAAGAGACGGATTGGTGCGGTGTCTTGTTGTTGCAATGCAACACCCGGACGCGGCGGGGAGCCTCAGGGCGCGGCAGGCGACGTGGGCGGGGCGTCGGTCAGTTGTGCCTCGATGCGGCTGGCGGCCTTTTGCAGGGCTGGCAGGTAGCGCCGCACGGCTTCCTTCAGCGTGACCGCCCGGTTCAGGTAAACGATATTGACGACGCCCACGGGCTGGTTCTTGAACAGGATGGGCAGGGCCAGGGCCCCGATCTTGCTCTGGGATGTCCATTCGCCGTCGTTGCTGGCGAAGCCTCTTTCGAGGGTGCGGGCGACGAGCTGGGTGACGAAGCGGTCGTCGGCGGCCAGGCGGGCCTGTTCGTTGTCGCCGCCGCCGCCGCGGATGAGTTCGAGGATCTGTTCGCGCTGCTCGCCCTGGCTGTGGGCGAAGAAAGCCCGCCCGGCGGCGGTCAGCAGCATCGGGAGCGTTTGCCCGACCATCGCCCGGTGGAAGGACAGCGGGCTGAAGCGGTGGGTCGATTCGCGGATCACCATGTGGGCGCCCTGCGGGGTGGTGAGGTCGGAGGGCCACACCACGGATTGCAGTAGTTCGCTGAGGGCCGGGGCCGCGATGGAGGAAATCCAGTCCTCGTCGCGAAACCCTTCGGCCAGCGAGCGGACGCGCAGCGCCAGGCAGTAGCGGTCGTCGGATTCGCTGCGCCGCACGTAGCCTTCGGCGATCAGGGTTTCGAGCAGGCGGCGCACCGTGGTGCGGTGCAGGCCGGTGGCCTGGGCCAGCTGGGCGAGGGTGGAGCGGCCGCCTTCCTGGCTGTTGAGGGCGCGCAGCAGGTCGAGTCCGCGGGTCAGGCCGCGAACCGGTGCGTAATCGGCTCCGCTGTTTGTGCGCATATTGAAACCCTCGCGACAGAACAAGATTGTGCAACAGGTGGACGTTTTGTTTTGATTTTTTGATGCGAATCAGGGAGATCCTAGAATCAATCCCGTTGATGCGCCCATAAAAAAGCATGCGTCTGCCGGCGGATGATACGCCGGTGCCGTCCTGCACCGGGCCTGCCGTTTTCCGGAATGCAAGGCCTGAAAACGTCAAGACGAAAAGCCGTCCGCCCGTTGCGGGCGACCCGACACACCACTGTCCGTGCGGCGGAGGTTTTCCTCCCGCCTGCCCAACCCCACCCGGGAGGAGATACCCCATGAGCACTGCTCAAGATTTCGATGCCGACGTGATCGTCGTCGGTGCCGGCCCCGTCGGCCTGACCATCAGCAACACCCTCGGCCAGTACGGCGTCAAGGTGCTGCTGCTGGAAAGGGGCGAGGAACTCATCGATTACCCCCGCGCCGTCGGCATGGACGACGAATGCCTGCGCAGCATCCAGGGCATCGGCCTGGCCGACCCGGTGCAGCAGCACCTGACGCCTTACCACTGGATGCGCTTCGTGACCGCCAGCGGTCGCTGCTTTGCGTCCATCGAGCCGCGCACCGACGACTTCGGCTGGTCGCGCCGCAATGCCTTCAACCAGCCGGCGGTCGACCGCGAACTGATGGACGGCCTCAAGCGCTTTCCGGGCGTGGAGGTGTGGATGGGCGCCGAGCTGGAAAAATTTGACCAGGACGGCACCGGCGTCAGCCTGACCGTGAAGCACAAGGGCAAGGTCAATGCGCTGCGCTGCAAGTACCTGGTAGCCGCAGACGGCGGCCGCAGCTTCATCCGCACCACGCTCAACGTGGGCTTCGGCGGCTTCACCGACACCTCCAAGTGGCTGGTGGTGGACATCCGCAACGACCCGCTCGGCGTGCCCAACATCTACATGCACAGCGACCCGAAGCGGCCCTATGTGTCGGTGGCGCTGCCCGACGGCGTGCGCCGCTTCGAGTTCATGATCTTCGAGAACGAAACCGAAGAGCAGATGACCACCCCCGAAAGCATGGCCGTACTGCTTGCCAAGGTGTTGCCGGCGAATGTGGACACCAGCCGCCTCGACTTCATCCGCAAGCGTGTCTATACCCACAACGCCCGTATCGCCGATCGCTGGAAGATCGGCCGCATCATGCTGGCCGGCGACGCCGCGCACATCATGCCCGTGTGGCAGGGCCAGGGTTACAACACCGGCATGCGCGACGCCACCAACCTGGCCTGGAAGCTGGCCTACGTGGTCAACGGCAAGGGCAGCGACGCGCTGCTCGAAACCTACCAGTCCGAGCGTCCGCTGCACGCCAAGGCGATGATCGACCTGTCGGTGACCGCCGGGCGCATCTTCTCGCCGCGCAGCGCGCTCTTGGCCGGCCTGCGCGACGCCACCACCTGGGTGCTCAACTTCATTCCGCCGGTCAAGCGCTACTTCATGGAAATGCGCTTCAAGCCGATGCCCTTCTACGAGAACGGCCTGGTGGTGCACGAGAAAACCCGCCGCAAGGATTCGCCGGTCGGGCGCATGTTCATCCAGCCCAAGGTGCGCACCCGCCAGGGCGAGGTCAAGCTGCTGGACGACGCACTGGGCAAGGGCTTCGCGCTGCTGGCCTGGGGCGCCGATCCCAACTACTGGCTGAACCCCAGGAGCCGCGCCATTCTTGAAGCCCTCGGCGCGAAGATCGTGACCCTCAAGCCGACCGTGCAGATCGACCGCACGGTGGACATGACCGACAGGACCGACGTCCTTGGCGACGAGCAGATGCGCTTCAAGGAATGGTTCGGCCAGCATCCGGGCTCCATCGTGTTGCTGCGCCCCGACCGTTTCGTGGCCGGCATCGCCTTCCCGATCGAAGTGGACGAACTCATCGCCGCGGTGGCCGACAAGATGGGCCTGGTGGTGAATGCCGGAGGCAAGGCTCGATGACCAAGGCAATGCTCACCTGCCTGTCCCACACGCCGCTCAAGGGCAACGTGGACCCGCTGCCGGAAGTGGTGGACGAAGTGGCCCGTCTCGTCGCCCAGCTGGGTGACGAGGTTGTGGCCTTCGATCCGGAACTGATCTTCCTGTTCGCCCCCGACCACTACAACGGCTTCTTCCTCGATGCCATGCCGCAGTTGTGCATCGGCGCCGCGGCCGAATCGGTGGGCGATTACAGCACCTCGGCCGGCCCGCTGCCGGTGCCGCGCGACATCGCCGAAGCCTGCGCCGCCCACGTGGTGGCCCGGGAGATCGACCTCGCCGTGTCCTATCGCATGCAGGTGGACCACGGCTTCGCCCAGCCGCTGGAAGAACTCACCGGCAGCCTCGCCCGCTACCCGGTGATTCCGCTCTTCATCAACAGCGTGGCGCCGCCGGTGATCAGCTTCCGGCGTGCCCGCCAGTTTGGCGAGGCGGTGGGCGAGTTCGCCCGCCAACTCGACAAGCGCGTGCTCTTCATCGGCTCCGGCGGCCTCTCGCACAACCCGCCGGTGCCGCAGATGGCCACCGCCGTGCCGGAAGTCGCCGAGCGCCTGATCGCCGGTCGCAACCCCACGGCCGAGGCCCGCGCCGCCCGTCAGCAGCGCACCATCGACGCGGCCACCCAGTTTGCTACCGGCGACAGCCCGCTGCACCCGCTCAACCCGCGCTGGGACGAAGACTTCATGGCCAACCTGAGCTGCAAGGACTGGGCCGCTCTCGACGGCTACGGCAACGACGCCATCACCGAAGCGGCCGGCGCATCGGCCCACGAAGTGAAGACCTGGGTCGCCGCCAACGCCGCCATGAACGCCGCCACCGGCGGGCATTACGAAGCCCGTGCCCGCTACTACCGGGCGATTCCCGAATGGATTGCCGGGTTTGGCGCGCTCACCGGCGTTGCCCGGCCCGACTGAATCCGCACTACTACACGTACTACACGCACCACCCCACTGAGGAGAAAAAAATGAAACTGAAAAACCTGTTCGTGATCACCGCCGCCGCACTGGCTGCCGCCCCGGCCCTGGCCGATATCAACATCGGCGTGGTCGCCTCCCTTACCGGCCCGGCTGCCGCGCTGGGCGCCGAGACGCGCAAGGCCGTGTCGCTGTTCCCGGCCACCGTCGGCGGCGAGAAGGTGAACTTCATCGTGCTCGACGACACCACCGACCCCACCGCGGCCGTCAAGAACGCCCGCAAGCTGATCAGCGAAGACAAGGTCGACGCCATTCTCGGCCCCAACCTGATCAGCACCGCCACCGCCATGGCTGACGTGGTCAACGGCGAGAAGGTGCCGATGATCTCCGTCGCGCCGCTCGACGTGACCGGCGACAAGCGCGGTTTCGTGTTCCGCAGCGAGCCCTCGGCGGACCTGATGGTTCAGCGCGTGGTGGCCGACATGCTGGCCAACGGCGTCAAGACTATCGGTTTCATCGGCTTCTCGGATTCGTGGGGCGAAGTGCTGCACAAGGCGCTGATCAAGGCCGCCGAAGGCAAGATCACCATCGTCGCCTCCGAGCGCTATGGCCGTGCCGACCCCAGCGTCCAGGCCCAGGTCCTCAAGGTGATCAGCGCCAAGCCCGACGCCGTGTTCGTCGGCGCCTCCGGCACGCCCGCCGCGATGCCCCAGATCACCCTGCGCGAGCGCGGCTTCAAGGGTCGCATCTATCAATCCCACGGCGTCACCAGCAAGGAATTCCTGCGGGTGGGCGGCAAGCACGTCGAAGGCGCGCTGATTCCGGTGGGCCCGGTGCTGGTGGCCGAGCAGCTGCCCGACAGCCACCCCTCCAAGAAGAGTGCCGTGGCTTTCGTCCAGGCCCTCGAAGCCAAGTACGGCGCGGATTCCCGCTCCACTTTTGCCGGCGCCAGCTGGGATGCCTGGCTGCTGCTGCAGAACGCCATCACCGGCGCGCAGAAGGCCAAGCTCAAGGCGGGCACGCCGGAATTCCGCGCCGCCCTGCGTGACGGCATCGAAAAGGCTTCCAAAGTGGTGGGCACCAACGGCGTCTACACCATGGGCCCCAGTGACCACGCCGGCTACGACGCCAGTGCCATCGTCCTGATCAAGGTCGAGAACAATCACTGGAAGCTGGTTAAGTAAGCAAGCGCCCACGGGGCCGGTGAGCCGGCCCCGTGTGTTGCTCCAACTTGTCGTTCCATCGCGGCGGACCTGCCCGGCAGGCCCGTCGTCGCTCCACAGGAGTTCGCTCATGGATGCAGAAATCATTGCGATGCTCGGGCAGGACGGTGTCACCAACGGTGCCATCTACGCGCTCTTGGCGCTGGCGCTGGTGCTGGTGTTTGCCGTAACCCGAGTTATTTTCATTCCCCAGGGCGAGTTCCTGGCCTGGGGTGCCTTGACGATGGCCGCTCTCGAAGGTGGTCATTTGCCCACCACGGTGTGGCTGCTGGCCGGCCTCGGTGTGCTGGCGCTGGGTGTCGACCTGTTCTCCGCCACGGGCCGCCGCACCATCGGCCGGTCCGTGCTCTGGAACCTGGCCTACCCGCTGGCGCTGGCCGGCCTGCTGTGGGTTCTGCCGCTGGCAGAGCTGTCCACGTGGGCGCGGGTGATCGTCACGCTGGCGATCGTCGTGCCGATGGGCCCGATGCTCTACCGCGTCGCCTTTCAGCCGGTGGCCGAGGCGCCGGTGCTGGTGCTGCTGATCATCTCGGTGGCGGTGCACCTGGCCATGGTCGGTTTCGGCCTCCTGGCGTTTGGCCCCGAAGGTTCGCGCACCACGCCATTCAGCGAAGCCCAGCTTGAGCTTGGCACGCTGATGGTGGGCGGCCACACGCTGGTCGTGATCCTCGCCTCGCTGGTGCTGATCGTCGGGCTCTACCTGTTCTTCGACCGCACGCTGTACGGCAAGGCCCTGCGCGCCACCGCCATCAACCGCAACGGCGCGCGCCTGATGGGCATTTCGCCGGCGCTGGCCGGGCGCCTGACCTTCTTCCTGGCGGCCGTCATCGGCGTGCTGTCCGGGGTGCTGGTCGCGCCGCTCACCACTATCTATTACGACAGCGGCTTCCTGATCGGCCTCAAAGGCTTCGTCGCCGCGATCATCGGCGGGCTGGCGAGCTATCCGCTGGCCGCGGCCGGGGCGATCCTGGTCGGTCTGCTGGAATCCTTCTCGTCCTTCTGGGCCAGCGCCTTCAAGGACGTGATCGTGTTCACGTTGATCATTCCGGTGCTGATGTGGCGCTCCCTGACTTCCCATCACGTGGAGGAAGAAGAATGAACACCCGTATCGAAACCGCTTCCCGCGCGCCTGCGCCGGTGGCTTCCCGCATCGGGCCCAAGCACGTGCTCGGCCTCTTCCTGGTGCTGCTCGCCGCTGCGCCGCTGGTGCTGCCAGACTTCTACGTCACGCTGCTCAACTACATCGGTCTCTCGGCGCTGGTGGCGCTGGGGCTGGTGCTGCTGACCGGCGTCGGCGGCCTCACCTCCTTCGGGCAGGCGGCCTTTGTCGGGCTGGGTGCCTACACCACGGCCTGGCTCACCACCTCCCAGGAGCTGCCGGGCTGGCTGGCGTTCATTGGCGGTTCGCCGTGGCTGGCGCTGATTGCCGGCCTGGTGCTGACCGCCCTGGTGGCGATCATCCTCGGCTCGGTCACGCTCAAGCTGTCAGGCCACTTCCTGCCGCTGGGCACCATGGCCTGGGGCATCAGCCTGTACTTCCTGTTCGGCAACATGGAGTTCCTGGGCGGCCACGGTGGTCTGTCGGGCATTCCGGCGCTCAAACTCTTCGGGTTCGAGCTGATCGAGAACCGCCATTACTACTACCTGGTGTGGGCCTTCGTGCTGCTGGGTTTGTTCACCACCCGCAACCTGCTGGATTCCCGCGAGGGCCGGGCAATCCGGGCGCTCAAGGGCGGCATGGTGATGGCCGAGGCGATGGGCGTGGATACGTCCCGCGCGCGCATGGTGATCTTCGTGATCGCCGCGCTCCAGGCCTGTGCTGCGGGCTGGCTGTATGCCCACCTCCAGCGCTTTGTCAACCCGACGCCCTTCGGCCTGCATATCGGCATCGAATACCTGTTCATGGCCGTGGTCGGCGGCGCCGGGCAGGTGTGGGGTGCGCTGGTGGGCGCCGGTGTGATCACGGTGCTCAAGCAGTGGCTGCAGGACTTTCTGCCCAAGGTGTTCGGCAGCGCCGGCAACTTCGAGGTGATCGTGTTCGGCGTGATGATGGTCATCGTGCTGCAGCGCGCCCGTGACGGCCTGTGGCCGCTGCTGGCCAAGATGGTGCCGGTGCGCGAGGCGCCCCGCGTCATCGATGCCTCCGCACAGCCGCTGGACAAGAAGCCCCAGCCGCCGATGGGCGAGATGATCCTGGAAGCCAAGAACGTCACCCGCAAGTTTGGCGGCCTCGTGGCTAACAACAACATGAGCCTGTCGGTGAAGGCTGGCGAGATCCTGGCGCTGATCGGCCCCAACGGGGCCGGCAAGAGCACCATGTTCAACCAGCTCTCCGGCGTCGATACGCCGACTTCCGGCGAGGTGCTGTTCCGCGGCAAGCCGGTGGCCGGCCACCAGTCCCGCGAGATCGCCGGGCTGGGCATGAGCCGTACCTTCCAGCACGTGCGCCTGTTGCCCAAGATGACGGTGCTCGAAAACGTGGCCATCGGCGCCCACCTCCGCGGCAGCAAGGGTGTGCTGCCCGCCGCCTGGCGTCTCGACCGCGTCGAGGAAGCCCGCCTGATGCGCGAAGCCGCCATTCAGGTCGAGCGTGTCGGCCTTGGGGAGTTCATGCACAGCGAGGCCGGCAGCCTGGCCCTGGGCCAGCAGCGCATCCTCGAGATCGCCCGCGCCCTGTGTTCCGACCCCTGCCTGCTGCTTCTCGACGAGCCGGCCGCCGGTCTGCGCTTCAAGGAGAAGCAGGCCCTGACCGAACTGCTGCGTCGCCTCAAGTCCGAAGGCATGGCCGTGCTGATCGTCGAACACGACATGGATTTCGTGATGAGCCTGGTCGACCGTGTGGTCGTGATGGAATTCGGCGAGAAGATCGCCGAGGGCCTGCCGGAAGAAATCCAGAAGGATCCAGCCGTGCTCGAAGCCTACCTCGGAGGTGTGTGATGACCACTCGTAACGTACTTGAAGTCAAAAACCTCTCGGTGGCCTACGGCAAGGTCGAGGCCGTGAGCGGCGTGAGCCTGGCCGTTGGCGAAGGCAAGATCGTCACGGTGATCGGCCCCAACGGCGCGGGCAAGACCACCACGCTGTCGGCGATCATGGGCCTCTTGCCGTCCCGCGGCGAAGTCGCCTTCGACGGCAGCATCGAATCGGTGCCGGAAGTCGAGCGCATGGTGGTGCGCGGCATGAACCTCGTGCCCGAAAAGCGCGAGCTGTTCGGCTCCATGACCATCGAGGACAACCTGCTGCTGGGCGCCTTTCAGCGCCACCGCACTGGCAAGCGCGACCACGCCGAGACGATGGAAGAGGTGTATGCCTTGTTCCCGCGGCTCAAGGAGCGGCGCCTGCAGCAGGCCGGCACGATGTCCGGCGGCGAGCGCCAGATGCTGGCAGTAGGCCGCGCCCTGATGGCCCGGCCCAAGCTCCTGATGCTCGACGAACCCAGCCTCGGCCTTGCTCCGCTGATCGTGCGCGAGATTTTCCGCATCATCGCCGAACTGCGCCGCCGCGGCGTGTCCATCCTGCTGGTCGAACAGAACGCTCGCGCCGCGCTGCAGGTGGCCGACTATGCTTACGTACTCGAGAACGGCGGCATCAAGATGCACGGCGAAGCCCACGCCCTGCGTGACGATCCGCGCGTCATCGAAAGCTACCTCGGCCTCGGGAGCAAGCACCAGGAACTGCTCTCAACGTAAAGATCACCGAAATCGAAGCGGGTCGGCCAGCCCGCCCCGCTTCGTCAAAGGAGAACCCCATGGAAGCCTTACGCATCATTTCGGACGAGCACCAGTCCCTCGCCGCCATCCTTCACGCCGTCCGCTTCATGATCAAGGAAGTGGCGGCCGGCCGTCTTGCGCCGGACCTGAAGCTGTTCGAGGCGATGATCCACTACCTCGACGCCTACCCGGAAAAGCGCCATCACCCGAAAGAGGACTTCCTCTTCGAGCGCCTCAAGACGCGCACCCCCGACGGTGCCGACGCGCTGGCCAAGGTCGAGCGCCAGCATTTGGGCGCCGCCGCGCGCATCAAGGCACTGGAAGACGCGCTGCAGGTCTACAAGGCCGACAGCGGCAAGCTGGTCGAGTTTTCCCGCGCCTTTGACAACTACGCCGAGTTCTACCGCAACCACATGATCCTGGAAGAGGCGGAGATCATTCCGCTGGCCCGCCAGCATCTCACCCCCGAAGACTGGTGGGACGTGGACCGCGTCTTTGCCGCCGAACCCGACCCGATGGGCGGCACCCGTGAGAAGCCGGAGGATTTCGCCACCGTGTTCTCCAAGCTCGTCGCCTCGGCACCGGCTCCCATCGGCCTGGGCGCAGGGCCCTACCAGGGCTGAGCCTTACCGCCGCATTCCCTCGCCCCATCCCTCAACCGGCCACCTGTAACCCAGGTGGCCGGTTTGCTTTTGGCGCTGTCACCCGTTAGCTGCGGAATCCTTGCGTCGGCAGCCGCTGCGTTGTCGTGCCTGTGTGGGGGCGACTTCAGTCGCCCATCCGCGCGTTGAATCACGGGCAAACCGCTGATCAGAGTCCGCGGGCGACTGAAGTCGCCCCCACATGCAGCCTGCATCGTCGGGTTGATCTTGGGCTCCGGTTTGCTCCCCGTGATACGTCCGGTCAGAAAAGATATCAAAAAAGAGTTGTCTCATCTTAAAAGTATCGTATAAAGTATCTTTGTTGGAGGAGTTGCGCCGCAGATATCAAATATTAGATGCGGCCCGGTCGTTAACATCACGGACAGAGGGGATTCGGCTTTGGATGCAGGAATCGTTTTGATACTTGGGCAGGACGGGATAACCAGCGGGGCGATCTATGCCCTGCTGGCGATAGCCCTGGTCCTGATTTTTTCGGTCACACGCGTGATCTTCATTCCGCAGGGCGAGTTCATCGCCTTTGCGGCGCTCACGCTGGCCGCACTGCAATCGGGCAAGGTGCCGGGTACGGTGTGGCTGCTGGTGGCAATGGGGGCTTTCGTGGCCCTGATCGACGGCGCGGCCCGCCTGCGCGACCGTGACACCGAAGGCCTGGGCAGCCTGCTGGGCTGGAACCTGGCCTATCCGCTGGCGCTGGCCGCGCTGCTGTACGGCGTGAATCCCGGCGAGCTGGCCATGCCGCTGCAGATTGCGCTGACGCTGGCCATCCTTGTGCCGCTGGGGCCGATGATCTACCGCATCGCCTACCAGCCCATCGCCGACACCAGCGTGCTGGTGCTGCTGATTGCCTCGGTGGCGGTGCACCTGATGCTCACCGGCCTCGGCCTGGTCTTCTTCGGTGCCGAGGGCGTGCGCACCGCGCCGTTCTCGGAAGGCAGCCTGGTGCTGGGCGAGGTGTCGATCAGCCTGCAAACCCTGTGGGTGGTCGGTTGCTCGCTGACCTTCATCGTCGGGCTGTACGCCTTCTTTGCCCGCACCATCTACGGCAAGGCCTTGCGTGCCACGGCGGTTAACCAGTCCGGCGCCAAGCTGATGGGCATCTCGCCGGTGGTTGCCGGCAAGCTCACCTTCTTGCTGGCGGCGCTGCTGGGCGTGTTCTCGGGCCTCCTGATCGGCCCGATCACCACCATCTACTACGACACCGGTTTCCTGATCGGCCTCAAGGGCTTCGTCGCGGCCATCATCGGCGGGCTGGCGAGCTACCCGCTGGCGGCGCTCGGCGCGGTGCTGGTGGGCCTGCTGGAATCGTTCTCGTCGTTCTGGGCCAGTGCCTTCAAGGAAGTGCTGGTCTTCACCCTGATCATCCCGGTGCTGTTGTGGCGCTCGTTCAACAGCCATCACGTGGAGGACGAAGAATGAAACAGTCCGTCCGTCTTCTGGCGGTGCTTGCCGTGCTGGCCATTGCGCCGGCGGTGCTGCCGCCTTATTACGTCACCCTGCTCAACTACATCGGCATCTCGGCGCTGGTGGCCGTTGGCCTGGTGCTGCTCACCGGCGTCGGCGGGCTCACGTCCTTCGGCCAGGCCGCCTTTGTCGGCGTGGGTGCCTACACCACGGCGGTGCTCACCACCGCCGAGAATCTGCCCGGCTGGATCGCATGGGCCGGGCAGTCGCCGTGGCTGACGCTGATTGTCGGCCTTGTGCTTACCGCCACCATCGCGCTCCTGCTCGGTTCGCTGACCCTCAAGCTGTCGGGCCACTACCTGCCGCTGGGCACCATTGCCTGGGGCATCAGCCTGTACTTCCTGTTCGGCACGCTGGATTTTCTGGGCGCGCAGAGCGGTATCTCCGGCCTGCCGCCGATCAGCATCGGCAGCTGGGTGATGGAAGACGGCAGCGAGATCTACTACCTGATCTGGGCCTTCGTGATGGCTGCGGTGGTGACCACCCAGAACCTGCTGGATTCCCGCGAGGGCCGTGCGATCCGCGCCCTCAAGGGCGGCGTGGTGATGGCCGAGGCGATGGGCGTGAATACCTCGCGCTCGCGCATCGTGATCTTCGTGATTGCCGCGTTGCACGCCAGTGCCGCCGGCTGGTTGTATGCCCACATGCAGCGGCTGGTTAACCCGTCTCCCTTCGGCCTGCACCACGGCATCGAGTACCTGTTCATGGCGGTGGTCGGCGGCGCCGGCTACGTGTGGGGCGCGGTGATCGGCTCCGGGCTGGTGACGCTGCTCAACCAGTGGCTGCAGGATTGGCTGCCCAAGCTGTTCGGCCACGCCGGCAACTACGAAATCATCATCTTCGGCATGTTGCTGCTGCTGATCCTGCACCGTGCCCGCGAAGGCATGTGGCCGGCCGTGCTCAGCCTGCTGCGCGTGAAGGCTGAGCCCAAGAAGGTGGTCGACAGCGCCGAGGCCCTGCCGCGCCGCACCATGCCGACCCGCGGCGAGGTGATCCTAGAGGTGAAGGACGTGACCCGGCGCTTTGG
>Ga0209277_10000561_pt1 | contig 18693 bp, 12 predicted proteins | sample JI81AbrownDNA_FD_187503 | JGI IMG/M metagenome (GOLD analysis project Ga0209277, IMG submission 187503) | Wastewater effluent complex algal communities from Wisconsin, to seasonally profile nutrient transformation and Carbon sequestration -... | ecosystem: Engineered > WWTP > Effluent > Algae... | reverse complement strand
ATATCACTAGTGAGCGCAAAAACGTGGAATACTATTTAAAAAATGTATTTCCTGAAGCAGTATCCATGGTGGATCAAAGATTCAAACAAACCTGGTCGGAACTCGGTGGTGATCCCAAACTCATTCAAAATGCGATCAATTTACCTAGCTTAACATTTGGTAATTGGGTTGGAGGAGATAGAGATGGACATCCATTTGTAACTCCCGAAATCACTAAGGAAACTCTAGCAAGCTTTTGTAATTTAGCTAAAGCTTTACAGAGAGAAAAACTAGATGAATTACTGAAATTTCTTTCCTTATCGGATAGATTACAAATACCTTCATCCGAATTATTAAAACAATTTGAGATTTGGGATAAACAATTTCCAGAAGTCGCAAAACAAATAAGGTCAAAGAATGTTGGCGAGCCATGGAGGCAATATTGTAATTTTCTTCTTTACCTATTGGAAAATAATTTAAGAGTCGAAGACTACAAAGTTTATCTACAAATTTTAAAAAAGAGTTTAGAAGATACACAAGCGAATCGACTTTCAGAACAATTAATTTTTCCATTAGAAAGATTGCTCCAATGTTTCGGCTTTCACCTAGCAGTGACAGACATTCGACAAAACTCTGCATTTCATGCAATCGTGATGGAACAGATATTAAAAGCCTCTGGTGAAACAAATAGTGAATACCGAAACTGGACTGAATCAGAAAAACTTCAGTTCCTATCTTCTGAACTAAATAGCCCAAGACCCTTTCTATTACGAGAAACAGTACTCCCAACTGAAGCAGACTCGCTTCTTAAAACCTACCGCGTGATAGCTGACCATGTCCAGATTAACGGTCGAGTTGGAATTGGATCCTTTATAGTAAGTATGACCAAAAATGTATCTGATTTACTTCTGATTTTTGTTTTTCTCCGAGAAGCAGGTTTGTTGTTACATCATTCTGATGGAAAACTGATCAGTCCATTCCAAGTTGTACCCCTTTTTGAAACAATTGAAGACTTAAAAAAAGCTCCAGAAATTTTCAAAAAATTCATTCAATACCCGATCGTAAAAACTTCGCTTCATGAAAACACCATTCAAGTTATGTTAGGTTACAGTGATTCCAATAAGGATGGAGGAATATTCGCCAGTCAGTGGTCACTCTATCAAGCCGAAAGCGCAATAAGTCAAATTGCAAAGGAAAATCAGATCAAAATTCATTTTTTCCATGGCCGAGGGGGAACGATCAGTAGAGGGGGAGGAAAAATACATAAATTTTTAGATGCACTGCCCCATGGATCGCTAACGGGTAAAATCCGTGTGACGGTGCAAGGGGAGACCATCGCACAACAATTTGCGAACAAACTGAATGCAGCTTACAATTTAGAGCTATTTTTAGCTACGACCACCAAAGTTACACTCCGGCATCAATTTATGCCTAAAAAGGATCATCCCTCCTCTCCGATTGTAAAAAGGTTAGCTGAGCACACTTCAAAAATTTACAATCAAATCATTCGTTCCCATGGTTTTTTAGAATTTTTTAGTGAAGCGACTCCTATTGATGCAATAGAAAGATCAAAAATAGGATCTAGACCTGCTCGAAGAACAGGAAAAAGAACCTTTGAAGACTTACGGGCCATTCCGTGGGTGTTTAGTTGGAACCAGTCAAGATTTTATCTACCAAACTGGTATGGTGTGGGAACAGCTCTTTTTGAACTGAGATCGAATCAACCGGAAGACTTTACGATTCTAAAGGCAGAAATAAAAGAATGGCATTTTTTAAATTATCTCATTCGAAACATTGAAACAGGTTTCTTTTCCGCCGATCCGAATCTCTTTTCAAATTATGCCAGTTTGGTCGTAGATCATAAATTAAGAGAAACAATTCTGACCGAAATTTTAAAAGAATACGAGACCACAAAATCTATGTTAGAGTCCTTACGTGAAGACTCGATTAAAAAAAGTCGGCCCGGTATGATGGAAGCTCTTGATTTAAGGAATCCAGGATTAAAAACCTTACACATGCATCAGATCCAACTCTTATCAAATTGGCGAAAAGACACCGAAAACGAAGATCTACTCAATCGTCTGCTTCTCAGTGTCAATGCGATTGCGAGTGGACTGAGAACCACCGGTTAAGAATTGTTAGTTGCATCTCAGGCGGAAAACCGTGAACTATTTTGACCAATCGATAAAAGCCAATCCGATTTCGGGCGCTCCTGGAAGTTAGAGGAAAGGCGAACTTTTTTTTAGAATTTTTGCCGTTATGGGAAATCCGCTCGATGTAATGAGGAAATCGTGATAATTGGAACGCATTGGGTGGCGGGTCTAGTTCCCCACCCTCTAGATCGGGCGGGGATACTCATACTATCCCTACTTCCCTCTCCTTCTCATTTTCCCTGCAGTTTGAATACATAACTGGCCACCTCTCCATCCTTGGAGAACGGAGTTTCAAAAGTTTTTTCGTAGAAAAAAATTTCTCCCAGATCGGATATTGCCAGTACAGTGCTAACGCGCGTTCCATACCCCGGCAAAGAAATCCGTATGGAGGAAAGCAATTTTTCTTTTTCTGCACCGATACCAGTATCTGGTAAAAATTGATCCGGAGCTTGTTCTCCATCGTTTAACATCTTAAACAAGGACTCAATCGGAAGATCAGAAGATTTTTTATTTTTTTGAGTTTCTAAAATATCGGTAAAAAGAGATAACACTCGTTCTGTTTTCGGCCATCTCGTATCCCAGTAAGCATTGCTCAAAGTGTGGAATCCTTTCTCTATCGATACTGTGCCATTTTTACGATTTGAAACGCAATAAGCGCTTTCCAAATCACCAACGTACAAATTGAATCCTTCGTATTTTTGAAGTTCGGATTCAATCTTCTTAGAAAAATTTTCTGGTGAAAGATTTGTTTTTAAATAATTCTCGACGAGTTTACCACGAGAGATGGGTGATTTCAACTTTGTCTCGCGGAAGTCCCGTCTGTTCGTTACAAAACCAATTCGCCCTTGTTTGGTGACACCTAACCATGTACCCATCGATGTGAGATCACGTCCTGCGAGCAAATCTGGACATTCACTCCAAAATTCCGCTCTGGATGCTGGTCGATCAAAAAATTCATCACGATTCGCTGCAATTACGATCGGGAAATGATCCCAAGATTTGTAGGCCATAACAACTAGACACATCCTTGGAACATAACAAATTGTCAGGGCATATGTCAAATTTTTAGTAAAATTTAGATTGAACATAGGCACTCGGATAAAGAGAATACTGAAAAAGAGAAAATGATGAAACTTGACGCAAATAAAGCAGTCTCTATCTTTCAGACTTCGGTATCCGATTGGCATAAGAAAGAAGCTCCTCACCCGAATCCATACCCAGAAAATACCCTAGAACATACTCTTTACCAAAAAAATCACATTGATACTATCCAATGGCACATAGAAGACGAGATACGCAGGCCAGACATCGCCCTTGAAGAAGTAGTAGCTCTCAAACGAAAAATAGACAAACTCAACCAAGAAAGAACAGATATGGTTGAAAAATTGGACGATTTCGTAATTGACCTTTTTAAGGAAATCATAGCGAAGCCGGATGCGCGTTTGAATTCGGAATCACCAGCATGGCTTCTTGATCGAATGAGCATTCTAGAATTAAAGATTTTTCACATGCAGGAACAGGTGATGCGCAAAGATGAAGGGGCATCTAAAGAACATATAGCGAAATGCCAATCAAAACTGGACATTCTCCTTGACCAGAGGAAAGATCTTCAAATTTGCCTAGACGAACTTTTGTTAGATTATTCTAAAGGAGAGAAAAAAGTCAAAGTATATAGACAAATGAAAATGTACAATGATCAAAACTTAAATCCATCACTTTATAAAGCGGCAAAATGAATTTACTTGTTATGCGGTTTTCTGCCATGGGCGATGTGGCACTGACTACACCTGCGTTGATTGCACTAGCTGCTAAATATTCTAATGTACAGCTAACGGTAGTAACGCGCGGAAACTTTGCTCCTTTTTTTTATAATATACCCAACGTGAATGTTTTAGGTATCAACCTTAAAAAATACAAAGGTATTCTTGGGATTTGGAAGTTATACAGAGAATTAAAAAAACTTGGACCTTTTGATAAAATCATCGATTTACATGGTTCGATTAGATCAAGAATGATTTCCCTTTTATTCTCATGGCACAAAGTTCCCTCTTTTAAAATCATCAAAGGAAGACGAGAAAAAGCGAAACAAACTCGTCGCTATAACAAAAAATTAGTAAAATTACCTCACACTGTAGATCGATATCTAAATGTTTTTAAAAAAGCAGGTTTTGATGCACCGATCAGGAAAGGACCCTGGTTAAATGTCGACGGGGAATCAAAAATTTTTGCCAAAGAATATTTTAAATCCATAGGTTTAGATAAAAAAGAAGGCCAATGGTTCGGTTTTGCTCCGTTCGCTGGTCATGAGTTAAAGGAATGGAGCTTTCAAAAATCAGAACGGCTCACTCAAATTTTGCTGGATGAATTTCCTGATTGTTACATTTTTTTATTTGGTGGAAAAGATGAAGTACACGAACTCGAAATTTTGAAAGGTACGCAAAAACGAGTGAATATTGTGCACGGCGCTCATCTAGGTATTCGCGGTGAACTTGGTGTTATGGAACGGCTTGATTTGATGATCGGTATGGATTCATCTAACGTACATATTGCGGCACTTCTAAAGAAGCCTGTGATCGGAATTTTCGGAACGACTCATCCGATTTCAGGTTTTGGTCCATTTGCCCAAGAAGACACAGGAGTGTTACAAGTGGAACTCGCATGTCGTCCCTGTTCTATATATGGAAACGTTAAGTGTTGGCGAGGAGACCATGCCTGTATGGAAATGATTGACCCACATGACGTCGTGAGAAGAATACGCGTTTTACAAAACGTAAACACATTATGGTAACAAGAATCAGCAAAAGTATACGGTTTCCTTTTTTATGCATTTTCATTACGTTTTCCCTGTATTCTCAACAAAATCAAACTGATCCCGAAATTTTTGATTCAGTTTACACTTCCAATATTTTACCCTCACCAAACAAGGCAAAGTACGAGGAACAAATTTCATGTGACAATTCTTGCATAAAATTTCTATACAACGGTGATGAAAAAGTCATAGAGGAAGTATGGGAAACTCTAGGAAAAAACAGTGGAAAAGTACTCATTGAAATATCCTCTCCAAAAATAAAGATTGATGATCCTAAACTCGAGACTTTTTTAGAATACTTTCGAGAAATCGCCAAACGGGGAGGAAATGTTACTTTTGAGCCTTATTATATTGGTTACAAAGGTATGGGTTTAACGGACGTTCCACTTTTTAATGATATTTTCGGAATTTCCTATAACATTTTCAAAAGACTTCGTTCCTATTTTAAATTCGGTAGATTCGAAAATTACTTCGCCAAAGTCTTATACCATCCAAAAAGTAATGATATCTTACTTATTTTCTTCTTCCATAAAAACTATGGAAGTTTGTGTGACACGGTTTACTCGACTTGCCAAACTTTACAATACGTAGATGACGATTATTTTGATCTTCAACTATCAAAAAAGCTTTCCGCGCCAGAATCTAGATATGCTCCGATTGAAATAAGATTCGACCAAGTCAGTGCTGAATTACCACAAGTAAAACTTGACTTAGATCACATTCAAGCCGCCAATCGTTCCTCTCGCCTCTATAAATGGTTGATAGCCGCAAAAGAAACAGATCTTAAAAAAATTTCCAGAGAACGATTCATCGATATCAGCCTCATTGTAACAATTCTTGACTATTCCCTAAAGGCTTACGAATTCATTGAAGCGATTCAGCTTTATATGCCAATTCGTTCTTTAAAATCTGAAGTCGTTTATGAGGATACAGGCGAAAAAAAAATATTAAAATCAATCGTGATCACAAAATAAAATTTCCAACATATCCTCGTTATGTGAGAACACCAATCGCTCTATTCGTGCCTCTCGCTATGCAAAAACTATTCCTTGGTACACTTTATCCGGGGAAGCGCCGTAGGTAGCGGTTTTTTCCTTTTCCGGGTTTTGTATGTGGTATGGGGATTTCTCCTATCGTCCCCTCTGCTCTTTTCTTATTTCTGTGCCCAATTCGCTTTCCCTTGCCTCAAAGAAGATTTATTCTTAGTTTAGACTAAGTCTAATCGAATCCAAATTCGAGACAATAAGTGATTTTAGATTTAGTCTAATTATTGACAAATAAAAGAGGAAGAAGAGGATCATCAGAAATGGATCAAAATTACCAAAAAACAAAAGAGATTTTGGAATCCTTTGGCATTCGGGCGACTTCCCAGCGTCTCGAGATGGCTCATCTCATTTTATCGGAACACCAACACCTGACCGCCGAAGATGTGTTCCATTTGGTGAATACACATTTCCCTCATGCTTCCCGAGCGACGGTGTTTAATAATTTGAAATTATTTTCTGAGAAAGGAGTCATAGGGACTCTTGATTTGAAAAATGGCATCACCCATTATGACTCGAATACAAGTCGTCATCACCACGCACTGAATGAAGAAACAGGTGAAATTATGGATGTGACCTTAGATCCAGAAACCGAATCCAAGGTTCATGAATTGATGATTCAGGACCTAGAGTCCAAAATCGGAAAGAACTGGAAAAACTCAAAAATGTTGATCACGTTAAAAGGAAAAGTGTAACCTATCACTGGTTACATAAAATCCATTAACATTTCGAATAGACTTTTTTTCTTTTCTTTTCCCTTCATTGCTTCAATCACTTTCTCATAAACGGATTCCATGTCATCTACACATTTTTCCATTTCATGCCCGGATGCAATTTCAATGGAATTACGCGACAGGATTTGGTATTGTTTTTCATCTGACAATAGTTTGATGGAAAGTTCAGCTAGTTTTTTTACATCAAAAGCTGGAGCAATATAACCGTTTTTACCATCCTGAATCAGTTCTGGCAAGGCAAAAGAATCTACACCGACAGCAGGAAGCCCACAAGCAATCGCTTCTAACACCACTAGTCCTTGTGTTTCCATTGTTGAGGCAGTCAAAAACAAATCATACTGAGGATATATGGTATGAAGCTCCGCATTAGGAACAAATCCTGTAAAGATCACAGCGTCCTTTAATTCTAAGTGTTCTGCTTGGCGTTTTAAGGATTCAATTGCAGGTCCTTCCCCTATAATTGTTAGAGTGGCTTTCGGAAATTTTTCATGTACGAGCTTAAACGCATTGATGACAACATCACAATTTTTTTCATAAGATATTCGACCAACATGTAAAATTTTTGGTGCTTGCTGATTGAGAGTCTTAATTTTTCCAGAAAAACGCTTCAAATCCATTCCGTTAGATACGACGGTAATAGGCCTTTCGATACCATATTCAATTAATTGTTGTTTTATGAGATGACTAGGTGAGATAACCACATCACATCGGTTATAAAGATCATTACATATTTTTAAGATGATTTTTTTACGAATATTAAAATTATCAAATTTAACATACTTATCCAATTCATCAATATTCAACTTTTTCTTAAATTTATTGATTTTAAAAAAGAGCTTATCGAGTTTGAAGAGTCGGTAAAAAGAAACATACATTTCTTGTTCAGCCATCAGTGTATGATAGGTACCAATGGTAGGGATTCCATATCTCTCTGCTGCATTGATAGCATACAATCCGAGGAGTCCGGGTGTGTGGATGTGGATCAGATCCGGTTGGAACTCTTCGATTACTTTTTTGATTTTTCCAGGGGATGGTAGAACCACTTTGATGTCAGGGTAACTGGGTAAAAATCCAGATCGAAACCTGACGACGTGAATGTTGTCCCCCATTCTTTCAAAATCATCTTCCCCATATCTCGGTGCACAAATGGTAAACTCATGACCCCGAAGCGTTAACAATTCGGAGAAATTCTTAATGGAAACGGCAACACCATCGGTTTTCGGTAAAAACGTATCTGAAAAATAAAGAACTCGCAAAGGTGAACCTCTTTACAAAATGAATCACTCCTATACTCTAAGCTACAGAAATGTTATACCGAGCCTATCTCTTCTTTGTTTGTTTGTCCATCATTTCCTGTGCCATCTCCGTATCATTGAGTCAGCTTTTTCTTCTACTCTCTTTTTCCTGTTTTCTATTTCTCAAAGAGAAACCAAACTTTCGGTCCGAAATACTTGTTTTGTTGGTCCTTTTTTATGCCTGGCAGCTTAGTTCTTTCTTTTATCATGCGGTGGCCAGCGGACTCAGTATAGAAACAATGACTCTTGCCTGGAAAGGAGAACTGAAAGACCTCATTTTATTCTCCGCCTTTTTCGTAATCCAGGGAGTGAAAAAAGAAGACCAGCCAAAGATGACAAAGGCGTTTCAAATTTTTGCTTTAGTGATTTTAGTAACCGGAATTTTGGCAACATTCTCACCGATTCGTCTTTCTAGATTGATCTCGGATCTTTATCGGCATTCAGCGACTTGGCCTTACCAACACCATTATGGAAATTTGTTCGGAATCAACCTTTACCTACCGATTGGACTGATGAATACGCACTTAACCTATGGTGGCCTCTTATCCTTTGTGTTTCCTTACTTTTTTTTTACAGCCTATGACTCTTGGAAAAAGAAAGAGAAGTTACCAATTCGATGGATGCATCTTGGTTTTTTAATACTAGCCGCGATCATTTTTTTACTCAATAATGCAAGATCATCTATGTTTGGCTCGGTGTTTAGCATATCTCTAGGGATTTATATTCTTATTTTTATCGAGAAAGAAATTTCGATTCGAATGATTAAATACCTCACGGCTGCCATCTGTATCTTGGGTACGATTTTTATTCTTGCTTACTTCCAATCCTCTGCCCTCCAGAAGGTGATCGAACCTTTGTTTGGTTCCGAAAAACACACTGACTCGGGAAGGACTTTTATTTGGGATTCTACCTTTCCGCTCATCGTAAAAAATCCCGTGTTTGGAATCGGACCTGGTGCCTATCCTAAAGAAATCGAAATTTCTAGAAAGTTGAAAGAAACAAAATATCCCGAACTCGCTTATTTTTATGAGGTAACACAAAGAGGGCATTCTCATAATGATTTTTTTCATTTGGCCGCCATATATGGACTACCTGCTACTATCCTCTATCTACTCTTAGGTGCAATAATTGTCTACGGTTTCTCTTCTGGAAAACTAAGCCGCGAACACATGTTTATAAGCATCGGACTCTCTGGTTTTTTTCTTTCAGGTCTCCTACAGTGTTATTTCCAAGACGATGAAGTACTTATCGTTTTCTTTTTTCTTTTAGGTTATTATCAGATGTTTTTGAGAAGGAGTGAGTTAACTCGATGATAAAATTACACACGAATGGAGAATGGTTTGTAGATGAAGATGGTAGAAAAGTAATTTTACGCGGGGTGAATTTAGGTGGTGATACCAAAGTTCCGTTTCCCAATGGTGGCACTCCATATCCCACTGATTTTTCGGATCATAAAACAGTTAGTTTCGTAGGTCGACCTTTTCCACTCTCCGAGGCAACCGAACATTTTTCTAGATTACAAAAATGGGGTTTCAATTGCCTTCGTTTACTTACAACATGGGAAGCCATTGAGCACCAAGGTCCGGGAGAATTTGATACAGAGTATCTCGATTACCTTACGGAAATAACGAGAATGGCCGGCGACTTTGGTTTTTATCTATTTATCGACTTTCACCAAGATGTCTGGTCTCGCATGACAGGAGGAGATGGTGCACCAGGTTGGGTTTTCGAAAAAATCGGAATCGACTACACGAAATTAGATGATTCTGACTCTGCCATAGTCATGCAGAAGCGTTACGATTACAAAAATCCTGGGACTAGGCAAGAAAAAAATTATCCTACAATGTGCTGGTCACAAAACTATCGACATTCAGGCAATGCGATCCTGTGGACCCTCTTTTTTGCGGGACGTGATTTCGCACCTTCCTTTTTAATTGATGGAAAAAATGTCCAAGACTACTTGCAAGATCATTACTTGGGTTGCATGTTGGAAATCGCCAAACGAGTAAAAGACTTTTCACATGTATTGGGTTTTGATTCACTTAACGAGCCAGGAAAAGGTTTTATCGGCAAGGCGATGAATGATAGAGGATTAAAGAATGAACCTGAGGATCCCGCTAAGCCGGGACTTGCCTTTTCACCAATCGATGCATTATATTCTTCACATGGTTATGCGATCGAAGTACCCTATTTAAAATTATCGGTCTTAAGAGGTGGGTACGTACCAGCATACACAGAGGAAATAAATAAAAATAAAATTTCAATATGGCTTCCTGAGTCCCCTGGTGATCCTTTCCAATTAGAGGGTGCCTGGTCTTTGACAAAAGATGGCACTCCTTTTGTTGAAAAGAATGATTTTTTTCAAATAGTAAAAGGGAAAAAAATTGACTTTGACCGAGATTATATGATTCCCTTTATTCGCAAAGTCGGCCAAACAATCCAGGAAATTAGAAAGGACTGGATGGTTTTTGCCGAAAGAGAAGCATCGGACGGACTCATGAAACCGAAATTTAATGCAGAATTGCCAATTAACTCGGTGAATGCGACTCATTGGTATGATATACTGACTTTGATATTTAAAAAATTTTTATATCCTATCGCCATTGACCCACTTCGAAAAATACCAGTTTTCGGTGAGAAGGGAATAACGAAAATGTACATCCACCAGTTATCTCGTATCAAAGAGGCAAGTCAGCTCGTGGGGAATGGGATACCAACGCTGATAGGCGAATTCGGGATTCCGTTTGATTTAAAAGCAGGAAAATCATATCGAAAATGGAAATCCGGAAACACAAAACCGAACATTTGGAAAAACCATGTCCGTGCTCTTAACTGTATGTACAATGCAATGGATCATTTATTTCTAAATAACACACTTTGGAATTATACTGCCTCTAATGAGAATGATTTGATGATCGGTGATGGATGGAACCAGGAAGATCTTAGCATCTACTCAAAGGATCAAAAACTTCCTAAATCTGAAGTCGATTTATATGGAGGTGGTGGTCGTGCGATTGAGGGTTTCTGCAGACCTTACGCGAAAGCCACACAAGGAACTCCTATAAAAATGAATTACACCTTGGTTACCAGGGAGTTTCACTTCCTTTGGAATGCCGACACAACAATTAGAGAGGCAACAGTAATCGCCATACCAAGGTTTGTTTATAAAAACGGATACACACTTGAATGTAAAAATTGCCAAACTCTCGAGGAATCGGAAGGCCAATTAAAACTTATCTCGTTAAATAGTGGTGAAGCTAGTGTGAGTATTCGCGCTGTATGATAGATTTAAATTACATACTCACGAAATTCCCCTGGGAAAAAAGATGGACCGACCTAAATGATCCGCTAGATTTCTTATGGGAATTTGACCTAAAAGTCACTCGAGAAGACATGTGGCCTTACCTCATTGATACATCGTCATTCAATCAACGAGCAGGCCTACCGAAAATAAACTACATTGAAAAAGATGGACGTCTCTACGGGTCCACCAAACAAGCTGGCATGCGGGTGGAATGGGAAGAAATACCCTGGGAATGGGAATATTTAAAAGAAATTGTAAATGCTCGTATTTATTCGAAAGGTTTTGGTCGTTATATACGAAGTAAATTTATCTTAGAACCATACGGCGAAACAAGGTCCCGACTCTATGTTTACTTCGGTTTGATTCCTAAAAATTATTTTATGAAAAGACTTCTCTTGTATGCAATGCCGAAACTGGAAGCGGGTTTTCGAAAGGCATTATCGGAGATACAAGCAGAAATTCAGAAAAATGCGAATGCCACTTATCAACTCGTAGGTAAATCAACAAACATACCTACTTTTATCGGAGAGGTCAATTGGGTTCATCCTGAAAAATTAGACCAGGTAAGAGAAGAGTTAATTCGATCAGGTATCAAGATAAATACAATTGAAAAAGTTTATGATTATATTCGTAAATCAGGAGACAATGAACTCGATCGAATTCGGATTAAAAATTTAAGTAAATTATTAAATCTTAATTTTGATGAGCTTCTTAAAATGTTTTTGTATGGTTGTAGATTAGGAATATTCACTCTCAGTTGGGATATCATTTGCCCCCACTGTCGAGGGGTAAGATCTTCTTTGCAGAAATTAGGTGATCTTCCAGAGAAAGATGATTGCGAAGTTTGTGAAATAGAATTTGATACCACTGGTCAAAATTCGATTGAAGTCACCTTTCATTTGCATCCTTCTGTGAGAAAAATAGAAAAACAAATTTATTGTGCTGCGGAACCGGCGACAAAACGTCATATTGTTTTATCAAAAACGATTGCGCCTGGAAAATCATTTTTTACGAATTTACTGATTCAAAACGGAATCTATCGATTGCGAAAAAAAGGTGTACCGAAGTATAACTTAGTAGATGTGAGTGATAAGTTCGAAGAAAAAGAAATCGTTTGGTTAGACGAAAACGGTGAAAACGAAATACAGGTAAAGTCAAAACCTGGTTTTGTGTTTCAAAACAACGAGAAAGTATCCGTAACGATTGTTATGGAAGAACGAAAAGAAGATCAGTTAAGTTTAAGACCAAAGGAACTTTTCAATTTTAATGATTTTCGAGACTTATTTTCGGAAGAAGCCATCGCTACCAACCTACAATTAGACATAGGTATACAAACTTTACTTTTTACAGACATCGTAGGTTCGACTAAATTTTATGAGACTGTCGGTGACCATGGAGCGTTTTTGCAAGTAAGAGAACATTTCATTAAGGCTTATACATTGATTCATAACGAAAAAGGAACCGTTGTAAAAACGATCGGCGACGCAATTATGGCTTCATTTCCTTCCCCGAAACATGCACTCAGAGCGGCAAAAGAAATGCAAGAATGGTTTCATCCCGAGAACAAACACACTCCTGTGCGAATTCGAATCAGCATTCATGCTGGCAATTGTTTAGCCGTAAACTTAAACAGTAACATTGATTATTTTGGCAATACAGTAAACTATGCTGCCAAAATGCAAAATGTAACAGATTCGGGAGAAATATCGATCAGTGAATCTGTCTTTCGAGATAGAGACTTACGAGATTACCTTCGAGAGAAAGAAATAAAACTAAAAAGAATAGATTTTCCGCTCTCTTGGACAAATCGTACGGATTCCGTTTATATTTGGAAAGTGTAAGATCGTTATTCAATATATTAAAAGTTATTTTTTCGCATGGGGATGAGCGTTTCGATAAACTTCTTTCAGCCTATCTCTGGAAACACTCAGATAAATTTGAGTTGAAGACAGGGAAGAATGACCTAAAAGTTCCTGCACAGCACGAATGTCTGCACCTGCATTGAGAAGATCCGTGGCAAAGGTATGACGAAATTTATGAGGTGTGATTGGTTTCTCCATCCCCATCAGAGACCTTCTTTCTGAGAGAATGTAACGAATTCCACGTGTCGTTAGCTTACCACCGCGTTGGTTTAAAAAAATCTCCTCTGCTTTTGGATGTGTACCGCGTTCCTCTAGGTATTCACGAAGTGCAATGACAGCCTCTTCTCCTATAAATACATATCTTTCTTTCTTACGTTTCCCCATCACTTTCAAGCTTGTGAGTTCACTATTTAAATCACTGACCTTTGCATTCACTAACTCGAATACACGAAGCCCAGTGGAATATAGTATCTCGACAATGGCTTTGTCTCGTTTTCCGAGTGTTGTCGATTTTTCTTCTGTGTGAAAATCTAAAATATCTTCCGTCTCGATTTGGGTAAAATTTTTCGGTAACTTTTTTTTTGTTTTCGGGAAACTAACAGAGAGGATTGGATTTGCGGGAATTTTTTCTTCTCGAAATAAGAATTTATAAAATGTACGAAGCGAAGAAAGTTTTCGACTTTGTGTGCGTTTGTCTAATTTTTTTGTCGTTTTTAGGTCAGCAAAATATCCCCTAACATCAAGTACATCGATGGATAAAAAATCGATTTCTTCTTTTAAGCAAAACTCGAAAAAAAATTTCAAATCACGTAAATAGGCAAAAAGTGTATGCTCAGAGTAATTTTTCTCAATCTTCAAGTAGGTTCGATACATTAAATAATACTCAGACATCTTCTGAGTGGCGTTTACGGGGAGCTGGACTTCCAAATTTGGGGGGTTCATACTCCCTAAAAATCGGCGTGTTTTTCCATTTTCTTCTTCAAAATTTTACTATACAGGTACTTACGTACGAAATAGCTTTGGAATTCAGAAAAAGACATAATTCGAAAAAATTTCTTTGTTTTCCTCTGTTTTGTCCAGGTGATCTGACATAATCAATCTACAAACGGAAGAGAAAAAGAGTTGGATTCCCGAAGAGATACTGGCAAAGACAGAGCTCTCGGAATTTACTGGCTGTTGGAAAGTTTCATGGGGCCAGCCCCAAAGATTCACCAACCTAGTTCTTTCGGAACACCGAGTTAGGAGAATAAGAACCGAGTATGAAAAAAGAGAAATCCGAGAAAACGATCGAAAAAGAAACCGACCAAAGAAAGCAGGCCATTGACGCTGCCCTGGGTCAAATTGAGAAACAATTTGGGAAAGGTTCGATCATGCGCCTAGGTGCGGACACCAGAATGGCGGAGATGAATGTGATCTCGACGGGATCCTTAGATCTTGATATCGCACTTGGAATCGGTGGATTTCCGACAGGACGGATCGTGGAAGTGTATGGACCTGAATCCTCGGGTAAAACCACTCTGACTCTCTCTGCCATTGCCCAATGCCAGAAAAAAGGGGGCATTGCGGCCTTCATTGATGCAGAACATGCCCTAGATCCTTCTTACGCTAAAAAACTCGGCGTCAACGTAGATGATCTTCTCGTCGCACAACCGGACAATGGAGAAGAGGCGCTTGAAATCTGCGAATCTCTTGTTCGCTCCAATGCCATTGATCTCATTGTCATCGACTCGGTAGCAGCACTCGTTCCTAAGGCGGAGATCGAGGGTGATATGGGAGACTCCCATATGGGCCTCCAAGCGCGACTCATGTCCCAGGCTTTACGTAAATTAACAGGAACCATATCTAAATCCAATACCATCGTCATCTTCATCAACCAGATCCGAATGAAAATCGGAGTCATGTTCGGCAGCCCGGAGACAACAACGGGGGGGAACGCACTCAAGTTCTATGCATCCATTCGACTCGACATTCGCCGCATTGAGACTTTAAAAGAAAAAGAGGAGCCAATCGGGAACAGAGTTCGTGTAAAAGTCGTAAAAAACAAATGTGCTCCGCCATTCCGCCAGGCCGAATTCGATATCATGTATTCCAACGGGATCAATCGGGAGACTTCCCTCATCGACCTAGCGGTAAAACACGATCTCATCGCCAAGGCCGGGTCCTGGTATTCTTATAAAACCGAAAAAATCGGCCAAGGGAAGGAACAAGTGAGAATCTACCTAGCGGAAAACCCTGACATCGCTTTTCTTTTAGAAAATCAAGTTCGGGATTTAAATGGGTTGCCACTTTTAGAAGAAGGTGCAAAAATTCAAACTAGAGAAGTAAAATCAATCGAAAGAGAAACAAAGGCAAAGCCAATGAGTTTCTCTACCGATAAAGTGGATGAAGTCGCCGTAGGCGAATAGACCTCCACCGTATAACACAACGGCTTTCTTTTTAGGAACCATTGACCGGAGTCGATATCATGTCGGCCCCGGTCTTTTTTTTGTGAATTGCCATCGAACTTTAATTTTCCCAAACGATTTTCAGATTTAACAATTTATTCAAAGCCGCGACCAATCGTTCCGTTTCCCAGGGTTTGGAAAGAATGATACAATCTTTATCAGATTTATACACTGACACTATGTTTTCTTTCGTGGCAAAACCAGTAACTACGATGATTGGGAGATTCGGAAATGATTTTTTAACTTCATCCACTAATTTATCTCCCGTCAGAAAAGGCATTTTGATATCCGTAATCAAAAGGTCAGGTTTATGCAATTTTATATAATTAAGTGCTGCAACAGGATCTTGGATGTCTGTAATATGAAAACGTACATCTTCTGTGTTTCTTACGATATTCATTAATTCACGTTTCATAGCCGAGGAAATCGACTTAATATCATCGACCATAATTATTTTAACCAGACGAACATCTTTTCCTTCTTCGGACTTTTTTCCCTGCGCATCTTTTAAAAGGTCATCAAAACTTTCTGGGGTACTCATACTTCTATCTCCTGTTAAATGGGTAATCTGATCTGAAAAACTGTGCTTTGGCACTGAACACTTTCCACGTTTATATCGCCCGCATGTTTGTTAATGATATCCATACTAATGGACAGTCCTAAACCCGTACCTTCCCCGATTTCCTTAGTAGTAAAAAATGGATCAAAAATTCTTGAGAGTATCTCCTCAGGGATTCCAATTCCATTATCTCTCAAAGTAATTTCTATGGCATCTTTGCCATCATCGAAATAATCTTTTACAAGTGTTGTCCCGATTTCAATTTTACCGGGTTTTTCATTTCTACCTTCCGGATAAAGGCCTTTGGCTTTTTTCTCTTCAATTGCATGACCGGAATTTACTAACAAATTGATAAAAACTTGTCCGAGTTCCTGAGGACGACAGGGTATCAAAGGCAAATTCTCTTCTAAATTTAGAACAATTTCGCATTCATATTTTATTTTATTATAAATTAAATGAAGAGATGAATTAATAATCTCATTGATGTTCGATAAAGTCAACTCATCCTCTTTGTCCACATGAGCAAAATTACGAATACTTTTAACTATTTCAACCACACGATCGGAACCATCTGTGGACTCATTCAATATATCCACAACATCCTTCATGATGAAATCGATTTCTTCTTTTTCCCATAGACTTTGTACTTGAGTTATTTCCGAGTTTCCCGGATTGTCCTTCATAATCTTCTTCACTTCATCAAGAACTTTCGCAATTCGTTTGTGATAGTGTTTAAGTGTTTCAAAATTACTTTGAATAAAAGCCATCGGGTTATTGATCTCGTGTGCCACCCCGGCAGCTAATTGTCCAATCGTTGCCAATTTTTCATTTTGCAATAATTGTACTTCTGCCTCTTTCGTCCGAGAGAGATCATTTATATACACCAGATAACTCATTTTTCCATTATAAATGATTTCGATCGCCCAGAAACCTAACCATTTTTTGCGACCATTGGTGAGCAAAACTTTTTTCTCGATTTGATTGCTCGAAACTGACTTTCCCTCATCGACCATGTTACGAACAAGTTCATAAGAATCTTCTCCGTTCATGATTCCAAAAATGTCCGAAAATTTTTCACCGACGATGCCACCCCTTTTTCGATCGAGCATAATTTCTGCACTTCGGTTACAAAAGATGACATCATTCTGAACGAGAATTAAAATACCGTTTGGCGAGCACTCGACAATCGATTGTAAATTCCATTCACTCGTTCGTAACAACATTTCTGTTCGTTTGCTGATCAAAACTTGGCACAACTCGGATCCTAATAGCTGTAATTCTTTATGATCCGTGCTTTCAAATTCCGTTTTTTTATTTGCCAGAGTGAGTTCAAAATCTGTATCTTCGTCAAGGTCGAAGTTTAGTTGCAATCGTTTGGTGGCAATTGGAGCAGGTTCCGATTCATCAATAGGAAGATAAATCAGTGAATTGTTTTCTTTGACCGAATAAAGACCGTATTCTTTCTCTATTTTCCCATTCTTACGTATTCTCGCGAGTCCCCATTCACTTTCTGTTAGTTTAAGACCATATCTGATCCCCAAAAGAATCATGTTTTCCTCAGATTCTTCTCCAACCGATTTTTTTTGATTCATGTGCAAAACTGCTTCCGTTCTTAGTTCTGCTTTTTTCCTTTCTGTGATATCTACATGAGTTCCAATTACCCTTTCAGCAGAACCTTCAAAAGACCGTTTAACAACCTTTCCGCGACTCCAGACCCAAAGCACTCTGCCTGACTTCGTATACATCCGAATTTCTAGATCATGTGACTCAATATTTCCATTGATATAATCTTGAATGATACCTCGAACTAGTTCCCTGTCTTCCCAATGAACCATAGTTTCCCAATGCGCAAAACTATTCGGAAATTTTTTCGGATCAAAACCTAACATGATAGCATACTGAGGACTGAAGTAAGCTCTCCCCTCTAAAAGATCAAAATCCCAAACTCCGTTTTTTCCACTTTCCAGAGCGAGTAAAATCCGATCCTTCTCACGTTCTTGAGGGATCTCTTGCATGGGATCCGAAAGATAAGATGTTGGGATAATGATGGATTCTAGATTCAGAATGTAGAGGACAAGTTTGTCTTTTACAGAGCCGTTTAAAGGTTTCGATATAATTTGAAACGAACCATGAATTTTTGAATTCTTGACGGGGGAACTGATGATCGTTTTCGCTTCAGTAAGAACTTTTGATTCTTCGTTTGAGAATTCATCTTTCCAAAACAATTTCGCAAAATTTTTACCTTTCAATTCGAGATAAGACCTTTTTACAAACTGCGTGGCTGCATAATTGCATCGCAGAATGCTCAGCTCCGCATCCAATAAAAAGGAGGGAATGGGATTGGAGTCCCAAGCATCTTCCAGTTCTTCTTTGGCGGAAATTAATTTTTCTAACGTAGATCGGAACTCTCGAAATTTTAAGTCTATGCCTATAGGCCGCTCATCCAAAAATTGCAAATACTCTCCGAGCCGAAGATTTCGATCCTGGAGAGATGTTGGTTTTGGAGCCATT
>Ga0209277_10000558_pt1 | contig 18721 bp, 18 predicted proteins | sample JI81AbrownDNA_FD_187503 | JGI IMG/M metagenome (GOLD analysis project Ga0209277, IMG submission 187503) | Wastewater effluent complex algal communities from Wisconsin, to seasonally profile nutrient transformation and Carbon sequestration -... | ecosystem: Engineered > WWTP > Effluent > Algae... | reverse complement strand
CCGGACGAAACGCGGGTGAGAAAATCCAGCCGCGAGACTGTTGAGGGTTGGGCAACCAGCCATCAGATTGAGAAAGAAGCGAATGTCGTTTTTGTCAGTCCGCGTGAGACGTTGAGTTCCTACGAGTTGATTCTCAAATCCAAATTTGTGATGATCTACAACTCCACGATCGGACTCGAAGCATCCATTATGGGCGCGGCGGTGTTGTGTGCGGGCAAGGCGCGGTTTACGCAGTACCCCACTGTGTTTTTCCCGCAGACGGTTGATGAAGTAAAAAGAAAGATGAAAGAGTTTTTGACGGCGGAGAAAATTGAAATTCCTGCTGAGTTCAAAAGCAATGCCAGAAAATTTTTGTATTATCAGTTGTATAAAACATCGTTGCCATTCGGCGATTTTCTCGAACCGTCGGTGCGGACGACGCAGACTCGTTTGAAGTCGTTTCAGTTGGAAGATTTGGTTAAGTCCGAGTCGATACAGGTGATTAAGGATGGCATGTTGAACGACGGGGACTTTCTTTTAAAAAAGTGATGTTTCGATTTCCTCAAAAGTGCCAAATAAAAATGTAGTCGTATTGAGCTCGTACCTGCAATTGGATATTCGGTACGGGCTCAATTATTTTTTGCGGCATTATGGAGTTTGCCTTTTTTGAAGGCGGGCGAAATATCCATAAAAAGCGACAATCCCTGCCAGCATTCCCGCAAGACCGATTGTGAATAACCAGCTTCCAGGGGTTGACCAGTTGAAAGCAGATTGGTCTCGAAGCACGGCGACTAGAATTAGAAAAATGGAAAATCCTTGAGATTGTAAAATGACCTGACCGGAACTCCAGCGCGAGTCCATTGCCATTCCCAAACCCACCATGCCTGGCAGGGAGAACATTGCCGCCATCACACGCGAAGTAAGCGGAGTTAGAGTCCAGGGCCAAAGTTGAATCATCAGGCTTGGGTTCAAAAATAAGAAAATTGCAATTGCAAGGGTTGTCACGCCTATGGCGCCGATGATGAAGCGAATGATGGGCGGGATGATTGCTTCGCCCGTGTCTGGTTGGTTTGTATCCTGCCGCCGATTTGACAGCCACAGCCCGAAGATGATAAATGGAGTTGTGAAATATAAAGACACCCACGCAAAGAAGGGGAGTGTGCCGTGGTTAAATTTGTCCCAGTGCAGGATGGTTGTTACATTAAGGATGGATGCGAAAATAGTCACAGGGATGAATCCCACTTTTATTCTGTGCCATTGGCGGGTCAGGATCACACCTGTAAAATAATAAATTCCGCCGGCATAGGCGGAACCCAGCATCATGGATGTCATGGGAGATTTAATTTCCCATGCGAATAATTTTTCCGTATATCCGTTAAGAAAATACAAAATGATGAAGGCAACAACAAGGAAGGGGACGACCAATCCCGCCACCCAGCGGGTGATCGGATACACAAGATCGCTTTGACTTTCTGCTTTCATACAGTATCTCCAAAATGGTTAAATAAATAAGGCATACACAAAGAGGCGCGGAGTTTTCTGAATATCTTTCTCTTTATCTCCGTGCCTCACTGGCATGTCCTTTTGATTTTTACTGCAAAGGCAGCAACTTGGGTTATTTAAGAAACATTCTCCAGCGAGAACTTCTATTCCACCGCAATCTTCAAAACGATTTTTCTCGCAGGCGCTGACTCTCCGATTGCCATGCTGGGCATGTGTGCATCTTCGGGAAACAATAAAACGAAACAACCGCTCTTCAATGTGATCTGATTCCCTTCCCCAAAGAGCGGAAGGAAATCTTTTTCCGGCACGTACTCGCCCTGCTGCAAGTGATGGATGTTGGCGTAGCCCATGCCTTCCTCGCCTTGCACAACGTATTGCAGGTCAATATAGCGGCGATGCGCTTCCCACTTTCCCTCTTCTTTTTGCTTCGTGTTGTATTCCTGTACGAGCGCGTACATGCTTTCGCCGTCAAGTTCGTATCTGCCTGCGGGAGTTCCTTCGGCATTCATGCGGATGGCATGTTCAAAAGCCAGTTTGAACTTTGGGTGGATCGAGAAGTACAGCGCGGCATTTTCAATTCTATCTATAATCATGATGTGTTTTCTGGAATAGCTAATCTTTTAACGTAATATATTTTTTTCTTGGGTTGATTCCTACTTTTCCCTCAAAAAAGCCTTTGATCGCTTTCAGGTCTGCATCCATGTCATCTGTGAGGTGATAGACCTGCCCAACGATCATACATTTTCTTTTGCCGTCCACAATCGCCATCACCAGCGGAATTCCCGCAGATTTGGCGATGTGATAAAAGCCCATCTTCCACTCGCTGACGTAGTGCCGCGTCCCTTCGGGCGCAATGGTTAGAACGAATTTTTCCGAGCGGTTACAGGCTTCCACGGTTTGTTCCACCAACCCAGTGGACTTTTTCCTGTCCACGGGAATGCCGCCGCACCAGTAGAAGAACCAGCCAAATGGGTTGCGGAACAGTTCTACCTTGCCCATATAGCTCACATTTGCTTTCAGGTTGAATATCACTCCCAGAAACAGGAGAAAGTCCCAGTTTGAGGTGTGAGGCGCGCCGATAATCAAATATTTAGGAAAGTCTGGCAGAGTCCCTTCTACGCGCCAGCCAACAAGGCGCATGATCGAATTGCTCAAAAAGCGAAGAATCGGACTAATGATGGGGGTGGTAAAAATGGTCAGTTTCATGGAGTATAAAACCCTGCAAATCTTGAAATGGCACGCCTTGCAGTAAAATACCTGCATGGCTTTGAAATCTTCCCTTCGCTCTATTATCTATCAAACTGAAAAAATTGCACAGCGATTGCGCTTCGCCTCCCAGCCCGCCAACCTGCCCGTGCTCCTCGGCATTTCCTTCCCCAAAAGCGGCACGCATTTGCTCGACCAAATTTTGCTTGGCTTCTCCAATGTCGCGCCGTATGCAAAACGTGTTCATTCCTTTTATGCCGAATACGAAGGTGAAAGCGGAAAAAAGCGCGAGCCTGAAAAAGCGCTTGCCTGGCTTGATTCGCTTCGTCCGTGTGATGTCGCCTCCGCGCATCTCTTCGCTCGTCCCGAAGCTGTTGCCCGCGTGACCTCGCCAAAATTCGCGCCGTATTTCATCTTCCGCGATCCGCGTGACGTGGTCGTCTCGCATGTTTTTTACGTCACCGACATGGAAGCCCGCCACGTCCATCACGAGTATTATCAATCGCTCCCAGATTTTGACTCCCGCTTGAAGGTCAGCATTTTAGGCCGCCCCGATTCAGGCATCGAATTTCCAAACATCGCAGAACGATTCGCTCCCTACCTCGGCTGGCTCGACCAAAAAGAAGTTTTGACAATTCACTTTGAAGATTTGATTCACCACCGCGAGCAGACTCTCACCTCGATCATGGATCACCTCCTCAGCCGCGTCACGCTTCCTGCTACCCGACAATTGATTCTAAATTCCCTCGAAACATCCATCAACCCGAAAAAGTCCCCGACCTTCCGCTCTGGCAAAACTGGCGAATGGAAAAAACACTTCACCGATGAGCATAAAAAGATTTTCAAAGAAGTGGCGGGAGACTTGCTCGTCAAGTTGGGATATGAGAAGGATAATAATTGGTAATTGACAATTGCCTAGTATGACCTGCTCCCTCATCATCCGCGCCTATAACGAAGAGAAGTACATCGGACGCCTGCTCGAAGGCATTCAGCAGCAAACCATCAAAGATGTGGACGTGATTCTCGTGGATTCAGGCTCCACAGACTCAACCGTTGCCATTGCCGAAGCACATGGCGCACGGGTGGTCAACATCCCGTCAGCGGAGTTTACGTTTGGGCGTTCGCTCAACTACGGGATTAAAGCAGCGAAGCGCGAGTTCATCGTCATGGCGAGCGCGCATGTGTATCCCGTCTATCCCGATTGGTTGGAGACTTTGCTCAGTCCATTTCAAGATGAGCGTGTGGCTCTCACCTACGGCAAACAGCGCGGATACGAAGGCTCGAAATATTCCGAGCATCAGATATTTCACCAGTGGTATCCTGATGCGAGCAACGCAGACCAGACAACCGCATTCTGCAACAACGCTAACGCTGCCATTCGCAAAAGCCTGTGGAACGCGCATCCTTACGACGAAACGTTGACGGGCCTCGAAGATTTGGAGTGGGCAAAGTGGGCGAAGGCGCAGGGACATAAAATCGCCTACGCCGCCGAAGCCGAAATTATCCACATCCACAACGAAACGCCGCGCGGAGTGTACAACCGCTACCGCCGTGAAGCGATGGCGCTGCGAAAAAATTATCCTGAATCAAATTTCAATTTTTATGATTTCATTCGCCTGACCACAACCAACATTTTGAGCGACCTCTGGCACGCCGCCCGCGCGAGAGTTCTGTTGAAGAGTTTTGCATCCATTTTTTGGTTTCGCTTTGCCCAATTTCATGGCACACGCATGGGTCACCGCGAGACCAGCCTCATCACCCCGCAATTGCGCGAGACATTTTATTATGCGAGGGAAAGAAAGAAAAAAAATGAAAGAAAAAGGGATGTGCCGCCAATACGGTATGAATGATGATGCTTTTGGAAGCTTGCAAGGCGAGACTCAATGTAATGACTTTGGCCGCCGTCACTTATGCAAGAGATTTGTTATGTGTTTGCTGATAAATTTTGATACTCTGATGCAGAGAAAAAATGATAGAAAAAGTTTTTTGTTGCAATTAAAAGATTACAAAAAATTATTGGACGTGCTAAAGGATGGACAGGTCAGGATCGTCTTCACATTGGTGTTGGACCGTTTCGAAAATGGAACTAGTGATTTGAGTAATCTATTTCTCTGCCTACTGCGCGATGCCCATTTCTTCCATGAACTCAAAATAAGTCTGCCCCGAATATCCGCGTGGGATGGGCGGCGTTTTTTCAAAGGTGGATTTTAATTTTTGATTTGAACCTGTTTCGCTGCTCTTGACAATGCCGTGCAATACATCCAGCGCGTGATATGCCATTTCTTTATTGGCGCGGTTCTTGCGCCCCATGCGCATGGCCCAGGCCATTTCGGCTACGCCCAACCCGCGATATTCTTCGCTGAAGGCGTGACTTTGCTGCATGACGAACGGTTCGTTGCCGCCTTTCACGATGACCTTGACCTCGCCGCCGAAGTGATCGGGGTCTGCCATGTAGAGGATTCCCATTGTGCCATGCAGGGTGAGGACGGGACGTTCAGGCGCAGTGAAAATGGAGTTGGCGTCGAAGAGCACATTTCCGACTGTGCCGCTTTCAAATTGCAATGTGCCTGCCATTAGATTTTCACATTCGATCTGGAACGGTTCGCCGAAATTTTCAAGCGCAAAGTTTTTGCGTTCGGGGTTTCGCCTGCGCGTTACGCCAGAGACTTCCTTGACCGGCCCCAAAATACTCAACAGCGCGGTGATGGAATAAATGCCCACGTCGAAGCCTATGCCGCCGCCGGGCTTGGCGGTGAACGGGAAGGCGCGGCTGAAGATTTCGCTGTCGCGGGTGAGCGTGGATACGCAAGAAGTGACCTCGCCGATCATGCCGCTTTCCACTACATAACGGGCGGTCTGAATCGCTGAACCTAAAAATGTATCAGGTGCGGCGCCGAGGTAGAGATTTTTTTCGTTGGCAAGTTTTACCAACTCGGCGGCATGTTCCAATTCCACCGTCATTGTTTTTTCGGTGTACACGTGTTTGCCCGCTTCAAGCAATTGCTTGATGACAGGGTAATGTCCGGTTGGGGCAGTGAGGTTGACCACGATCTCGATGGAATTATCCGCCAGAATTTCTTCAAAGGTCATGGCTTTGATTCCAAATTTTTCCACCTTGTCTTTTACTTTATCGGGGTTGCGGTCATAGCCGCCAACCACATCCAAGATTTTGAATTTGTTAATCATCGTGCCGAGGTAGGCATTGCTGATTCCGCCGCAGCCGACGAGTGCAACTTTTACGGGTTGAATTTTCATGAGATCCTCTGTTCTTATAATCAAAATTAATTGATGTCATTGCGAGGGCAGTGCTTGTCGCCCGAAGCAATCTCATGCACAATAATGGGGATTGCTTCGTCGGGAAGAACACCCTCCTCGCAATGACAAAAAAATTACTTGAGCCGATACGACACGAACGCAATTGTGCGGTTATCTGGCGCCCACGAGTTGACGTTGATGGTTCCCTGTCCGCCAAACAAACTGAGGATAGTTTTTGCAACCCCGCCCTCAGCAGGGACGAGGCGCAGTTTCACATTTTTATTGGCGGGGTGGTCGCCCGCGTCCACATCCCCTTTTTTGTAAGAGATGTACACCACCCATTGATTATCCGGCGAGACGTGCGGGAACCAATCATTCGATTCTTCCTGAACCATGTGCGTGGGATTCGCGCCATCCGCTTCCATGCGCCAGACTTGCATCAGTCCGCTGCGGACAGAGTTGAACCAGATGTGTTTTCCATCGGGCGAGTATTCGGGGCCATCGTCGAGACCAGGTAAATTGGTAAGTTGAGTCTCTTCGCCGCCATGTACCGAGATGGTGTAAATATCATATTGCCCGCCGCGTTCCGCGCAATACGCGACGCGCTTGCCATCGGGTGACCAGCCATGCAAATAACTGGGACCCTTTTCCGTCACCAAACGCGGAGCGCCGCCGCTCATCGGCAGGATGTAAATTCTGGAAGTCGCGTCTTCGTTGGTGAAGTGACTGACCGCGAGTTCAGTGTTGTCGGGCGAAAGCACATGGTCGTTATTGCAATCAATCGCAAAACCTGTGTCAATCTCTTTCACTTCGCCGCTTGTCATTTCATACGTACACATACGCCCATTGCTGTTGAAGACCAAATATTTTCCGTTCTTCGTCCAGTTCGGCGCTTCGATGACATGATCGAACTCTTTCAAAACTTTTCGTTCGCCCGTGAAAACATCCACCGTTTCAAGAATGCTAAACGAGTCGCGTTGCGCGAACCATTGTCGTAAAGTTTCAATGTCCATGTTGGAGTCCTTTTAAAAAGTTTTGTGTGCTTTCAAGATATTTTACAAACTGCTCACGGCGAATGCTGTGCCCCGCGTCAGCAATGTGATTCACTTGCATGTGCGGAATATATGTTTTCAATTGCGCAATATCTTTTTCTCTCGAAGCCGCGCCGCGATTTGTTTCCGCGCTGATGAATAACGCTGGACAGGTGATTTTCTTAAATAGATTCGGCAAGTCAATGGAAGTCATATCCGCAGGATCGATCAATGCTGTGACTTTGGGGCTGACTCTCTGCTTCGAGTTGACCCACGGCTCAAACTCCGCTTCGCTCCACGCCGGATTCTGATTCTGGCATTCGGATAGTAATTCTCCCCGTGTCTTTCGCTTGATGGCATTGACCCATGCGACGAAGCCAACTTTGAAATCGGCATTGCGGGAGGTGGCTTCAGGCGACATCCAAAACGGCGGCGGGTCTTCCAATAAAATTGCACGCGGCATGGATGGATACAACCCTGCCGCGACCAGCGCAGTGATTGCTCCCATCGAATGACCCAGGATAATCGGCTGATTCAATTTCAATGCTTGCGCAACTCCCGCCAACTCTGCGCCGAGGTTCTGCAAGGTGTAGCCGTCTTCAGGCGCATCTGACTTGCCATGTCCGCGCGCATCCAGCATGACCACATCAAAATCATTCGCAAAGACTTCGGCCACGGGAGCCCAGCACATGCCGTCATCTGTGATCCCATGCGCCAGCACAAGCGGAGGTTTGTCGCCGCCTGTGCGGTAATAATGAAGTTTTGTGTTGTTCACGACAACATGCGATGAAATTGGATTGAACATTTTATGCCTCAGTTTTTTTGAGCAAATTTACAAAGACACGGAAAATTTGCGCCATATCCACTTTTTCGGGTTCCATCAACCATTGCACTTGTAAACCATCCATTACCGCAAAAAGCAGGGCAGCCAAAACATCGGCAGAGATATCAGCACGAATACTTCCTTCCTGCTGTCCTTGTGCAATGATCTGCACCCATGCTTCACGTCCGTTGTGATAGCGCTTTTTGAAGTACTCATGCGCCGGGTGTTCCGGGGAAATACTCTCTGCAACGAGTAGATTAAATAGCTGGATGATGCCAGGCGTGGTTTGGTTATGCTCCACAAGTTCGATGCCAACTTCAAAAATATTATTGTTGTTTTTTTGCAGAACTGCCTTCGTCCGCTCGCTGTCGATGCGGTCACGCTCTTTGAGCACTTCCATGAGCAGGTGGGTCTTGCTGGGATAGTGATGTAAAAGCCCGGGCTCAGTCAGGTCCGCAGCTTTGGCAATATCCGCCAGTTTTGCACTGCGAAATCCTTTTTTGGAAAATTCCTCGGTGGCAGATTGAATGATCTTCTCTCGGCTGACGCGAGTTCGTTCTACTTGAGTGCGGCGTGGGGAAGTGTGTTTCATGTAGAAAATTATACATCAAATGCCTAAACTTACCTACCTTGCATTAGGTAAGTTTTTGATATAAAATATCCTTCGGTCTTAGAGTATTTACAACGACCGCACCTCAAACGGCAAGGAAAAGAAAAATGAACATAGTGTCCAGAGTAAGGAACTACCCGAAGATCGGCTTGGTCATTTTGGCATTCGTAGCGTTTGTGGGACTTGGCATGCCTGATGGTCTTTTGGGCGTAGCGTGGCCCTCCATCCGTAGCGGATTCTCTGTGCCGCTGGACGCGCTCGGCATGTTCCTCACCGCGCTGGTGATCGGCTACATGACCTCCAGTTTTTTCAGCGGACCGATCGTGACGCGCCTGGGCGTGGGCAAGGTGCTGGCGATCAGTTGCGGTCTGACGGGTATTGCCTTGTTCGGCTACACCTTTGTCCCCGCCTGGTGGATGATGGTGTTGTTGGGTGTGGTCGCTGGGTTTGGTGCGGGTGCGATTGACGCGGGTTTGAATACATACGTCGCCGCGCATTTCAGTGAGGGACTCATGCAGTGGCTTCATGCCAGTTGGGGCGTGGGCATTACGCTGGGACCGATCATCATGACCCTCGGTTTGGGCGCGACGGAAACCTGGCACACGGGCTATCGCATTGTCGGCGGATTTCAACTCTTTTTGGCGGCTTGCTTTGTGTTGACCCTGCCCATGTGGAGCGACAACGGCACACCCGCCGCACATGACGAACCGAAAAAACTCACCGATTACAAAACGCCGATGGGTGAGACCATGCGCCAGCCGCGTGTGTGGATGAGCGCCTTGCTCTTCTTCCTTTACGTTGGCGCGGAAGGCGCGCTCGGCACATGGATCTATACTCTGCTTACCGAGTCTCGCGGCATTGACCCAACCCTGGCAGGCTTTTGGGCAGGCAGTTATTGGGCGACCTTCACGGTGGGACGAATCATCGCGGGCTTATTTGCGAATCGGATCGGGATCAATAAGTTGGTTATCGGCGGTTTATTGGGCGCGTTGACGGGGGGGCTGCTGCTGGTGTGGAATCCGTCTGCGGCGGTGAACTTGCTGGCGGTGGCGATCATCGGTTTTTCCATTGCGCCGATTTTCCCTGCCATGATGTCAGGCACAAGCAAGCGGGTGGGGGAGCATTTCGCTGCCAACACCATCGGAATGCAAATGACCGCCACAGGCTTGGGCACGGCTGTCATCCCTGGCTTGATGGGTGTGATTGCAAAACAAGTCTCACTCGAAACCATCCCGCTGATTTTGCTGGGCGTGTATGCGGGGCTGTTGGGCGTGTATCTGGCAGTTTCGAAATGATGAATTTTGAATTCAGAATGATGAATTCAAAGCACTTCTAACTGATTAATGATTACTTTTCACTTTTTACTACTCACTTTTCACTAATCATCTAATCTCTACCAACCAAGGAGAAAAAAAACATGAGCAAGGCAAAAGATTCAGAAAAACAGAAACAGGTTGCAGGTAAGGTTGAGGCGCTTCTCAAAAAGATGAGTCTCGAAGAGAAAGTAGGTCAACTCAATCAAGTGGGCGGCGCGGAGTTTGCTCCAGGTCCCAAAGCCGAAGACCAAATCCGCAAAGGCGGTGCAGGCTCGGTCTTGTGGCTGAACGATACGAAGAAGTTCAACGAGTTGCAAAAGATCGCAATGGAAGAAAGCCCATCGGGCATTCCGCTGTTGTTCGCGTTGGATGTGATCCACGGCTACCGCACCATCTTCCCTGTGCCGTTGGCGATGGCGGCTTCGTGGGACCCGAATGTGCCAGAGAAGACTCAGACCATCGCGGCGAAGGAAGCGCGCGCCGCGGGTCTGCATTGGACGTTTGGTCCCATGCTCGATATTTGCCGTGACCCGCGCTGGGGACGCATTGTGGAAGGCGCAGGCGAAGACCCGTATTTGGGTTCAGCGATGGCGGTGGCACAGGTGCGCGGATTCCAAGGTGATGACCTTTCTGACGCGGAGCGCGTGCTGGCGTGTGCCAAACATTTTGCGGGTTATGGCTATTCAGACGGCGGGCGCGATTATGACCCCGTGTATCTTTCTGAGTCGCAACTTCGCAATATCGTTTTGCCGCCCTTCAAAGCCGCAACAGACGCGGGCGTGGCAACCTTCATGAGCGCCTACATGGATTTGAACGATGTGCCTGCCACGGGTAACCGCTGGTTGTTGCGTCAGGTTCTGCGCGAAGAATGGGGCTTTGAAGGTTTTTTAGTTTCAGACGCATTTGCCGTTGGCAACATGGTGGTTCAACATCATGCCAAAGACGGGCGCGAAGCCGCCCTGCGCGGACTAAATGCGGGTATGAACATGGATATGTCCAGTTACACCTACACCGAGAACGCCGCCAAATTGGTGAAAGAAGGGGCTTTGACCGAAGCCGAAATTGACGAACTCGTGCGCCCGATTCTCACTATCAAATTCAAGATGGGCTTGTTCGAGAAACCCTATGTAGATGAAACTCTGCTTGAAAAAGTAATTGCCCTGCCCGAGCATCGCACCGCTTCACGTTGGGCGGCGCAACGCTCGATGGTTCTGCTCCGTAACGAAGGTGGACTTCTGCCGTTGAGCAAAGACATCAAGAAAGTTGCGGTCATTGGTCCCGTTGCGGATTCCATGCAAGCCACCGAAGGTTCGTGGATGGTCTTCGGTCACACACCCGCCGCTGTCACCGTGCTGGAAGGTGTCCGCGCCAAGTTGCCGAATGCCGAAGTGACGTATGCTTCGGGTCCAGAGATTCGCCGCGACATCCCTTCGTGGTTTGAAAGCCTGATGGCTGGTCAGGAAAGGAAGCCCGAGCAAACTCCAGCGGAGTCTGAAGCGGCTTTTCAATCCGCATTGGAAGTTGCCAAAGCCGCCGACCAAATCATCATGGTGCTCGGCGAAACCGACATCATGGCAGGCGAAGCCGCATCCCGCGCCTCGCTCGATCTACCTGGGCGACAGGAAGAATTGCTCAAAGCCGTGTCTGCGCTTGGTAAGCCCGTTGTCTTGGTTTTATTAAATGGTCGCCCGCTCAGCATTAACTGGGCAGCCGAAAACATCCCCGCCATTCTCGAAGCTTGGGAGCCTGGCACCGAAGGCGGAAACGCCGTGGCAGACATCCTCTTTGGCGACGCGAACCCGGGCGGCAAACTTCCCGTCACCTTCCCGCGCAAAGGCAGCCACGCGCCGCTCTACTACGCCCGCAACATGACCCACTCGCCCGAAAGCAGCCCCTTGTACAACCCGCGCTATTGGGACGGTCTGCCCGTGCCGCTTTATCCCTTCGGCTTCGGTTTAAGTTACACGACCTTTGAATTTTCCAATCTCAAAGTGTCCGCCGAAAAAATCAAAGTGGGCGCGAGCCTCACCGTCAGTGTGGATGTGACCAACACAGGCAAAGTCGCAGGCGACGAAGTGGCGCAACTTTACATCCACCAACAATATGGAACCGATACCCGTCCCATCCGCGAACTGAAAGGCTTCGAGCGAATCACCCTCCAACCTGGTGAGAAGAAGACGGTGACCTTCACCCTCGGCGCGAATGAATTGACCTACTGGAGCAGCAACGCGGGCAAATGGATTCAAGACCCCGCCTCCTTCGATCTTTGGGCTGGTTCAGATTCCCAAGCCTCTCTCCACGCTGAATTTGAAGTGACGGCGTAAATTTCAACGCCGATTAGCCGTGCCATTTTCTATGAAGAAACAGAGATTAACATTTTCTCTGTTTCTTTTTTTCTGATTTGCCCCTTGACTTGGAGTCAACTCCAGGGATTACACTGCTTATCGAGGTGACCCATGAAAATTCAAGAAGTCAGCGAAAAATTTTCCCTTTCCACCGATACCCTGCGTTATTACGAGCGCGTGGGCTTGATTCCGCATGTGACGCGTACCTTGAGCGGAATCCGCGATTACAGCGAACTCGATGTGCGGCGCGTGGACTTTGTCAAATGTATGCGTAGTGCGGGGCTGCCCATCGAAGTGCTGATCGAATACGTGGCGCTGGTGCAGCAGGGTGATTCGACCATTGAGGCGCGCAAGGATATTTTGTTGGAACAGCGCGAGCAGCTGAATGCGCGGATAGCAGAAATGAAAAAGACTCTCGAAATTTTGAATTATAAAATTCAGGTGTACGAGAGCAAGATGTTGGACAAAGAAAAGAAAATCAAAATAGAGGAGTAAAACATGCAAACACGAAAACTTGGCAACGGTGGTTTGGAAATTTCAGCGAAATCGAAAAAACCATGTCACAGATTACGGTGATTGGTTACCGTTATTAAATCATGACCACCACTTCCAACCTCAAAGGCATCGGCTTTCTTTTGCTGGCAATGCTCATTGGATCCACACAAGCCGCCGCCGTCAAATGGATCGGCGGCAATTATTCCGTGCTGGAGATCGTCACCTTGCGCAGTCTGGTGGCTTTGCCCATCACCCTCATCTTCTTTCGGCTCGAAGGCGGCAAAGGCTTGCCCACCACCAATCACCGCACCACCCAATATGTGCGCGGATTTTTCCTCTTCCTCTCCTACACCACCTACATGATGGGTCTCGCCGCCCTGCCGCTGGCAAGTGTCGAGTCGCTTCGTTTTTCCGCGCCGCTGATGATTACCATCCTGTCGGTTTTCATGCTCGCCGAAAAAGTGGGATGGCAGCGCTGGCTGGCTCTGCTGGTTGGATTTGCTGGCATTCTTCTGATCATTCAACCCGGTTCGACTCAATTCAACGAAGGTTCGATCTTCGTTTTGATCTCGGTTCTTTTCTACGCCCTGACCGTGATCCTAACCAGAAAGATGAACGCCGCTGATAGTAGCGCCACGATGGCATATTTCAGCGTGTGGGTCTATTTGATTTCGGCTTTTGTTTTTTCGCCGCTTGCCGCCGCCGTGGGAGAAATTCCCAACGCACACCCCAGCATTGCCTTCCTGTTCCACGCGTGGACAATGCCCACCGTGTTGGATTTTTCCATCATGGCTGGCTTGGGACTCATTTGGAGTTTGTGGGCATATTTTATGACCCGCGCCTACAGCATTTCGCAGGCTTCGGTCATTGCGCCATTTGAATATGTTTCGCTTCCCATCAGTATTCTATGGGGGTTTCTCTTCTGGCGTGAAATTCCCACAGCGCTCACCATCGCAGGCGCGGCATTGACTTTGGCAAGCGGTATGTTCATTTTGTATCTGGATCGCAAACCTAAAATCTAAAAGGAGAAAGTCATGAAATACACCCGCTTGGGAAATACAGGGATGAAAGTCTCGCGCATCTGCCTCGGCTGCATGGGATTTGGCACCGCCGAAGGTTGGGCTCACAACACATGGGCATTGAACGAAGATGACAGCCGCACCATTGTCAAGAATGCCCTTGAGTTGGGAATCAATTTCTTTGATACTGCCAACGTCTATGCCTATGGCGCGAGCGAAGAATTTCTGGGTCGCGCATTGAAAGATTTTGCGAAGCGCGATGAAGTGGTGATCGCCACCAAGCTGCATGGCAAAATGAATGACAAGCCAAACGGCGGCGGACTTTCACGCAAAGCCATCCTCGCGGAAATAGATAACAGCCTGCGCCGCCTCGGCATGGACTATGTTGATCTGTACATCACTCACCGCTGGGATTACGAAACTCCCATCGAAGAAACAATGGAAGCATTGAACGATGTTGTCCGCGCAGGCAAGGCGCGATACATCGGCGCGTCTGCCATGTTTGCCTGGCAATTTCAAAAAGCGCTGCACACCTCAGAGAAAAACGGCTGGGCGCGTTTTGTGTCCATGCAGAATCACATGAACCTGATCTACCGCGAAGAAGAGCGAGAAATGCTGCCGCTCTGCCGTGACCAGAAAATCGGCACGACCCCGTATAGTCCGCTGGCTTCGGGACGATTAACCCGCGATTGGTCAGCAGAAAAAACAGCGCGCTCTGAGAGCGATGTAATTGCCAAAGGCAAATATGATTCCACTGCCGAAGCCGACCAGAAAGTGGTCGAGCGGGTTGCGGAACTTGCGCTGAAACTTGGGGTTTCGCGCACGCAGATTGCGCTGGCTTGGTTGCTGCAAAAAGCTCCAGTGACGGCTCCAATCATTGGCGCAACCAAACTGTCGCATTTGGAAGAGGCGGTTGGCGCTTTATCGGTGAAGTTAACTGCGGAAGATGTCGCATATCTCGAAGAGCCGTATGTGCCTCATCGGGTGATTGGGCATCAATAATATTCAGAAAAAATTGTTATGAAACCTAACGGTAACCTTCAAACGCTGGTTGTATAATCTTCCAATTAACGCCAGCTTTTGAAGGAGAAATCATGTCTGAACATTATCATCACCTTGGTATTTTCAGTGACTGGGTTCCTGCCGCACACCGTCAGGAAACTCTTTACCCTGTTGCAGCTCCCGGGCCAAAGACCCAGGATCTCATTCGTGAATCGTTGGGCTTTTGCCATACAGATGAAAATCCAATAGATGTAAAAATAGAAAGCACATGGGAAAAAGATGGGGTGAGCGGAGAGGAAGTTTCTTGGTCTGTGGGGTATGGACCGCGCACCCATGCGTATGTGCTCAAGCCCGCAAAGTCAAAAGGAACACTTCCGGGAATCGTTGCACTGCACGACCATAGTGACTTCAAATTTTATGGGAAAGAAAAAATTGCCGATGGCCCGCACGAAACCCTGCCTTTATTAAATGAATTCCGCAAACTTCCCTATGGCGGGCGGGCATATGCCAACGCGTTGGCGCGTGAAGGATTTGTAGTGCTGGTTCATGATGTGTTTTTATGGGGCAGCCGCCGATTTCCTTTTGAAACGATGATGGAAACAATGGGCAGCAAAACCGTCACCATGCTGCGAACGCAACAAACTTCCGACGAAATTGAAAATTACAACAATGCGGCATATTTCCACGAGCATTGGGTTTCAAAATATTGCAACATTCTCGGCACCAATATGGCTGGCGTAGTTTCCTTTGAAGACCGCGTTGCTTTGAATTACCTACTCTCCCGCGCAGATGTGGACGCGGAGCATGTCGGCTGTATTGGCTTGTCTGGGGGAGGGAATCGCGCTGCCCTGCTAACTGCCACCCACGAGGGAATCCGCGCTACAACCATCATCGGGTTGATGACCACCTATGCAGCGTTGCTCGATCACAATATGTCCCACACCTGGATGTTGTTCCCCTTCGGCTGGGCTCGTCATGGAGATTGGCCCGATATCGCCGCATCTCGCGCGCCATCTCCATTGCTGGTTCAATACGATCTGGAAGATGATTTGTTTACCGAAGATGGAATGCGGGATGCGCACATGCGTTTGCAAGACCATTATTGGAGCATTGGCAAGCCCGACGCCTACACCGGACAGTTCTACCCGGGCCATCACAAATTTGATCTGGAGATGCAGGCCGCTGCATTTGATTGGTTGAAGGAACAATTAAAGTAAAGAAGGCTTCCATTCTTCCGGTGCGGGCTGCAATACGCCGACAGCTTTGAATCCGTCTCGGATCATCCGGTCAATTGCGGCTTGCATTTCGATCTCGCCGCGTTCCGAAGGTTGAATGTTCGGCAAGTAGTTCCAAATTTGCGGGGGAAGGATAAACAGAATTGAAGCCGCGTATGGACTCATGATTTCCTCACGTTTCGGCTTTTCGATAATTCGTTTTACACGCCAATCTGAATCCACATCCACGCTGGAGCGGGCGGCGAGTTCTTCAACGGGACATTCCTTTAGGCTCATCACAATCTCTGCTGCATGTTTCTCTTGCGCTTGCACAAGCTCAAGCAAAGAGTCTTCTCCCAAAAGATAATCCGTTGCCACGACCATCACAGGCTCGTCACGGATCCAACTCTGCGGCACAGACAGCAGCGCATCGCCATTCCCGCGCAATTCGGATTGATGAGCAAAGCTCGCAGAAAGATTCCACTTCGAGCCATCTCCCACGTACTCAAATATTTTTTCTTCCAAATGATTCGTCACAATGCAAACCCGTTCCACGCCCGCATTTGCCACCGCGTGCAAAACGAAATCCAGCGTGGGGCGTCCTTTCACTTCGAGCAATGGTTTCGGCGTCATATCTGTGTATGGGTGTTGACGTTTGCCACGCCCTGCCGCGAGGAGTACAGCAGATTTAATCATTGCAAACCGTCCGCAGTTTCCACCACAAAAACTTGTGAAGGTAACTCAGGATGAAGCGCCGAAAACTTCTCTGCAATTTCACCGCAGGCATTTTGAGCCAGGTCACTCTTTGCCAGCGCAACCACACAGCCGCCATATCCGCCGCCGCTGAATCGGCTGCCATACATGCCGTTCGTGCTGCTGATAATTTCATGCAGTTGAATTAATACTTCGCTGCCAACTTCGTAATTCTTAATAGACGATTCGCAAGACTGATTCATTAACTGTCCAAACTGCACCGCATCAGACTCCGCCCAAGCCTGCCAGCCCAAACAGACACGTTCCACTTCGCTGAAAAAGTGCTCCGCACGCCGTCGCAAATTCTCAGGCAATGACATTTTCTTCGCCTCAAAAATTTCCCGTGGCACATCGCCCAACTTCCCTGCGCCGCTTTGCAAAGACGCCGCCGCTTCGTGGCACTCCGCCACACGGACATTGAATCCGCTTTTGGTGAGTTCGCGCGAAACGCCCGAATACGCCACGACCCACACCGAGTCGCTGGAGGGTGGGTCAATGATCGAGGAAACAGAACCAGTTTCCACGTCCATAAAAAGAAGCGCGTTCTTCTTTCCGTAGATAATGCTCATTGGGTCGAGCAATCCGTTTTGCAATCCAAGCTGGTCGTGTTCCAATTCAAAATCCAAATGGACAAGCTGTTCGCTGGTCAATTCAATTTTGTTCACATCCGCAAGCGCTTTGAGATACGCCAGCCCCACCGAAGCGGACGAACTCAAGCCCGCGCCAATGAGCGACCCCGTCACATGCGCCTGCATACCGCGTTCGGGATTCAGCACACGCGCCGCTGCCTGTGCATAACGCACCCAATGAGATTTATCAAGATCGCCGATGGAAAATTTCGCTTCGCCGAATTGATCGCTCGTGATGTGAATCTCTTTTGAGTCAAGCGGCTGATACTCAAGCATGGTGCCAAGGTTGATGGTACGCCCAAGTACCACGCCGCCTTGATGGTCAATGTGCGCGCCGATGGGGCAGATACGATAAGGAGAAAAGAGGGTGGCAGGTGACATAAAATAATTCTTGTTCGGGTACATACTCTCCCTTTTTTAGATAGGGTATTATAAGGAATATTTCAACGAACTTCCACACTTTTTTGCCCCAGGCAGCAACTATATTTACAGACAAGACAGAAGTTAAAAAGAGGAAATAATATGCGCAGGTTGGTTCCCACTTTCATTCTTGAAAAATATAAGTCCAACGTCATGAAGGATGTATTCCCTGCCGCAGCGATCTTTGTGGATATTTCAGGCTTTTCAAAATTAACCGATACGCTTGCCAGACACGGCCAGCATGGCGCGGAGGTTCTCGCAGATCTCATGCGTGTTATTTTTGAGCCGCTAGTCAACACCGTGTACGAGCATGGCGGTTTTGTGGTGGGCTACGCTGGGGATGCGTTCAATGCTCTTTTTCCCAGCGATCAATTCACAGGGCAGGAAGTGAAGCGTTGCCTGGCTGCGCTGACCGCCATTCAGGAACACATCCGCAATCACCCGCAGATCCAAACCGTGTATGGAAATTTTCCCCTCTCCGTCAAAGCGGGCATGGGGTTTGGCGAAACAAAATGGCAGATATTCAAATCCATTGATGGCACGCGGGCAACCTATTGGTTTCGCAGTAAGAGCTTGAACGGCGCAGTACTTGCTGAAAAAAATTCCCGCCCGGGCGATATCACGCTTGACACAACATCTTTCAGCATGTTGAAAGATGTTGTGGATGTGGAGCCCGCGGGCGAATGCTGGCGACTCACGAACATTCGTTTTGATTTGCCCGCGTCCGCTTCCATTCTGGATCCTGAGCCTGATACCGCAATTACAGAAATTTTCTTCCCGGAAGTTGTTTCTCGCTTCTCCGGCATCGGTGAGTTTCGACAGGTTGTCAATCTGTTCATCGATATTCCCGTCAACATTTCAGATGAAGCGCTCGTGACGCCATTCATGGAAACGGTGTATGTTTTGCAGGAAAAATATGGCGGTTTCTTTTTGCGGCCCGACCTCGGCGATAAAGGCTTCAACCTGCTGCTTTTCTGGGGCGCACCCGCCGCAACCGAAAGGGACATTGAATACGCCTTGAATTTTGTGCTGGAGCTTGCAGAACGTACCCGCATCTCTTTGCGCGCTGGCATCACCTACCGTATTGCCTACACGGGCTTTATCGGCGCGCCATTGCGTGA
>Ga0209277_10000556_pt1 | contig 18751 bp, 22 predicted proteins | sample JI81AbrownDNA_FD_187503 | JGI IMG/M metagenome (GOLD analysis project Ga0209277, IMG submission 187503) | Wastewater effluent complex algal communities from Wisconsin, to seasonally profile nutrient transformation and Carbon sequestration -... | ecosystem: Engineered > WWTP > Effluent > Algae... | reverse complement strand
TTCGAGCAGGATATTGCTGCCATTGTCGGTGAGACCGCCGGGGTTGGGGAAACGTGTGAGTTGGATGGTTCCCACTTCCACGGTGGCGCCGTCTGCATCAGTGGCGGTGACTGTGCCTGTGGCACTGACATTGACGTTGGTCATGCCTTCCGCGATCTCGCCATCCCAAACGACGGGATAACCGCTGGCAGTAACAAGGGTGTTCTCAGCATCCAGCGCAAATTGTCCGTCACGAGTGTAGCCGAGTGTCCCATCTGGCAGGGTCACGCTGAAATAACCATCACCTTGAATGGCCCAATCCAATGAACTGGCGGAAGTTCGCAGTGAACCCTGCATGGTCAATGCTTGTGTGGCTCGCATCTGCGTGCCTTCTTTGAGTTGGGCGTTGAGCATTTCCTGAAAGTTCGAGCGAGTGGTTTTGTATCCAGCCGTGTTGACATTCGCCAGATTGCTGCTGGTCACATCCAGATCGAGCATGTGACTGAGAATATCCTGGCGGGAAATATTGAGTGTGTGAAAAAGCGAGGCGGGCATATGTACTCCTATCTAAAAATAACCAAAAAGTCTCTAAATTCTTTTTTTACCACGGAGGTCACAAAGAGCACTGAGAAAACCTTTCTTTAAAACTCTGTGGACTCCGTGTTCTCTGTGGTTAATGCTCTTTTCTCGAAGTCAGCCTTACACATCATCCGATCCGGCCGAGGGAGGCGATGGTTTTGCCGAGCAACTCATCCTGATTTTGCACTAATTTCTGAGCGGCTTCATACGAGCGGCCTACTTCCACCAGTTGCGTCATCAACTGCGAAATGTTGGTGTTGGATGATTCAAGATAGCCTTGCACGACCTGCGGAACTTCATCACCTGTGGAGGCGGTTGGGCCTGTGAACAAGTTCCCTTCAGTGTGCTGAAGTTCTGCTTCCGGGTCGGCGAATACGCCAATCCCAAACGTGGCGACGGCAGTTCCGTTCACGCTGATGGCTCCGTCAGATGTGATCGACACTTCCCCATCGGGGAGTTCTATCGGCTGTCCTGCATCGTCGAGGACTTGGAAACCGTCCACGGTGACGAGGGTATTATCTGCATCGCGTATGAAACGTCCGTCACGGGTATAGCGGTTTCCGTCAGGAGTTTTCACGGTGAAGAAGCCATTTCCCTGCAAGGCAAAGTCCAGCGGATTGCTGGTGCTCTGCATGGAACCCTGCCCGTAATCAATAAATTCCTCACCAATCTGAGTACCCAGCCCTAACGTGCCAACATATTCCACCGGGTTGGCTTGTAAATTTCCGTTGGCATAGACTGACTGGTTTTGCATAAAATCCTGCGCAGTGGTCAGAATTTGTTTGAAGCCAGGGGTCTGGATATTGGCTATATTATGACTGATCACCTGTTGACGGGTGGCGTTCATCACCATTGCTGAAACTGCTGAATAAAGTCCTTTTATCATGATTGCTTCTCCTAAAAAGTTCAAGACCATTTGCCGCTAATTTCGCGAATAAACGCGAATTTTTTAATCAATTAGCTAAAATTCGTGACATCGTGCCCGCAGGGTAAATTCGCGGCTAGTTCTATGGCTGCTATTTCCTTTGCTGAAAGCTCAGAACCAACTGAACTTCTTCGCGGCTCATGCTGAATTGACGGGCAATATCCACATCAGACATGTTGGCTTCAGACATGGCGCCGATGAGGCGGTTGCGTTCCAGAGCAGAGGAAGTTGATTCGACAATGCTTGGTGTCTGGCTGGCTTTGGCCTGAGAAATGCCCAACAAAGTTTTGAAATCCGTCTGCCCCATCTCTCCTGTTGACGGTGGAGTTGTCGTCTGCGGCGGGTTGGCGACCAGTCCGCGCATTTGCTCGACCAGCGGCCCCATGCGGTTGGCCTGGGTCTGGCGGTTCTGCGCGAGCGCCGTCTCACGCGCCAGTTGCAGCACGTACAGGGAATCTTCGAGGGATACTCTGGAAATATTAGTCATTCTTCATCATCGCTTTCAATGAAATGACCGCGCGGGCATGAAGCTGGCAGACCCGCGATTCGGTGATGTCCAATACTTTGCCGATCTCTTTGAAGGTCAACTCTTCGTTGTAATAAAGGGATAAAACCATTTGTTCGCGCTCTTCCAAATTCTGGATGGCAGCTGCCATTTCTGCTGCCATATCCTTTTGTTCCAGCACATCCAGCGGATCGGCCTGACTCTCGTCTCCATATTTTTCGTGGAGCGGCACATCGCCTTCCTCGCCGCCTTCCATCATCATATCCAGCGAGACGAGCACCCGATTCGTATCCGCCAGCCCTTGATGAATATCATCCACGTTCGTGCCCAAGTGAGCGGCAATTTCATCCTCGGTGGGTTCGCGGAAATTCTCAGACCACAAAGTGGTGATGGATTTCTGGATCATCCGTGAGCGTTTGCGGGCAGCGCGCGGCATCCAATCTGTTGTACGCAGGTAATCCATGATCTTGCCGCGAATGCGCAAACTCGCGTAGGTGCTGAACTTCGCGTTGTATTTCGGGTCAAAATGGTCCACGGCTTCGATCAGCCCCATCAAACCTTGATGAGCGAGGTCTTCATAATCACTGCCGCGTTCCTGTGTGATTCCCATCCGTCCCAACAGATAATGAACCAGAGGAACAGATTGCAAAACCAGCTTCTCGCGCAGTTCGGGGGAACGGCTCGTAAAGAATTCCTCTAAACTGCCTTCGGTTTCGATTTGCATAACCATGGTTTACTTCACCTCTGACGGGCTTTGAATGTCAAGTTCATCGGCTTCTGCGGGTTGTTTCTCTTTTTTTACAGATGACATCCCTGAGGAAATCTGGCGTGTAAGGGCAAGGAGCAAACTACCCAGAACCAATATGGAGATACTCGTGCGAATCACAAAATCGAGCAAGTTCGAGCCGTTCAATAAAGAGATGCCAACGATGGTGAAAAATACTGCCACCAAAACAATGGCCGAGAGCATGACCGTAAATTCGATCAGAACTGGAGGATGGACATCCTCTGTTCCCTTTTTTGATTTATCTGCCTGTTTTTCTTCCTCGGCAGGATCATGTCGCTCAAGAGTGATCTCTTTATCAGCCATGTCTCAATCTCTTTATTTATTCCACTCTTTGCCAAACAAGGCAGAGACCAATCGGGCGGGGTCGGCAACTTCCAAATGGCGGGATGTTTCGCGTCCGCTGGAAAAATAGCCGAGTGGAATTTGATTCCTGCGCGTAAAGTTATACAAGCCACCAAAAGTGTAGGTTTCATCCAGCTTTGTCACGATCAAACCGTCCAGGTTAAAAACGCCGAGCGAAGCTGATAATTGAAACAAATCGGATTCTTTGGTGGTGGCAGGCGCAACCAGATACGTGCAACGCCCGGGCATTTCAGAAAGCAACGCACCCAACTCGATCATCTGCTTTTCGTTGCAGGGGTTGTACCCCGGCGTATCCACCAGAAAAATTTCATTCGCTTGTGGGGCGTTCAAAATTTCCTTCAAGTCCTGCGGGGTGTAGACGAGTTTCAAATCCAGACCTAGAGCGTCGGTGTAGGATTTTGCTTCGGCAATTGCGCCCATGCGTACTGTGTCAGCGCAAACCCAAATGACAGACTTCTTGAAATGCTCTCTAAAATAGATGGCAAGTTTTGCGATCACGCTGGTCTTGCCGCTGCCGCTTGCGCCGATGACACAAACAACATTATTTGAAACAAAAGCGCCCGCGCCTTTTTGCACGCGCAACTCCGCACCCATCAACTGGATGACGGATCTTTTGCAGGCTTCCACATCCGCAAGTGTGCTGGGGCTGAGGGTTTCCAATGCCAGATCCAACAGATTTTCGATGAGGGAACTTTCAACACCTTGCTGGATTAATTGCTGATGAATCTTTTTCAACGCGGGAGGAGAGTAGCGGTCATTCGTCGGGGCGGCTGGTTCTGTTATTCGGACAGAATCAACTACCGGCGCAGAATGAGGCGCGAGCGGGTTCAGGTTCAACTTCAATGGCGGGGGCAACTTCACCGGTTTCTTCGTCGCGGGAATCTCCCATTCGATCTCGGGGCGTTCCTCCACAAAATCCATTTGAGCAGGGGCTGGCTTCTGAATTCCCGATGCCTCTGCCAGTGATGCCGCCACAACTTCGACTGCGGATTTTTTCCAGGGATTCCAAAGAGGACCAACCGGCACTTCGCGCATGGAGACAACGATGGCATCAGAGCCGAGTTCATTCTGAACGAGTTGCAGGGTTTGAATGGTTGAATCTGCTTTAAATGTTTTTGTGTTCATACTGACCTCTTATGCCTAATCGAGTTTAACCATGCCATGCGCTTTGACCTTTGTGCCGTGCCCCACTTCGGAAAATGCCATGACAATTAAATTGGGAAGAGATTGATCGACCAGCCGCCGAAATGCAAGGCGCAATTCACGCGGGCAGATCAGGATCGGGAAGTTGCCAAGTTGAGCGAGGGCTTCCATTTGTTCGCCGGTCTTGAGCAGGATTTTTTGCGCTAGTCCTGCATCGATACCGAAGCCCGGGCTGCCTTCAGAATTTACGAGCGACGAACGCAGAGTAGTTTCCAATTGCGGTGCGAGGGTAAAGACATGCAAGGTGTTTGCTTCATCTTTGTACTGGCTGGAAATGGTATGCGCCATGCTCTGACGAACTGCTTCTGCAAGAATATGCGGGTCGCGGGTCATGGGCGCGTTGTTGGCAAGCACTTCCAAAATTCCGCTCAGGTCGCGGATGGGAACACGCTCGCGCAAGAGATTGCGAAGCACGCTTTGAATTTCTCCGAGGTTCAGCAATTCAGGCGTGACACCTTCCACAGAGGCAGGCGTTTTCTGGCGAAGTTGATTCAGCATTTCCTGCACGAGCTGGCGGCTGAGCAATTCGGATGCGTTGCCGCGTACGACTTCGGTGAGGTGTGTGCAAATCACAGAAAGCGGCGTGACCACGGTGTAGCCTTTCATCTCGGCTTGATTTTGTTCGGCGGCGCTAACCCAAATTGCGGGCAGGCCAAAGGCAGGTTCTGAGGTGGGAATGCCCTGCAGTGGGTCTTCAATATCCGAGCCGGGGATTGCCATGAGACGGTCGAGCATGATCTCGCTGGAGGCAACTTCCTGTCCGCGAATTTTGATGCGATAGGATTGAGGCGGCAGACGCAGGTTATCGCGGATGCGCACAACGGGGAGGATAAAGCCCATTTCGCTCATCAACTGTCGGCGGATGCTGGTGATGCGGCGCAGCAGATTATCCTGATTGTCTTCGTCAATGATCGGGATGAGGCTGTAGCCGATCTCCAATTCAATCGGGTCTACAACTACCATTTCCAACATTTGCTCGGGGGTTTCAGGTTCGGTTGGGCGGGCGGGCAAAAGGGTGGCGGCTTCTTCCACTGCGAGAGCGGTGGTTTGATCTTTGTTCACAAAGAAGGCCGCAGCGCCAAGCCCGAGGCTGACCATTGCAAAAGGAAGTGTGGGCAAACCAGGGACGAGGGTCATCAGCGCGACAACACCTGCGCCAACTGCCAACACGTTGAAATTTGAGATCTGGCCGGAAACTTCGGTACCCAGTGATTCTTCGGAGGTGGAGCGGGTAACGATGAGACCGGCAGCGGCAGAAACCAAAAGGGATGGAATTTGAATTGCCAAGCCCGCGCCGATGGTGAGGAGAACGTAGGTTTGCAAGGCGGTGGTCAAATCCATGCCGCGTTGGAGCACGCCAATGACAAATCCGCCGATGATGTTGACGAGCATGATGATGATGGCAGCGATACCGTCGCCTTTGACGAATTTGCTAGCGCCGTCCATTGCGCCGTAAAAATCGGCTTCTGATTCGATGAACTTGCGGCGATTGCGCGCTTGAGTCTCGTCGATCAAACCGGCGTTGAGGTCGGCGTCGATAGCCATTTGTTTACCGGGCATGGCATCGAGGGTGAAACGGGCAGCTACCTCAGCGACACGGCCTGCGCCGCTGTTGATGACTACGAATTGAATAATCATCAGAATGAGGAAGATGACCACGCCGACCACATAATTCCCGCCGACGATCAAATTACCGAAAGTATTGATAATCTGCCCCGCTTCGCCACTGAGCAAAATCAGGCGGCTGACCGAGACATTGATCCCCAAACGAAAGAGGGTGATGAGCAACAATACGGTTGGGAAAACAGAAAACTCCATCGGCTGTTTGATGAACATGGTCAACAGCACAATGCCAATGGAGGCGGCAATGCTCAAGGCAACTGCGAGGTCAACAAGAAATGCCGGAAGCGGAATGAGCAACATACCAACGAGAATGACCAGACTGAGCGCCATGACAATGTCTTTGGAGCGCATCAAATTTTGCAGGGCGGCAACGATCGGGTTTTGAGTTGGAACTAAAGTGTTTGTGGTCATTCGTTATTTCCAGTTAAGAATATTGAGGAGCTGATGTTGACTTTGGCGCAAAGGCAGTTTTGCCGCGAATTTTGTACACATACGCGAGAATTTCAGCCATTGCCAGATACAAGTCTGGTGAGATTTCCTGTCCGATCTCGATGGTTTTATAGATGGCGCGGGCGAGGGGAATATTCTGCACCACGGGAATGCGATTCTCCTTGGCGATCTGAACGATCTTTTGCGCTACGTGGTAGGGGCCCTTTGCGAGAACTTTCGGCGCCTTCATGCCTTCGTGGTATTCAATCGCAATGGCAAGATGGGTCGGGTTGGTGATGACTACGGTGGCTTTGGGGACATTCGCCATCATACGTCCGCGTGCCATGCGGCGCTGCATCCCACGGATGCGGCTTTTGAGCATGGGGTCGCCTTCGGAACGCTTCATTTCCTGTTTGATGTCATCCTTGCTCATGCGCAGATTTTTGTACAACTCCCAGCGTTGGTAGGCATAATCCGCCACAGCGAGGACGAGGTACATGCTGCCCACGCGGATGGAGAGTGAAACGCATATTTCAACAAAGCTATCGATTGCCACGTTCAGGTCAAACTGTGTGAAGGAGGCCAACTCAAAAAACCTTGAGCGCAGGAAACTGTATGCGATCCATGAGACCCAGCCCAACTTAAGAAGAGAGCGCAGCAATTCGATCAGGCCGTGAGTGGAAAAAATCCGCTTGAAGCCTTCAAGGGGATTGACTCGTTTGAAGTCAAAACCGATCTTTTTGCCTGCCCACAAAAGCTCGGTCTGTCCGGCTGTGACGGCTACTCCTGCAAACATCAAGCCGAACATGAGCAGCCCGAGAGGAGGCAGAATTGACGAGCCAAAGTTGAAGAAAATTCCACGCAGCGATTCGACGGTTACGACGGTTGTTGGAAGGGTGATGATGGTTTCTGTGAGGAGCGATTCAAAATTAAGGCCCAGTTGTTTGCCGGGGCCGCGCAACAGAAAAGCGCCCGAAAGGATCACAACGGCGGTGATCAATTCCTGGCTGCGAACCACCTGCCCTTCTTCACGGGCTTCCTGAATACGATGGGGAGTTGGGGCTTCGGTTTTATCGGCCATGCTGTTTAACTACTTCACGAATAAAAGCATACTTTCCGCCATGGTCTTGAATAAAGTGGACAAGGACGGAAAAACGGCGGCGAAGGTCATTCCCATGGCGATCATTGCGACCACCACTTTGACGGGTAAACCAAGAAAATAAACCTGCACCTGCGGCGCAACCCTTGCGAGCAAGCCGAGTGTGAGGTCAGTGAGCACGAGCGCGGCGATGATCGGCATTGCCATGTGAATACCGGAGGCGATAAATACGGGGGTCGTTTTAATTACCGCTTCCATTCCGTTGAAGGGAAGGCTGCCATTTAATGGAACCGCTGTGAATGTCTTTTGCAAGGCGATCAGGAAAAGGTGATGACCGTTAATCACAAGGAAGATCATCGAAGCTGTCATCACGAAAATCTGGTCGAAGGCGGAGCCTGCTTCGCCTAATGCTGGGTTGAAGATGCGGCTGGATTCAAATCCGCTGCCCATGCCCATAGCAGAGCCAGCGATTTGAATCGCGCCGAAGGCAAGGTCGGCGGCGAAGCCGATCAGTGTGCCGATGATGATCTCCTTGCCGATGGCGAGTCCGTAGGCGAATGTGCCGATGGCTATCGCTTCGGGCGGGAGGGGCTGCCAGGGGATGAGCACAAATGCCAGCACGAGACCCAATCCGATGCGAACTTGTGAGGGAATATTTTGTCCACCAAATACAGGCACGTGAATAATAATGGCCATAATGCGTGTGAAGGCCAAAAAGAATAATTGTGCCTGGGCAACAGATATAGTCATAGAGAGTCGCGTATCCTAGAAACGATAATACTGGATACCCCCTTTTATGTCCGTAAATGTAGGGTGAAGCAGAGCTAAATATGGCGTAAATTAAAAATACCCCCAATTCAAGGCAAGTTTAGTACATGGGAGGAATCGTCATAAACACCTTGCACCCCACTTCAGAATTCCCAATCGTAACATTTCCGCCACAAGCCTCAGCCACAGCCCGGGCAATGGTCAATCCTATCCCTAGCCCTTCAGAAGGTCTATCATCCCCGGTCTGGATCTGATAATATCTCTCGAAAACCTTTTCCCGAAGCTCAACAGGAATGAACGATCCTTCGTTTTCGATCGACAAAACGCACCCGCCCAGCCCGCTTCTGCGAAAAAGAATCGTTATATGTGCGCCGTCCGGGCTGAACTTACAGGCATTATCCATCAAGTGAAATACAGCGCGGGCAAACTCCACATCGGGAGCATAAATGATCAGGTCATCTTGAACTGAAATTTGAACATCAAGTTTCTTTGGTTCGTAACGGGCACAAACATCGCGGACAGGTTTAAGAAAATGGTCTTTCAGATTAATCGGCACACGTGCAGAGCTGACATTTCCCTGATCCATGTCGTTCAAGATGATCATATCTTCAGTAAGTTTGGAAAGCTTTTGGGCACTGGTCATGATGCTTTCCATGTACCACTCAATATCTTCCAGGTTTCCTTTGAATTTTTCCTTCATGGCCATTTCAAGGCTTGCCATGATCACGGTAAGCGGGGTGCGAAGTTCGTGCGCCAGATTTGTTGAAACACTTCGTTTCAACGCTTCAAACTTGGCTTCCATTTCACGCTGACCAGCCTGACGGCTGATCTGATCCCTGCGAAGAACAGCCTCTACACGAGAGATCAATTCATCGGTATTAAACGGCTTGGAGATGTAATCATCCGCACCGATCTGCAAACCTGCGATCTTGTCCGCGGTAAGCGTGCGGGCTGTTAGAAAAATAAATGGAATGGAAGCCGTTTGTGCATTCGCTGCCAGATGCCTTTTGATGAGGAACCCATCGGGTCTTGGCATCATCACATCACAAATGATGATATCCGGTTGATTTTCACGAGCCAGAGAAAGCCCTTCATTCCCATCTGTGGTGGAGAAAACTTCATATCCCTGCAGCGTCATCACGGCTTTCAACCCCAACAACAATTTAGGGTCATCATCGATGAGGAGCATTTTTTTACGTGGCAATTGATCTTTAACGGAGGGCATGATTGAAACTCCAGCTTCAGTGAGAACGGGTTATAAGGCAAACTCCATCGTCTTATTAAAACACTTTTGAATACGCGTTACAAGCATATCCGGGTTCAATGGTTTTACCAAAAAACCACTTGCACCCATCTTTGCGGCTTTTTGAACGATCTCAGGAAAGGCGAGAGATGAAACAAAAAACACTTTGGTTCTATTGAGAAGAACTTCCGAATGTAATTCGCCGATCAAGTCGAGTCCGTTCTGGCCGGGCAGGTAGGTATCGATCAGGAGGACATCCGGCAGATGCTGAACGAGCTGCTGTCGAAGGTTGGCAGTTTGATCGCAGATGATCGGATTCATACGGTGGCGGATCAACGCCAGTTTAATGAGATCGCATTGCAGGGCGTTCGGTTCAAGGACAAGAACTGACAGTGTTTCTCGTTTCATAAGGTTAACCAACTTTCGCAAAGTTTGGAAAGACACCGGATTCTTTCATTTTGATTTTTATATTCAACAAGTCATTTTGACTGATCTTGAGAATATGCAGTGACTCCGGGTGCGCTTGAAAGCTCAACAGAGCCGAACGCTTCACTTGATAATCTTCGGTAAAGGAATTTGCCAGATTGACAATGGCTGGCAGGCGTTGATTGATGCGAGCAAAGGAAGGGACATGATGGAAGCTGATCGCATCCACCAGAACGACGGGGAAATTCCAATGCTCGGCGATCAATCCCCCAACTTTTGCATGATCAATTCCGATCAACTTTTCTTCTACCTGCCACAGTTGCACATTATATTTTTGTACATATTCAGCTAGCCGCGCATAGTTGGAGAATACGGCCTGGTCAAGCAGTAGTTTGCCAATATCGTGGAGCAATCCGGCAACATAGGCCTGTTCCGGGTTCGGATAATGCAGCACTTGCGCCAGCCATTCTGAGGCCACCCCCACCATGAGGGAATGCTGCCACAATTCTCCCTCACCCAGGTGATAGCCGCTCAGACTGCGTCCCATCAGGCTTGTTGCAGGGGATGTCATTAATGCGGACTTGAGTCGTTGCAAACCAATGTGCATAATTGCTTCGTGGAGCGTGGAACAAGTGCGGGAATATCCAAGAGATACCGAGTTCGATATTTGAAGGACGAGGGCAGTTAATACTTGATCCAAACCGATCATGCCTGCCAGAGTATCGATCCCGACGTTCTGCCTTTCGATCTCTCTCAAAATATGGGAGACATTGGAAGGCATGGGCTTTAGCCGTTCCACAGAACGGATAATGTCATCAACTCGGAGGGAAGTCATGGCGGTCATTTAGAAGTTGCCCTAATGAACCAGTTCAGGCAGGCTTGTAAATAAGGCGTGAGTAAAGGTCATTGATTGTTGGAGCATCCATGAGCCGAGAATTACGAGGACAAGGATGATGCCGATCAGTTTTGGGATGAAGATCAGCGTTGATTCGTTAATCTGGGTTGCGGCTTGCACAAGGCTGACGAGACTGCCGATCAGCAAACTGATCAACAAAATAGGCCCAGCCAAAATGAGAGCCATGACAATTGCGTTCTGTCCGAGGGTAAGTACATAGGCTTCGGTCATTGTATTCCTCACGATCCGCCGGTGAAGCTCATAACCAGGCTTTGAACCAGCAGATACCAGCCATCCACCATGACAAACAGAAGCAGTTTGAAAGGCAGGGAAACGAGCGAAGGAGGCAGCATCATCATACCCATTGATAGCAGGATGCTTGAAACCACCAAGTCGATCACCAGAAAGGGGATGTAGATCACGAAGCCCATTGTGAATGCCGTTCTCAGTTCGCTAATGACAAATGCAGGAAACAGGGAGACAGACGGAATATCTTCAAGGGTGGAGGGTTGAGCTTCATTCCCAAGGTCAATGAATAATTGAATATCCTTCTCACGGGTCTGTTTGAACATGAATTCGCGGATGGGGACTTGAATCTTTTTTAGCGCAGCCGCCTGATCTATTTGCTCGTTCAAGTACGGTTGGATCGCCGTTTCATCCATTTGCTTGTAAACAGGAGCCATGACGAAGAAAGTAAGCAGTAATGAGAGTCCAATCACAACTTGATTGGGGGGAATGGATGGAGTGCCGATGGCGTTGCGCACCATCGACAGCACGATGACAATGCGGGTAAAGGAAGTTCCCAAAATGAGTACGGTCGGCGCGAGGGAAAGCACCGTCATGAACACGAGCAACTGCACGCCCGAAGTAACCTGCTTTGGGTCTGGCGACTGTCCATCCACAGTCAACGAGACGCCGGGGACTGTGGAACAGCCGCCTATCAGCACACTTAGAATGAGAACGAGAGCAATAAAAATAATTTTGCGGCTGTGTTGTTTTGCAGTCCCTTTGGAAGGGAATATTTTTTTTATCATGGCTAATCTTTATTCCTTGCCCTGCGGTTTCTCTGGGGAAAAACTAAAAGATCGGACAATGGACGCAAAATCGGGTACAGGCTGGGGCTGGGGTGCTTCATCAGAAACGGGAGCAGGCTCACCTGCGAAAGAAGCGATCAGGGAAATATTTTGGTCGGTGGCGCCGATCAGCAATTTCTGATCCCCGACCATAATCAAATGCAGGGATTGTTTCGGCGATAATCGAGTTGTTTCCAGCAGGTTCATTTGTCGGGATAACTTGCCGCCTGCGCCGGGTTGAAGCCAGCGGCGAAAGATCACTGAACTGCCAACGATGAGCAGCAGGACGGCGATCAGTTTTATAAATGCGCTCAGATAATAAAATGACGTTGAACCAAGCGGATCTTTCGACACGCTTGAGGTGTCACCAATGCTCATAAGCGCAGCGGTGGCAAGCAGGCTAAAGGTTATTAATGAAGTGAAGAGCTTTTGTTTGCCAGTGCTGTTCTCGATCCACTTCTTTATGGATTCAATCACGCTGGTCATTAGTAATTTGCCTTTTCGTTGTTGGGTGAAACCATCTCGGTGATGCGGACGCCGAATTTATCGTCGACGATTACAACTTCTCCGTGAGCCACCATGCGGTCATTTACGAAAATATCCACCGGGTCGCCGGCAAGCCTATCCAACTCCACCACGGAGCCGTGTTGCAATTCAAGGATCTGTGCAAGTTTCATGCGAGTGCGGCCCAGTTCAACTGTGACTCGTAGTGAAACATCCATGAGTAATTCGATATTTGATTCCCCAAATATATTTGACTTTGTATCTGATTTTTCAGCAGGCGCTTCAGCTTTTACGCCAACGGCCGTTTCTTCGGTTTCAGCAATAATATTGTCCATTTTATTTTTCCTTATTAAGAGCCTATTTAGTGGTTATCCTGTTCGTGATATACACCAGTGATCTGAACGCCCAACCGCTTACGAGATTTTCCAACGCGGCCTTGAAATTGTTTTTTATTTGCGACCTGAACCACTAATGGGCTGTCTATATTCGTGTCTAATTCGATCACGTCCCCAACTGAAAGATTGACAAGTTCTTTCAGCGGCAAATCCACAGTTCCGAGCAATACGGTGACCGGGACCATAGCTTTCATAGTGGCTTGAATTGCGAGTTGGCGAGCTACAGGGTCTTGTTGATGTTCTTTGCGTCCGGCGATCCAGATGTGAGGATTAAGAACATCGGTGATGGGCTTCAACGTATTAAATGGGATAAAAATACTCATTGTGCCGGTGACGCCCTGAATATTGATCTCAATGGTCAATAGCAGAACCCGCTCATTTCCCATCATCATCTGAACCCAGTGCTGATTGACAGTGCTATCTTCCAGCGATGGCTCAAGCGAAACCACTTTGCTCCAGGCGCCTTTCATATCTCCGAGCATATGTTCCACCAAGCCGCGAAGAAGCGATTGATCGATCTCGGTTAGGGCGCGTTCTGTAAAACGGCCTTCGATCTTTCCACCCAGGCGCTGCTCAAGAATCAGGTAGCTGACGTTGAGGCTCATGGTCAACACCATGTGACCGGGCAGTGGAGCCAAAGAGATTAAATGGAACAATGTGTTCTGCGGAAAATCCTTGATGAAATCGTGGAAGCGTCCCTGTTCGATGTGAACCAGATGCGGACGTACATTCGTTCGCAGAAAAGTTGGCAGCGATGTGGTCAGTCGCTCGCTTAGATCTTCATGCACCAATTCCACAGCGCGCATTTGTTCCTTGGAAAATCGGGCAGGTGACCAGAAGTTGTACGGTTGTATCTTCTTTTCCCGTTTGCCATCCGGGCTGCCCCCTTCTCCTAATTGATTCATCTTATCGGCAAGGTTTACGTTATCTCCGCCATCCTTCTGATCGAAGTCAATGGCACCAGACAGCAGAGCATCAATTTCTGATTGCGCCAACATGGTTACTGAACCACAAATTCTGTAAAATAAATTGAAATGAGATGCAGGTCAACAAGCTTTTCAGACAGGGTTTGCATAATTTCCGCTCGCAATTTTTCCTTGCCTTCCGCTGTATAAAGATCTTCATATGTTTTGGTAGAGAGCAATGTGATGACAGTGTCATCCATGATGGGAAGCCTAGAATTGAGTTTCTCTTCAAACGCTGTGAGGTACGCTGTTTTTTCCTCTTCCGGCAAAGACTCGTACTCTGGGTCATCGGGGGCAAATTCAGCCACAATCGTCACTCGAATGTATTTTCGTCCAGTGGGGTCCACAAGGTTGATGATCTTGGTGGACATGTTGAGCATGATGCCTTCCCCGGGGATAATCTCATGTGCTGCTTCGGGAGCGGATGTGGCTTCTGCGGCGGGTTCAGAAGCGGCGACCGCTGCTGACGGTGTGGTAAATGCTCCGCTGTAATCGTAAACCAGACGAAAAGGCTTCGGGAGTTCATCTGGAGCGAAGACAACATAGGCAGTGATAAGTGAAACGAACGCGGTCAGTAAAAGAATGACTTGCGTAATAGTGTTGAGAACTTTTAGAATTTTGTCTAACATATGCCTCCGCTTAGAAAGCCCACCCGGGGCTGACTAATGTGCTGACCCTACGGCAGAATGCCCGGGGAATTGATATCTATGATGTTGCTGTCAATCTTGTAGATGATGACTATTTCCACGCGCGCGTTCATGGCTTTATGTTCTTCGGTATCATTTGGAAACACTGGCGCATACTCACCTTGCCCGGAAATGATAAATCGCTCAGGAGCAATACCAGAATTTATCAAATACTTTGCAACCGATGTTGCGCGCGCCAATGACAACTCCCAATTCCCTGGGTACAACGGATTCGTGGACGGTGTGTTATTGGTATGCCCAACAAGCCTTACTTTGTTATCGATCGGGCGAAGCATTTCAACAATGGTGTCTAGCACCTGAAAAGACTCCGGCGGTAAATCTATTTGTCCGTCTTTGAAGATCAGGCGCTCGCTGAGCGAGATCAACACGCCTTCGATATTGGTCTGGACGCTTACTTCATTCCCCAGGTTTTGAGAGGAAAGCATGGAAGTTAATTGCCCTGCAACTTCTTCAGACTGGGTAGGTCCCTCGGGAATCCCAGGAACAACTATCGGCTTGGATGAACCGTCTTCACTTGTTCCACCTGCCTGATTGATCTGGCTATCCACAACCTGGGCAGGGCCGCCAACGGTGAAAGCCGTTCGCATACTCTCTGCCAGTTGTTTGTATTTCTCCACATTGACCTGCCCCATCGAGTAAAGAACTACGAATAAAACCATCAACAGGGTAATAAAATCTGCGTAGCTTACCAGCCAGCGTTCATCGTGATGCTCTTCGTGTTCTTCTTTGCGATGAGCCATGCTTATGCCTGCGCCTTTGCCGGGGCTTTCTTTTCAGCGCCCTTGGATTTCTCAGCCTCGCCCTTGTTTTCTGAAGGAGGCAGGTATGCCGTCAACTTGTCTTTTACAACTCGCGGATTTTCACCCGCTTGAATGGAAATGATGCCTTCCAACTGCATGTAACGATTCTGAGCTTCTTCTTCGCTCTTCGCCTTTAGCTTTCCGGCGATGGGCAGATAAATTAAGTTGGCTGTCAACAAACCCCACAAAGTCGCCAAAAATGCAGAAGCGATCGCCTCACCCAGCGCAGCAGGATTATCCAATTGCTTCAACACACTGATCAGCCCCATCACAGTGCCGATGATGCCGAAAGTTGGCGCAAACGCACCCGCTGCTGTAAAGAATCCGATCCCCTGCTTGTGGCGGGTTTTCATTTGATCGACTGTATTTTCAAGGATCGCAGAAACCTGTTCCGGCTCCACGCCGTCAACGATCATCATGATTCCTCTTTTGAGAAATTTGTCATTGATCTTTTTGCTGTCATCTTCAAGCGCGAGCAATCCCTCACGGCGGGCCTTATCTGCCAGTTTGGTCAGGAGCTCAATATCTCCCTTGGTATCAAACTTGTTTGTCTTGAAGGCTTGCATAATGTACTGGGGCAGTTTAAGCGCCACCTTCAACGGGGCGGTAACGACCGTCGCTCCAATGGACCCGCCAAAGATCAGAATGATCGCAGCGGGAGCGGCAAATAATTCCGCAGGTGAACCGCCATCCAAAATGAGTGCGGTAAAAATTACTGTAATGGCGAGAACCAGACCTGAGATGGTCGCAATATCCATGTGTTGCTCCTACATTTTCTTGTTGCTTTCGAGTTCTTTCAAAAAATCACTGGGCCGATTTTTGCAAATTAAAAGGAACCAGTGTTCTTCTACGATATTCAATAAAAAGTTCCGCAATTTCCTGCGGCGTATCTTTAACAATGATCTTTTTACTATTTATTAAAGTGATGATGGTATCGGGCGTCTTTTCCACGGTCTGGATCAATTCCGGGTTGAGATAAAATTGTGCGCCATTCGTACGGGTAAGTTGGATCACTGTTATCTTCCTTCCTGTCGGAAAATATTGGGCATCAAGACAGGTGGTTAGTTCTGAGTAAATTTAGCATAGCCCCTTAAAATCTCATGTAAATTGGCCGTGAAAGGAATATAAAGATTGGCTAAAAATAAGCAGCAGCAGATTTTCAACACGCCTCCCCCATAAACTGTCAGTTGACTCCGTCAAACTGACATTAGCTCAACCCTGGCATTTCCTGGCAAACAAAAACCACACACAGGCATCAAAAAAGTCCAGAAGAGTGCTTCTGGACTTCATCAAGCGAATGGAAAAATACTGGGGTTAGTAAATCCCCTGCTGCCTGCGTATCTGCAAAATAAAATTATTAATATCCTCTGCCGATTGAGAAACAGAACCCGGCACAACAGAAAACCCAGGCGCCCAAAAATCAGGGGAAACATTTTTTCGTGAAAAGCGCGGATAATCTTCAAAGATCTTCTGAGAGGTTTGCTGACGCAAGACTTTCATAAAATGAGCGGGGTTCGCAGTAAGAGGAACAGTCATTCTCCATTGAATATATCCCGGGCGAATCGTAATGACATCCAACCGCCAGCCATACGAGATGCAAACTTCCTTCATCCACGCTTCCAAATCCCTGGTAATATCCCCCGCCAAATAATGATCGCTAAAACGGGGAATTAACAAGCAGGAGTAAGCCAGATCAGTAGAAATTTGCGGAATGGATTCCATCTCAAATGTCTCAACCGATACGGGAGGATCAGCGCTGATCTCTTTTTCAACTTCCACTTCTGGCATGGTCACAGGCGCAGGGACAGAAACCGAAATGGAAACAGAAACTGGCCCCGGCTCTTGTGAGACGGTTTGAGTATCTCGTTTTTCAACTTCCAATTGTTCTGTTTCAGTGGATCTGTATTCAAAAGAGTTCACAAACACCTCGGCAAAGCACTAACTTTTTGAAACATGCTAAGAACTAACTTCATTCTACTAAATCCCGCCCGGAATGGGCAGAGGACATTTCCAAAATCAACCTTGAATTTTTTTAGTATACCCCCCGTCTTCCATAATCCCATAAAAAACAGGTGAATTTCAAGAGCGAAACAAGGGCAATTGTGTAGATGCTATCCGGAAATTTGGCTGAACAATTTACCTTTTTTTAACGGTTTCTTATTCAGTTTTTTATTACGAGAACTTTTTATTTCCATACAATAAGCCAAGAAATTAACTCTCAAAATAGTGATGTTCGCCTATCAACGTATTGTACGCACTGGTTCACAAAAGAGGATTAAGCCATGACCGAAAAAGAAAGAATCGAATCCCATATTGCAATGTGCAAATGCTGCCTGCTGGCACAAGCCATGAAAGAATGCCAAACCTGCCTATTCAATATCGGGCTGGCAGAACAAGTCAAACAAGCCGATCTGATCCCCTTGCCGATTCAACTCCAAGTCAGAATATTTGAGCCTGCCTAGCCGCGTTAGTGAACTAAAACATTAAACTCAACCAGAACATCCATGCGGGAATACATTTCGATTCCCGCATGGATGTTTAATATAAAGGGGGAGTCCAAAAGGATGAGCTTTAATTCAACTCGAAGGCTCAAAGAATCCTAAGTAGCTTTTGTCTTGGTGTCTTAAACTAGCCACCCTGGATTTACAGAAGGCAAACTTTAATAGACCTCTTGCAAAAGTTCTTTTTTGCCACAAAGTCACTGAGAACGCAGAGGAATTCTTTTATTTTCCCAGAGCCTCTGCGCCTCTGTAGCCGCCTTATAGTCACTTATGCAAGAAGTTAAATAAACAAACGGGGGTCAGGCAAAAGCAAAAATTCACAAAATATTAACGGGTTCTTACTCTCATTTTTATTATGAAAACAAGCCTCCATCCATACAATGATAGGGATTTGGCAAGCCATCGTTTTCTCATATTATTTCATTTTATTCGTTGCCATATCAGGAATTATGCAATATTCAAAAAATGAAAGTAAAAAGGAGCTTGTACAACATGAATGTTCTCAACAATATGAAAACAAGTGTAAAGTTGATCGGCAGTTTCTTGCTCATTGCCGTTATCACGGCAGTCGTTGGGGTGGTGGGGATTTACTATCTCAATCAAATTGATGCTGCAGATACTCGCCTTTATGCAAACCAAACCGTGCCGATCGGTCAGATCGCCGATGCTGGCATCGCATTCCAGCGGATTCGCGTCAACCTGCGCGACTTGATACTGGCAAAAGATGCCGCAGAAGCGCAAAAGTATGCTGAAACGATCAAAGAGCTTGACGCACAAATCATCGCGACCTCAGCAGACTATGAAAAGTTAATCATCTCCACTGAGATGCAAACTTTATTTGACAAATACATGGCCAGCTACGAAGAATTCAACGGCTACCGCGATCAGATCATGGCATTGGCGTTGGCAGGCAAGACAGACGAGGCATTGGCCGCTCTCCGCGGGGATGCCTTCACCAGCGCCAAAGCCGTGGAAGAAGATC
>Ga0209277_10000553_pt1 | contig 18784 bp, 13 predicted proteins | sample JI81AbrownDNA_FD_187503 | JGI IMG/M metagenome (GOLD analysis project Ga0209277, IMG submission 187503) | Wastewater effluent complex algal communities from Wisconsin, to seasonally profile nutrient transformation and Carbon sequestration -... | ecosystem: Engineered > WWTP > Effluent > Algae... | reverse complement strand
GAAGCGCGCATACTGAATATTTGTAACTGGATACTTGGCGATGAAATACATATACGGAATTTCTCTCGCCTCTTTCTTAACCCCAGCCAGATACTCACCAGCAGGCACTTCCATAAACCGATCCAAATCACCGGGGCGCCAGCCAAGCCGCCCAAGCAGGAGCCCCGCATGACGGCGAATTTCAGGTCGGATATTTCCGCCCTGCATTGTGACAACCAGTGATTGCACCACATGTTCCTTGCTCTGCAAGGGAACGCCGCCTGGCCATGTATCCAAAACAGCATCACCAGCAAGGACAACTGCTTCTCCGGGAGGGCCGGGTTGTTTTTCCACCAACGCTTCCACAACTTCGCCGGAAACTTTTGGCAATTGCTGACGAATGCCCAAATAGCCAATGGTGAGCAATGTCACTTCACGCCAAGCTTGTTCCCCCACATGTTGAGACAGTATTTCAAAGATCGGTTTCGAGTCGCCTTGTCCCTTTAATGCCAGCGCAACAGCAGCAAGATATTCTTCAAAGGTCAGGTGGATGAATCCGTACTCACCCGGGCCACGCTCCAACAAGACGGCAGCATGGTCATGTACATCGGTCAGGAATTGACGCGCCGCCTGATGAGGTGATGGGTCGCCGCGTTCCAGAAAAAGTTCTTCCAATTTACGGCGCAAATCTTCACGGCCTACCAAGCCAACGCCAGGACTAACCTCATGCATCCACAATGCCAGGGGAGCAAGAATGCGGATCGTTTGAATTTCATCAATATCACGTCCGGGTGCGCGTCCGCTGATACTGCGGGCACGATTCCATGTGGAGAGCAGAGTGTTCACATATTGATCGTAAAGCTGTACGCGGCGTTCAGGCAATGAAACGCCCTGCCGCTTCATCAATGCAAGGATGGTGAGCAGCAGCGGTGTGGATGCAAGCTGCCGTACCCCGGGGTTCTGCGAAATGGCATCCAACAATTCGCGGCGGTCGGTTTCCGCGTCGGCGCGGGCAACGGCAGTATTTCCTTGCGCTTGTTTTTCGAGGGCGGTCGTCCACTGCCCAATAAATTCCTCTATCTCATCTTCTTCAAAATCAACAATGGTACATTCCACCAGGTCTTCAGCGGATGGACGAACAGCGCGATAACCAACCACACGGCTGGTGAGCACAAATTTATTTCCCGCATGGCGGTGGAAGGCAAAGAAATCAACCACACGTTCGACGACGGTATTGCGCATGTTCAAATCGCGGACTTCATCAAGCCCATCCAACAGGATCAATGCGCGGCCTGCTTTGAGCGCTTCATGCAGCATGGGGCCAACAGGCAAGTCTGCGCCAATGCCATCAAAATAATCAACTATGAAATCATCAAGGCGAATGTCGTTGGTGGTAATCGCATTTGCAAAGGCAGCCAAAGGCAAAAGGATGGGCAAAAAATCATTCAGCCCTATTTTTTGTCCCTCTCCACGCGCGAGGCGCAGCGCAAGATATTTTACGAAGGTGGTTTTTCCAGCGCCCGGGTCACCCAATATGATTACGCCGGAATGATTTTGTAGTACATCCAACAGCGGAACAGGCTCTCCGAAATGAAGAAGTTCCTGCTCATGGTCAGTGATCTCACGCCCTGCCAGACTCAAGTCGCGCTTCCAGGTATCCCCCTCGGGCAATTCCATACGAGCCTTAAGTGGCACGTAGAGATCGAGCAGTTTTAATTTCAGCGGAACACGATCAGAAACCCCCATGCCTTTCAAGCTGAGATAATAATGTCTGTCGGTCAGGTAGTTGAGATATGCCGCAGTGGATTCCCGAATCTTTTCGACGGGCATGGCAGGCTTCAGGTCCCGCCAGAAGCGATCTGCCAGAACAATGGTCTGCCCGTGGATGATGGCACTATCCGTTACAGCGCCGCTAACGGCAATGCTTTGGTCTCCAGCCTGAATTTCGGCTTCAGTCTTTGTTCGTTTTGTCGGTTTTCTGGGGGTGGTTTTCTTTTCGGTCATGCCCGGCCTCATTGTATAAAAGCAGTATACAATAATTCGAGTTCGCTGTTCTTTACCGAATTGCAAGGTGGTAAATCATCCACCCCTGAGTGAAAATAATATTTTTGGCAAAACCTAGGCGCAAAAAAAGCCAGCCCTTTCAAGCTGGCTTTTTAGATACATTACTAATCTGACTAACTTTGTTCGTTTTCACCAAAGACAATGACAACAATATGCTGGTTCAGAAATTTTGGCTGAGTTCCTTCTGATGAGGTAACCTGCCCCAACGTGTACCCACCTGCAATTGGGACGTTCGTCCCTAATATTTCCTGAACAGCATCAATTTCCACACCGGGCTGGGCTTTGAGCAACATCTGCCAGGCTACGTCTACAAGCACGAGAGCCAGCGCTGGTTTGGCGCCGCCAAGCTGCAACAAAGCTTGCTGAGTGGCCTGCCTTGCTGCACGCTCACAAGCAGCACGGCTGCCCACCAATAAAAATGCATCGATCCCATCACGAATGGTTGCATTCATGCGGAAACTGCCATCCGCTTCCACGCGGATCGGCGCACGCACCACCAGACTTTCACCCTGTTCCACCCCCAGTGGATACAAACGCGCAAGATGACTTAAAGGAGGGAAGGCCCAGTCACGTGCCGGATACCCAAACAAGTTTGCATACGTTTCCGAAGCGGGGCGGCCATCCAATGTACGCAGCCAAAAACCGCGAGAACGTGTTACCCGAAACTGACTGCCCACCGGATCCCAGCCATGATCAAAACCTACGCCCATTTTAAAATTACCGCGCATCAATGCAGCCACCAACCCACCAGTACCAGATTGGCTTCCCGTCATTTGATAGGTATTGCCTGTATGCAAATCACCACTGGAGAGCGCACCTGTAGCATTTAGTTCAGATGTGATGCTGTTGCAAAACTGCTCGGCATCCCCATTAAAACCATCTGCAAAAAACAACATGGACTGACGCTCAACCCGCGCTGATACATGCTGCTCAATCTTTGCAGCTGTCTCACGCCCTGACTGGGCATAGCCCGGCAGCCAAAGCGTATCCGCTTCGAAATCGCCGTTTAATAAAGCCACAGTTACAGCATGTGGATGATGTCCATCTCCTGTAAGGCCCGCGGGTGAGCTGAAACCGATCATTGGAGTATCCCCCAACAGACTGGTAACTCCATTTAACACTTCACGAGGTTGATACTGATGGGAAGCGATTACCACAGCAAGGCTGGGTGTATTAACCCCCATTCGATTCAAAGCCTTATGTGCGGCTTTCAAACCAGCCTCACGGCCATCAAGCGCCTGCGCAGTCCCCACGGATGCATTCATTGTCATCTTACCTCATTACCCTTCGGCAACCGGAACTGTAAAGTGGAAGGTTGTACCCACCCGATATTCACTTTCAAACCAGATACGTCCGCCTTGCATTTCAACCAAACTTTTTGTAATGTTCAAGCCTAGTCCGGTACCTGGAGCCTCGCGAGCCTTCGGGTCATCTGAACGGAAGAATTTCTGGAACATCTTTTGTTGATCTTCCACAGTCAAGCCAATACCATTATCCTTGACCCATAAGTGGATTACACGCGGCGCACCATCAGCATCCCAAAGATTCTCAGTTTCCTCCACACCCACTTGAAGCACGCCGCTTTCAGGTGTGTATTTATAAGCATTGCTGAGTAAATTGGTAAGCACCTGCCCTACGCGAATTCGGTCTGCCCACATGGGCGGCAAATTCTCAGGAATGAGGATTTCCAGGGTTTGTTTTCTATCGTCGATCTGGCGCCTCATGGTGCGGACAACCTCATCGACCAAGTCAGCAGCGCTGGTAGCTTTATATTCAAACCGTAAGCGGCCCGCTTCGATCTTGGCGTTATCGTTCAGATCGGAAACCAGCGTAGACATGCGCTCCACATTGGATTTAATAGTATGCAAGAAATTAGTCTGCATCTCATTGATCTGCCCCACAGCGCCACCAGCCAGCAATTCGGTATAGCCCTTGATGGACGTCATCGGGTTCTTCAATTCATGCGCCACAAAAGAAACAAAGTCACTCTTCGCGAGGTTGGCGCGCTGTACTTCACCGTACAACTGCGCGTTGGAAATAGCAATGGCCGCATGGTCGGTTAAACGAGTAAGGAAGTCAATATCCACCTGCGAATCGTTCGTGCTCTCCAAAAACAGCAAACCGATCACCGCAGTTTCACGCCGAATGGGAATGACCATTTGCGTGTGAGAAGCAGTGAGCAATTTTTCCTTGGAAGCAGCCACTGCTGATTGCTGCGGTAACCCCGTTTCCAGCGCTCTCATCATCGGAGGCAATTCCACTTTCATTGTACGATCTACTAAAGCGGCAATGTATTCATCAAAACCTACATCAGACATGATACGGAGATTCTCCGCCTCCATCATGCCGATCAACCCGGCGTCAGCGCCAGATTGCCTCAATGCCCAGTCCAATGTAATTCGCATGGCGCGATCCATTTCAAGGCTGGCATTCAACTCACGGTCAATTCTCTGCATAACCGAAAGTTCTTCCACACGGGCGGCAAGTTCCTGATCGGTTAGCGTAAAGAGGCGCGCATTTTCAATACCTACCGCCGCCTGTCCTGCAAAAGCAGTCAGCAGGGTTTGGTCATCCTGCACAAATGGGAGACCATCACGGCGGTTGATAACTTCCACCACGCCGGTGACACGGTCTTTTACCTGCAAGGGTACAGCCATTAAAGAACGGCTGACGAAACCTGTCTGCTGATCAACACCTGTAAAGCGGGAGTTAGAAAGTTGATCTTCGTTTTCAATCACCGGACCGCGAGATTGCACCGCGCGTCCGACAATGCCCGTTCCGGGGGGCAGGCGCTTCCCCACCAGGTTGGTAGCCACGGGGCCAACCGTCACACGGAAAACAAGTTCGCCGGTTTGCTCATCCACAAGAAACAGACTACCCGCCTCACAATTCAAAATGCCAACTGCATTTTCGAGAATATTTTGCAGCAACAGGTCAAGATCAAGCGTAGAGGTTAGCTGGCGCGTAATTTCATTCAACGTTGAAAGTTGATGAGCGCGTTTCTGTGTCTCTTCAAGCAAACGCGCTTTTACAATTGCACCGGCCGTTTGATCTGCAATAGCCTGTAACAGTTCAAGCTGTCCACGGGTGTAAACGATGGCTCCATCGCGGCTGCCAACGCTGAGCGCTCCAATGGACAATGCACCTGCGTTCAGAGGAACACCCATCCATGCAAAAACATTTTCAAGGATTGGAGTATGGCCGCGTGCCTGACATTCACGAAGATAATCCTGCGTTATGACCGGACGACTTTTGCGGATCACTTCCGGTCCCAAGCCTGAGTTCTTCGAAAATGGCAGATTCTCACGCTCTTGAATTCTCTCGTTGTTTTCAAGACAAAAGCCGTAATAGAAATAATCACTGTCTTTGTTATACAGGGTGATGTGAAAATGCGAGGTTGGGATAATCTGCGCAGTCTGGGCGTAGATCAATTCGAGCACATCATCAAAGGTCAAAGTGACGTTGACACCCTGAGAAACGCGGGTCAACGCGTTCATTTCCAAGATTCGGCGTTCAAGGTGGGCCACCGTTTGAACACGTTCAATTGCAATGGAAGCCTGATCGCAGATATTTTCAAGGAATCGCAAATCGCGCGGTGTATATGGTTGACCAGATAAACGTGCGCCCAGCGCCAGCCAGCCATTGGGTCGTTCCTTGCCTGGTAACACAATGAAGAGGCGCGCACCAAGCAGCGCCAGCCGTGACTGCTCCGATTGCAAGGAGGAAGGCAGAGCAGAAGCGTTATCCAAATATAGCGGCAAATGTTCTTTTTCAAAGTAACGCGCAAGCGGGCTTGCAGATGTAAACCGTATATCGCTTGTCGGGCGTCTATCTGCGCCCGGGAGGGCAAAGTAAAAGTCATTGAGAGAATCATACGTATAGACGTGGATCCTGCTCGAGGTTAAGGTAGAGGCGATCTGTTCGCTCAGGACTATGCCGATCGTGTTGAGATCCAAAGCTGTTGTAAGCCTATGAGAGAAATCTTCCAGTTGTTCCGCGAAGGCGCGCTCACCACGGAAAAATATGGTATCCACTGCGGTTTGCAAACGAGCACGCAGCGGTTCCAGCATAATTGCAATCAGGAACATGTAACCGCCCACCAGATAAGCGTTATTGGCAGGCAGAGAAGTATTGAAGATTAAACCAGCAGAGGTGACGACCAGAGCATACCCAAGTACAACCATGATAGTCAACAGGATATACATGAAACCGCGTCGGACGATGTCGTCGGTACGCAGAAAGCGGAATCGCAAAATGGTGTAACCGATCACGAGCGGGAACAAAGCGAGCGGCAGGAAGAGATACGGCGAGAAATTGGATGGACGCAGAAAGCCTATCCCGAGCCAGATACTTAATGGGACAAATGCAAATACTGTGCCGATCAAAATAGTTCGAGATTGTGTTTTTACGACCGGTGATTGTGCATAAAACGCATGATATAGATTTGTTATCAAATATACAACTGCACTCAATGCGACGAACCCATACAAATACTGCCAACTACGAATATACGTTGTGGGGTGATCGAAGTTGAACAAGTTCGGCAGGGCATTGACGGCAAAGAGTACGCCCAATGTCACTCCGCTCCAACGCAGATAGGGGCGGCTAATTACAAAACGCGGTTCAGAAGGAAAAACAAGCGCAAGGTTGATTAATGCGCCGCCTGCAATGCCAGTGGCAAAAGTCCATGCAATTGTGAATTCGTGAGTGGTGATCAGATTAAAATATGCACCGGTGACGATGGCAAGGGATGATGTAAACAAGGAAAAAGCGCGTCCGGCGGATTCATTGCGGCGAAAGCCAAAGATCCACAAACTGACGGCCAGGAATATTGCACTTAATATGGATGGGACTACGAAGTAAACCGTTCGGCTGGATTCAGGAAAGTTATATAAGGTAATATCAAAAGTCTGTTCGTTTCCATTCGTCTTCAGAACGGTGGCAGTAATATTTTCCCCGGGGACACGCTCACGCAAAATCTCTCTGACTTCAAGAGCGCTGTGAACTGGTGTTTCATTTATAAAGATTAACCGATCCCCCACCTCAACTTGCCCATACAATTCCCAGGCGGGGTCAGAACTATCCGAACCGGTTCCATTGAAAACTAATGTGTGTTCGTAAAAAGCACCGATAAAAGGCTGTTGCAACCAGCGATTCGCCAGAAACAACCCAACCAGAAAAATAATCACTGCAGCCGCTTGATACACAAAAACAGCCCAAAGCAGAATCTGGTTTATCAAAACGTTATAGCGCTGGAGCCCAAGCGGCTCATTTCGTTGCGTACTTTGTGCTACCATGTCAAGATTTTACACTACAACCCGTTCATCAGTGTATGGTACTTTCATGACAAAGAAGTAAGGTTAAAAAAATCAGCCACAGATTTCAAGATTTTTCACGGCTCTTGAACTTATCCATGAAATTCAATGAAATCTGTGGCTGGCGTTTACAGAGAGGTTATTCTAAATATCCAAATTTCTCACACTCTTGGCATGGGTTTGGATGAATTTCTTACGCGGGTCAACAGCATCACCCATCAACATATCAAAGGTGCGGTCCGCTTCGGCAGCATCATCCACGTTGACTTGAAGCAGAGTGCGGTTGGTTGGGTTCATGGTCGTCTCCCATAATTGCTCGGGGTTCATTTCACCCAGACCTTTGTAACGCTGCAAGCCCGCCTTCTCGCCAATCTCTTTTATGGCCTTATCTTTTTCCTTGTCACTGTACACATATCTAACCTGATTCTTGTAAGCAATGCGGTACAAAGGAGGTTGTGCAATATAAAGGTGGCCGTCTTCAACCAACTTCGGCATGTAGCGGAAGAAGAAAGTCAACAACAAAGTTCGGATATGGCTGCCATCCACATCAGCATCCGTCATGATGATGATGCGTCCATAGCGCAGCCCTTCAATATCAAAGTTATCACCAATACCTGTGCCTAGCGCCGAAATCAACGACTTGACTTCGTTGTTTCCCAAAATCTTATCGAGGCGGGCGCGCTCGGTATTAAGGATCTTACCGCGCAACGGCAGAATAGCCTGAAAGTGACGGTCGCGTCCCTGCTTGGCAGAGCCACCAGCCGAGTCACCTTCCACGATATACAGTTCGGTTTTGTTTGAATCACGTTCAGAGCAATCTGCCAGTTTGCCGGGCAAAGTCAATGACTCAAGTGCAGATTTGCGGATGACGAGATCGCGCGCCTTACGCGCCGCATCTCTCGCCCGAGCAGAGGTGAGGCATTTAGAGATAATTGCCTTCGCTGCTTGTGGATTCTCCTCAAGGAAAGTGCCAAACGCTTCCGCCACCACCTGCGTGACATACGTCTGCACCTCGGGATTCATCAACTTGACTTTGGTCTGCGATTCAAATTGTGGATCGGGATGTTTGACCGAAACGATGGCTGTCAAACCTTCGCGAGTATCGTCGCCAGAGAAGTTCGGGTCGGCATCTTTGAGTAACCCATTCTTGCGGGCATAATCATTGATGACGCGAGTCAATGAAGAGCGTAAACCAGTGAGATGCGTTCCACCGTCAATAGTATTGATGGTATTCGCAAAGGAATAGACTGACTCGGTGTACGCATCCGTGTACTGGATGGCGGCTTCGATGCCGATATTCTCAACTTCCTTTTCAACATGCACTACGGGGTGCAAATTCTCGCGGTTGCGGTTCAAATAGCGGACGAATGATGTGATGCCGCCTTCAAAATAGAATGTCATCTCGCGGTCGGCACGCTCATCTGCAAAGCGGATGGTTACGCCACGAGTCACAAAAGACATTTCGCGGAAGCGTTGAACAAGGGTATCGAAGCGGAAATCAATATCTTCAGTGAATATCTGCTTGTCAAACTTGAAGGTCTGCGTGGTGCCGGTATCTTCCTTGTTAACCTTGCCGATCTGTTTGATAGCACCCTGAGGAACACCCCGCTTGTATTCCTGTCGCCAGTGCTTGCCATCACGTTTGATCTCAGTTACCACCCACTCAGAGAGCGCATTGACGGCACTAATACCCACGCCATGCAAACCACCAGAAACCTTGTATCCACCGCCGCCGAATTTACCACCAGCGCCGATGACTGTCATAACGACATCAAGGGTTTCCATAGGCTTGCCATTCGCATCTTTCTTTGAGGGATGCGGACCAACTGGAATGCCGCGACCATTATCTTCAATGGAAACACTGCTATCTGCATGAATAGTGATGTTAATTCTATTGCACACTCCAGCCAGTGCTTCATCAATGGCATTATCGACTACTTCATAAACAAGGTGATGCAAAGCTTTAATATCCGTACCACCCACGTACATACCGGGGCGTTTGCGGACATGCTCGATACCTTCCAGTGCTTGAATGGAACTTACATCGTAATTTATCTTATTATCTTTTTCAGCCATAACAACCTCCAACGATTGATTCTAAACGCTTGTTTTTTTTGCTTTTGGTAACAGAACGACTAAAGTCGTTACTACAATATTAGCTACGCCTGCTTGACTGCATTATTCGGGCGCAATTTTTCAATGACGCTTTGCAGCCAGATGCTCATATCACGGTAATAAATGAAGCTGGCAGCCAATAGTGCGGTTGTAACAAACGAATGACCAAAGATGCCAAATAAGGTCATCCATGAGTTTTCAGGGGGGATATTCCATAGAAAGTTCAAGCCAAAGGAAAGCAGGAATACAGTCAATATGAACAGGCTGCTTGTGGGCAATGTAAAACGCGTCAACTGGATGCTGCTAAGAATGGAAGTGATGAAATTCTGCTTTTTTATAAAAATTCCATGCGGCCAGAAAAATAAAGGCACAATCACCCACATGGAACCGAGGCTGACAAATAACATGAATAAATTTGCCAGAACTACGTTTAACTGAAGAATCAAGAAAAGGATAAGTACCAGCGGCATCCCAATGACCATGATGATAATTCCATAGGTAATGGAAACAAGGATGGTCTGAAAAACAGCGTTAAAGACATTGATCGTGCGGTCTTCATCAGTGGGGGTTGCGATCCATGCCACGCTGCGGAAATAAAGCCCGCCGCCAATCCAACCTACCAAGGTCAACAGAATGAGCCAGCCGAGGAAATTTAGCGCACTGACCTGCAAAATGGCAGGATTCCCCAAAGGCGTAGGGGATGCACTGTGGGGCAGAAGCAGGCTTGAGATCCCGATCGGAAGCGTGCGCAATATCCAAAACAGGTTAATGTTGGGAATCGTGCTATTGTAAAAATCCAGCACCCGCTGAATATCCTCAGCGGGCACGCCGCCTTTTTGCCAAATGCCAACCACTTCATTTTTGACCGAGTTGAACAGGGCGCTCATTTGCAGGCGCGGACCCAGCCACATAAACAGGTTTAGTAAAAGCGGCATGAGAATCGCGGTAATATGCGAAGCGATCGTATCAAAGCCTGCCTTGATGGAATTGATGATGCCCGGCGGGGGCGGGAGATTTTCTATTCGTGAAACTTCCATAACCGATTGATTCTACCATACCCCCGCTTGCGTTGATGCACGCGCACAGGTACAATCTTTATATGCAAGAAAATCGTTCCCACCTGCCTTCAGCTGACCGCATTGGCGTTTTAATCGCATCGGTGTTGCTGGCTTTTGCGCTGACAAAGATCATTCAATCTCCCAGTTTCACGATCACACTGGAATTGCCAGGCTTCTATTTTGCCCTGCCGCTTACCCTCGGCACATTCATGACCATTCTTGCTGCCGCGCTAACAGCCGCCGGCATGGACTGGTTGACCCGCTTCCACCCGGCTTTGGGCACAAAGACAAATATTGAGCACATCATGCTCCCCACCATAACCACTTTTGTGATCGGCGCGCCGCTTTCGCTCCTGCCGAACGGCATTGCCTGGTGGGCAGGGTTTGCATTTGGAGCGGCTTTGTTGGTTATTGTTTTCGCAGCAGAATACATCACCATTGACCCATCTGCCTCAACGTATGCATTTGCTCGCGCAGGTCTTACCGCGCTGGCTTACGCCCTGTTCCTAATCCTCGCTACTTCGCTTCGATTCTCAGGAGCGCGTATGTTTGTGATGGCGCCAGCCGTTTTTATTGTTGCTGCGCTGATCAGCCTACGCATCCTTCACTTGGATGGCACAGACCGCTGGGATTTCCCCTGGGCAATCGGTATCGGCATCGTCTGCGCACAGATCGGAGCAGGCTTGCATTACTGGCCGCTTACTCCGCTTCAATTCGGTCTCGCGCTTACCGGCCCGCTCTATGCGTTGAGTATGTTATCTGTGAGCCTTGCAGAAAACATTCCTCTGCGGCGCGCAGCGGTCTTGCCAGCCATCATTGTTGGCTGTGCCTGGGCAACCGCCATCTTTTTATAGCAATGCAATCCCTTCTTCTTTTAAAAGAACAAATGCAAGAGATGATCGCGTATGTCAATTTTCATGCGCCATTGGAATCGTGCGGGCTTTTGGCAGGGCGCGATTCAAAGGTGGAGAAAATTTTCTTCGTGCAGAATCAGGCGCAAAGTCCGGTACGATACGTGATGGATCCCATCGAGCAGTTAAATGCGCTGGAGTGGATCGAATCAAATAACATGGATCTGCTTGGGATATTCCACTCGCATCCAACCGGGCCGGAAATTGTTTCGCAAACTGACATAGCGCAGGCCGCCTATGCAGTGACCTACATCATCCTCGCTCCTGTGGATGGAAATTGGCGTGCCCGCGGCTTTTGGATTGAAAACAGCAGCTTTCGTGAAGTGACTTTGCAGATCACATAAACAAGCAACCTTATTTCATTTTCTGTGTTTTTATGAATACACTCAAACCGGAGGAGTTTTAATGCAAACTGTAATAGACCTTGGGGTTATCTTTTTGGCGTATGTGTTTGGCTCGATCCCTTTTGGATTGTTGATCGTTAAACTAAAAACAGGAAAAGATATTCGTGAGGTGGAAAGCGGCAGAACAGGTGGGACAAATGCCATGCGTGCTGCGGGGTTTTGGGCGGGGTTCGCAACCGCGATGCTTGATATTTTAAAAGGTGCCGGGGCTGTGCTGGTGGCAAAATGGATCACGCCCGCTGAATGGGTTCATGTGGTCACTCCGCTGGCTGCGATCCTCGGGCACAATCATTCAATCTTTTTACCAGAGCGTGATGAAAACGGGAAAATCGTTCGTCTGCGCGGCGGTGCAGGCGGAGCGCCCTCGGTAGGCGGAGCGATGGGGCTTTGGCCTGCCTCTATTCTCATCATCTTGCCGCTCGGTATGTTAACCTTTTTTACGATCGGCATCGCTTCCATTACCACAATGGCGGTGGCTTTGTTCGCGATCATTGTTTTTTCTGTTCAAGCCGCGCAAGGTCTTCTGCCGTGGACATACGTTTGGTACGGCGTGGGCGCTGAATTATTGCTCATGTGGGCGCTGCGTCCCAATTTAGTTAAATTATTTAAAGGGGAAGAACGTGTAGTGAAATATAGTTTGAATGGCTGGCTGCGGGCAAGGCGTGAGGGGAAGAAAGACAGTGAGAAGTAGATAGTGAACAATGGTCAGTAATCTGTGACCAGTAATCAGTGATTAATAAAAACAGCGCGTGCTTTTTGGGCACACGCTGTTTTGTTTTCTTGTTTGTATTAGTCGAGCAGGTTGGCGGGAATGTTGCCGCCGTTTTCAGCGATCTTCTTCAAGACTTCCTTGTGAAGCCAGACATTCATGCGGGCAGAGTCGCTCATTTGGTCGGCAGGGCAGCCAAGCTCTTCGGCCAATTCTTTGCGGGCAGCGCCGCTGCTATCAATGTCGAGTAGCTTGAGCAAATCCACGATGGAGACTTTCCAGTTCAACTGAGCAGGGTTTTCGGAGGCGAGTTTTTCGAGCTTGGCAACCACATCCACCTCGGAGATGGCTTTGGGAGCAACCGGCTTGGGGTCTTCCATTGCCCTGTCATCTTTCATTGGGCGGGCGGCTGCGGTGGCAGCGGGCTTGGCAGGAGCAGCAGCGGCTGGCTTAACTTCAGCCTTGGGGGCAGCGGCAACAGGAGCAGCAGGTGCTGCGGCTTCTTCTGTTTTATCTTTCTTAAGACCAAGTTTTTCGAGAATAGTAGAGAACAAACCCATGATATATAACTCCTTTAGATGATTAGTATTAAGAGCATTTTGGATTAACGAAAATTTTGCTCTTGAATAAAAATATTATAACAATTTTTTACATGGAGCAAGTTATTTTTTTATTAACATTATCGCTCGCCTACCTGCACAAATTTGCTTACGGCTGATAAAAGCGAGGATAGAAAAAAACTACAACTACCGCAGCCCATTAAAAAACTCAATGACATCACTAATATTGAAATTGTCCATAGCATAAAGAATAAACAACACGAGTGCAAACCCACCGCCAAGAATTAGCAAGAGAAAAACACGGTCAAGCACTTTATCAAAAAAGGTTGGGAGTTGTATCTTCTGGAGGTCATGCTCAATATCCAATTGGATGACCCCATTATCATCCCGCCTTTTTCCATAATAATCATAGCATTTGTGAACTAAACTTTTAGTAAGGTACGTGCCATATCTTGACCAGTTTTTATCCAACGAAGGGGAATATCCGGTTGTGGAGCTATCATCAGATTGATTTCCTGCTGCCTTTTTTCGCCCTTTGTTGAAAATCTTATCAAAGTGTGCATCTACCTCCTTTAATGTTCTATTCGGTAAACGGAAGTATGCACTCATGCTGATTGCAAACCCAAATATGATTCCACTTTCGGGGTGAACAAGCGCAGCGCATCCATAAACAACATATTTACAATTTTCTGGCAAATCGGAAGCAGATGCAATTATAAAATCGGTCAGATCTGGATGGTTGCGTTCATTATTAACTTTATCGTACTCAAACGGAACAATCGGCGCATGAAACGGGCTAATTGCCTTGATATAAGCAATGGCATTTTGATTTTCAGGAATATCAATATTGGGAAGGTTGCTTTTCGGTTCATAGCCTGACTCTTCCCAACCGTGACTTTCATAAGGGGCATATGTTGTTGAAATCCCTTTTCCTTCATTTTCATACCTGATTTCTGATTGTCTAATTGCTTTTTCAAACTCTCGCTTGGGAGAGGTGTACAGCTCAGCTTTTGGCAAAGATACTGGAGCAGACTGCGTATTGTGAAGCATCTCCAGAGCATTCGTCACCTGTGTATTACCCGGATTTTGTTTCAGGCAAACTTCCAACAATTGGATACGTTTCTCTGCTGAATCAAGCGTCTCTACATACCAGAACCAGCTTTTTATATCATGTGGGTTTGCCCGAATATGTGTTTCAAGAATCGGTTGAGCATCCTTTTTCCGCCCTTGTTTAATCAGATCTATCGCTTGCTGGATATCAGACATTTTCACCTCCGAAAGAATCAAACAACCATTGGAGCTATCAAGTCCATCCTATCGTCAACTCACGTAGCTGGGGCTCAACCTTTGCCGCCAACTCACGGACATCATCTGCTACAAATAGCAATCCAGCGATAACAACGCCAAGCGCACGGAATAATTCTTCACGCGCCAGCGAGGCAACAAGCGTGCCCTTAAAAATATCCAGCACTTCAGCGGGCAAAGCATCCACGCCACGGCCATTGGAAGTTGGAAGACCACGGCGAAGACAGGCGAGGCTGAAGGCATAATCTCGCACACCGCTGATCCAATACTCGGCCTGCCAATAACGTCCGCGCTCAATGCAAAAGCGCGCACGCAAGGCGTGGTGAACCGCATACCCAAAAAGCTCATTCGCTGAAGGCGGCTGAGGAAAAGGTTTTTCGATGGAAGTTCCAAAGAGTAATTTGAATTTTGGTCCTGTTGCGCCAAACTTTGAAGCCGGCCTAAAAGATAGATCGAACTGCAAACAGCCGGGGAGTAGAAAAACTCGATAGATGGACGGCCCAGCTGACAGGTCGAAAAGATGCGCCGCTTCAAACTCTGCGGTGAGGCTGGTCGTCCAATCCTCCAGCACCTCCCCCACTGACGCATCATCCGCTACCGCGAAGGTTAGGTCGAGGTCTGACCAACGATCCCCTTCACTGAGCGCGAGCGAACCGACAACCGCCCCGCCAACCACCCGCGCATCTGCCTCTGCCATTTGCAGCACACGGTCGCGGATGCGGTTACGGTCTTGAATGCTAAACATATTGACTACAAACCGCCAACTGGCGTATCTTGATTGACAGGAAAAAGGTGGAAAAAACTCATCGGGATGACAAGAAAACTCAGCGGCAGCATCAGGCGCACTTCGCCGATCACTCCGCCAAAGAGATGTGCCAGCACAAAAACGGGAATCAGAAAGCCAGCCCTTTTTAAGAAGAGCGGCATTTTAGAATAGTTCAAAAAGGCAAAAAGCCAGAATGTTCCAAAAAGGAAAAAGATGAATAGAAAGCGGGCATCCCACCACCCAAGCGGAGAGGAAATGAGGTTGGCTTTCATTAAGTCGATGTTTTGAGGGAATTGCCACCAGATCGCCAGGCGGGGATTATCCCGTGTAATGTAGCGAATGATGGCTATGATGGTGTAGGCTGGCAGGCTTGTCCAAAGCGTTGTCCAGGCGAGGGGCAGCAAGTTTTTTAGTTTGAAATCCTTGAAGTTGTATAAAACGAACACCATCGGCAAAATGAGCATGGTTTCATTATTGAGCGCACCCACAGACATGGCAAGTACGTAACCAATGATGTTCTGGTCGCGAATAGCCCAAAGCGCCAAAAGGAAAGTCAATAGCAGCAGCGGTGTGCTCTCTTGCAAGTCATTCATATAAGACAACGGCATGACCGCGATGAAAAATAAAACACCACCAAAAGCCAGGCCGGCATTGAACCATTTCCGCAGGTAGAAATGAAAGCAAAGCAGCACCAGAAAAATGAACAGCCCCCTTTGAATGAGGTAGGCATTTTCAATGGAAATGCTGAGAAGACGTTTTAATCCTTCCGGAATGTAGAACTGCAATAATCTCGACTGCTCGTTGTTCTGATATTGAAACGCCAGCAATTCCGTGTGATTCGCTGCCAGCCTGCCATTGAACCAGCGTGGGGTGAGCAAAATTTTCAGCCGCAAATTGATCAATGCAACAAAAAGATAGATGCTCCCAAAAGTAAGCGCTTCGCGCACATGCGGAATGACGCTGCTCCATTTATTTTGATACTTCATTATTCTTCCTGAGTTGAAAAGATGGATGGGGCCTTATATCAATTGACTTCTTGCATAAGTGACCACAAGGTAGGCGCAGAGGCTCTGAGAAGAACAAAAGAATTTCTCTGTGGCAAAAAAAGGACTTTTGCAAGAGGTCTAATATCGGTTGGACGGCTGCCTAAAAGACCTCTGCCCAACCGATCACAGTTTACTGAAAACTACTCGATCCTACTTTCCATATCTCTTTCGTATCTCAGGCAGAAAATAATCGTCAAAGAAGCGATCCACATCGTAATCTGGATTCCAACCCCAGTCGGTGCGTGCGCGGAAATCATCCACATCCTCAGGCCACGAGTCCACGATCCCCTGACGGCGTGGATTCGGCTCAAAGGTGATCTTCGCATCCGCAAAGGCTTTCACCGCACGCTGACGAAATTCCTCGGCTGTGATGGCAAAGGCCGCCACGTTGTACACATTCGTGGTCAACTTTTCACGCGGCGCATCCATCATCATCAAAAGGGATTTGATCGCATCCGGCATAGCCATGAACGAAATTTTTGTATCGGCACGTACAAAGCAGGGATACGCTTTCCCCTGAGCCGCCGCATGAAGCATTTCGGGACCATAATCGCTTGTGCCGCCGCTGGGCAATGTAAAGGCAGAGATCAAGCCTGGGAAGCGAATCGCTCGAAAGTCCAGCATGACCGGTGGCTTTTCATCCAAATGTTTTTGACCGTAGAATTTGCTGTAATAAATCCCCAATTTTTCACAATACAATTTATTGCATCCGTACATCGTGTGCGGGTTATCCCAATCTTCTTCCTTCACCGTACCCGCGCCATTCTTTGCATCAATGGTCGGCATTCCGTACGCGGCAATCGAACTTGGGAAGAGAAACTTCACCGCCTTGCCATATTTCTCCGAACGATACGCCGCCAACATCAGCAGCTGCATCGTCCCTTCCACATTGATGCGATGCGCCTCCTCGGTTGCGATCTCTGCCTTGGATGAAAGCGAAGCCGCAAGGTGGAAGATAATATCGAAATCATAATCATAAAAAGTTTTTACTTTATAAACGAGATCCCCCTGCACATGTTCCGCCGCAAGCCCCTTTATCGATTCGGGCAGCGGCATCATGTCTGATGTAACGATTCGATAGCCGCCCTTCTTCGATAATTCCTGCACGAGCGCCTGACCAATTTCACCACACGCACCAGTTACCAGCACTTGCTTCTCGCTCATCGACATCTCCTGATATGCTAGAATAATATGAACAAATTTTACGACACATTGAAAGAATTGATGTCACCAAATGAATATGATATTTTCAACCTTCACGCTGAGCGGAATGAGGATGTGCTCTTTCGTCCGAACGAAGTCGAAGCGCCTCGCCATAATAATTCTCGCAATGTCAATACTCACTTCATCCTGCGCCCAACTGGATGCAATGCTCGCCACCCCCACCCCACTCACTGCGACAGAAACCCCGCATCCAACCCCGACCATCATCTGGTTCCCACCATCAGCAACTCCTACGCTGATAACTTTATCCACCAAAGCCCCCACCCCCGAAATGCGCCCGGGCCTCGGCACAGAGATCCTCACCGACGATTTTTCCAGAGCATCCCGCTGGGACATTGCCTCGTCAGATGAAGCCAGCGCAGCTATAAAAAATAACCGCCTCACCCTTTCTGTCCAAAGTGAAGTGTACATGCTCAGTCTGAGAAACGACCTCATGCTGACGGACTACTACGCCGAGATCACCGCCCGCCCCAGCCTCTGCCGAAACGAAGACAGCTATGGACTTCTCGTCCGTGCCAGCGCGACAAACTATTATCGTTTTGCACTCGCCTGCAATGGCACAGTCCGCGCTGAACGCGTTAGCGGAGGAACCCGCCTCGTTCTCCAACAACCCCTCCCCAGCGGAGATGTGCCCCCCGGCGCGCCAGGAGAAGTTCGCATTGGGCTATGGGCTGTAGGCAGGGAAATGCGTCTCTTCTTAAACGGACGCTTTCAATTCACCATCAGCGACCCCAGCTTCCCAAGTGGTGCGCTGGGCGTCTTCGTTCGTTCTGTGGGAGAAACTGCCGCAGTGGTCTCCTTCTCTGACCTCAGCGTTCAAACTGTTGACTATGTTTTGCCAACTCCAACTTTGTTCGTTCCATAATTGGCCTCTTGCAAAAGTATAAATATCTAGCCCCTGAGGCACGAAAAAACCGAGAATACCAATCAAAAACTCCAAGACTCAGTGGCTCAAAATGGTTTTTAGATGCGCCCACTACAACGTATGCAAGAGGTCTAATTTAGCTTTTAAAAAACGATCATGACATTTCCCGACATAGGAGTGGACGGACTGTAATTAACTCCTTGCGGACATTTTGTTTTTGATTTAATATTCAAATATAGGTGGGAATTTCCAAACAACCATCCACTTCTCACTTTCTACTTTCTATTCACAATTCACACATCTCACCATGCTCTCTCCCTCCGACCTCCTCCGCCTGCCTTACACTGCTGACCTTACCGAAGGCGGGATTGAGTACGCACTTCGTTCGCTGGCTTATTCGTTTGATCGCGCAGGCACTTCTCCGTATGACAGGTTGCGCCGCACAGTGGCAAATGTGGCTGTG
>Ga0209277_10000552_pt1 | contig 18785 bp, 19 predicted proteins | sample JI81AbrownDNA_FD_187503 | JGI IMG/M metagenome (GOLD analysis project Ga0209277, IMG submission 187503) | Wastewater effluent complex algal communities from Wisconsin, to seasonally profile nutrient transformation and Carbon sequestration -... | ecosystem: Engineered > WWTP > Effluent > Algae... | reverse complement strand
AGCTCGTGGTCCTTGTCCGGTTGGATGCTTCGCAACACCCATCCCAGCGCAAGGCCACGAGCCCTTGCATCAACGACTCACCACGCTCAACTACGAGTAGCCCACAAGCCGTGCCGGCTGCTCTCTACCGCATAATTTTTCATTCGAAGGTCAAGTCCCTGGGAGTGGTGTAGCCCGTTGATCCTTCGGTGGGTTGGTTAGAAGGGTTGTTCTCCTGGGCTGAGGGGCCTGGGTTCGGTGGTGGGGAACTCGGGCCACTCGGTCTGGCCTGGGGGCCAGGGTGCGGGAGTGCCGCGTTCGTCCCAGTAGCCGGTTTCGTGGCCGGCGGCTAGGGCGCGGAGGTACTCGGCCTGGGTGAAGCCGGGTCCGTGGATGTCGCGGAGTCGGGTCATGCGATGGCCTCCAGTTCCAGTTGCGTGGTGGGCACGGGTTGTCCGCTGGCGTTGTTGGTGGTGCGGGCTCGGGCGAGGATGTCGAGGCCGAGGTAGCGGCGTGCTTCGGCCCATTCGTCGTGTTGCTCGGCCAAGACAGCGCCGACGAGGCGGGTGATGGCATCGCGGTCGGGGAAGATCCCGACCACGTCGGTTCGGCGTCGGATCTCCCGGTTCAACCGCTCGTTGGGGTTGTTCGACCAGATCTGACGCCAGATCTCCTTGGGGAAGCTGCTGAAGGCGAGCACGTCGGCGCGCGCGGCGTCGAGGTGGTCGGCGACGGCGGGGAGCTTGTCGGTCAGCGCGTCGAGGATCCGGTCGTACTGGGCGTGCACGGCGTCGGTGTCGGGTTGGTCGTAGACGCTGTGCAGAAGGGCTTTGACCCAGCCCCAGCTGCTCTTCGGTGTGACCGCCATCAGGTTGGCGGCGTAGTGGGTGCGGCAGCGTTGCCAGCTGGCGCCGGGCAGGTTCGCCGCGATCGCCTCGACCAGGCCGGCGTGGGCGTCGGAAGTGACCAGCAGCACGCCGGACAGGCCGCGGGCGACCAGGTCGGCGAAGAAGCTGTTCCACGCCTGCCGGGTCTCCGAGGTGGCAACCCGCACCCCGAGGACTTCGCGGTGGCCATCAGCGTTCACCCCGGTCGCCACGAGGACGACGGCGTTGACGACCCGGCCGTTCTCGCGGACCTTCATCGTCAACGCGTCCGCCGCGACGAAGGTGAACGGTCCCGCCTCATGCAGCGGCCGGGTCCGGAACGCGGTCACCTGCTGGTCGAGGTCGGTGGCCATCCGCGACACCTGCGACTTCGACAGCGAGGTGATCCCCAGGGTCTGCACGAGCTTGTCCATCCGGCGGGTCGACACCCCGAGCAAGTAGCAGGTCGCCACCACCGAGATCAGCGCCGATTCGGCCCGCTTGCGGCGTTCCAGCAGCCAGTCGGGAAAGTAGGAGCCCTGCCGTAGTTTCGGGATCGCGACATCGATCGTGCCGGCCCGGGTATCGAGCTCGCGATGCCGGTAGCCGTTGCGCTGGTTCGTCCGCTCGGGGCTGGCCTGGCCCCACTCGGCGCCACACACCGCGCCGGCCTCAGCCGACAACAACGCGTTGATCACCGTGCCCAGCAAGTGCCGCATCAGATCCGGCGACGCGTCGCCGACTGCTTGGCCCAACAAACGGGCAGGGTCGATCATGGCAGGAGCGGTCATCGTGATAGTTCCTTTCGAGAGTGTTGGCTGTGAGAGGTCTCACTCGAAGGATCACGCGGTGACCGCGCTCACGCCCCCACGACATGCCAGGGAGACGATCACACGATCCGCGCTACACCACTATCAGGGACGCAACTCATTCGAAGTCTTCAGCGCCGTCGTTTTGCAAGGCATTTGTTTCGCTGTATGGTTGTGTCGCACTGCGGCTGAAACGGGAGATCAGTCGAGTGGTGCAATATCGATCAACGTGGGAGGAATGCAAATGGCGCAACGTATCGTCTATCGCCTCGAGGATGATCTGGACAACAGCGAAGCGGCCGAGACTATTGTCTTCGGCATCGATTCGGTCAGTTACGAGATTGACCTGTCGGCAGATAACGCGCAGAAACTGCGCGACCTGCTCGCACCGTATGTTGCCTCGGGTCGTCGGGTCGGAGGTCGCCGAAAGGCCGCCGGACGCGCTCGTCGTGCAGGCGGTAGCTCGGCCGGCGAGATCCGCGCTTGGGCGGCCGACAACGGCCACAAGGTCTCGGCTCGCGGGCGCGTGCCGGCAGAGGTGCGCGAGGCCTACGACCGCGCGCACAACTGATCGTGGCGTACGGCGAACGGCCCCGGAACTTTCCGGGGCCGTTCGCCGTTGGCGTAGACGGAACAGATCCCGAACCGGCTGGGTTTACTAGACTGAAGGTGCCCGCGCGGGATCGGCCGATCCCGACGGAGCGCCACCCGGCCAGGCCGGAGTGAGGAGTGCAAAATGTTCGACCGGTTCACCGACCGCGCACGACGGGTGATCGTCCTGGCCCAGGACGAGGCTCGCATGCTCAACCACAACTACATCGGTACTGAGCACATCCTGCTCGGCCTGATTCACGAGGGCGAAGGCGTCGCGGCCAAGGCGTTGGAGGCTCTGGGTATTTCGCTCGAAGCGGTGCGTGAGCAGGTCGAGGAGATCATCGGCCAGGGCCAGCAGGCTCCCACGGGGCACATTCCGTTCACGCCCAGGGCCAAGAAGGTGCTCGAGCTCTCCATGCGTGAGGCGCTGCAGATCAACCATCCCTACATCGGTACCGAGCACATCCTGCTCGGCCTGATCCGTGAGGGTGAGGGCGTCGCAGCCCAGGTGCTGATCAAACTGGGCGCCGATCTCAACCGGGTGCGCAACCAGGTGTTGCAGTTGCTCAGCGGATTCCAGGGCAAAGAGGCCGCCACCGCCGGCGCGCCCGATGCCGGCCCGCAGCAGCAGAGCTCGTCGATTCTCGACCAGTTCGGACGCAATCTGGCCCAAGCCGCCCGCGAGAACAAGCTCGACCCCGTCATCGGTCGCGAGAAAGAGATCGAGCGGGTGATGACGGTGTTGTCGCGTCGCACCAAGAACAACCCGGTGCTGATCGGCGAGCCCGGTGTCGGCAAGACGGCCGTGGTCGAAGGTCTGGCGCAGGCGATCGTCCGGGGCGACGTTCCCGAGACGTTGCGCGACAAGCAGATCTACACCCTTGATCTCGGTGCTCTGGTGGCCGGCTCGCGCTACCGCGGCGACTTCGAGGAACGTCTGAAGAAGGTGCTCAAAGAGATCAAGACCCGCGGCGACGTGGTGCTGTTCATCGACGAGATCCACACCCTGGTGGGTGCGGGTGCGGCCGAGGGTGCCATCGACGCGGCGTCCATTCTCAAGCCCATGTTGGCCCGGGGTGAGTTGCAGACCATCGGTGCCACCACTCTCGACGAGTACCGCAAGTACATCGAGAAGGACGCGGCCCTGGAGCGTCGGTTCCAGCCGATCCAGGTGGCCGAGCCGTCCATCGCGCTGACTATCGACATTCTGCGTGGGCTGCGTGATCGCTACGAGGCGCACCACCGCATCACGATCACCGATGCGGCGCTGATCGCCGCGGCTCAGTTGGCCGACCGGTACATCTCTGATCGGTTCCTGCCCGACAAGGCGATCGACCTGATCGACGAGGCAGGCGCCCGGTTGCGCATCCGGCGCATGACCGCACCGCCCGACCTGCGCGAGTTCGACGAGCGCATCGCCAAGGTGCGGCTCGAGAAAGAGGCGTCTATCGACGCGCAGGACTTCGAGCGCGCCGCTCGGTTGCGGGACGACGAGCGCAAGCTGCTGATCGCCCGCTCCGAGAAGGAGGAGGCCTGGAAGGTGGGTGACTCCGACATGCCGGCCGAGGTCGGCGAGGAGGAGATCGCCGAGGTGCTCAGCTCGTCCACCGGCATTCCGGTGTTCAAGCTCACCGAGGAGGAGTCGTCTCGCCTGCTCCGCATGGAGGAGGAGATCGGCAAGCGCTACATCGGCCAGCATGACGCGGTCAAGGCGCTGTCGAGGTCGATCCGCCGTACTCGGGCGGGTCTGAAAGACCCCAAGCGTCCCTCGGGCTCGTTCATCTTCGCCGGCCCGTCCGGCGTGGGTAAGACCGAGCTGACCAAGGCGCTGACCGAGTTCCTGTTCGGCGACGAGGACGCCTTGATCACCCTCGACATGAGCGAGTACTCCGAGAAGCACACGGCCTCGCGCATGTTCGGCTCGCCTCCCGGCTACGTCGGCTACGAAGAGGGTGGCCAGCTCACCGAGAAGGTGCGCCGCAAGCCGTTCAGCGTGGTGCTGTTCGACGAGATCGAGAAGGCGCACCCCGACATCTTCAACTCGCTGCTGCAGATTCTGGACGAAGGGCGACTGACCGACGCCCAGGGGCGTGTGGTGGATTTCAAGAACACCGTCATCGTGATGACCACCAACCTGGGCACCCGCGATATCTCCAAGGCGGTCAACCTGGGGTTCAGCCAGTCCGGCGACAGCGTGACGACGTACGAGAAGATGAAGGCGAAGGTCTCCGACGAGCTCAAGCAGCACTTCCGTCCGGAGTTCCTCAACCGCGTCGACGAGATCGTCGTGTTCCACCAGTTGTCGCAGGGCGATATCGAGCACATCGTCGACCTGATGGTGGCCGAGATCGAGAACCGACTGCGCGACAAGGACATGGGCATCGAACTCACCCAGGCCGCGAAGGCGCTGATCGCGAAGCGGGGTTACGACCCGGTGCTCGGCGCTCGTCCGCTGCGTCGGGCCATCCAGCGCGACATCGAGGACATCCTGGCCGAGAAGATCCTGTTCGCCGACATCCACCCGGGCGAGATCGTGGTGGTCGACGTGGCGCCCGAGGGCTCCGAGTTGGCGTTCACCTTCAACGGGGTGCCGAAGGCCCCGCTGCCCGACGTGCCCGCCGAACTGACCAACTGATCCACTCGAACGACGACGCCCCCGGGACCTGACCCCGGGGGCGTCGTGCGTGTCCGAGTGCTGCTCAGTTCATCGTGCCGGCCGCCACGAGTAACAGCACGAAGAGTCCGATGAAGGCCAGGGCCAACAGGGTGCCGATCATGCCCAGGACGAAACCGGCTGTCAGCTTGCCGCTGTCGCGGTACACGCCCGGATAGTGCGCCATGTCGCGGCGGGCCTTGGCGCCCAGATACCAGGCGATCGGGCTGACGAACGGCAGAAAGATGAAGTTGGTGAGCATGCCCACGATGCCCAGGGTGAGCACCAGAGTGGAGTTCGGGTGCTCTGGCAGCAACAGTGCCCCGTAGCCGTAGGGAAGGCGCTGGCCGAACTGTGCGGGCGGCTGGGGGTTGCCCGCCGGCATCATGGCACCGAACTGCTGCGGCTCGGACCAGCCGCTCGGCTCGCTCGGACGGGGAGTCACGCTGGGGTTGGTGTAGTTGCCCACCGACGGCTGGCCGACCGGAAGATCGAGTGTGGGTGGCGGGTCGCCGGGCTCGTTCTCGGACGGCCGGCGGGCGGGTTGCGGCGAACCGAAGCCCTCACCGCTCGCCCATGGCGAGTACTGCTCGTTGCTCATGACTTGCCTCCTGAGGCCCCAGAATACGGGGCCCGGGGCTCGCTCCCGCGCCGCTCAGAGGCGGTAGCCGTCGTCCGCGACGTGCACCAGGCCGTCGTCCAGCAGCGAGGTGAGCGCCCTGCAGGCCTGGCTGCGGTCGGGCCAGCCGGCCACCAACCGGTTCTCGGCGAGGGTGTCGGCCGGTGAAATCGCACGCAGTTGAGCGAGCAGGTGACCGCGGGCCGCTCGATCGGTGCCGGCGTAGAGCTGCCGTCGCCGCGGGGGACCGGACGGACGGCCCGCAGCCAGCCACCGGCAGTCGGCGCTGACCGGGCAGCCGGCGCAGGCCGGATCGGCGGCCCGGCACACCTGGGCACCCAGTTCCATGACAGCCACCGACCACCGATCGGCGCCGTTCGCGGGCAGCCACGCCTCGGCGCGGCGTCGCTCGGCCACCGTGGGTTCCCCCGTCGGCGTGTCGGAGCCGCACTCCAATCGGGCGAGCACTCGGCGCACGTTCACGTCGAGCACCACCTGACGTGCCCCGAAGGCGAAGCTGGCCACCGCAGCAGCCGTGTAGTCGCCGACACCCGGCAGGGCACGCAGAGCGTCCGGATCGCGCGGCACCACACCGCCGTGACGCTCGACGATGGCGGTGGCCGATGCGTGCAGACGCCGAGCGCGCCGCGGGTAACCCAACCGGCCCCAGGCACGGACGGCCTCGCCGACCGGGTCCGCTGCCAGCGACGCCGGGGTCGGCCAGCGCCGAAGCCAGTCCGACCACGGCTGCAGCACCCGTCGGACGGGCGTCTGCTGCAGCATGAACTCGCTCACCAGCACCGCCCACGGCGAGGTGTCGGGCCGCCGCCAGGGCAGGTCGCGGGCGTGGTCGCCGTACCAGGAGACGATGCTCGCTGCCAGCCGGGTGCGGTCCACCGCCCCACTGTAAAGGCGACCCGCGACCCGACCCGCCGCCGCCCGGCGTGGTGCGCCGGGCACGGGGGTGGCGTTGCCTACCCTTGCGCTATGAGCGATGTGCTGACAGGCAAGGGTCCGCAACCGCCGTCGGTTTACTGGATCCGCCGAGGCGTCGTCGCCCTGGTCGCCCTGGTTGCACTCGGGCTGCTGATCTGGGTCTTCGTGCCGAAGAACCAGCCGACCACGGCCACCCCCGCCCAGAGCGGTACACCGACCGCAGCCCGAACCGTCCCCTCACCGACGGCCTCGCCGACCGGCTCGCCCAGCGGCGGCACGGCACCCACGCCCAGTCCCTCGCCCACCGAGGTGGCCGCGTGCGAGGCCATCGGGGTGCAGTTGACCCTCGAGGGTTTTCGCAGCGTCAAGTCGGGCAGCAAGCAGGTTTTCAGCGTCACGGCCGAGAACAACACCGCCATGCCCTGCGTGATGGAGATCACCAAAGACACCTTCACGTTGCGGGTGGTCTCCGGCAAGGACCTGATCTGGAGCACCGGCCACTGCGAGGCATGGCTGCCGAAGGTCGACAAGCAAACCCTGAAGGCCGGGGCGTCGGTCGAGTTCAAGTCCACCTGGGCGCTGTACCGCTCGGCCTCGAGCTGCAAGCAGGCCAAGAGCCTGCTCGGCGCCGGAACCTACGTGGCCTCGGCGCTCTACAAGGAGACCGCGACCGACCGGTTCGCCTTCACCATCACCAAGTAACCTCTGGTTCGGCAGTTCAGCACGCACCGAGGCTCACCGCCTCGGCGCGCGTGGCCGAGCGGCACCCGCACTAGTCCAGGCGCTCGAAGTAGCCCGATTCGGCCAACCGGATCAGACCTTCGCGCACGGTTCTAGCGATCGCGTAGTCGACCCCCTCGACGGCGAGCAGGTCGGCGGTGGTGGCTGCGAACAAGCCCTGCAGATTGCCGAAGTGCAGCACCAGCGAGTCGGCGACCGACGGCGCCAGACGGGCGATCTGAGCCAGCTGACGGTGGCCTCGCGCCGCGATGCGGTGCGACAGGTCGTCGCCGAGCCCGCAGGCCTGGGCGATCAGGGCCGGATGAGCCAGATCGTCGGTGTCGAGGGCCGCGAGCCGGGCCAGATGTGGCGGCGTGGTGCCGTCGTCGTAGTCGCGCTCCAACTGTCGTCCCAGTTCGTCCAGTCCCGAGACGAGTTCCTGCAGCTGAAGCCGTAGCAGGCGTGCGTCGGTGCCCAGCTCGATGGCGTAACCCGTCACCTCTTGACGTAGCCGGCGTACCATCTCGAGCCGCTGTGCGACCAGCACGAAGTCGCGGACGGTGGCAGCGTCCTGCACCTCGGCGGCCGACAGACGTGCGGTGGCCTCGGTGAGCCGGTCGGAGTACCGAGAGAGCGTGGCCAGCGCCTGATTGGCCCGCGCGAGCAGCTGCTCCGGGCGTTGCACGACCCAGCGCTGGCCGTCTGCGAACAACGAGATCGTCGACATCGACGCTGACACAGTGACGGTGGGCACGCCGGTCTGGCCGGCGACCCGGTCGGCGGTGCGATGCCGGGTGCCGGTCTCGGTGGTCTGCACCGAGGCGTCGGGCATCAGGTGAACGCCCGCGTAGAGAATGCGGTCGAGGGCGTCGTTGAGAATGATGGCGCCGTCCATCTTGGCGAGTTCGCGCAGCGCGGTGCCGGTCAGCGGCACGTCGATGGCGAATCCGCCGGTGGCCAGAACCTGCAGCCGGGCGTTGTTACCCAGTGTGACCAGTGCGCCGGTGCGGCCGTGCACGATGCGGTCGAGCCCGTCGCGAACCTCGGTTCCGGGAGCGATCAGGGCAAGGGCACGGCCCATTCGATTGGACGGAGCGCTCAATGGGTGACCTCGACGATCGATGGGGTGCGATTGACCGCAGTCTAGAACGTCGCCACGGGCCTCGATCAGCCCTCGGCAAGACGCAGGCGCGGTGCGTCCGGATCGCGCCGCTTCGGTGGCCTGAGTTGCAGCAGGTCGACCGCCGCGGCGACGGTGCCCACCTCGACCGCCCGCATGCCGCGGATCGTCACGTTGCTTCCTGGGGGCACCAGAGCGAGCCCGAAGCCGAGCCGGGCGGCCTCGGCGACGCGGCGCTCGACGCCACCGACTCGACGCACCTCGCCCGACAGGCCGATCTCGCCCAGCGCGATTAGTGGTCGGTGGAAGGCGTGCTCGGCAGCCGCCGAGGCAACGGCGAGCGCAACCGCGAGGTCGGCCGCCGGATCGACCAGCCGGGCACCGCCGACGGTGGACACGTAGACCTCTTTGTTGAACAGTCGCACCTTTGCCTTGCGCTCCAGCACAGCGAGAATCACCGAGACCCGACCGCTCTCGAGGCCGTGAGTGACCCGGCGGGGTGTCTGCGCGGCGGACGGGGCGACCAGGGCCTGCACCTCGCCGAGCAGCGGCCGGCGCCCCTCTTGCGACACCGTCAGCGCGGTGCCCGGCATGGGCTCGGCGCGCGCAGAGGTGAACAGATGGCTTGGGTCGGCCACCTCGCGGATGCCCCCTTCGGTCATCTCGAAGCAGCCCACTTCGTCGGCGGGACCGAACCGGTTCTTGGTGGCCCGAACGAGCCTCAGCCCGCTGTGGCGGTCACCTTCGAACGACAACACGACGTCGACCAGGTGCTCCAGCAGCCGGGGGCCGGCGACCGTGCCGTCCTTGGTGACGTGGCCGACCAGTAGCACCGGGAGCCGTCGCTGTTTGGCGACCCTGACCAGCGCGTTGGTCACCTCACGCACCTGAGCGACACCGCCCGCCACACCGTCGGCACCGCTGACGGAGACGGCTTGAACGGAGTCGAGCACCAGGAGCTGCGGGTCGAGCTGGTCGATGTGGGCAAGCACGGCGCCGAGGTCGGTCTCGGCAGCCAGGTACAGCTGATCGTGCAACGCATCGGTGCGGGTCGCGCGCAACCGCACCTGGGCGGCGGACTCTTCGGCCGAGACATACAGCGTGCGTCGACCGCCGGCCGCCCAGCGGGCCGCCACGTCGAGCAGCAGGGTGGACTTGCCTACTCCCGGTTCGCCGGCCAGCAGCACCACGGCGCCGGCCACCAGGCCGCTGCCGAGAACGCGGTCGAGCTCGCCGATCCCGGTCGGCGTCGAGGCGGCCTCGTTCAAGGGCACGTCACGGATCGGACGGGCGGTGCTGTTCGGGGTGGACCGAGCGACGGCCGAGCCGGTGGCAGCGACGTGGGGAGCCATCGAACCCCACGCCTGGCATTGGGTGCAGCGCCCGACCCAGCGGGCGCTCGTCCAGCCGCACTCGGAGCAACGGTGGGCAACAGCGGTCTTGGCCATGACCGCAGGCTAGATGCAGGCGCCGACACTTCCGGTTCGGCGCGGCGGCGGGGTCAGATGCGAACCAGGCCCTGCGGAGTGTTGAACGTGGCGGCATCGATGCCGGGTTGGCCGTTGGGCGAGGTGAACCGAATGTTGACACCGTCGAAAGTGCCGTCGACCTCGGCGCCGATCCAGGATTCGACCCGCTCCTCGTTGCCGGCGATCTCGAGCTCGGCCAGCATCAGGTCGCCGCCCAGGGCGCGGGGCAGCACCGACTCATCGCTGGTCCACTTGATGAAGTACGGCAGCTGGGGATCGGACATCAGGCCCTTGATGCCGATCTGCTGCCATTCGAGCAGCCGGCCATCGGGAAAGTGGCGCGATCCCTTGACCGCCGCGCGTCCGAGGCGTGCCTCGATGGGGGTCAGGTCGGGCACCGAAACCACCCAGCCGAGCCACCCGCCGCCCATTTCGGAGCGGGCTCGCACCGCCTGGCCGAACGGCGCCTTCTCGGCGGCCGGGTGCTCGAGCACCTCGACCACCTCGATGTAGCGGTCATCGGCCAGCGGCAGGATGTTGTTCCGGGTGCCGAAGCGGGGATGGAAGCCACCGTCGCGGAACTTGGCGCCGAGCAGGTCACCCAGGCGCTCGACCTCAGCCTTGAGGCCGCCCGGGCCTGCCGCGAACGTCAGATGATCGACATGCATGAGCCCATTCTGTGGGTGAGTGGGCCCGGAAACGAAATCGGCCCCGGCAACGCTCACGTGGGGGTGACGCCGTGGTCGGAAAGCCGGAACGCCGATCGAATGCGCACGGGCCGGCGACCGGGTTGCGGGTGCCGACCGGTCGGCCCGGGGCGACCCGGCGCCAGGTCGGAGCCGTCGGGGGCGCCGCCTATGATGGCGGGCGTGAGTGGCTCGTCGACCGGCGTCAAGGTAGCCCTGTCCACCTCGTCGGTGTACCCCGAGGCCACCCCGGCCGGCTTCGAGGTGGCCAGCCTGCTGGGCTACGACGGTGTCGAGGTGATGGTGGGCATCGACCCGCTGGCGGCCGACGTCGACGCCGTCCAGCGGCTGCGTGACTATCACCAGATCCCGGTGGTGGCCGTGCATGCACCCTGCCTGCTGATCACCCAGCGGGTGTGGGGCACCGACCCGTGGGCCAAGCTGGAGCGAGCCACCCAGGCCGCCACTCAGCTCGGCGCCGACCTGGTCGTGGTGCACCCACCGTTTCGCTGGCAGAGCACCTACGCCACCAACTTCGTCGAGGGCGTTCGCGACCTGGTCAGGAAGACGGGGGTCACCATCGCGGTCGAGAACATGTTTCCCTGGCGCGCGCCCGGCGGTGGCGACTTCAAGGCATACAAGCCCAGCTGGGATCCCACCGACCTCGACTACGACCACCTCACCCTCGACCTCTCGCACGCCGCAACGGCGCGTCAGAACTCGCTCGAGTTGGTGCGACTCTGGGGTGACCGGTTGTCGCACGTGCACCTCACCGACGGTAACGGATCGGCCAAGGACGAACACCTGCTGCCGGGGCAGGGCAATCAGCGGGCGGACGAAGTGCTGGCCGAGCTGACCCGCACCGGCTACCGGGGTCATGTGGTGCTCGAGGTGAACACCAACGAACTCGACCGTGCCGCTCGCGAGGAGGCGCTCGCCGGGGCACTGACCTTCGCCCGCACGCACCTGGCCACGGTCAGCGACCCGCGGTGAGCGAGGCTGCGCCCGCCGATGCGAGCCGGAACGCTCCTGCGCTCCTGATCCGGCCGGGCCGCGAGGTGCTGCTGGTGTTGGGCATCTCGCTAGGCCAATCGGCGGTGTACTCGATCCTCTCCATCGCCGAGAAGCTCACCCGTCCGCAGCCGCTGGGTCAGCAGACCACCACGATCAACACCTCCGTCACTCCCGATCGTCCATGGCTCGACCTCTCCTACCAGCTCGCCGGAATCGTGTTCCCCCTGGTGCCGGCCCTGCTGGCGCTCTATCTGTTGCAGTTGACCGACGATCGGCGTGGCATCGGCTTCGACCTGCGACGTCCGTGGTCCGACGTCTCTCGCGGATTGCTGATCGCCGCGGGCATCGGAGTTCCCGGGCTCGCGCTCTACTTCGGAGCGCGGGCGGCCGGGCTGAACACGACCGTGCAGCCGGCCAATCTGGCCGAGAACTGGTGGACGATCCCCGTGCTGGTCGGGCTCGCCGTGATGAACGGCGTGCTCGAAGAGGTGGTGATCGTCGGGTACTGGTTCACCCGCATGAGCCAGGCCGGCTGGACGGTCGCCGCGGTGCTGATCGGCAGCGCAGTGATCCGCGGCTCGTACCACCTCTACCAGGGCTTCGGCGGCTTCGTCGGAAACCTGGTGATGGGCCTGGTCTTCGGCTGGATCTACCTGCGCACCAAACGCGTTGGCCCGCTGGTCGCAGCCCACATCATTCTCGACCTGGTCGCCTTCGTCGGCTACTCGCTGGTGGCCCCGTACGTCGACTGGCTCTGAACCGCACGCGCCCGGTTCGGGGTGGCCGCGTGCACACCGATAGGCTGACGTTCATGCATGTGGGAGTGTTCGGTGCCACTGGCACCGTTGGCAATGTGATGCGGGCGCTGCTGGCCGAGCGCGACTTTCCGGTCGAGTCGATCCGCTTCTTCAGTTCGGCCCGGTCGGCCGGCAAACAGCTCGACTTCAAGGGCGTCCCGATCACCGTCGAAGACACTGCGACGGCCGACTTCGCCGGCCTCGACATCGCTCTGATGTCGGCCGGGGCAACCATGTCGCGCGAGTTCGCCCCCAGGGTGGCCGCTGCCGGTGCCGTCGTGATCGACAACTCCTCGGCCTGGCGCAAGGACCCCGACGTGCCGCTGGTGGTCAGCGAGGTCAACCCCGAGGACGCCGAGAACCCGCCCAAGGGCATCATCGCCAACCCCAACTGCACCACCATGGCTGCGATGCCGGTGCTCAAGCCGCTGCACGACGCAGCTGGGCTGCAGCGCCTGATCGTCGCCACCTATCAGGCTGTCTCCGGCTCGGGCGCCAAGGGCATCGCTGCGTTGCGCGACCAGACTCGAGCCATCGGCGACCCGTCCGCACTGGCCCTGAGCGGCCAGCTCGACACGGTCGCAGACCCGGCCCCGTACCTCGCGCCGATCGCGTTCAACGTGCTGCCGGTCGCGGGCTCCGTGGTCGACGACGGCAGCGGCGAGACCGACGAGGAGCAGAAGCTTCGCAACGAGTCGCGAAAGATCCTGCACCTGCCCGACCTCGCCGTCGCCGGCACCTGCGTCCGGGTACCGGTATTCACCGGACACTCGCTGGTCGTGCACGCCGAGTTCGCCGAGGAGCTCAGCCCGAGCCGGGCCCGCAGCATTCTCGCCACGGCGCCGGGGGTCGCCCTGGCCGACGTGCCCAGCCCGCGGCTGGCCGCCGGGCAGGATCCGTCCTACGTCGGGCGGATCCGCGCCGACCAGTCGGTGCCGGGAGGTCGTGGCATCGTGCTGTTCCTCAGTAGCGACAACCTGCGCAAGGGCGCGGCCCTGAACGCGGTCCAGGTCGCCGAGTTGCTCGCGGGCCGGCGATGACGCGGCTGGCCGTGATCGGCGCCGGGGTGATGGGCGAGGCGCTGGTCAGTGGGTTGTTGCGGGCCGGTTGGTCGGCCGACGACATCGTGGCAGCCGACCGTCGCGACTTCAGGCGCGCCGAGATGACCGCGGCCCACGGCATCCGAGCGCTCGGCAATGCGGAGGCGGCCGCCGAGGCCGACACGGTCGTGCTGGTGGTCAAGCCGCAGGACGTCGGCGCGGTGCTGCCGGAGATCTCGCCGGTGCTGCGCCCCGGCACCCTGCTGGTGTCGCTCTGCGCCGGCGTCACCACGAAGGCACTGGAGAGCCACTTGCCGGCCGGAACGGCAGTCGTCCGAGTGATGCCGAACACCCCCGCCCTGGTGTCCGAGGGCATGGCTGCGGTTTCTGCCGGCAGCAACGCGTCCGAGTCCGACGTCGAGCACGCGATGCAGCTGATGACCGCGCTGGGCAAGGCGATCACCGTTCCCGAGAACTACCAGGACGCGGTGACGGCGATCTCGGGCTCGGGGCCGGCTTACCTCTTCTTCGTGGTCGAGGCGATGATCGACGCCGGGGTGATGCTCGGCTTGCCTCGCGACATCGCGACCACCCTGGTCAACCAGACCATGTTCGGTTCGGCGAAACTGTTGATCGAGTCGGGGCAGCATCCGACGGTGCTGCGAGAACAGGTCACGTCGCCGGGCGGAACGACCGCTGCCGCGCTGCGACAGCTCGAGGATCACCGGGTGAAGGCTGCTTTCATCACCGCGATGGAGGCCGCCCGCGACCGCAGCCGGGCGCTGGCCCAGCCGTCCTCCTGATCCCACTCAGCGCAATCCCGTGGCCGGGCCGCGTCAACGGCTCGGCCACGGGACGGTGCGATCAGACGGCCTTGACCGTGGCGGTCTTCTTGGACACCTTGGACAACGTGGTGAAGCCGGACTTCTTGCCGGTCACCTTGACCTTGATCTTCTTGCCCTTGTCGGCCTTGACCAGCGTGTAGGTAGCACCGGTGGCCCGCTTGATCTTCGAGCTGTTGCGGTACCACTGGTAGCTCAGGGCGACCGGAGCCGGCGCCCAGCTGCCCGCGTTGGCGGTGAGTACCTGGCCCACGACCGCCGTGCCGGTGACGGTCGGTGTCGCTGCGGACAGGCTGCCGACCTTGACCTTGGCGGTGGACGCCGAGGTCTTGCTGGCTGTGCTGTAGCCGACCTTGGAGCCGGTCACGGTGACAGTGATCTTCTTTCCCTTGGCCGCGGCCGGCACGGTGAGAGTCGAAGCCGTCGCGCCCGAAAGCACCTTGCCGTTGATCTTCCACTGATAGGCCAGCGTGACCGGACTCGGCTTCCACGTGCCCGGCACCGCGGTGAGCACCTTGCCCACCTTGGCTGAGCCGCTGATCTTCGGCGTAGCAGTGGTCAGCTTGTAGACCTCCTGGTACCGCACGGCGTTGTACAGGCTGCTCACCTGGCCGCCGTAGTACGGGCTGTACATCCACGCCGGAGAGTTGGTGTAGATGAAGTCGTTGTGACCGTTGACGAAGCCCAGGCCCGAGGTCTCGTTGAAGTTGCGGAACCAAGGCCCGCCCGAGGAACCTCCGGTCAGACCCGAGTACATGTAGATGGTGTTGTCACCCTCGTCGGCGGTGTCACCGTCGGCTCGCACGAGGTACTCGCCGTCGTACGGCGAGCCGGCCGGGTAGCCGAACGCGTTCGAGGTGTAGCCGGCGGTCTGGTTCCACATGATGCCCTGGGCGCCCAGGTAGTCGGCGATTCGGACCCCGGCAGTGGGGGTCATGGTCATCGCGCCCACGTCGTAGTCCCACTCGTGGTTGTAGAACCACTCCGCGGTGGTGGTCAGGTTCTTGGCGTACCAGGTGCCGTACGGTTCTGACCCGGCGGAGTAGGCCGGCACGAAGGCCACGTTCGACGACCACACGGCGTTCTCGGCGAGGCAGTGTCCGGCGGTCCAGACCAGACTGCGGCCCTCGCTCGCCACGATGGATGCCGAGCAGACGTAGTTGGCCTCACCCCGAGAGAAGAAGACCTTGCCATTGGTGCGTGCGGTCGGATTGGCGGCCGGATAGTTCGGGAAACTCGCCTGTGGCGTCTTCGCGGACTTGTCGGCGGCGGGCGCCTTCACCTCCAGCGGTGCGACACTTCCGGCCGGGCCGTCAGGGCTGGTCTGCGCATTGCGCCGCGTCGCCTTGCCCGGACGCATCACCGACGAGGTGGCGTCCATCGGCTTGGCCGCCTTCATTCGGGCCGAGGTCCAATAGACGTCGAGCGCCTTGGCTTCGGCCTCGACTCCGCTGCCCTTCATCAGCTTCGTCACCGCGGACGACAGGCCGGTGGTGTGACTGACGGTCTTCGCCGCAGGTGGACCGGCGGGCAGTTCTGCGCGTGCCATGGACGGTGAGCCGAGCAGGCCCGCGCTCAGGGTCAGGCCGGCGAGGCCGGCCAGCGCGAACGCTCGTTTGAAAGCTCCTCGCATGTTGATGTATCTCCTCACAAGAGTGTCTGGTGGACAGTTGTGGGGTTTGGACCACTCGACGTCGTGGCGTCCGGGCCGAAGCCCGACCCGGCGCGCAGCGCGCGCTCGGTGATGATTCGTGTGCGCCGACGTGACACGTCGGCGGGTACGCAACGACGAGGCCGCAGCGCGGCCCAAGACTTGAGCATTGACTTTCCCCCCCGGGATAGGCAATCCGTCGCGCTTGCCTGACGGGACGCTGCGGACTGCCTGGGAGCAAGTTATTACTAAGCGCTCGTTATTGCAAAAGGGGCCGAATGCCTGAAATTCATCAATGCCGGCCGCGGCTGGATAAGGCCGTGCGGACGCGGCTGTCGGCCCCGGCCGGGTCGTGCTGAGCGACCGGGCCGGCCCGCGGATCGCACGCGCGGAGCAGCCCCCGCGACCAGTCCCGCGCGGCGCGTCCGAGGGGTATGGTGTGCCACACATCAACCGCCGTCGGGGGATTCGCGGTGATGCCGTAGCCGAAAAGAGCCTAGATGAACGACTCCGCCAACCCGCCCGTGCCGCTGTCGGCGATCAACTTTCTGAAGGTCACCGAGGTGGCCGCGACGCTGCGGGTCTCGCGAATGTCGGTCTACCGGCTGATTCATTCCGGTGAGTTGGAGGCGGTGCGCTTCGGTCGCAACTTCAGGGTTCCCGAGCAGGCCGTGAACGCCTACCTGCGCGACTCCTTCTACGACGCGGGCTGAGCACGGACCGATCGAGGTACGCCCACGCGCGATCCCATCGGTGGGCTTCGGCAGCGTCGGTACGGCTCAACCGGCGATCCGTCACCGGGCGGGTGCGATGGGAGCACATTGGCGCAATTCGCTGATGTGCCGACGCAGTCGGTAAGCTCTCGGGGTTGGCTGGCACGCCCAGTCACCTCCTCGGGGTTTCCGCCCCGCACAGCAACTACAGATTCATCCGGCCCGCTGTGGGCCGACATCGAGAGGTCATAGCGTGGGTTCGGTCATCAAGAAGCGTCGCAAGCGGATGGCGAAGAAGAAGCATCGCAAGCTTCTGAAGCGCACGCGCATCCAGCGTCGTCGCGCCGGCAAGTAGAAGACCGGCCGATGCCCGGCCCACAGGTGGTGGTCGTCGTCCGCGACGGTTGCCACCTGTGTGACGAAGCCGTGGCGATCGCCCAGCAGGTATCCGCCGACCTCGGCGCTGATTTCTCGACCCTCAACGTCGACGCCGACCCGAGCTTGCGCGAGCACACCGATCACGTGCCGGTGACCTTCGTCGACGGTCGGCAACTCTCGATCTGGTTCCTCGACGAACAGCGGCTGCGCGCCGCCCTCAGCCGATGAGCGGCACCGTCCGATTGGACGCCCCCGTTGCCGCGAACACGCTCTTCGACTACCTGACCGACCCCTACTCGCGCCCCCAGTGGCAGTCCAGCCTGCGCACCGTCTCGGACGTCGTCGGCAGGGGCGAGCTGGGCAGCAGCTGGACCGACGTCACCGCGGTCGGAGCCCGGCCGGCCATGCTGGTGACCGCGTCCGAGCGTCCGCGGTTGTGGATCGAACAAGGACGCTGGCGCTGGATCACTGCGGTGCTGCGCCTCGACCTGTTGCCCTACGGGCCGGAGCAGACCAGGATCACCGCCACCTTCAGCATCACCGGCGAGGGGCCGTTCGCGCTGCCCGCCAAGGCGCTGGAGCGCGTCGGCGGCCCGGCCATCGCAGCCGACCTGCGGCGCGCCGTGAGCTTGGCGGCGGCGGGCTGAACGCCCTCGCGGACCGCGCGCCGGGCGTCCCGTATTGTGGGAGGCCGAGCCCAGCGAAAGGCCTACCCGACCCATGCAATCCGTTGTCCACCTAGTGCGTCACGGCAAGGTGCAGAACCCGGACGCAATCCTGTACGGGCGGCTGCCCGGCTTCGGGCTCAGCGAGGTCGGCCGCGCGATGGCCGAGCGTCTGGGCGAGCATTTCGCCGACGTTCCGCTGACCCATCTGCGTTGCTCCCCGCTGCAACGGGCGCGAGAGACGATGGAGCCGATCGCCCGCAACCACCCCGAGTTGTCGATCGTCACCGACGAGCGGGTGATCGAGGCCGCCAACTATTTCGAGGGCCGCAACTTCGGCCGGTTCAACCAACTCCTGCTGCTGCCCCAGAACCTGTGGCAGCTGCGAAATCCCCTTCGCCCCTCGTGGGGTGAGCCCTACACCTCGATCGTCGCTCGAGTGCGGCTCGCCTTGACCGATGCCGCCTCAGCTGCCGGCGACGGCGGCCAGGCGCTCATCGTGATGCACGAGCTGCCGATCTGGATCTCGCGGCTCGCCGCCGAGGGCCGCTCGCTGGTGCACGACCCCCGCAAGCGCGAATGCCGGCTGGCGAGCGTCACCTCGTTCACCCTGATCGACGATCGCATCGTTGCCGTCGACTACACCGAACCCGCCGCCGACCTGGTGCCGCCGAAGACGTCCAGGTTCCTTTTCCGACCCGGCTCGTGATGCGTCGGCTGGCCGGGCTCGTGGGTGGTCTGCTGCTGGTGGCGCTCAGCGCGTGCACCGGCACCACCTCGGCCGAGGGCGGGTTCGTCAGCGGCGACGGCACGATCACGACGGTGCCGCTCGATCAGCGAGTGGCCGCCCCGCAGATCTCGGGCACCACGCTGGAGGGCAAGCCGTGGAACAGCGCGTCGGTGACCGGCAAGGTGCTGGTCTACAACGTGTGGGGATCCTGGTGCCCGCCGTGCATCAAAGAAGCGCCGGCACTGGTCCGGGCCGCCAATCGCACGTCCGCCACCGCGCAGTTCGTCGGCCTCAACTCACGCGACAGCGGCAAGCCCCAGGCGCAGGCGTTCGTCCGTGACTTCGGGGTGACCTACCCGAACCTGTTCGACCCGTCCGGTGAGCTGGTGCTGCGGTTCGCCGGACGACTGCCGCTGAGCGCGATTCCGAGCACGGTGCTCGTCGACAAGCAAGGACGCATCGCCGCCCGCGTGCTCGGCGACACCACCGAGGCCACCCTGGTCG
>Ga0209277_10000551_pt1 | contig 18792 bp, 17 predicted proteins | sample JI81AbrownDNA_FD_187503 | JGI IMG/M metagenome (GOLD analysis project Ga0209277, IMG submission 187503) | Wastewater effluent complex algal communities from Wisconsin, to seasonally profile nutrient transformation and Carbon sequestration -... | ecosystem: Engineered > WWTP > Effluent > Algae... | reverse complement strand
TGGCGTCGAACACGGCGATGGCGGCCTTGACCCCGTCGTAGGCAAACAGCCGCGGACGCTCGCCCTGGCTGACGGCCAGCGCGATGGCGTCGTTGCCGGGGTTGCGGGCGACGCGCTTCTTGCTGGCCAGATCGATGGTCCAGATCTCCTTGGCCGGCGTCTTGTGGCTGCCTTCCTTGCCCTTGTCGTGCATGCCGACGTAGAGGCGCCCGCTGGCGTTGTGCTGGGTGAACACCTGGTAGCCGCCCGGGCGCCAGCCCTGTTTGCGGTCGGCGGCGCCGAGGATGGACCAGGGGGCGTCGTAGGAGGCCACTTCGCCCCCCACGTGGGCGGTGTGGATCTCGCCGTGGAAGGACACGAAGCGGTAGGTGTCGCCGTCCTGCTCGCCGTGGATGAAGATCGGATCCTTGTCCGGGTCGAAGAAGCGGGCGCTGCGCTTCTGGGTGCGCACCTGCCCGGCCTCGTCCAGGCTCACCGTCAGCAGGGTGCCGTCACCGCAGACGGTGGAGAAACGCCCACCCACGCTGGCGGCCGGCAGGATGGCCCAGCAGCCGGGGGTGGCCACCTCATTGACGGCCTTGCGGGTCTTCAGATCAATGATGCCGACCGAGGTGGCCGGGGTGGCGTACTGCACGAAGAGCCAGCGCCCGTCGGCAGAAGGCCGGATGGTGCCCTTGTAGTGGAGGGACTGGGCGTGGCGCGGCGGGATCTCGATCTCGCCGGTATGGGCGAGGGTCTGGGCGTCATGCACATCCACCACGTCGGTGCGCACGCCGTGGCTGAGGCGCGAGTAGTAGGTGGTGGCGACGAAGATCTCCTTGCGGTCCGCCGACAAGGCGGCCTGGCCGGCCAGGCCCGTGGCGATCACGCCCTGGTAGCGCAGATTCTCGCCATCGATGACATGCAGGCGCCCATCGACGATGTGGCCGATGGCCACGTCGTGCAGGTAGATCCGGTAGGGGTTGGGGGGCGGCAGCTTGCCGGTGGTGATCGATTCCGTGGGCAGCTCCGCCATGGCACTGGCACTGGCTCCCAGTGCCAGCGCTGTTGTCAGCAGGCTTCCCGCAAAGGCTTTTCGCAGCACGTTTTCCTCCTTGTTGCCGCGGTGCCCGGTACGGTTCTTCTCTCTGCCGGGGCACCTGTTCGTCTGTCCCCCGGCGCCGTTCCTGTACCGGGGTCTGCCTCAGGCCGGAGGGGCTCTCCGGTCTGCGGTCGAACAGATCTTGAGGGCGACGGGCCGTGGAGCGTTATCCGACATCGGCAATGCCAAAATGGTGCAAGTGCCTGTCCAAAAAGGGGATTTTTGTGTGCAGCGCACCATTTTCGGGCGCCGGACCGAAAGCAACACAAGTCCCTTGCACAAACTGGGGAATTGGTATTACTTTGGATATAAAGCGCCGGTCTACAGGCGCGCGAACACACACAGAGAACACACACCATGACCTTTTCAGCCCTGCAGGAAGGCTCGATGAACAGCGAGCATTTCTCATTCGCCGCCGCTGCAAGTGACGACGCCCACGACCATGCGCGCAGCCTGCAGCACTGGAAACAGGACTACGAACAGCTCTCGCCCGGACGATTCAGCGGGCATATTGAAGAGGTGTGGTTAGGCAACATCCAGATATTCCGGGAGCGTACCAACCAGATCGTCCACGAAGCCGGTTTTCCCTGGGAAGGCTCGCGAACCTTCGGTATTCCGCTGGAAGCGGACGGCGAGGGCTGGTACTGCGGCGAGATCTTCGACCGCAATTCGATGCTGACCCTGAAGGGTGGAGACAACCTGGATTTCCGCACTCCGCGCCTGCTCGACATCATCGCCGTGACGGCCGACACCGCCACCCTCAACGACTACGCCCGGCGTATCGAGGGCCGTGACATCGAAGCCGAAATCGGCAAGCAGCGCATCATCCAGGGCACGCCAGAGAAAGCCGGCGAGCTACGCTCCTTCCTGCTGACGGTGCTCAACACGGTCAAGACCACGCCGCACGTTCTTGAACATGCGGCGATGCGCAAAGCACTGGAACAGGCCGTGTATGGAAGCCTGATAGCCGCAATCGGCAACGGCAACGGCAACGACGCAGCGCGCCCCCAGCACACCAGCCAGGCCCGCCGCCAGATCGTCGATCGGGCACGCGAGTACATGCGCACCCACATCGACGAGCCCATTACGGTCGCCGATCTGTGTGCCGAGCTGGAGGTTTCCCGGCGCACCCTGCAGTACAGCTTCCAGGATGTACTCGAACTGAACCCGGTGAGCTTCCTGCGCGCCATGCGTCTCAACGGCGTGCGGCGTGCCCTGCGCAAGGCCGACGGAGTGCATGAGTCAGTGGCCGACGTGGCTGCCCGCTGGGGCTTCTGGCACCTTTCCCACTTCGCCGCCGACTACAAGGCCATGTTCGGCGAGCTGCCCTCCGAGACCCTGCGCAACGGCAACCTGCGGCGTCTCGCCGCCCCGACCGGCAGCTGATTCCGCCCATCCCGCTCAAATGCACACAGCCCTCCGAAGAGGGCTGTGTGCTTTTCTCATCCCGGAGCGCTCAGAAGCGCCCCAGCTTGCGGTACAGGGTATTCCGGCTGATGCCCAGGCGCCTTGCGGCGGACGAGATGTTGCCGTTTTCGGCTTCCAGGGTGCGCTGGATCATGTCGCGCTCGATCTCCTCCAGCCGCCCCATGCCGGCGGCGGCAGCGCTGCGGGCTGGCGTCGCGGCGTCGGTCGGCAGGGGCACACGGCCGGACTGCGGCAGCGCTGACGGCTGGGCGATCTCGCCGATCTCCTCGAAGACGTCGTCCGGCAGGTGCCAGGTTTCGATGAACTCCTCGTCGTCGTCCAACAGGGCGATGGCTACCTTGATGACGTTGTTAAGCTGGCGGATGTTGCCCGGCCAGCGGTAGTTCAGGAAGGCCTCCATGACCTTGTGGGACACCTGCACCTTGCGATCGGGGCCGGCCTCTTCGCGGAGCAGCTTCTCGATCAGGCTGTCGATGTCGCTGCGCTCACGCAGGGACGGCAGGTTGATGCACAGGCCGTTGAGGCGGTAGTACAAGTCTTCGCGGAAACCGCCGCGGGCCACCTCCTCCTTGAGCCGCCGGTGGGTGGCGCAGACCAGGGTGATAGCCACTGGAATGCTCTTGTTGGTGCCCAGGGGCGTGACGCAGCGCTCCTGAAGCACCCGCAGCAGGCGGGCCTGCAGGGACAGGGGCATGTCGCCGATTTCATCGAGGAACAGGGTGCCACCGTGGGCCTGCTGGATCTTGCCCACGGCCCCTTCCTTGCGCGCGCCGGTGAAGGCCCCGCCGGAATAGCCGAACAGCTCGGACTCGATCAGGGTCTCGGGGATGGCCGCACAGTTGAGGGCCACGAAGGGGCCGCTGGCCCGCGGGCCGCTGTTGTGGAAGGCCTTGGCAAACATCTCCTTGCCGGCACCGGACTCGCCCTGGATGAGGATGGGGATATCACGACCGAGGATACGGGTGCCCTTGTCGATGGCCGCCTGCAGACGTTCGTCACCGGTGGACAGGGACTGCAGGGTCAGGCGCGGCTTGACCCCTGCAGGTGTAGCAACGGGCGCTGGCTCCTGGCGTGTGCGAGTGGCCAGACGTTCGCCCTTGGCATCCACCAGCACCGGCGCGTTGGCAGCCATGGAACCGAAGTTGCCCCGCAGACGGGCATAGAAGCGCTCGCCGTTACGACCCGAAATGGCAATCAGCGATGAGGGATCGCGGCGTGCCCGATCAATCAGGGTGCTCAGGGGCACGTCGAAAAGCATGTTGTAGTGGCGCCGGGGCAGATCCTCACGGCGCATGCCCAGCAGTTCCAGCGCGGCCTGATCGGCCCCCAGCAGGTCGCCGTCGGGGCTGATGGCCAGCAAGGCTTCGCACAGGCTGCCCACATGGTCAGGGCGGGAATGGAAGCTCAGCAGGCCCTGGTGAGCAAATTCGGATTCAAAGAGGCGTTTTTCGATGATTCGGGAGGACATCTTGACGAGGCCGAGGGAGTGACGCTGAAAGGCGCGATAGTCACTGGAAATATCCAGAACCCCCATCAGACGGCCCTGAGCATCCTGGATGGGTGAAGCGCTGCAGGTGAGGAAGGCGTTGCCTTCGAAGAAGTGCTCGGAGCCGAACACGTTGACTGCGCCCCGTTCGGCAAGGGCGGTGCCGATGGCGTTGGTACCACGCTCGAACTCATGCCAGCTGGCACCCGGGTGCAGGGCCACCTGTTCTGCCCGGCTCAGAAAGTCGGCATCGCCATAGCTCTGCAGCACCATGCCCCGGGCGTCGGCCAGGATAACCATACTGTGGGAGTTGCGGATCTGCTCGAAGAGATGCTCGAGCACCGGCTGAGCATGGGAAATCAGAGTGCGGTTGCGCTCCCGGGCTTCGGCCACGCCACGCACATTGGGCTCGTTGACCTCGACCCGGGCCGGGTCCAGCCCGGCCTGGCGGCAACGTTCCCAGGAGCGCAGCACATTCTGGTCGAGCAGGGCTTCAGGGAGCTCGCCCCGATCAAAATACAGCGATCGCGCTTCCTGGAGGCTCACGGCGCGAGCCTCGACACTAATAGGAACCAGCATCATCTCCTCCTCCGCTTGTGCGGATTGTCACCAGCCCGGGGCCGGTTTTTTGGGTGTGTTCCAAAATGTAGCAGATGGGTCACATTTCAACAACGCGACTGCTCCACTACGATTCCCTTACAGCAAGTGTCGGGCCAGCTTATCGGCCCATAAGGAAAACTGAGAAAGGGCGCCCCCACCTAAGCACCCCACCGCCACCACGACTCCGCTCGGCAATTGGCACGCCCCTTGCTTAATGGGAAGCACACGGTGGTCTGCCAGCCCGCGGGTCCACTCGATGAATTCCAATCATGACCAAAGGTGATCCAGGTGACTGTTCGTAACTCTTCCCTCCTCCGCGCCCTTTCCGCCGCTGCCCTGACCCTGGCCACGAGCCTTGCCCTCGCCCACGGCGACGTCGTGCCTCAGGCTGTCGACACCTCGTCCCTCAAGCAGGTCGGCAAGGACTGGCTGACCAAGAACCCCTACCTGGGCAACAAGGAAGCGATCCGCATCGGCGACTCCGCCTTCAACCAGAACTGCGCCCGCTGCCACGGCCTCGGTGCCGTGTCCGGTGGCATCGCCCCTGATCTGCGCTACCTGCCCGCCGGCGACGAAGGCGACGAGATCTTCATGCAGCGCATCCGTAAGGGTGCCACCCGCGACGGCCGCGTTTACATGCCCCCGTTCGAAGGCATCCTGAGCCAGGAAGCCATGTGGACCATCCGCGCCTGGCTGGAGACCGTCCGTGAAGACTGATCGTCGTCACTTTCTGCTGACGGCCTGCGCTGCGGCGCTGGCCGTCAGCCTGCCCGCCCGGGCCGACAGCCTGAACGACATCCGCAAACGCGGCAGCCTGCGGGTGGCCGTGTACAACAACTTCCCGCCCTACTCTCACCAGGGCAAGGGCATCGACGTGGAACTCGCCGAGGCTCTGGGCAAGCAGCTCGGGCTCGCTGTCCAGGTGGCCGGCTACAACCCCGACGAGGACATGGACGACGACCTGCGCAACATGGTCTGGAAGGGGCACTATCTGGGCGCCCAACCGTCCGACGTGATGATGCACGTGCCCGTGGATTCTTACCTGCAGGGCAAGAACGACAAGGTAAAGATCTTCGGGCCTTACCACATGGAGTCCATCGCCGTCGCCCGCGTGCAGCGCATCAATCCGATTCGCGGCTCGGCGGCCAACGCGCTGGAAGTCTTCACCCGCGAGAAGATCGGCGTGGAAGGCCGGACCCTGGCCGACGGCTTCCTGCTCGGCGCCCTCAATGGTCGCCTGCGCGAAAACGTGGTGCACTTTGCCAGCGTGGCTGCCGCCATCGACAAGCTGAAAGCCGGCGAGTTGGCGGCCGTGATGGGCTCGCGCTCGGAGATCGAGGCCGCCCTGGGCAAGGATACGCGCTTCGTGATTGAAGCAGTGCAGATGCCCGAACTGAAGTTCAATCACTGGCCTCTGGGCATGGCGGTGAAAGCGGATGACAGTACCCTGGCAGACGCCCTCGCCGGCGCCCTCAAGGAACTGCAGAAGAACGGCACGATCGCAGCCATCTTCGCCCGCAACGGCATCACCCACCTGCCCCCGACCCTCTGACACCCATGCGCTCAAGCCCCTCCTTCCGCCTGCTGCCCGCCCTGCTCGCCGGCCTGATCCTGCCCGCTGGGGTACTGGCCGCGCCCTTTGCCTATGTGCCCAATGAAAAGTCAGCCTCGGTATCGGTGATCGACACCGCCACCGACACGCTGGTACGCACCCTGCCCGGCGGCCAGCGCCCCCGCGGCATCGCTACGGACGGCAAGTATCTGTACATCAGCGAGGCCCCCAGCAGTAGCCTGGTGGTGGTGGATATCGACAAGGCTAAACAGGTTAAGAGCATTCGCCTGGGCGAGTCACCGGAAGGGGTCAGCGTGTCGGCCGACCATCGTCTGATCGCCGCAGCGGTGGAGGAGTCCAACAGCGTCGTCGTGCTGGACGCCCGCAAGCGCAAGCAGCTCGCCGAGATCAAGGTGGAAGGCGAGAACCCCGAGCACGCCGTATTCAGCCCCGACGGGCGCTGGCTACTGGTCAGTGCGGAGAACGCCGAACAGGTGGATCTGATCGACGTGAAAGCGCGCCGCCAAGTAGGCAGCATCCCGGTGGGCAAGCGCCCCCGGGGGATCGGTTTCACCCCGGACGGCAAGCGCGCCTACGTAGCCTGCGAGCTGGCCAGTACGGTTTACGCCATCGACATGGAAAGCCGGAAGGTGATCGCCGAGATCAAGGCCGGCACCTACTCCAACGGTGTGGCCATGGCCCCGGACGGCAGCCGGGCCTATGTTTCAAACGGCAAGGACGGCACGGTGAGCGTCATCCGCACCGCCGACAATCAGATCGAGGCAACCATACCGGTCGGCAAGCGCCCCTGGAACATGGCCGTCACCCCGGACGGTCAAAAGCTCTATGTCGCCAACGGACGCTCGAACAGTGTTTCGGTCATCGACACGCGGCGGCTCGAGGTCATTTCCGAGGTTCCAGTTGGGGAATTACCCTGGGGCGTGGTGATCCACTAGCACCTCCGCGCAAGGCGCAAATGACCGACTTCTGAACACCCATGCGCCAAAATGGAGCAATCGCTCCACACTGACACAGCAATACAAAAAGGCCCTTACGGGCCTTTTTGCTTGTCCGGGTCCCGAATCACAGCTTGAGGATCCACTCCACTGCCGCCTTCAGATCCGCATCGCTGATCTTGTCAGCCGCGTGGGGGGGCATCGGAATCTGACCCCAGTTGCCAGTGCCGCCACTGCGGATCTTGGCACTCAGCACGGCTACCGCATCGCCCTGCCCCTTGTACTTGGCTGCAACGTCTTTGTAGGCCGGACCGACGCGCTTCTGATCGACGGCGTGACACGCCACACAGCGCGCCTTCTTGATGATCTCCTCCGACGCCATGGCAGGCGACACGGCAGCGAGACCCAGCGCGACAGCGCAAGCCAGTTGGACAACTTTCATGAATGTGCTCCTCCAAGTTCTGGATTGATTTTGATCCGCGAGAGCGGGCCAGACGGGCCGGAAAAAAAGCCGGACGGCACGAAGCCGCCCGAAAACCGCCTTGCATCCTGATATCAGCAAAAAGTGTGCGGACTCCGACAAAAGGAAGAAACCCCTTTTACGACAACAACTTGAGTCAATAGCCAGACAAGCCCAGGTGCTCCCGCCGTGCTCAGGGCTTGCACACCTGCTCCATAGCGTTACGCCGCCAATGAACACCTGCACACCGCCATACCCACGCGCAGAAAAAGGCCGCTCTGCCACCTGCATGACAAAGGCACGCGCAAACCCTGCACTGGCGGGATATCCAGACAGGACGCGGCGCGGCGCATGCATATTTACAAACGCTCCCACGCCACGGGCATGTTTCGTGCTGTTAAACCCGAGTGAAAGACACGGACCCCAACGCCACTCCCCTCTCCCCGGAAGCCATCCGGCGTTCCTGGGAACGCTGTGCGGCAAGCGGGCTGCGGCCTGACGAGCGCCAGCCGGAGGATCGCAGCCACCCCGCTCGCCTGTCCGACCGTCTGGAGGCGAACGCCCGGCTGGTGACTTATGCGCAACCCATCATGGAGCATCTGCACCAGCAGATCGCACGCAGCTCGTCCACCATCCTGCTGGCCGACGACACGGGCACCATCCTGCGCTCAGTAGGCGACTCGGATTTCATTGAACGGGCCGCCCGCGTCGCCCTCAAGCCCGGCCACTCCTGGTCGGAAGCCGTCATGGGCACCAACGCCATCGGCACCGCCCTGGCCGAGCAGCGCGCGGTCGCGGTGATTGGCGATGAGCACTACCTGGACCGCAACAAGTTCCTCACCTGTATCGCCACGCCCATCCACGCTCCTACTGGCGGCGTACTGGGCATTCTCGATGTGTCCACCAGCGCCCGCCTGACGCAGGTTCACGCCCAGGCCCTGCTCCAGACCACCGCCGAGATCATTGAGAACCGCCTGATCGAAACCGTCACCGATGCAGCCGTGGTGATCCACTTCCACCACCAGCCAGAAGCCCTTGCCTCGCCGCTGGAAGGCCTGGCTGTGTTTGATGAGGCAGGCAACTTCCTGGCTTGCAATCGGCGTGCCGAGCGCCTGCTTGGCATTGCCGACACCCGCTTCACCCGGCCACCCTTCTGGGATATCTTCGAGACCCGCTGGAACACGCTGCTCGACCACGCCCTGCAGAGCAGCGCCCGTCCGACCACACTGCGCAGCCACCTGGCGCGCGAGTTTGTCGCCCACGTGCGGGTCAGCAACCTGCAGCGCCTGCGTACCGCCACGGCATCCAGGGAAAGCACCGTCAAGCCCCGCGCTCGGGATCTGCCGACCCTGGACGACCTGGACCTGGGCGACAAGACCGTCAGCCACGCCATCCGGCGCGCCCGACGCATCCTAGGACTGGATATTCCCCTGCTCGTCCAGGGCGAGACCGGCACCGGCAAGGAAGTCTTTGCCCAGGCCTTTCACCACAGCGGCCCGCGCCGCAACGGCCCCTTCGTGGCGATCAACTGCGCCGCCATCCCGGCCACCCTCATCGAGGCCGAACTGTTCGGCTACACGCCGGGCGCCTACACCAGCGCCCGCAGCGAAGGTGCCCGCGGCAAACTGCGCGAGGCCCACGGCGGCACCCTGTTCCTCGATGAAATCGGCGACATGCCCCTGAAGCTCCAGGCGGTACTGCTTCGTGTGCTCGAAACCCGGAGAGTCACGCCCCTGGGTGGCGGGCCGGAAGAATCCATCGATCTGTCCCTGGTGTGTGCCAGCCACCGCTCCCTTAAAACCCTGTGCGAGCGCGGCGAGTTCCGTCCCGACCTGTATTTCCGCCTCTCGGCCATGAGCCTGTCATTGCCCGCCCTGCGTGAGCGCGGCGACATCGAGGCCCTGGCCCGACGCCTGCTCCACGACGAATCCCCTGGACGGCCAATCCGCCTGTCGGCCTCATCCCTGGATCTGATCCGCCGCCACCCCTGGCCCGGCAACATCCGCCAGCTGCGCAACGCCCTGCGACTCGCCGCCGCCATGCTGGCGCCCGACGAAGACACCCTGACCCCGGCCCACCTGCCCCAGGAGCTCACCGACGACCCGGATCTGCCCCCCGCCGGCCCCGCCGCCCAGAGCCTGCGCGCCGCCGAGAGCCGTCTGGTCGGCGATACCGTAGCGCGTCACAAAGGCAACATCTCCGCTGCCGCCCGTGAACTGGGCATCACCCGCACCACCCTCTACCGCAAACTCCGCCAGCAGGCGGCTCCCTGACTGTTGCCGGGAGTACCAACGGGGCTTGCGCTCCCCTTTGCCGGATGCGCTGAGAATGGCAAAAGAGATTCCAGGGGCGGCACGCAGGGGCGACTTCAGTCGCCCATCATGCACAGATCACCGGCACGCCCCTGATCGAAGTCCGCGGGCGACTGAAGTCGCCCCTACAAGTGAGGCCACACGGGCAGTCAGACGACGCGTGAAACCGGGCGCTCCAGGATAAATTCGACGCTACGAAGACCCGCCTTCTCAGCCCGTCGTGACCCGCGCCCTGTGGGATACTTCGGCCCGGACTGCCACTCAGGAACACGCGCCTTGAATCTTCGCCCCTTTTCCGCCCTCGCCGCCGCTCTCGCCCTCTCGGCCTGCGCGCCCGCACCCAGCCCGATCCCTGCCGAGATGCAGGCCGAGTTCCAGCCCGGCATGACACTGGAGGATGCCAGCAAGCGGCTTACCGCCCGCGGCACCACTTTCTCCCTGAAGACCGAGGCGGAGTGCATGGCCCTGGTGGAGCGCAGCCCCAATATCTCCCAGCTCCGTCCGCGGGGCGGTCCGTGCATCTTCGGCAAGATTCCCCTGTCGAAAACCTGGTTCGGCGGCCATACCGACCTCATCCTGCAGATCGTGTTCTCGGCCGACAACACCCTGGCCGATGCCCACTTCGAGGAAATCGGCAGCCTGATGTAGGCCCCGAAATGGAAAAACCCCGACGGGGGGACGACCGGGGTTTTTCGCTACAGCATCCTTCGCGGCCACAGCCGCGCGCATCACGCCATCACTTGGGCGCCAGGGTCAGGATCCACTTCACCAGTTTCTTGGCGTCGGTTTCCTTGATGGCGACCTTGTTGGGAGGCATGACCAGACCGCTGACCTGATCCTTCCAGTGGCTACCGTAGGGGTTGGAGCCTTCCAGCACCACGCGGGTCAGGAACGCATCGGCACCCGGCTTGCCCTTGTACATCTTGGCCACATCCTGCCAGGCGGGGCCGATCGGGGCCATGCCGTTAGGGCCGGGCGTGCCATGCTCGATGGAATGACAGGTCATGCAGCCGCTCTTCGCAGCCAGGGCCTTCATGTCGTCGTCCACGGCCGCGAAGGCGGTCGTCGCGGTCATGCCCAGACCGGCCAGAAGGGCGATCTTGTGTAAGGCGTTCATCTTTCTTCTCCTTGACTAAAAAAGGCGTTCATCCGGGCTCCATCGTCACGCCGGGCTCGCCGACCAATCGATCAGTCCGTAGCGTGCGGCAAGCCGCAGCAGCTTGAAATCGTTGTCGGCATCCAGCTTCTGGCGAATGGCCGACATGTGATTGTGTATGGTCTTCTGACTCAGATGCATGGTGCTGGCGATGGCACAGGGCGATTCGCCGCTGGCCGCCAGGCGCAACACGTCGAACTCCCGTGGCGTCAGGCGGGACAGCAGAGCCTCGCCATCAAGGGCAGCGCCGGCCAGCGCCTGGGCCACATCGGGGGACAGAACACGACGACCGGCGGCCACGTCGCGGATTGCATCAAGCAACTCGACTGGCTCACTGTTCTTGGTCAGATAGCCCAGGGCCCCGACACGAATGGCCTGGGTCACGTAGCTCGGGTTGTCGTGCATGGACACCACCAGCACCCGCAAGCCGGGCTCGCGGGCCAGCATGCGGCGGATCGCGTCGATGCCGCTGCTGCCGCGCAGGTTCAGGTCCACGATGGCGAGGTCGGCGCCCTGCTCGACCAGACGGGCATAGGCTTCGTCGGCGGAGGCCGCCTCACCGACGACACGCATGTCGTCCTCCGCGTCAAACAGGCGCCGGTAGCCGTTACGCACCACCGCGTGGTCTTCCACCAACAGGATCCGGATCATCATCGAGCCCTCCTCAGGCTTGCCCCTGGGCCAGGGGCAAGCTCAAATGCACGCGCAGACCACCACCGGGGGCCTCGTCCAACCAGCAGCGGCCGCCCGCCATCTCGGCCCGCTCCCGCATGCCGAGAAGCCCGCCACGGGCCTTGCGGACCACATCCGCCACCTGCCCGACCCCGTTGTCGCATACGGTCAGCTCCACTGCCCGGCCAACCTGCTGCAGCGACAGACGGACACGGCTTGCCACACTGTGGCGCAGCACGTTGGTAAGAGACTCCTGCAGTGTCCGGTAGAGGGCAAGCCCTGCCGCCGGAGGCAGGCTCGGAAGCGTGTCCGGAAACTCCGTCTCGATACCAATATCAGGCGCCCGACCACGCCAGCCGCTCACCAGATCGTTGAGAGCATCCACCATCTGTAGTCCTTCGAGTCCGTGAGGGCGCAGTTGGGAGAGAAGAGTCCGAACCTGACCGATCATGCGAGTCGCTTCATTGCGTATGTCTCGGGCGCTTTCCGCCAGGTCTTCCGGGGAGGCCCGGCCGGCGTGGCGTTCGATATAAGCGGCGGAAATATTGACAGCCGTCAAGGCCTGGCCAAACTCATCGTGCAACTCCCGTGCCAGCTCCCGGCGTTCGGTTTCCTGCAGCTCCAGCAGCTGACGGGCAAGCTGCTGGCGCGCTGCCCGGGTCTCGGCCAGCTCAACCGACAGGCGCTCCATGGCCCCGGCGATGCTGGCAAATTCCTTGAGGCGGAAAGGCGGCAGACTGATCTTCTCCTCGCTGCGGCCAATGCGGGCCAGCCCCTGCTCCAGCTCCCGCACCGGCTTCAGGGCCCGATGGGCGGCCAGCCAGGCCACGACAGCCATGGCCAGGGAGAAGATCACCAGCGTGGCGATGATGCGCACACCATCGCGCAGCACCTCATGGATCTCGGCCCGGGCATCGGCGCGAATCACCAGAACGCCATCGCCAAGGGGAATGCGCCGCTCGTGGATCTGGCGCCCCGCCATGAAGTAATCCACCAGCGTCGGCAGCACGCCATCTGACGCTGGCGCAACACTCTGCTCCAGATTGGAGCGCTCCACCGACAGCGCAACGTGTCGCAACTGACCACCTGCCAGCAAGGCCTCCAGTTCGCCGGCTCGCTGACCGTCAGAGGCACGCAAAGCCAGGATGGTATTGACGAGGCGTGTCGAGGCTTCCATCTCCTCGGCCACATCCTCCCGCAGGGCCAGCCCCACCCAGGCCACGGCCATTGCCAGTAGCGCCATGGCGAAGCCAAGCACGTAGCCAAACAGTCTCCAGCGCAGGTCCATGCCCGCCTCCTTCTTATTGATTTATGGAGACGAAGCAGCAAGGCATGTGCCAGCTCCCGGAACCAGCGGGAAAACTTCCCGCCCCCGGGGGGAGGCGTTCCCACGACAGGGGCCGGAGGCGCCTTCCATACTGCGCCTCGTTCCGGGCCAAGGTGCCGCATGGGAGGCAGGCCCGGAAGCGACGAACGACAACATTCCGGAGACAAGGACTCACCATGAAAAACAGACGCGTCAATCTCAAGCCCGGCCTTCTGGCCTTCGCCCTCGCCGCTGCATTCGGGACTTCCGCCCAGGCAGCCGGTACCAAGGTTACGTGGGACGACATCCGGAACGACGACAAGACCCCCGGCGATGTGCTCTCCTATGGCCTCGGCCTGAAGGCCCAGCGCCACAGCACCCTGAAGACGGTCAACACCAAGAACGTGGCTAACCTCGTCCCCGCCTGGAGCTTCTCTTTTGGCGGCGAAAAGCAGCGGGGCCAGGAAAGCCAGGCTCTGGTGCACGATGGCGTCATCTACGTGACGGCCTCCTACTCCCGCATCTATGCGATTGATGCCCGCACCGGCAAGCGCCTGTGGGAGTACGAAGCCCGCCTGCCCGAGGACATCCGTCCCTGCTGTGACGTGGTGAACCGTGGCGCCGCCATCTACGGCGACAAGGTCTTCTTCGGCACCCTGGACGCCGGCATCGTGGCCCTCAACAAAGACACCGGCAAGGTGGTTTGGAAGAAGAAGTGGGGCGACCACAAGGTCGGCTACACCATGACCGGCGCGCCCTTCGTGATCCAGGACCAAAAGAGCGGCAAGGTGCTGCTGGTGCATGGTTCCTCGGGTGACGAGTTCGGCGTTGTGGGTTGGCTGTTTGCCCGCGACACAGAGACCGGCGAGGAAGTCTGGGCCCGCCCGATGGTGGAAGGCCACATGGGCCGTCTCAACGGCAAGGACAGCACCTACACCGGCGACCCGAAGGCGCCCAGCTGGCCCGAGGGCCCGGACGGCAAGAAGGTGGAAGCCTGGAGCCACGGCGGCGGCGCCCCGTGGCAGACCGCCAGCTTCGACATCGAGAAGAACATGGTGGTCATCGGCACCGGCAACCCGGCCCCGTGGAACACCTGGAAGCGCACCAAGGAAGGCGACGATCCGCGCAACTGGGACAGCCTGTTCACCTCCGGCCAGGCCTATGTGGACGCCAGCACCGGCGAGCTGAAGGGCTTCTTCCAGCACACCCCCAACGACTCGTGGGATTTCTCCGGCAACAACTCGGTGGTGCTGTTTGAATACAAGGATCCGAAGACCGGCAAGCTGGTGAAGGCCTCAGCCCACGCCGACCGCAACGGTTTCTTCTTCGTGACCGACCGGGAAAAGCTGGCCACCGGCGCCGGCTACCCCAACAAGCCCACCTCCCTCCTCGGCGCCTACCCGTTTGTGGATGGCATCACCTGGGCCAAGGGCTTCGATCTGAAGACCGGCAAGCCGATCATCGTCGAAGGCCAGCACCCGCCCAAGGTCAAGGAAGGCGCCGACAAGGGCGAGAGCATCTTCGTCTCCCCGCCCTTCCTGGGCGGCACCAACTGGATGCCCATGTCTTACAGCCCGGACACCGGCCTGTTCTACATCCCCGCCAACCACTGGGCCATGGACTACTGGACCGAGAACCTGACCTACAAGGCCGGCTCCGCCTACCTGGGCCAGGGCTTCCGCATCAAGCGCCTGTTTGACGACCACGTGGGCACCCTGCGCGCCATCGACCCGAAGACCGGCAAGATCGTGTGGGAACAGAAAGAGAAGTTCCCCCTGTGGGCAGGCACCCTCACCACCGCAGGTGGGCTGCTGATCACCGGCACCTCCGACGGCTACGTGAAGGCCTTCGACGCGAAGAACGGCAAGGAGCTGTGGAAGTTCCAGACCGGCTCCGGCGTGGTGTCGGTGCCCATCACCTGGGAGATGGACGGGGAGCAGTACGTCGGCATCTCCTCCGGCTACGGCGGTGCGGTGCCCCTGTGGGGCGGCGACATGGCCGACCTGACCAAGCAGGTCACTCAGGGTTCGTCCTTCTGGGCCTTCAAGCTGCCCAAGAGCGCACGCTGAGCAGGGCAGCCCCGGGCCGGAATACCTCCGGCCGGCCCGGGGTTTTTTCCCTGTCCGCCCCCGTGGGGTCGAATTTATTCGACCCCACGGGATAGCCGCATCCACAAGGAGTTTCCCCATGCTTCGCCCACCATTGTTCGCACTGCTGGCAGGGCTAACGCTCGTCACCGCGCCCGCCTCTGCCGCCGGCAACCCTGCCGAGCCCCAGGTCTACGGCACCTGCGGTATGTGGCCTCACGCCCGCTGTCGCGGCGTCGACCTGCGCCACAAGGACCTCTCCGCCCTCGATCTCGCCGGCGCCGACTTCACCGGTGCCAACCTGGCCCGGGCCGACCTGCGCGCCGCCAACCTGGCCGGCGCGATCTTCGACGGCGCCGACCTGAGTGGCGCCCGCATGGCCAAGGTCAACGCCCCCGGCGCATCTTTCCGCAACGCCAAACTGATCGGCACCGACCTGGAGTTCGCCAAGCTGATGCGCACCGACTTCACCGGCGCCGACCTCACGGTGGCCAACCTGGAGGCCGCCCGCACGCCCTTTGCCTGGTTCGTCGGCGCCCGCCTGACCAACGCCAACCTCCAGGAAACCAAGTTCAACGCCACCAATCTGCGCAACGCCAACCTGGAAGGTGCGCTACTGCGCTACACCATCTTCCCCGACTCGTCCTTTGAGGGCTGCACCGGCTGCCCCACCGACTGGTGACCCCCATGGCTGCCCCCCTTCTGCTTCGCCTCAGCGCCGCACTCCTGATCCTGAGCAGCCCCGTGCTCGCGGCCGAAATCGCCGACCCCAACGTCGTCGTCGATACGTCGAGCCTGCCCCCCATTGCCGCCAACGCCCCAGAGGGCAACCCCTACCGGGGCAATGCCCAGGCTGCCGAGATCGGTCGCGCGGCCTTCAACCAGGCCTGCTCCCGCTGCCACGGCGTTGACGCCGTCAACAAGGGGCAGGTCGGCCCCGACCTACTCAAAATGGACCGCTCCTGCCCGCGCATTGCCGACCCCGCGATCCGTCAGATGTGCATCCTGGACCAGGACGACTTCTTCCTGAAATCGGTCCAGGACGGCAAGACCCGCGTCGGCGTGGTGCATATGCCGGCCTGGAAGGATGTGCTGCCGCCGGCCGCCATCTGGACGATCCGGACCTTCCTCGAAAGCCGCAGCCGCTGAAATCCCGGGCCGGACGGGGGATAATGCGCGGCCCATCCTGTCACCGCCTGTGTCCGTGTCCTCCCCGCTCCTCGTCCGCCCCGCCCGCCTCGCCGACCTGCCGGCGATCCTGCACATCCAGGCCCGTTGCTACACCGCCATCGTCCCCGAGTCCGCTGCATCCATGGGGGCCAAGGTGGCGGCAGCACCCGACAGCAGCTTCGTCGCCTGCCAGGGTGAGCACATCGTTGCCTACCTGCTGGCCCTGCCCTGGCGCTTCGATGCCCCGCCCTGCCTGGATGCCACCGAGTGCCGACTCCCCGAGCAGCCCGACACCCTCTACCTGCACGACCTGGCCGTTGCCCCCGAGGCCCGCGGCAACGGCGCCGCCGACGCACTGGTGCAGGCTTTCCTTGCAGCGCTGGGCCGCCTGCTGCTGCCGCGCGCCAGCCTGATCGCCATCCAGGGCTCCGCCCCCTGGTGGGCCCGCCACGGCTTTGCCCGGGTGCCCGTTGATGACGCTTTGCGCGCCCGCCTGGCCGGTTATGGCCACGACGCGTCATACATGTCCCGCAGTGCAGGTCAAGCCACCATAGCCGTCACTTAAGGCCGACTTAAGCCGCAAGCCCGACAGTTCGTCTCCGACACCCCACCATCGGAGACAACCCATGACAAAAACGTCAGCGCCCTGCCTGGCAGCACTCCTGCTGCTCGCTGCGCCTGCCTTTGCCCAGACCGTCGACAACGGCCGCCTGCTGGCCTCCAACTGCTTCCAGTGCCACGGCACCAACGGCAAGCCCAGCGTCGGTGGCTTCGACCGCCTGGCCGGCATGTCCGCCTCGGAGGTCTATTCGGAGCTCAAGGAGATGCAGGGCAAGACCGTCGGCAACGACATCATGAAGATCCACGCACGGGGCTACACCGACGCCCAGCTGCGGGCCATCGGCAACTACTTTGCCGCCCAGCGCTGAGGAGCCCACCATGATTGATCGCAGACAATTCGTCACCCTGCTGGGTGCAGGCGGACTCGGCATGCTGCTCAACGCTTGCGGCGGCGGTGGTGGTGGCGGTTCGGATGCCGTGGGAACCGGCGGCACCGGCAGCACCAACAGCGTGCCCACCAGCGGCACCAGCGGCCGGGTCGTCATCGTGGGGGGCGGCATGGCCGGCGCCACCGCGGCCAAGTTCCTGCGCCTGTGGGGCGGCAGCGGCATGGACGTGACCCTGGTCGAGCGCGACCGCCAGTACCAGTCCAACATCCTCTCCAACCTCGTTCTTACCGGGCAGCGCACCATGGCCAGTCTGGCCTACACCCATGCCCAGCTGGCCAGCGCCTATGGCGTGAAGGTCGTGTACGGCGAGGTGGCCGAGATCGATCCGGCCGGCAAGCGCGTCCTGCTGGCCGACCGCAGCAACCTGCCCTACGACCGCCTGATCCTCGCGCCGGGCATCGCCTTCGACACCCTGCCCGGGCTCGAGGGCGCGGGCGACAGCATCGTCCACGCCTGGCAGGCCGGCCCCCAGACGGTCACCCTGCAGCAACAGCTGGCCGGCATGAACGCGGGCGAAGTGTTCGTGATGACCATTCCGAAGACGCCCTACCGCTGCCCGCCTGGCCCCTACGAGCGGGCCTGCGTGGTGGCCGACTGGCTGAAGACCCGCAAGGCGGGCGCCAAGGTGATCGTTCTCGACGCCAATGCGAGCATCGCCGCCGAGCCGGCCACCTTCGAAACCGCCTTCAACTTCACCCATGCCGGGGTCATCGAATACCACACCGGGGTCACGATCAACCACATCGACCCGTCCACCCGCACGCTCGACACTAGCGCCGGACTGATCCGCGGCGATGTGCTCAACCCCATTCCGCCCCAGCGCGCCGGCGCCATCGTCAGCAACACCGCCGGCCTGGTGAACGTCAATGGGCGCTGGGCCGGTGTGGACGTGCGCAGCTACGAGTCCACTGCGGTCGCCGGCATCCATGTGATCGGCGACGCCAACGGCTCGACCCAGCCCAAGGCCGGCCACATCGCCAACGCCGAGGCCAAGGTCTGCGCCGACGCCATCCTGCGCATTTTTGCCGGCGGCAGCCCCGACCCCTCCCCGGTGACCAACTCGGCCTGTTATTCGCCGATCACCGCCAACACCGCCTCGTGGCTTACCGTGGTGTTTGCCTACGACACGCTCACCGGCACCATGAAGGCTGTGCCCGGCGCCTCCGGCGAAGCCTCGTCGATCAACCGGGAGAACTACGACGACATGTTCGTGTGGTTCAACAACCTGATGGGAGACAGCTTCGCCTGATCTCCACCGGATTCGACCCGCCCGGCAAGGGCGGGCGGATTCCGGCACAATTCGCGCACTCGCCACCCCACCCCTGACCCGATGCGTGCGCTGCTCCACCTGATCCTTCTCCTCCTCGTTGCCGGCTGTACCACTGTCGTCACCCAGGTACAGCTCGACCGGCAACTTGGCCGACCCGACCCGACGCGCTTCGACCGCCCCGCGGCACCGCCCGCCGAGGCCCCGGACTACCAGACGCGCGTGCGCCCCATCCTCGAACGCCGCTGC